>ENA-OPYU01000018-OPYU01000018.1-human-gut-metagenome-genome-assembly--contig:-NODE-18-length-54017-cov-5.702115_pt1 | contig 54017 bp, 54 predicted proteins | sample MGYA00242637_ERZ504482 | MGnify/ENA primary metagenome ERZ504482 (study PRJEB26092, sample SAMD00036237) | human gut metagenome | host: Homo sapiens | study: EMG produced TPA metagenomics assembly of... | reverse complement strand
TTAAAGCCCGTATCAGACTCACGTCTACCGGGCTTTTGGATTACCGAACAAAAATATCGTTATACAATCTTGTTCATCGCCGAATCGGGAAAAACCACCGTCGGCTTGAACGATTTAGCTTCCTCAAAATCCATCATGGCGTATGACATGATAATCACAATGTCACCCACCTGTACCTTCCTGGCAGCAGCCCCATTCAGACAAATACATCCCGAACCGCGCTCACCCTTAATAATATAAGTTTCAAACCTCTCGCCGTTATTATTATCCACAATGTGCACTTTCTCACCGGCAATCATGTTGGCGGCATCCATCAAGTCCTCGTCAATCGTAATACTACCCATGTAGTTCAAATTGGCTTCCGTTACACGGACACAATGCAGTTTCGATTTTAATACCTCAATCATCATAATTCTAATGGTTAACGATCACTATCCCTTATATTTTATATTATCTATCAAACGTACCTCTCCGCAAAATACCGTAATGCAACCTACTGCATAATCCGTATCTTCCCAATCCGTTATTTTCTGAAGCGTAGTGCCATCTACTATTTCAAAATATTCCAAACGCAAACCCGGAGCGGCAGCAATCGCATCCTCTACAAACTTCTGAGTCTCAGCGACCGGATGAGATTTTGCAAAAGTACAACTTTTAAATAAAGTTTGCGAAATATTCAGCGCATACTCTCTTTCCACCGCAGAAAGCCGTGCATTGCGGCTGCTCAATGCCAGCCCGTCTTCCTCACGCACAATAGGACAACCTACAATTTCCAGTCCGTTGAACCCTATCTGTTTCACCATTTCACGAATAATAGCCAATTGCTGGAAGTCTTTCTCGCCGAAATAAGCACGGGTAGGGTTTACAATCATAAACAGCTTGCTCACTATCTGGCATACTCCATTAAAATGTCCTGGACGGAAACGGCCTTCCATCACTGTGTCCAGCGGCGCATAACTGAACTGCCGGGTATCAGGCTCAGGATAAATCTCTTCTACAGACGGAGCAAAAACAAAAGCCGCTCCTACTTTTTCCAACAATTCACAATCGGCATCCAATGTACGCGGATATTTTGCCAAGTCATTTTTGTCGTTAAACTGGGTAGGATTTACAAAATCACTTACCACCACTACATCATTTTCTGCAACAGCACGTTTCACCAACGAAGCGTGTCCGGCATGGAGTGCACCCATTGTAGGCACCAGACCTATTGTCTTTCCCTCACTGCGCAGGGCATCCAGCTCTGACTGAAGCTCTTTGATTGTTTGAACTAACTTCATCTTTTTATCTCTTTTGTTTGAGTAGTTTCATTTAAAACGGCTGCAAAGTAAACCATTATTTGGGAGATAACGAAGAAAAAAGAATTTTAATTAATGATGAGTGGTTAGTAATAAGTGGTTAATACCTTGCAGATATGACGCAATAAGCCCTCTTCAGCTACCGGCCAGCCACTTGTTCTTTCCCATTTTTCACCTAATTCCGCAAGGCATTGACCATTAATCGCCAATCACTAACCACTAATTACCAGCCACTTAACATATCATAAGGAATTATTATTCCTCGTTTCTTGCCACTCTCATCTATTTTTTTTGATATCTTTGCAAAATGATTATGAGCAACAAAAAGTTAAGATGAAGGCAAATAAAGTTTTATTTATTACACAAGAGATTACCCCTTACGTTCCCGAATCCGAAATGGCAAACATGGGAAGATTTCTTCCTCAGGCTATTCAGGAAAAAGGCAGAGAAATCAGAACTTTTATGCCAAAATGGGGCAATGTCAATGAGCGCAGAAACCAATTACACGAAGTCATCCGCCTGTCCGGCATGAATTTAATCATAGACGATACGGACCACCCGCTGATTATCAAGGTAGCATCTATCCAAGCTGCACGTATGCAGGTTTACTTCATTGACAATGACGACTATTTCCAGCACCGCCAAATGGTAGCTGACGAAAATGGTGTAGAATACAAAGACAATGACGAACGTGCTATTTTTTATGCACGCGGCGTATTGGAAACGGTAAAGAAATTACGCTGGTGTCCGGACATTATCCATTGTCAAGGGTGGATGAGTGCATTTGTGCCCCTTTATATTAAGAAGGCTTATCAAGATGAGCCGTCATTCAGAGACTCAAAAGTAGTATTTTCGGTGTTTGAGGATGAATTCAAATCGAACTGCGAAGGTAATCTGACTGAAAAACTCATGCTGAAAGGCATTGAAAAGAATGATGTGGAAAGCATCGTCAAATCTCCGGCAAATTACAAGGAACTGTGCAAACTGGCCATTGCCTACTCTGATGGTGTGATACAAAACAGCGAGAAAGTGAATGAGAATGTCATGAAGTTCGCCCGTGAATCGGGTGTGCCTGTGCTCGACTATCAGCCTGCCGATACCTATGTAGATGCTTTCAATGAGTTCTATGACAAAGTATGGGAGTTTGAAAAGAAATAACTCACTAAGAATAATAAAGATGAAAATCAAATACTTATGCGCATTGTTGTTGGCAGCACTGATTTATAGTTGCGATGATTCAACAACCGGCATCGGGACCGATCTTATCCCCGGTGGAGATAAGATTCCGGCAAATACAGACAGTTATGAGTTTACCACCAAATCTCTGTTGGCCGACTCCGTTTATGCACGTACCAGTACTGCATATTTAGGACGATATACCGATGAGCAATTTGGAGAATTTACTGCCGATTTTATAGCACAGTTCACCTGTATGGACAACTTCAAATTTGAAGAAGAGCTGACCAAAGTCATCGGAGTAAATATAAGTCTGCAATACGGGTCATTTTTTTGGCGACTCACTGAATGCCATGCGCTTACAGGTTGACACATTGGACAAGGTTATTCCTGAAAAAGAACTAAGCACCTTTTTATACCAGTGTGGATCCTAAAGATTATTACAACGAAAAAGGAAAGCCTATCGCTGTAAAAGCCTATTCGGCAGTAGGTCCGTCTACAAGCAAAGATGAAACTACAACCACAAGCAGCGGTGTCAAGCAAAGAACAATTATACAGACTATCAAATTGCCCAATTCATTAGGCGATCACATCTTCAACAAATACAAGGAGAACAAAGAGTATTTCAAGACTCCTGAAAGTTTTATCAAGAATGTATTAAAGGGAGTTTACATTCGCTGTACTCATGGCGACGGAACCATTTTATACATTGACGGTTTAAGCCTGAATCTTAATTTTGAAGCCCTGATAGAAAGTTCTTCCGGCAAGCGGGATTCGTTGGTTTACAAGTCCTATTTCTTTGGAGCAACCAAGGAAGTGATACAAGCCAACCACTTCAGTAACGGTAGCAGATTGGAAGAGTTAGCCCAAGATCCGGACCATACTTACCTCAAAAGTCCGGCAGGTATTTTTACAGAAGCGACTTTCCCCATTGCAGAGATTTACAATGAACATAAAAGAGATACGCTAAATGGTGTAAATGTATCGTTCACACGCTACAACGAGAAAGAGTCCAAATACAAAATGGGCATCCCCCAATATGTATTGATGGTCAGAAAGAAAGATATGTTCTCGTTCTTTGAAGAAAACAAGATTATCGATAACAAGACTTCTTTCTTAAGTTCATATAGCAGCAGTAACAATACATACACCTTTACCAACATCGCTCCCTTAATCACTTACTGCAATTGAGGAACGGCAAAAAAAGGCATAAACAGCAGCAGGTGGAGATCCTGAAAAGGAAGAAGACGGAAAAAAAATGGGACGCTAAAAATCCGGACTGGAACAGAGTTGTCATCATACCTGTCAAAGCAGTATCCAATTCAAACAATGAAATAGTTGAAATATCCAACAGCTTAGGTATGGAAAGCGCTATGTTAAAAGGTGGAACGAATCCTGAGAATAAGCTGAAAATGCAAATCTTCTACACTACATTTTAAGACTTTTTTATTTAACCAAATAAAGAACAGGCGGCAACTACAGCAATATAGTTTCCGCCTGTTTAATTTACTCCACCGTAATCATACCACACCGGATGATAAATGGAAATTCATGGAACGCAAATATCCCATCAACACTTCACACCATGATTGAGAATGACCATAAAAACAGACTATATAAAATAAGCCGGCAAAATCCTTTTCACGGATCCTGCCGGCTTATTTATGTTTATGGGAATCCTCTATCCCCTAGAAAGGCAAATCATCCTTCTCGTCTGTCGCGGCAAAATCTACCGGTGCAGCGGGAGCAGCATTCATGGGAGGAAACGGAGCATCCGGTGCAACAGGTCCCTGGGCACCCACACGCTCTACTTTCCACGCACGGATACTGTTGAACCAACGCCCATTCCACTCGCGGGCATCCACATCAAAAAACACATTCAATTCTTCACCTGCCTGAATATTAAATTGCGCTATCTTATCTGCTCCAAATACGTCAAAACACACTTTTTTTAGGATATTGATCATGCGTTTCAATTACGTATTCTTGTACTTTCCATTCATTTCCTGTCTTTGAAACTCCTCCTCTCGGTTCGAGGACTGCTATTACTTTTCCTGCTAATTCCATATTACGTTATTTAAATTCGCCACGAAAGTACACTTTTCCTTGCGAGTAAACTAATTTTTTCGCCATTTTTTGCGCTTGAACCATAATCTTTTCGTAACTTTGGCAGTTAAATGAATGTAGAGATATAGAATATAAATATAATAATATAAAACTATGAAGTTCATCGTTTCAAGTACTGGATTATTCAGTCATTTACAAGCTATTAGCCGAGTTATCAACTCTAAAAATTCGTTACCTATTCTTGATTGTTTTTTGATGGAACTAACTGACGGAACGCTGTCTCTCACTGCTTCTGACAGCGAAACGACCCTGTCCACTTCACTGGAAGTAAATGAAAGTGACGGTGACGGACGCTTTGCCGTTTCTTCAAAAACCATACTCGAAGCCCTGAAAGAAATACCCGAACAACCACTTACTTTCCTGGTAAATACTGAAAACCTGGAAATCACCGTACAATATCAGAATGGTAAATACAGCCTGATGGGACAAATGCCGACGAATATCCACAAGCTCCCGCATTAGGCGCAAATGCGGTACACGTAACGATGGGCGCTCCGGTGATGCTGGCTGGTATCAACCGTTCTTTATTCGCTACTGCCGATGATGAGTTACGTCCGGTAATGAATGGTATTTATTTTGATATCACTACCGAAGACATCACTTTCGTAGCCTCAGACGGGCACAAATTAGTACGCAATAAAACATTTGTGGCACATGGCGATGAAAAAGCCGCTTTCATTCTGCCCAAGAAGCCGGCAACCCTGTTGAAGAACCTGTTACCGAAAGAACAAGGAGATGTGCAAATTGATTTTGACGACCGTAACGCTACGTTTACATTAGAAAACTACAGTATGATATGCCGTCTTATCGAAGGACGCTATCCAAACTATAACTCAGTAATTCCGCAGGATAATCCTCACAAGGCCACCATTGACCGCATGACGCTGATCAGTGCGCTCCGCCGTGTATCTGTATTCTCATCGCAAGCAAGCAGTTTGATAAAACTCCGCCTCAGTGAAAATCAGATCCAGATCTCCGCACAAGACATTGATTTCTCCACCTCAGCAGAAGAAACACTGACTTGCCAATATACAGGAAGTCCCATGAACATCGGCTTTAAATCAACATTCCTGATTGATATTTTAAACAATATCTCAGCACAGGAAATACTTTTCGAACTGGCTGATCCTTCACGTGCGGGCGTTATTGTCCCTGTAGAGCAGGAAGAGAACGAAGACCTGCTGATGCTGCTGATGCCTATGATGCTGAACGACTAAAAACGACACGCCACCATGTGGTGGAAAAACAATATATAATACAAGCTGAAAATGAAATTGAACTTGAAGAATCCTATTGTTTTTTTCGATTTGGAAACAACGGGAACAAATATAAACACAGACAGAATAGTGGAAATATGCTATCTGAAGGTGTATCCAAACGGCAACGAAGAAACGAAGACCATGCGTATCAATCCGGAAATGCACATTCCCGAACAATCCTCTGCTATCCACGGTATTTATGACGCAGATGTGGCAGACTGCCCTACCTTCAAGGAAGTGGCAAAAGAGATAGCCCGGGACATTGAGGGATGTGACCTGGCCGGTTTCAATTCCAATCGTTTCGACATTCCGGTTTTGGCTGAGGAGTTCCTGCGCGCAGGAGTAGACATTGACATGATGAAACGAAAATTCATTGACGTGCAGGTAATCTATCACAAACTGGAACAGCGTACCCTGTCTGCCGCCTATAAATTCTATTGCGGCAAGAATCTGGAAGATGCCCATACAGCCGAAGCCGACACACGCGCCACATACGAAGTACTGAAATCCCAATTGGACCGCTATCCGGAAGAACTGCAAAATGATATGGCATTTCTAGCCGAATACTCAAGTTTCAACAAGAATGTAGATTTCGCTGGACGCATTGTTTATGATGACAAAGGCGTGGAAGTATTTAATTTTGGGAAATACAAAGGAATGTCTGTCAGCGAAGTGTTACAAAAAGATCCGGGCTACTACAGCTGGATACTGAACGGTGATTTTACGCTGAACACGAAAAACGTACTGACAAAAATCAGACTACGTGAATCGGGAATGATGAAATGAGTATGAAAGGAAAAAAAAATCGTACTAGGTATAACCGGAAGTATAGCCGCCTATAAAGCGGCTATACTCATTCGCGGACTTATTAAGAAGGGAGCGGAAGTACAAGTTGTGATTACCCCCGCAGGCAAAGAATTCATCACACCTATCACTTTATCTGCATTAACAAGTAAACCTGTTATCAGCGAGTTTTTTGCTCAACGTGACGGAACATGGAACAGTCACGTTGATTTGGGACTATGGGCGGATGCCATGATTATCGCTCCGGCTACCGCATCCACTATTGGTAAAATGGCCAACGGAATAGCGGACAATATGCTGATCACGACTTATCTGTCAATGAAAGCTCCCGTATTCGTAGCTCCGGCAATGGATCTGGATATGTTCGCACACCCTTCCACCCGGAAGAATCTGGACACGCTCCGTTCTTACGGAAATCACATTATAGAACCGGCAGAAGGGGAGCTAGCAAGCCATCTGGTAGGAAAAGGCAGAATGGAAGAACCGGAAAAAATAGTGGAAATACTGGAAGCTTTCTTTGCCAAACAACAAGACATGGCCGGAAAGAAAGTAGTCATTACCGCCGGTCCAACTTACGAAAAAATAGATCCGGTACGCTTTATCGGCAATTATTCTTCAGGAAAAATGGGATTCGCACTTGCCGAAGAATGCGCTTCACGTGGAGCGGAAGTATCACTAATCAGCGGACCGGTAACGATTCAGGCCCATCACCCTAACATCCGCCGCATAGATGTGGAAAGTGCTGGAGAAATGTACGAAGCCGCCATCCGCGAGTTTCCTACAGCTTCGGCTGGCATCCTGTGTGCGGCAGTGGCCGACTTTACCCCGGAAACCGTATCCGGTCATAAAATCAAAAGAGAGAAAGATAATTTAATACTGCAACTGAAACCCACACAAGACATTGCCGCCGCACTGGGAAGCCGGAAAAAGGACGGACAAATATTAGTGGGATTTGCTTTGGAAACAAATGATGAAACAAAAAATGCACAAGGAAAACTGGAACGTAAGAACCTTGATTTCATTGTACTGAACTCATTGAACGACCAAGGAGCAGGGTTTCGTTGTGATACCAACAAAATAACGATTATAGACCGTCAAGGAGTAACTCCTTATCCGCTGAAAAGCAAACAGGAAGTAGCAAGAGATATTATTGACAGACTGGTAAATAATAAATAATTTCTTAATTTGCCACGTTGTCAATGTGCTAATTACCATGCGGAATACAGCGCAACAAATTAGCAAATTGACAAACCAGCAAATTATTAAAAAGGAGCAAGAATATGCTGCAATCTATCTATATACAAAATTATGCATTGATTGATACATTGGATATCAGTTTCACCCCCGGTTTCTCTGTCATCACCGGAGAGACCGGCGCCGGTAAATCGATTATTCTAGGCGCTATCGGCTTGTTACTGGGACAACGGGCCGATATCAAAGCTATCAAGAAAGGCGCCAATAAATGTATTGTAGAAGCACGTTTCAACATCTCCGCCTATCAGATGGAGCCTTTCTTTACCCAAAGAGATTTGGAATATGATCCGAATGAATGTATTATCCGCCGCGAGTTATATGCATCGGGCAAAAGCCGCGCATTCATAAACGACACGCCGGCCTCATTGGCGCAGATGAAGGAACTGGGCGAGAAACTGATAGATGTACATAGCCAGCATCAAAACCTGTTGCTCAACAGTGAGGGATTCCAATTGAATGTATTGGATATCCTGGCACAAAATGACAACGAACTTTCAGCATACAAAAATATTTATACCGAGTACAAGAACGTATGCAAACAGCTGGCCGATTTCATAACACAAGCCGAGCAAAGCCGGAAGGATGAAGATTACATCCGGTTCCAACTGGAACAGCTGGATGATGCAAACCTTCAGGAAGGAGAACAAACCGAACTGGAACAGGAAGCCGAAACTTTGAGTCATGCCGAAGAAATAAAAGCGGGCTTGTACAAAGTGGACCAAATAATGTCTTCGGAAGATGCCAGCCTGTTGTCCGCTACCAAAGAATGTATGCAAACCCTGCATAACATAGCGAGAGTGTACACACGTGCCCAGGAATGGATAGGGCGTTTAGACAGTTGTTACATAGAGCTGAAAGATCTGTCGCATGAAATAGCAGGCGCACAGGAGGAAGTGGAGTTCAACCCCACCCGTCTGGATTATGTAAATGAACGCCTGAACTTAATCTACTCTCTGCAACAGAAACATCACGTACAAACAATAGAGGAATTGATAGCTGTGCAAACCGACTACCATGAGAAGCTGAACGCCATCACTTCTTTTGACGACCGTATAGCAGAACTTACCGCCCAAAAAGAAACGCTATATGACAAAGTGATAAAGCAAGCCGCTGTGCTGACAAAGCTTCGTTCCCAATCGGGTAAGAACATTGAGAAACAGATGCAAAGCCTGCTGGTTCCTCTCGGTATGCCCAATGTGCGCTTTGTGGTGGAACTGAATCCGCGCAAGGAACCGGACAGTAAAGGGATGGACAGTGTGACATTCCTGTTTTCGGCCAACAAGAATGGAACATTACAAAATGTAGCTTCCGTAGCATCGGGCGGTGAGATTGCCCGTGTCATGCTTTCGCTGAAAGCCATGATAGCCGGAGCTGTGAAACTGCCTACTATCATCTTTGATGAAATAGACACTGGAGTTTCCGGTTCCATCGCCGAGAAAATGGCACTCATCATGCAGGAAATGGGAAAACAAAACCGTCAGGTCATCAGTATCACCCATCTGCCCCAAATTGCAGCACGCGGCATCACTCATTATAAAGTATATAAGGAAGATACGGAAACAGGCACCAACAGCTACATCCGCCGCTTGACTGATGAAGAAAGAGTAAAAGAAATAGCCAATATGCTAAGTGGAGCTACCTTGACAGAGGCAGCCCTGAACAATGCAAAGGCGCTGATAAGTGGCTAGTGCCAAGTGATTTATGGACTGTCATATTGCAGACATTAATCACTTACCACTAACCACCTGTCACTAACCATTAACCACTAATTAGACATGTTAGAAAAGAATGAAATGATTTTCGGTGTACGCGCTGTTATTGAAGCCATACAAGCCGGAAGAGAGATAGATAAAGTATTGGTGAAGAAAGATATACAGAGCGAACTGTCCAAAGAACTGTTTGCCTGTTTGAAAAATACCCTCATCCCTGTTCAGCGTGTACCCGTGGAGCGTATTAACCGTATCACCCGGAAAAACCATCAGGGAGTTGTAGCATTCATCTCCTCTGTCACCTACCAGAAAACAGAAAATCTTGTACCTTTCTTGTTTGAAGAAGGAAAAACACCCTTATTCGTCATGCTGGATGGAATTACCGATGTACGTAACTTCGGAGCCATTGCCCGTACCTGCGAATGTGCCGGTGCAGATGCCATTATTATTCCCTCGAAAAAACAGTGTCAGTGTCAATGCTGACGCAATGAAAACATCCGCAGGAGCTCTGCACACTCTTCCCGTATGTCGCGAACAAAGTTTGACTAATACCATCAAGTATCTGAAAGACTGCGGATTCAAGATTGTAGCAGCTACGGAAAAAGGGGATTATGATTACACCAAAGCAAACTATAAAGACCCTGTATGTATCATTATGGGAGCCGAGGACACAGGTGTTCCCTACGAGCACCTTTCTCTGTGCGATGAATGGATCAAAATACCGTTAATGGGTAAAATAGAATCACTGAACGTATCGGTTGCCGCAGGTATTCTGATTTATGAAGCTGTAAAACAACGCGGCTTCACAGAAGACAAGACGGCATCCGCTTTATAAAATACCGTATCATCGTTAACAAACAATTAACTATATCATGAAGAAAGTACTTTTGATATTGGCATGCGGCATAGCTACCCAGCTAAGCTATGCACAAGCAACCCCAAAGTGGGCCGACAAAGCTAAAAAAGGCCGTTTTTTCCATCGTTACATACGATAAAGATAACAAAATCAAGAATACAGGAAATGGATTCTATATCAATGAAAATGGAACGGCATTATCTGATTACACCCTGTTTGAAGGAGCCGAACGCGCAGTAATCATTAACGCGGACAGTAAAGAATTACCTGTATTGCGTATCTTGGGAGCCAACTCCATGTATGACATCGTAAAATTTAATACTGAAGCCGATAAAAAGACCATAGCATTAAAATCGGCATCACAGCCGGCATCAGTAGGTGAAACAGTCTATCTGCTACCCTACTCGACTCAAAAAGCGGCAACCTGCCAGACAGGGACCGTCACCAAAGTAGACACCATTGGCGACAAGGCATATTATTATACACTGGCAATGACAACCAACGAAAAAACCGTAAGTTGCCCTATTATGAATGCCAATGGAGAAGTATTAGGTTTAATCCAAAAAAACGCATCGGATGAGGCCAAGGAAAGTTATGCCATCGGAGCTACATACGGTGCCTCACTGAGCATCACCGCCCTTTCTTTGAACGACATGTCACTGAATAAAATCGGCATCCAAAAAAGGACTGCCCGAAACAGAAGACCAAGCACTGGTGTACCTGTTCATGGCATCTTCACAACAAAATCAGAACGAATATATCACCACATTAAACGATTTTCTGGAACAATATCCCAACAGCGCAGACGGATATATACGCCGTGCCACTACTTATATGGGATTTAGTGATGATGAACACAACGCTTTGGCAGATGCTGACCTGAAGAAAGCACTGGAAGTGACTACCAACAAGAGTGAGACGCAATATAATATCGCTAAATTAATTTATTCGTATATCATCTCTTTAGGTGACAAGAAACCATACGGTGACTGGAGTTACGACAAAGCTCTCTCCATCATTCATGATGCCATGCAAGCCGACAACCAACCCATTTACACACAATTGGAGGGAGATATTCTGTTTGCTATGAAGAAATATCCTGAGGCATACGCCGCTTATGAGAAAGTGAACCAGTCTTCCATAGCCTCTGCCGCTACATTTTACTCGGCAGCCAAAACCAAACAACTGATTGAAGGAACAGATATGAACGAGGTTATTGCCTTGATGGATAGTGCTGTGGCACGTTTCACCAAGCCTTATACATCGGAAGCTGCTCCTTATTTCTATGAACGGGCAGAAATAAAAGCCCAGACAGGTAAATACCGTGAAGCGGTAATAGATTATGATACTTTTTATGATGCTATCGGTGGACGGGTTACAGCCGCCTTTTATCTGCAACGCGAACAGGCGGAAATACAATGTAAGATGTATCAGCAAGCTATCAATGACATTAATAAAGCAGTAGAAATGACTCCTGAGGATGTAGCCATGTGGGTGGAAAAAGGTTCGGTGCATCTACGTGTAGGGCAACATAACGAAGCAATAGAAGCATTGGAAAAGGCTATCTCTTTAGACCCGAAAGCCGCAGCCGCATACCGCATGCTGGGATACTGCCAGATACAATTAAAGAAAAACAAAGAAGCCTGTGCAAACTTTGCCAAAGCAAAAGAACTGGGCGATGAAGTGGTAGACGGACTGATACAGAAGTATTGCAAATAATACCGGAAAGCTCCATCCAAAATCCGCGAATCTTGCTACGTGATTTCTGAAATCTTGTTGCATGATTCGCGGATTTTTGCTACAAGATTTCAGGGAGCATTCCCTGCCATTCATGAAAAAGCAGGAAAGGAAAAAATTCTACTTATCCCACAACTGCTGTATAATCAGTACCCGTTTCGTATCTTCCGTCACCCGGAAACGGTCATCGCTACGCTCTCCTACCAGCCATACAATCTGGCCTGCAGAGCAAACCACATATTGATTTTCTTTCTGGAAAAGAGAAAACTTACGATCTGTCAGATAATCGCTGATCTTCTTTTTCCCTTTCATTCCGAAAGGAACAAATTTATCCCCCTGCCGCCATTTACGCACCGTGAGAGGTAGCACCACCTTGTCTGCATCCAAACAGGCCGTATCCTTATTCTTAGGGATGACAAAGTCTGGCATTATTTCCTGCGTCTCCATTGCAAGCCGGAACGGGGGCACATTTTCCTCCACTTCCTCATCCGCCAGCTTCCTCCTGCGAATAATCAACTCCGTCCTGTCGCGCAGTACCTCCCATCCGGCAGAAACAAACCTTTTTCCCGACTGGGCAGACAAACTGCGGAATACATCTCCTGCCTGGACAGAATTGAAACCTAACGGATGAAGAATCTCAAACAGCAAAGCCGCCGGAGCACTCTCTTCCATCAAACGAGAAATAAGAATATGACCGGACTTTTCCATCACCCTTTCTTTTCCCGCCTCTATCTCCTTATTATATATAAGAGAAACATCAGTCAGACGCCTTGATGTTTCAGCTATACTTTCACTGACAGAAGGATTCAGCTCACGCAACATCGGAAGAATATTCAGACGGATTTTATTACGCATATATTCATCTTGCAAATTGGTACTGTCTGTAACATAACCTTGACGCAAACAACGCAAATAATCCAAAATATCCTGACGGCTCACCTCCAACAAAGGCCGTACAATGCAGCCGTTATGCGGACTAATACCTTTCAAGCCATTGATTCCCGCGCCACGTATCAAATTCAATAAAAAAGTTTCCACACTATCGTCCCGGTGATGGGCTACGGCAATAACAGCCCCCCCCCCTCTCCTTACGCAGTTGTTCGAACCAATCATAGCGCATTTCGCGAGCCGCCATCTCAATAGAAACATGATGCCTCGAAGCATAAGTGACCGTATCAAAATGAGTAACATGCAAAGCCACTCCTAACCCTTTACACAACTCATTGACAAACCTTTCATCTCTATCGGATTCCTCACCACGAAGGTGAAAATTACAATGGGCAGCCTCACAATGATACCCTAAAACAAGCAAGACACGCAACAAAGCTACCGAATCTGCCCCGCCACTCAATGCCACTAACACCTTATCATGCAAGGTGAAAAGTTGTTTCTCCTCTATATACTTCTGAATATTCCAATGAAACATGGCACAAAGATAAGAGTTCTGCAAGACAAAAACAAAGTGCCCGTTCTTTATTTAAAAACAATCTAAATAATTTGCATACTTCTAAGTAATAACTTATCTTTGCAAAAAATTTTAAAACAAAATGCGTTTATCCGAATTAAGAACAGGAGAAAAAGGCGTAATAGTCAAGGTTTTAGGCCACGGTGGTTTCCGCAAGCGAATCGTTGAAATGGGTTTTATTAAAGGAAAAACCGTAGAAGTAATCTTGAACGCCCCTTTGAAAGACCCTATAAAATACAGACTACTAGGTTACGAGATCTCCCTCCGAAGACAAGAGGCAGATATGATTGAGGTGGTAAGCGAGCAGGAAGCACGCACGATGCAAAACCCTTACCATGGTTCCATAACAGAAGATGTACCCGTGCCCGAATCAGAACTGGTGGCACTGGCAAAAGGCAAACGCCGTACAATCAATGTAGCCTTAGTAGGTAATCCCAATTGTGGAAAGACTTCGCTATTCAATATTGCATCTGGCGCCCACGAACATGTAGGAAACTACAGTGGTGTGACAGTAGATGCCAAGGAAGGTTTTTTCGACTTCCAAGGTTATCATTTCCGTATTGTAGATTTACCCGGAACCTATTCTCTTTCAGCCTATACTCCGGAAGAACTTTATGTACGCAAACATATCATTGAAGAAACTCCGGATGTAATTATCAATGTGGTAGACTCTTCTAACTTGGAACGTAATTTCTATCTTACCACCCAATTGATTGATATGAATGTGCGTATGGTTATCGCCTTGAATATGTACGATGAGCTGGAAGCCAGCGGAAATAAATTGGATTATACCCAATTAAGCCAGCTGATCGGGGTGCCTATGGTACCTACTGTCTGCCGACGGGGAGAAGGTGTAGACAAACTGTTCCATGTTATCATCGGTATTTACGAAGGAGGAGATTTCCTGTCACAAAAGGGCGAAATACGTTCTGAAATTCTGGAAGACCTGAGAGACTGGCACAAAACCTACGTACCCGACCACGAATTCGGAAGCCACAAAGAAGAGGAAGATGCCCGCCCACGCGGATATATGCGTCATATTCATATTAACCACGGTCCTGAACTGGAGCGCAGTATCGAAGAAGTCAAGAAAGCAATCAGTCAAAACGAAGACATACGCCATAAATATTCCACCCGCTTCCTATCCATCAAATTACTGGAAAACGATAGGGAAATAGAAAATTTCATCTCTACACTGCCTAATGGCAAAGAAATCATAGCGATACGCAACAAGGAAACATTACGTATCCGTAAAGTGATGAACGAAGACAGCGAGCAAGCTATTACGGATGCTAAATATGGTTTTATCACCGGAGCTTTGAAAGAAACATTCACCGACAATCATTTGGAAAAAGAACAAACGACCCGCGTGATAGACAGTATTGTGACACATCGCATTTGGGGATATCCTATTTTTTCCTGTTTCTTTATATCATGTTTGAGGGAACCTTTGTTTTGGGTGACTATCCTATGCAAGGTATTGAATGGCTAGTAGACCAATTAGGCAACCTGATACGAAACAATATGGCTGAAGGTCCTTTGAAAGACTTACTGATAGATGGTATTATCGGTGGAGTGGGCGGTGTTATCGTTTTCCTGCCGAATATCCTCATATTATACTTTTTTATTTCTATATTGGAAGATTCGGGGTATATGGCACGCGCCGCATTTATCATGGATAAAATAATGCACCGGATGGGACTGCATGGCAAGTCCTTTATCCCACTGATTATGGGATTCGGTTGTAATGTACCTGCCATAATGGCAACACGTACTATAGAAGATCGAAAGTCCAGACTAATCACCATGTTGGTGAATCCTTTAATGTCCTGTAGTGCGCGTCTTCCCATATATTTAGTTATGATAGGTGCTTTTTTTCCCTAACTGCGCCAGCTTTATGTTACTTTGTATCTATACAGCAGGTATTTTATTAGCAGTAATAATGGCCCGTATTTTCAGTAAATTTCTAGTGAAAGGAGAAGATTCTCCATTTGTGATGGAACTCCCCCCCTATCGTATGCCTACTTCTAAAAGTATCATGCGTCATACATGGGAAAAAGGAGCACAATATCTGAAAAAGATGGGAGGCATTATCATGATTGCCTCAATTATTATTTGGTTTCTAGGGTATTATCCACGGCATGATACTCATGAAAGCGTAGCCGAACAACAAGAAAATTCATATATCGGACAAATAGGCAAAGCAATAGAGCCTGTTATCAAACCGCTAGGATTTGACTGGAAGTTAGGAATCGGACTTATTTCAGGTGTAGGCGCTAAAGAATTGGTAGTAAGTACACTAGGAGTATTATACACAAATGAAGGAGATGTGGAAAATGTGAATCTTTCTGACCGTATTCCCATTACTCCACTGGTTGCATTAGCTTACATGTTGTTTGTATTGATCTACTTCCCCTGTATTGCCACTTTCGCAGCAATCAAGCAAGAATCCGGCAGTTGGAAATGGGCCATATTCGCAGCAGGATACACCACTGGATTGGCTTGGCTTGTTGCATTTACCGTATTCCAAATAGGAAGTATTATCATTTAATAAACCTAAACCTAAAATTATTTGTTTATCAAGCATGGAATTACAACAAATTATAGTTATTGCAATCGTATGCCTCTGTACAATATGGATAAGTATACGTATCTTTCAGTATTTCAAGCGCATAAAGAACAATAGCAATCCGTGTGAATGCTGTAATTCTGATTGCGCCATGAAGTCTATGCACAACAAGCCAAAGTGCGGTTGCGAAAAAAATGCAGAAAAGTGAGAAAAAAATAGCAAAATATTTGCAGATTAAAAAAAATGTCGTACCTTTGCAACCGCAATCGAGAAACAAAGATTGATAACAATAAGGTTCCTTGGATGAGTGGCTTAGTCAGCGGTCTGCAAAACCGTGTACGGCGGTTCGAATCCGCCAGGAACCTCCTCATCACTTCAAAAATAAATATGCGAAAAGGGAATAATCCATAGATTATTCCTTTTGCATATAATATATAAAAAGCAACGCCTTCAATTACTCAAAAGTATTCCTATTTACACCTACATTCAAAAGGTTTCTCGGCTCAGTTTGAAAAAGAACCTGGAATTATTTCTCTATTCCGAAGATTAAGGAGCGAGTCTTTCTATTTTCCAAACACCATCAGATTGAAGCATATAGAGAAAACGATCATGCAAACGATTTACCCTACCCTGCCAGAATTCAACACGAACAGGCATAACAGCAAAGCCTCCCCAGTATTCAGGGCGATCTATCTCTTTCCCTATCCAGCGCGTGGTTTCTTTCACAAAATCACGAATAAGTTGTATCCTGCTTTCTATCGGTTCGCTTTGAGGAGAAATACGGGCGCCAATACGACTCTTGTAAGGCCTTTTTCTAAAATATTCATCTGATTCCTGTGGAGATACTTTAGCCGCAATACCTTCTATATGAATTTGCCTTTCCAGTTCATGCCATACAAACGATATAGAGATAGATGGGTTATGAGCCAGATGTTTACCCTTGCGACTTCCATAGTTAGTATAAAAAATAAATTTGCCATCATGCAAATCTTTCAACAACACAGTCCGTATTGCCGGTTTCCCTTCCGGAGAAACAGTACCTACCAACATAGCCGTAGGCTCATTTACCTCCGCATCTATCGCTTCTTGCAGCCACTTTGTAAAAAGGACAAGTGGATTATCAGGAAGATCACTCCTTTTGAGACCACCCTTTGTATATTCCCTCCTGATTGTCGCCAAATCAGCCTTCATTATTTTTCTTTAACTCTTAACCTATATTCTTTCATTAACACTTAAATATTCTTTACTCAATAAATTCCCAAAAGACCATATCAAAATGGACACCATACCTCACATAAGTATGAAAACAATCTTCTAAAAGAAAAGGTTTAGCAATTTCTCACCGCTATGCATAATTGAAGAAGGACTTATTTTCATTTTTTTGAAATACAAAATCTTTTTGCAAACCATACATTTTCAATCATTCCACTACACACATTTCTCTGTAATACAAGAAGATATATTTTTGATAGATTTAATTTTCATAGACAATACTAGCTACAACAGAAGACAAATTATCCTTTTTTATTGCAAAATCACCCTACAATAAGAACTAAAGCCTACACTTGTTTGTTAAATAGAAAAATAAGAATAGCAAAACGACTTGCTACCAATGCACAAACTATTTAATTAAATAATGATTGACTGTTTATGAAAATCTTATTAATAGGAGAGTATAGCAATATACATTGGACTTTAGCAAAAGCCTTAAGAAATATGGGACATAGAGTCGATGTATTATCCCACAGCAATTTATGGCTAAACAACTCTGACTATCTCTATCCCAACCGGTCATCAATCCGTTGGGGAGTTCTTAAAAACACGTTCAATTTACTGAAAACCCTTCCCCAACTCAGAGGATATGATGTGGTACAACTTGTCAACCCTTACTTTTTAGAATTAAAACCCGAACTGCTTCAGTACGTATTCCAATATCTTAAAAAGAACAACAAGAAGATATTTTTAGGAGGGTTTGAATATGATTTTTACTGGATTTACATGTGCTTAAATAAAAACGCTCTCCGATATAATGATTTTTATGCCAATGGCACTTTTCGTGACACCATTGACAACAAAATGGCAATTATAAATTGGATGCATGGATTCAGAGGAAAATTAAACCGTATCATCGCGAACAATTGTAATGGAATCATCACCAGTCTTTACGAATCCTATTTAGCCTACCAACCCTATTTCTCTGGAAAAACCAAATACATTCCTTTCCCGATAGAATCATTGCCTCACCCACAAATCCCTTTTAAAAAAAGTAGAAAAAGTAAAATTCTATATCAGTCTAAAACATCATCGTGAAGAATGGAAGGGAAAAGACGAACTTTATAGCGCCCTCTATAAATTATATTACAGACATCCATCTGCATGCGAAATCAAACAAACCGTTTTCACTCCGTATGATGAATGTGAACATTTTATGGACGGGTGCGATGTAATGTTAGATCAGCTTTATTCTTATTCTCCGGGATTAAATGCATTATACGCCATGAGCAAAGGAATTGTAGTGGTGGGAGGTGCAGAAGAGGAACATTACAACTTATTAGGCGAAGACAGACTTCGCCCTATCATCAACGTACGCCCCGAAGGAAATGACATTTATAACAAACTAGAGAGTTTATTAGCCAATACAAATAAAATTTCTCAATTATCCGCCGACAGCATTGAATATATTAAAAAACACCATTGTCCAATAAAGGTGGCTAAAGAATGTTTGGATTTTTGGGAGAAAATTAATTCCACCTATTAACACTTCACTATCAGCACCTTATTATTTCCATCAAAAAATATATCTAAAAAAAAAGGAGCAAAAGGGTTTGCATATTTCAATTTATCCCCTTATCTTTGCACCGCATTTGAGAGATAACGCTTCTGATAAGAAGGAAGTTTGGGTGAGTGGCTGAAACCACCAGTTTGCTAAACTGACGTACGGGTAACCGTACCGGGGGTTCGAATCCCCCAGCTTCCGCGAATAAGTCGTAAATTAATTTTACGACTTATTTTTTATATTCATTTTTCAACAGTTTGCTGTCAAGGCTTTCGGGAGGAAGAGTAAAGGTGCTTTTTAGACTTTCAATTTTACTACATAAAACATATGATACTTCTTCATAGAAATTAAATTCCGATTTATAATAGTAATAGCATAAAAAAATCATTTTTTATTTTGCAGATTAAAAACAAACTTCTAACTTTGCACCGTCTTAGAAAAAGAATTAAGACTAACTGATGGCGGTATCGTCTAGTGGCCTAGGACGCAGCCCTCTCACGGCTGAAACTCGGGTTCGATTCCCGGTTCCGCTACTTTTAGAAGCTAATTGGTTTATTGTCACCAATTAGCTTTATTTTTTATGGAATTGTTATAAAGAGTCCTTATTGTTTTTTCATTTATTGACCACTTTATACTTAAAAATGCACAAGTATTCGCATTATACCTACTAATAGTGATGCATAGCTCACAAAAAAGGAGTACCTTTGCAGCCCTAAATCTCTTAATAATGGAATAACAGTATGGAAATGAACAAAGTTTTTAAGGATGGATTGTGGAGTAAGGAAATTAATGTTTCAGACTTCGTACATACCAACATTACCCCTTATGAGGGCGATGCCTCATTTCTGGCAGGCCCCACAGAGCGAACTAAAAATGTGTGGAACGAATGCCTCAAGGCACTAGAAGAAGAACGTGCCAATAACGGAGTTCGTTCCCTTGATAATGTAACAGTATCTACCATCACCTCACATAAAGCAGGATACATTGACCGTGAAAACGAACTGATTGTAGGTCTTCAAACGGATGAACTTTTGCGCCGTGCCATCAAACCTTATGGTGGTATCAAAGTCGTAGAAAAAATGCCTGCCATGAAAACCGGTGTGGAAGTAGATGAAAAAGTAAAGGATATCTTTTACTCATTATCGCAAAACCCATAATGATGGCGTATTTGATGCTTACACCGAAGAAATCCGCTCTTTCCGTTCACTCGGTTTCCTGACCGGTCTGCCCGATAATTATGCACGCGGGCGTATCATCGGTGACTACCGCCGTTTGGCACTGTATGGTATCGACCGACTGATTGAAGCAAAACAAGAAGATTTGCACAATATCACCAGTCCGATGACCGATGCCCGTATCCGCCTGCGCGAAGAAGTAGCCGAACAAATCAAAGCACTGAAAGAAATAAAGATATTGGGTGAATATTACGGACTCGACTTGGGTCGTCCCGCTACTAATGCACAAGAAGCTGTTCAGTGGGTTTATATGGCATATCTTGCTGCCGTGAAAGAACAAGATGGAGCAGCTATGTCATTGGGCAACGTTTCTTCATTCCTGGATATCTATATTCAATATGATTTGGATCATGGTAAAATTGACGAGTCATTTGCGCAGGAACTGGTAGACCAGTTCATTATCAAGTTGCGTATGGTCCGTCATCTGCGTATGCAATCATACAACGATATCTTTGCAGGTGATCCCACCTGGGTAACCGAGTCTATCGGCGGACGCTTCAACGACGGACGTACCAAGGTTACAAAAACTTCCTTCCGTTTCTTGCAGACACTATACAATCTGGGTCCGTCACCCGAACCTAATATGACTGTACTGTGGAGTCCGGAATTGCCGGAAGGTTTCAAAGAATTCTGTGCACAAGTTTCTATCGACACTTCTTCTATACAATACGAAAACGACACGCTGATGCGCGAAGTGCGTAACTGTGATGATTATGGTATCGCCTGCTGCGTTTCTTATCAGGCTATCGGCAAACAAATCCAGTTCTTCGGAGCACGTTGCAATCTGGCTAAAGCCCTATTGCTGGCTATCAATGGCGGACGTTGTGAGAATACAGGAACTGTAATGGTGAAAGATATTCCTGTATTGACAGGGGACTTGCTGAACTTTGAAGAAGTATGGTCTAATTATAAGAAAGTATTAATGCAAATTGCACGTGTGTATAATGATGCGATGAATATCATTCACTATATGCACGATAAATATTATTATGAAAAGGCTCAAATGGCATTCATTGATACCGATCCACGTATCAATCTGGCATATGGCGTAGCCGGTCTGTCCATTGCCATTGACTCATTGTCTGCCATCAAATACGGCAAAGTACGTGCCAAACGTAATGATATAGGTTTGACCGAAGGCTTTGATATTGAAAATGCATATCCTTGCTTCGGTAATGATGATGACCGCGTAGACCACTTAGGGGTAGATTTGGTTTATTTCTTCAGTGAAGAATTAAAGAAACATCCGGTATACAAAAATGCCCGCCCTACCCTGTCACTGCTGACTATCACCTCCAATGTAATGTACGGCAAGAAAACAGGTGCCACTCCTGATGGTCGTGCCAAAGGAGTGGCTTTCGCTCCGGGTGCCAACCCGATGCACGGACGTGACAAGAACGGTGCCATCGCCTCATTGAGTTCTGTAGCCAAACTACGCTATCGTGATGCCCAGGACGGCATCAGTAACACGTTCTCTATCGTACCAAAATCACTAGGGGTAGACCAGGAAACCCGTATAGAGAACCTGGTAACCATGATGGACGGTTATTTCACCAAAGGAGCACATCATCTGAATGTAAATGTGCTGAACCGTGAAATGTTGGAAGATGCAATGGAACATCCTGAAAAATACCCGCAACTAACCATCCGCGTATCAGGTTATGCCGTAAACTTCATCAAATTGAGCCGTGAACATCAGCTGGAAGTAATCAGCCGTTCTTTCCACGAAAGAATGTAACATCACATATACATTCATCGTAGGGGCGGGTTTTAAACCTGCCCTTACCAGTTTAAAGACAAACCATTATGATCAGAGTCCATTCTTACGAGTCAATGGGGACGTTTGACGGTCCCGGTTTACGCTTAGTCGTATTTTTACAAGGATGCAATTTCCGATGCCTCTATTGTGCCAACCCCGACACAATTGACACCAAAGGTGAAAGTACGGAAACAACAATAGACGAAATTGTGCGTATGGCCGTCAGCCAAAAAGCTTTTTTCGGTAAAAAAGGAGGTGTGACTTTCAGCGGCGGCGAGCCTACATTGCAAGCAAAAGCACTGATTCCGTTATTCCAGCGATTAAAAGAACAAAGCATCCACATCTGTATAGATACCAACGGCAGTATATGGAATGAAGAAGTAAAGGAACTGCTACAATGGACAGACCTCGTATTATTAGACATCAAGGAATTTAATAATGTGCGCCATCGGCAACTGACAGAACGCAGCAACGAACAAACCATACGTACCGCCGGATGGCTTGAAAAAAACGGAAAGCCTTTTGGTTGCGCTATGTATTAGTTCCAGGCTATAGTTCCTTTGAGGAAGATATACGGGCATTAGGAGAGCACTTCAAGAATTATCAAATGATTCAAAGAGTAGAAATACTACCTTATCATACATTAGGCGTACACAAATATGAAGCCATGGGAAAAGAATACAAACTAAACGGAATAAAAGAAAATACTCTAAAACAATTGGAAACAGCCAAAACGTTATTTGGTGAATATTTCAATACCGTATATTTAAATTAAAAATATACTGAAGACAAGATGTTGCTATAAATCAATGGAAATATTTCATCATTTCAATAAAATTATCTAATTTCGCATCTAAAACATAAATTATTATAAATATGAAAAGACTACTATTACTCTGCCTAACTTACATTATGTGTGTAGGCAACCATCAGATGGCTGCTCAAGACTCTTCTGAAAGTCCTGGTATTTTTAATTCATTAGCTGTAGGCGTCAGTGCAAGTACCACAGGTATAGGTATTGATGTAGCCAGTCCTATAGGAAGTTACTTGGCTGTACGTGCAGGAGTTTCTTTTATGCCGAACTTTACTTATTCTACAGATGTGGATGTAGATATTGAAGGTTCTTATGAAGGAAATATACCTACCAGCATAGATGTAGAAGGAGGAATGGGACGTACTGCCGGTGAAATATTGCTGAATGTATATCCTTTCAAATCATCTAGTTTTTTTGTATGCGGTGGTGCTTATTTCGGAGGAGGAAAACTCATCAAGATTAAAGGGCACAGCGATGAGTTGGCAGAACTGATTAAAGAAGGACAAGAAGTAGGTATTGAAATCGGAAACTATCGTATACCTGTAGATCAGAACGGAAATATATCTGGTGGTTTGAAGGTTTCTTCATTCCGTCCTTATCTTGGACTAGGTTTCGGAAGAGCGATTCCTAAGAAACGAATTGGCTTCATGTTCGAAATGGGTGTGCAATTCCATAACACTCCCAAAGTATATACCAATAACGGAGATTTGTCTGATTTAACAGCAGAAGCTGATAATGATTTCACTGATATCATAGACAAACTTACTGTCTATCCGGTACTTAAGTTCCGTTTGTGTGGCAAAATATTCTAATAATATTCTATAAAATAAAAGGAGATGAGCCCTATAATTTTCGCCTCATCTCCTTTTTATATATAAGAAACAATACACTTATATCAGCACCACCATCACATCACGTGCCCCATGAGCACCCATTACCAAAGCCTGCTCAATATCAGCCGTCTTTGACGGACCGGAAATAAAGGTTCCGAAGCCATATTCGCCTGTATCAATCAGTTTATATGCTTCATGCATATTGTTCACAATCTTATTCTTGTTTAGAAGAATAACCAATTTTTCGGCAATAAAATAAATGGCACGCTGCTTTACATCCTGTTCTATCCATACCGCACCATTCTCCGCAACCCCAATCTTTCCATCTATAACGGCCAAATCCGTCCCATTCAGTTCTGCAGGGTCTTCCACATCATCGGGATTAAATGTCGCACATGTAATAGTCTTCAGATTAGAAGCGATGCGTTTGGCTCCAGGATAAGCCTTTTTAATGAAATCATTCACGTCCTCCTCTTTCTCCAAAAGAATGGCTTCCCCTCCTACCTGCTTCATGATGAGATAAAACTGTTCCACCTTACTGGGATAAGTTAATGCCATATCTTCCAATGGCTTTAAATCCGGTTTCTCATATTTTACATGTGTAGCACGCCGGATGCTCTGCAATATATCTTCTCTGCTGCTCATAATTACTTCACTTTACCTTTCTTCCACATTTCATTGAAACTCTCCTTAGCAAATTTCGGCATCTCACGCCCTTTTCCCCAGTCATTCAATCCGTTATAGATAAGAAAACGTGGCATTCCGTTTACCAATGGCGCCCATTTTAATGCCATATTGAATATCAAAGGGCGATTCATCATGAATTCCATGCCACCGGACATTACCCTTTTCATCCGGTCTGCCTTACCCAATTTATCCAAATCCTGACGCCACAGATAGATCTGCTCCGCCAAATCCACCTTAGCCGGACACACAAACGAACAGGAATAACACAAAGAACAAGCCGACACATTGTCATAATAATGCAACGGCGCCTTCAACATTCCCAGGTTAATCCCGATAGGGCCGGGAATAAAATAAGTATAAGAGTACCCCCCACTACGTCTATATACAGGACATGTATTCATACAGGCTCCACAACGGATACAATTCAAAGTTTTGATATGCTTTTGGTCGGCCAATATCTTACTACGTCCGTTATCTACAATAATAATGTGAAGCTCCCCACCCTCTCTAGGCTTTCGGTAATGAGAAGTATATGTAGTAATGGGTTGTCCTGTAGCCGAACGGGCCAACAAGCGGGTGAACACTCCTAAAGATTCACGGTCCGGCACAATTTTTTCCATACCAAAAGCTGCAATCTGTAATTTAGGCTGGGAAGTACCCATATCCGCATTTCCTTCATTGGTACATACCACAATCTCACCAGTAGAAGCTACAGCAAAGTTAGCACCTGTCATAGCCGCCTCAGCATGAATAAATTTCTGACGGAGATTCTTCCGGGCTGCATGTGTAAGGTAAGTAGGGTCAAAATTTCCTTTCTCCGTACCCATCTCTCGCTCGAAAAGCTCACCTACCTGTTCACGTTTGATATGAATAGCGGGTAATACAATATGGCTTGGCTTCAGATGCATCAATTGCAAGATACGCTCTCCCAAGTCACTTTCTACCACTTCAATTCCTTTGTTTTCCAAAAAAGGGTTGAGTTCGCATTCCTCGGCCAACATGGATTTGCTTTTTATAAAATGCTTCACTCCGTGCTGGTTCAGAATATTGTAGACAATATTACAATACTCATCCGCGTCCTTTGCCCAATAGACATGGGCTCCATTAGCACGCGCATTGTTTTCAAACTCCACCAATAATTCATCCAAATGGCTGTTACTATATAGTTTAGTAGCACATGCCATATTACGCAATTCCTCCCATTCGGGAACTTCTTTACTCAGTCTGTCACGCTTTGCCCTAACCAGCCAAAGTGTTTCGTCATGCCATGCGGCCTGTTTCTTGTTTTTCAGAAACTCCGCAGCCGCTTTTGAATGTTTCGTACTCATAATCCTGCCGCTAAGATTTCAACAATGTGCAATGTCTTGATAGGAAGTTTGTCACGGGCAATGATGCCATTCTGATGCATCAGGCACGAACTGTCGGCCCCCACAATGTATTCAGCACCGGTAGCGATATGACGCATCACCTTGTCATGCCCCATCTGCACGGAAACCGCATCTTCCTCTACGGCAAACATACCGCCGAAACCGCAACATTCGTCTTTACGTTCCGGTTCCACAACTTCCACTCCTTCTACCAAAGAGAGCAAATCACGCAGTTTGCTGAAATAAGGAATATTAAGTTCGCTGGCAGAAGAAAGTTTCATCAATCTCACTCCATGACAACTGTTTTGCAGACTCACTTTATGTGGAAACTTGGCTTTCAACGAAGAAGGTCTGACGATATCATGAATAAACTCACAGATATCATATATCTTACCTTCGCTGGCGCACCGATGTTTGTCTTCTTTCAACAAACGACTGTAGTTATCACGCACAAAAACGACGCAACTGGCCGAAGGACCTACTATATAATCGTAATTCTTAAACTGTTCGTCAAAATGGCGGGCCAAATCTACCGCTTTATTCTCGAAACCTGCATTCGCCATCGGTTGACCGCAACAAGTCTGGTTGAGAGGATAATCCACGTCCACTCCCAGACTTTTCAGCAGCTTGTACGAGGCTATCCCCACCTGCGGATATACCGCATTGATATAACAAGGAATAAATAAACCTACTTTCATTGTCATTAGTTAATATGTGTCCTATACTGAATAACAAAGTTAGAGGATATTTGTTAAGAAAACAACGAGATTTCTAACGAATAATGAAGCGGAATAGGTAAAAAAACATAATATTGTGGGTAAAAGCCTTACTAATAAAAAGCACTCCCCGCGAATCACTTCGCAGGGAGTGCTTTTAACTAATAACTAACTTTGTGGTTTACGTAATTTCTATATGACTAACTTATAGTGCAAAGATAGAGGTTAGAGGCCACATCCACAATCACTTCATTTAGGTATTCTATCTTATTCCACTCACTATTTATAGGTATTATAAGTTCATCTTCACCTCGCTTAGTTCAACCAGTTTATTTACGATAGCGTAAATAGTCAATCCGGCAGGTGAATGTATCTGTAGCTTGCGCGCAATATTCCGGCGGTGAGTTATCACCGTATGAATGGAGAGGAACAGTTTTTCCGCCGTTTCCTTATTTGTCATTCCACGTACCACGCAACAAATAATTTCTTTCTCACGCTGGCTCAACGTTTCCTGTTCGCCATCCGTCTCATCCACACCAAGATTCATCAGATCTACTAACTTTTTATTTAAAACTTCGATGTCATCATACAGCGCTATACTCTCATCGTAACCCTTCAACAAATTTGTATCTGTGACTGAACACAGCAAAGAAACGCACTTGGTAGATGCCTGTGGATAGTTCGATTTAAACTCGTCCACGTTAAACCATCCTCCGAAAGTAGGATTTATAATTAGAATATCCGGCTGATGTCCCTGCATACAATTCTGCAGTCCTTCAAGAGAAGTTATTTCCACCGGCTGTATTGTAAGATCAGGCATGCGCTTCAGCACAGCCACAAGTCCGCTACGCACAATGACTGACGTTTCGGCCACCGCAACGTGCACAGGTTCTGTCCGTTTCATTTCCCCTCCTTTTCTAGCCTAAGTACAGCAGGCACAAACAAGTAGTCCTCTACGCGGCAATGGGATGCCAAATCTTGTTCACAACTGAATATGTCGAATAATACGGCGTTCAACAAATGGTTATTTCCTTTTGCCGGATAATATTTAATAATGATGTTTTTTAGCTCAGTCAGTGTCGCATCTATCTGATCATGCCTGCGGGCAAACTGTGAGATACGGAATCCTCCCGTTTCTCGTCCTGCCATCAGATTCTCTACGTAGGTAAACACATTCATATCTTCATAATCCATGTGTTTACGCACTTCTCCGGCATACTGATCAAAAAATTTCAAAATGAGAAATGCAACCTCATTTTCCGTGGAACAATCTATAGCTTCTATCAGTTTACGACGTATAGTAGGCAGACAGAAATCAAGGAAATAATGATGTGCCTGTTTTAAATAATTCATCAATGAAGGCATAGAAATGTCCTTCACATCGTCCTCCATCCGGTCGCTATCTTCAATCATGAAGTTCACCACCGCAAGGAAAGTACGACAATCCACTCCATTTTCACGGCACACCTCCTGTACAGTCTTGTCTCCAAACCCCAACGAAAGATCAAAACGGCTCATTACCTGTAGCAATGTATAGTTATCACAGATAAGATAACTCATTTTGTCCGTCGGAGTATATTTACTTGTTTTATACATAGTTATGTTTTTTGTTTCTCTTTATGGCCGCAAAGTTACGGAAAATCACTAGGGTTATCAATCACTATAAATAGGTATTTTTTCTTGTACCCCATAATTCCCGTTCAACTAGCCAATGACAGTCTTCTAATTATACATTAATATATAGCCGTTAAGATAAGTGGCAAGAATCAACCACAAAAGATAAGGAACAAAAAGGTATGCCGAAGATTTCTTCACCGGATAACTTTCTATCATATAATAAACAACAAGCACATCCAGCACCAAAATGTTTGCAAAACCTAGCAACGGACTCCGGAGATGAAAAGAAGCAAAATGCTCCATGTAAAATTAAACAAGAGCTGGAACCCGAATAATCTGATAATCATTTGTCGTCTTATTGTCCACATATGCCAAATCAACCCGATAGAAATTCCCATGCACAGATAGATAAGGCTCCAAGCAATGGGAAAAGCCATATCAGGTGGTGTAAGAGAAGGTTTGTCCAATGTAGGATACCAGTTGAGTATGGCCTCCGACTGAAAATAAGAAGCAGTACAGCCTACACCAAAACAGATGAGTATGGCAATCAGTATGGGGATTACTTTTTTTCATAAGGAGAATTATTTCTATTTATACTATGATTAACAAACCAATCTCTGGATTTGTTGCAGAAACAGAACACTTCTCCCATACAGGTATCTAAAAAACGTGCTCCCATTCGTTCGCTTACGATGGGAGCACTTACAACACAAAAAACTAAACTAGACTTAACTAAACTATTCTATTAAGAAGTTTCACAACTTCCCTTGTCTATGCTGCAAATATAAAAAGATTATTTCTTTTTAGCAAAAGGATATCGACAAAATATCAACTTTTATCGTTCAAATATCAACTTTTTCAAACAGAATGACTATTTAAGTACATCTGTAACTCCTGTTTATAACTATCGGAAATCGGAATATACTCCTTACCGAAAACAATCCGCCCCCGGTCAACCACCTTGATTTTACTCTTTTGCACTATAAACGAGCGATGTACGCGAATGAAACGACTAGAAGGAAGCTTCTCTTCCATAGCTTTCATACTGACAAGTGACAAGATAGCTTTCGGCTCATCCTCCACATGTATTTTAATATAATCCTTCAACCCTTCTATATATAGTATTCGGTCTAAAGCAATTCGGAGCAATTTATAATCACTTTTTACATATATACAATCATCCGCCTCATCAGCATCAACACCATTATCTGCCTTCTGTTTCAGTTCATACCATTGCACCGCTTTATTCACCGATTGCAAAAAATCGACATAGCTGATAGGTTTCAACAAATAGTCCAAGGCATTGACTTTATAACTATCCAAGGCATACTGTCCGAATGCAGTAGTAAAAATAATCCTTGTTTCGGGACTGACCATGCGTGAAAACTCCAAACCGTTCAACTCGGGCATTTGAATATCAAGGAACAAGACATGTACCTCCTCGCGGAGAGGAATTTCTGTCATAGCTTGCACCGCGCTGGAATACCTCCCTACCAACCGGAGAAAAGAAGTTTTTTCCACATAGCTTCTCAGCAATTCCAAAGCCAGCGGTTCGTCATCGACAATAGCGCAATTCAGTATCATAAGCTTTTAGTCTGTATGGTTAATATAGAAGAATATACCTGTCCGTCTTCACTGACACCTTTTATCCATTCGTAATGTCCCGGATAAATCAGTTCCAGCCGTTTGCTTACCTGTTCCAGCCCCACCCCGCTTCCGCTTTTATCTTGTCCGGACTTCGGGTGGTTGCTGTTAAGAATCTCACATCTCACCGTACCATCCGTATGCCCGGAGATAGAGATCCTGATAAAACTGTCTACCGTGGGGCTGATACCATGCTTGAACGCATTTTCTATCAGTGATATGAAAATAAGGGGAGCGATCTGCAACGCACCTCCGGAGTCTGCCTCCAAATTCACACTTACTTCTACCTGCTGTGGCAGACGGATACGCATCAAGGCTACATAATTACGGATAAAGTCCAATTCTTTTTCAAGTGGGACAAAAGTCTGCTGATTGTCATAGAGCACATGCCGCAACAATTTGCTCAGTTCCTGTACCGCCTCCTGCGCCTTGTCACTGTTAAAAGCAATCAAGGCATAAATATTATTTAATGTATTGAGCAGAAAATGAGGGTTCAGCTGGTTCTTCAAGTTTTTCAGCTCCGCTTCCGTCTTTTGCCTCTCAGCTTCCATCAAACGCTCTTCCGCCTGACGCCAACGCAGACTGGTACGAATGGCCGCACCCAACCCGGCGACGAATATCATCATCCCCATATCCCGCGCATAGAATATCCATCGAGGTGGAATATGACGCGCAAATTCAGGAGGCGGAGGCGTACTTATACTTTCCAGAAATACATGAAGAAGCACACTCAGGCAGAGTATCAGCACGGCATTGCTCAGAATATACTTACGCATTTCATCCGTGAACATATAGCGGGGAACCAGCCACAAGTAATTGACATAGAAGATAACGAAATAGCACAGAGGAACACAACTGTGCCGCAAGAATTGGGCCAGGTTAAAGCCGCTTCCCCGGTCCATAAAGACCAACGGGAAGCCAAATATGAGCAGCCAACTGACGATATGGATGCTCAGTTCCAAAAAACGTCGCTGTGAAAATAATTGTTTCATATAGGCAAAGATAAGAAAGATTAGGTTAGAAATAAGATTTCTACGGCTCTTATTCTGTTATTCATACGTTCAAGTTTGGCTTCCCACAGCTATGGGCCGCGCTCTTCACAGTTATGGAGAGCGCAACCCATAGTTATGAGGAGCGCTCTCCACAACCGTGGGGAGGCAAACCCGAACGTATGTTCCGGCATTTCTCTCCATACAGAAAACCTTTTCCGCCCTTATTCATAACGCAAAGCGTCTATCGGGTCAAGGTCTGCGGCCTTCTTTGCCGGATACCATCCGAAGAACACACCAGTAACGGTACATACCAGAAAGGAGAGCAACACGCTCCAAGGTTGGATAAACACAGGCCAATGCGCTATTGCCTTAATCATAAAGCTGGCTCCGCAACCTATAATCACTCCTATCAAGCCACCCGTAATACTGATCAGGATAGCCTCTATCAAAAACTGGCTCAGAATATCGACCCCTCGTGCCCCGACCGACATGCGCAGACCGATTTCACGGGTACGTTCTGTTACAGACACATACATGATATTCATGATACCAATACCTCCGACTACCAGAGAGATGCCGGCAATACAAGCCAGCAAAGTGGTCATCAGGTCCGTTGTGGTGTTGAGCATACTGCTCAGTTCCTGCTGGGTGCGGATGGTAAAGTCGTCAGCGTCCGTTTCTTTCAGCTTATGTTCACGGCGCAGGATGGTCGTTATCTCATCTACTGCTTCCTCGGTCATTTCTTCTGTCAGAGCCGAAGCAAAAATTCCACTTAGGTAAGTCTGTGCCAGCAGTCGTTTCATCACCGTGCTATAAGGAGCCAGTACCACATCGTCCTGGTCCATGCCCATCGAGTTATACCCTTTTGATTTCAGCACACCGATTACCCGGAAAGGAATCTGGTTACAACGAATCACTTTCCCTATCGGATCCGATCCGTCGGGAAAAAGATTATCGACAATGGTCTTGCCAATGACACAGACCTTGGCTGCCGTACGGATATCATTCTCGGTAAACATCTCCCCCTGTTCCACGGTGAGCTGGCGTATGGTAAGATAATCCATACTTACACCACTCACCGAAGACGGGTAGTTGTTGGCTCCCGCAACAAGTTGCCCCGAAGAAGAAACGTTGGGACTGATGCCGGAGAGATAAGTACACTCTTCGCTCAACTTTTCATAATTTTCCAGTTTCAGCGTCTGCATGGCCGAAGGGTCTTGGCGGACCCCTCCACGCATCTCTGCTCCCGGATGAATCATAATCATGTTTGACCCCATCTCCGAGATTTGTTGCTGGATGCTCTTTTTCGAGCCCTGACCGATGGCAAGCATAGCAATGACTGATGCCACACCGATGATGATCCCCAACATGGTGAGGAAAGCGCGGAGCTTGTTGTTGGCAAGGGCCCGGAGAGCTATTTTAAATAGATTTGTTCCGTTCATAATGATTCTTTTTTATGGTTAGTCCTCGTCATTCTTGGGCAAGGCAGCCAGTGCGGCAGCGGCCGAAAGGATCTGAGGATTGACGGTGTCTTCCACTACATGCCCGTCACGCAAGCGGATATTACGGCTGCTATACTGGGCTATTTCGGGATTGTGAGTGACAAAAATAAGCGTACGGCCTTCGGCGTGCAACTTTTGGAAAAGTACCAGAATCTCGAAAGAGGTACGGGTATCCAGATTACCGGTCGCCTCATCAGCCAAAATAACGGCAGGATTATTCACCAAGGCACGGGCAATGGCCACACGTTGCATCTGTCCGCCGGACATCTGATTGGATTTATGTTCCAGACGGTCACCCAGTCCCACAGCTATCAGTGATTCAATGGCACGTTTCCGTCTTTCGGAAGCCGATACGGACGAGTTATACATCAAGGGCAACTCCACATTCTCTACGGCAGTCGTCTTAGGCAACAGATTATAGTTCTGAAATACGAAACCTATTTTACGATTGCGCAACACAGCCCTCTGAGGTTTGCTCATGGTACGCACGGACACACCATCCAACAGGTATTCACCACTGGTAGGGGTATCAAGACATCCCAAAGTATTCAGCAGAGTGGACTTGCCGGAACCGGAAGTACCCATGATCGTAACAAACTCTCCCTCGTAGATGGTAAAAGAGATGCCACGCAGGGCGTGGACGGTTTCATCGCCTACCTGGAAGTTCCGTTTTATATTTTGTAATTCGATTATCTTTTTCATGTGATTTATTCTTTCAATGTAAACGGAAGCATTACCTTTTATTACTTGTTCTTTTTCTTATTGCTTCCCGGAGGGCCTGGCATGAACGGACTTCTTTCACCTTCTCCGGCAGACGGTTCTTCCATTCCAGGCATAGCACCTTTCACTACCGTTTCTGTCACTACCGGTGTATTTTCAGTGATGCCACTCACAATCTCTGTCTTGCTGCCATCAGTAATACCTATTTTTACAGGATGGGCGGTAAAGATATTGTTATCCAGTGTCCACACTTTATGACTGCTCTGGCAATCGTTTATCTTACGGCCTCCCACTATGTCCTTGTTGGGAGTAAAGCGCAAAGCCTTGTTGGGAACGGTCAACACATTATTTTTGGTCAATGTATAAATGGTAGCGTTGGCGGTAAGACGCGGTTTCAGTTTCAAATCGGGATTATCAGCTGTTATCACTACCTCATAAGTAACTACAGTGGTGCTGGTGGTTGTTGAAGAGCTGCTGCTCGTGCTGTTCGTGCTCCCCAAACGAATCTGTCTGACTACTCCTTCGAACACATCGTCGGGATAAGCATCCACGGTAAAGGTTACACGGGCTCCTTCCTCCACCCCGGCAATATCGGCTTCATCCACATCGGCCACCACCTGCATCTTGGTCAAGTCGGCAGCGATGGTGAACAGTGTCGGAGTCTCGAAACCAGATGCTACGGTCTGTCCTTCTTCCACATCACGGCTGGTCACCACTCCATCAATGGGCGAGGTGATGGTTGCGTATGACAGGTTACGCTCAGCCTTTGCCAGAGCCGCCTTGCTTTGCTCCAATGCACTTTGGGCACGTTGGAAATTATAAACCGTTTCTTCATAATCCGTATCGCTGATTAATTGCTTCTCGTGCAGCTTACGGTTACGGTCGTATAATTTCTTCTGATAGTCGTACTCTGCCTTATTGCCGTCATAGGTGGCCTTTGCCGACTGAAGTTCACTTTGCAATGTCACTTTATCCATCTCGGCTATCAATTCTCCTTTCTTTACCACGGAGTTGTAATCCACATAAATCTTATCAATGATACCGGATACCTGCGTACCCACTTCCACCTCTGTCACCGGCTCTATGGTTCCGGTAGCAGTGATGAAATTGCTGACATTGCCTTTGGTTACAGCTTCCGTTGCGAAATCGACCGTACTTTTCCCCTCCGGTCCGCCAAGCATCCAGAAACCGCCTGCCACGACCACTACGGCTACCGCTGTAGTAAGGATAATTTTCTTCTTTTCCATAATATAATATGTATAGCGTTATGATTATAATTTTATATCCTGACCTGCATAGAAGTTCAGTAAAGTCCGGTCCAGGATAGCCATATATTTGGCCTGGATACGTTGCAGCTGTGCACTGAGCAGGTTATTTTTCTCGGTAAGCAACTCTACGGTATTCTTCATTCCCAAATTGAACTGCTCGCTGACCATCTCGTAACTGGCCTGGCTACTTTTCAGTTTGCTTTCGGCCGCCGCATATTGCTCTTGAGCGTTAGTAGCGTCCAGCCACAGACTTTCTATATTCTTATAGAGTTCCTTTTGTTTGTTTATCAGATCGAGCAGACTACTGTCATATTGCAAGCGTGCCTTCTGTACGGCACTTTTATTCTGGCGGTTATCAAAAATCGGAATATTTATGTTCAATCCTATCATATTGTTCCAGCCATACTTCATTTGTTTGCTCCAGCTATTGTCACTGGCACTGTTTGTCATACTCCCCGTAGATGCACTCAAACTGATGGTAGGGAGATAGCCGGCTTTAGCCACTGATATATCCAGTTTGGAATTCTCGATGCTCAACTTGCTGCTTTGGATTTCCGGACGTGATGCCAAAGCCTGCTGATAAACATCCTCCTGAGCAGGCAGCGGTTGCAAGACATGCTCATCGGCGAGTTCGGGAAGAACCAAATCCATTTCTTCCGCACCGTCCAGTTCCAACAACTGCTTCAACTGCAATTTATAGTCGCGCAAGGAGCTTTCGGAGGTCACCAACTGATATTTGTCACTGCTTACTTGTGATTCCAACTGCGCCAAATCGGCCTTCGAAATACTCCCTTCCTGAAAGAGCTCTTTGCCCCTGTCGTATGTGGCCTGGCTCACCTGTAAGGTATTCCGGTTAATCTTCACCGACTCGTCGGCATAAAGTATCTGGATGAATATTTGTGCAATCTGCTCTTGCAGAGAGTTCTCCGTTTCGGTTACGGCAAGCCCTGCTATCTGCTGACTAGTCCTCCTCTGCTTGATCGTATTCAAGCGTTTGTTACCGTTCCACAAGGTCCACTGCGCGTTCAGACCATAGTTTCCATTATAAGTGGTTTTACTATCACTACTGATGATCTCCGTTCCGCTTACCGTGTTACTGGTTTCCTGATACGGACGGTTCGTCACATTCTGTCCTGTGCTGAACGACAGACTGGGAAAGAGGGCGGCTTTGGCGGTTTTCACATCTACCGAGCTCTCTTCCAATGAGATTTTATCCTGCTGCAATTGGATATTTTTCTCCAATGCATAGTCAATGCAGTCGTCCAGCGTCCAATTTTTTGGCTTCTTGGGCGGAAACCGAAGTAACCGCGGCCAAAATCATTGCGAAATATACTACTCGTTGTCTCATCCTTTTTACTATTTAATTTGTTGATACAAAAGTAGAGGACCGTGATATTTTTAGCAATAAATATAGATTTGCGGAAGATTTCTATGGACAAAAACTTGCTTTTTACCGATAAAGTGTTTTTCTTTGTAATTATTACAACTTTAAGATAAATTTATGAATGATTCTTTGTTAACACGCATCTGGATATTCTATCGCGACGGCTTTCGCGAGATGACCTTGGGACGTACCCTCTGGGCGATTATTCTTATCAAATTATTCATCATGTTCTTTATTCTGAAACTTTTCTTTTTCCCCTCCTTCCTTGGCGGCAAGACAACGGAAGAGAAACAACAGTATGTAGGTGAAGAGTTAATAGAACGGGCAAATCCATAAACATTTAAATAAATCAGAAAGTTATGTTTGAAAACATTGACACTTCGTTAATTGACTGGTCAAGAGCGCAGTTTGCTTTGACGGCCATGTATCACTGGCTTTTCGTGCCTCTCACTTTGGGATTGGCTGTGATAATGGGACTCATGGAGACCTTTTATGTGACAACAGGTAAGGAATTCTGGAAAAACACAGCCAAGTTTTGGATGAAACTGTTTGGAATCAATTTCGCCGTAGGTGTCGCCACCGGTCTGATTCTGGAATTTGAGTTCGGAACCAACTGGAGTAACTATTCCTGGTTTGTGGGAGATATTTTCGGAGCCCCACTGGCCATCGAAGGAATTCTGGCATTCTTTATGGAAGCCACTTTCATTGCCGTTATGTTCTTCGGCTGGAACAAAGTGAGCAAGCGTTTCCACCTGGCATCCACCTGGCTCACCGGACTGGGAGCAACGATCTCCGCCTGGTGGATTCTGGTCGCCAATGCCTGGATGCAATATCCTGTAGGAATGGCTTTCAATCCCGAAACAGTAAGAAATGAAATGGTGGACTTTGCAGCTGTCGCCCTCTCTCCCATGGCTGTTGCCAAATTCTTCCACACAGTGTTAAGCAGCTGGATACTGGGAGCCGTTTTTGTAGTAGGAATAAGTTGTTGGTATTTACTGCGCAACCGTCAGAAGGAGTTCGCTCTGAGCAGCATTAAAGTTGCCGCCGCCGTAGGTCTGTTCGCTTCCCTCGTCACTGCATGGACGGGTGATATTTCGGGAGTACAGGTAGCCAAAGTGCAGCCTATGAAAATGGCCGCCGCCGAAGGATTACACGATGGTGGAAACGGAGTGCCCTTCACCATTGTAGGAGATTTGAAAATCCCCAAAATGCTTTCCATTCTTGCCACTCACGACATAGACGGCTATGTACCGGGTATCAACAATCTGCTGGAAGGTGGTTATCAGATGCCCGACGGTACAACGGCTTTATCGGCCGAAGAGAAAATTAAACGCGGACAGATTGCCATCGCCGCTCTGGATGCATTCCGCAAAGCGCATAAGGCAGGTGACGAAGCAAGCGCCGCCGTAGCTCGCAAGACATTGGACGAAAACGTGAAATATTTTGGTTACGGATATATCAAGGACCCCACCCATCTGGTTCCTAATGTGGAACTTACTTTCTGGTCATTCCGGATCATGGTGGGACTGGGAGGTTATTTCATCCTGTTCTTTATCATCGTATTGATTGCATCGAAAAAAGAGAAACTGGCCGATATGCGATGGCTGCAACGGGTGGCTTTGTGGACTATTCCGTTAGCCTACATCGGTAGTCAGGCAGGCTGGGTGGTAGCCGAGGTAGGGCGCCAGCCATGGGCTATACAGGATATGCTGCCCGTAGGAGCAGCCATCTCCAAGTTACAGACCGGGTCTGTACAACTTACTTTCTTTATCTTCCTTCTGTTGTTCACCGTTCTGCTCTTTGCAGAAATAGGTATTATGCTGAAGGCTATCAAGAAAGGGCCGGAGGGAATCAAGAATTGAGAACTAAGGTTTCTTCAGTTCTATCTTTCAATATTCAATTCTCCATTTTTAAATTAGAACATTATGGACTATATATTTTTACAAAATTATTGGTGGTTCCTGGTATCGTTACTGGGAGCCCTGTTGGTGTTCCTGCTCTTTGTACAGGGTGGTAATTCCTTATTGTTCACGCTGGGACGCAATGACGAAGAACGTGCCTTGCTGGTAAACTCCACAGGACGTAAGTGGGAGTTTACTTTTACCACTTTAGTTACTTTCGGGGGCGCTTTCTTCGCTTCTTTCCCGCTGTTCTACAGTACCAGCTTCGGCGGTGCTTACTGGTTGTGGATGATTATTCTTTTCAGTTTCGTATTGCAGGCTGTCTCATACGAGTTCCAATCCAAGCTGGGCAATCTGCTGGGCAAACGCACTTACCAATGGTTTCTGGTTATAAATGGCATTGTGGGTCCGTTGTTGCTGGGAGGAGCCGTGGCTACTTTCTTTACCGGCTCCAATTTCCTGGTTAATAAAGGCAACATGGGCAATGAACTGATGCCTGTCATCAGCAGTTGGGCCAACGGATGGCACGGACTGGATGCGCTGACTAATCCTTGGAATCTGGTCTTGGGATTCGCCGTATTCTTCCTGGCCCGTCTTTTGGGTAATCTTTATTTTATCAATAACATCCGGGATAAAGACTTGATTCCCCGTTGCCGCCGTCAGCTTATAACCGATGCGATTCCTTTCCTTATCCTGTTTCTGGCTTTCGTTATCCGCACTTTATTAGCCGACGGTTTCGCTGTAAATCCCGAAACAAAGGAAATTTATATGGAACCTTACAAGTATTTCCTCAATCTGATGGATATACCCCTATTGCTGGTATTGTTCCTCATCGGAGTGGTCGGGGTTCTTTGGGGCATTGGAAAAGCTGTATTCAGCAAGACTGCCACCAATGGTATCTGGTTTGCCGGTCCCGGTGTCGTGCTCACTGTATTAGCTTTATTACTTTGCGCAGGATATAATAATACAGCTTACTACCCGTCTACAGCCGATTTACAAAGTTCGCTGACTTTGGCCAACAGTTGCTCCAGCGAGTTTACCCTACGCACCATGGCATACGTTTCCATTCTGGTACCTTTCGTTCTGGCCTATATCATTTATGCTTGGCGTGCCATAGACCGCAAGCCCATTACCGCAAAGGAACTGGAACAAGACGGACACGCCTATTAAAGAGTCTTAATGGATTATAGTGAAGGTATCCTGTTTTGCAAATAGCTGTAAACAGGATGCCTTTCTATGTTAAATAACATTATTTCAACCTATAAAATGAAGAGAATATCTTGCAAATTTCCGAAAAATCCGTACCTTTGCATTGTGGTTTTTTCATAGTATTAGATTTAAGGTTAACAAAAGGTTGGAGCAAGGCGTTGCTCCATTTTTTTATATCTATAGGACACATAGCGTCCATAGTTGATTCATTTCCCATCTAGAAGTTATTTTCGTTTAAACTCTTCATCTAAAGAAATATTATGATACAAGTGATGCATACAGTTGCGGATTACGTGCATGATGCCAGATATAGGATGCCGGATAGACCTCTTCCTTATTTTATCAAGGATTTCTTTCAGAATACTGCATTTGTTCTCGCCCGTCACCAGAAAACAGGTATGCCGGGCTTCTATCAAAGGACGTCCCGTCATGCATATACGCACTGTTTTATTATAAGGATTGACGGACACCTCATACGGTTCCCCGGCGGTAAGAAGTTCCTGATGGTCGGGGAAAATGGATGATGTATGCCCGTCCTCTCCTATCCCTAATAATACAAAATCAAAAACAGGCACACCGTCCATGGTCGGAACGGTGGTCTTGACTATGGAAGAATACTGTTTGGCTTCTTCTTCGGGAGCGCCCTCACCCACAATACGGTAGTAATGACTGGCAGGAATACCTACCTTGCCAAGCAGCAGACGATGGGCCAGGCCAAAGTTGCTCTGATCATCGCCAGGTGGCACGCAACGCTCGTCCACCCAATAGAAATAAATACGGGGCCAAGGGGTATATGCGGCATATTCACGCTCCCAAACCTCAAAAAGTGTGGCAGGAGTAGTTCCTCCGGAAAGAGCAATGGTAAAAGGCCGTTCAGGCTCTTTATCCATCGCTTCCAATATATGAGTTATCAAGGCTTGCGACGCTTGTACAGGCGACGCATACAAGTTATGGTCAATCATCTTATTCACTATTTATTACTCAGAGTTTGCTGTTTAAATTTACTATTCACAGATGACGACTTACAATTTACAGTATAAATTGGAATGTGTCAGATTCTTGCACGGGTTTGTCCATTCGGCATGACTGCGGTTGATCAACACATCCGCTTCTTTCGGTCCCCATGTTCCTGCAGGATACCCATAAAGAGGAGTTTCGGGATGCTTCTTCCAATAATCCAGAATCTTGTCAAAGTAAGTCCAGCTCTCGTCCACGGCATCGGAACGGGTAAAAAGTGTAGGATCACCCGCCAGACTGTCTTCCAACAGGCGTACGTACGCATCCCCCGTTTCCTGATCGTGCTGGTCATAGCTGAAATCCATCTCCATGGTTCCCATATAGAAACCGGCACCAGGTTCTTTCATGGCTATGCGCTGAAGAATTCCCTCGTCGGGCTGAATACGGATAATCAGTTCCTCGCCTTTGTACAAGCCCTCCTTCATTTGAAACATCTGCATAGGGGCCGGTTTGAAATGAATCACAATTTCGGTCACCTTGGTAGGCATCTGCTTGCCGGTACGGATATAAAAAGGTACTCCCTGCCAACGCCAGTTGTCCACATACAGGCACATCGCCACGTAGGTATCCGTACGGGAATCAGGATGAACATTCTTTTCTTCACGATAACCGATACGGTCGTCACCGGCAATATATTGTCCGCGGACAACGTTATCACGGATATACTCATCAGTCAGCGGACGAAGGGACTGATAGACTTTGATCACCTCGTTACGAAAACCATTCTTGTCAAACTTGGCAGGCGGTTCCATGGCAGTAATGGCAAGCAACTGCATCAGGTGGTTCTGTACCATATCACGCAGAGCTCCCGCCCCGTCATAATACCCTCCGCGAGTACCTATACCCATATTTTCCACCGCAGTGATTTCCACATGATCTATATAGTTACGGTTCCATATCGGTTCGTAAATGGTACTTCCAAAACGGGTCACCATAATATTCTGTACCGTTTCCTTGCCTAGGAAATGATCGATACGGTAAATATCCTCTTCTTTAAAATAAGCAGCATAGATCTTATTCAGTTTCTGAGCAGAAGCAAGGTCGTATCCGAAAGGCTTCTCGACAATGATACGCTTTAATCCGGGCTTTTTCAGCAAGCCCGCATCATGCAGATATTTCGGAATCAGTTCATAAAGCAATGGCGGAGTGGCCAGGTAGAACAAATAATTCCCATTATTCTCATATTGAGGTGAAAGCTCCTTCAGACGGTCATTCAGCAGAGAATAAGTGGTTTCGTCCGCCGGGTCCATGGACTGATAATGGACAGTAGAGAGAAAATCGTCCAATGTTTCCATCTCTTCTTTTGTAAGAGAACCGGACTTTATCAGTTCTTCTTTCAGATAAGCACGATAGGTTTCGTCCGTGTATGCAGTACGGGCACAGCCGATAATGGCAAAATGCTCGGGGAAGCGTTTCCCGTTATGTATCTTTATCAGGGCAGGCATCAGTTTGCGCCGGGTTAAATCACCGGATGCACCGAAGATGACCAAAAATAAACTATGTGGTAAACTCATGATTCTTTCTTTTAAAAATGAATGTATAATGCTTTGTGTTGCGATGTATCAATAGTTGTCTTCCCAATGTTCGTGGAAAAATTCCCCCCGTGGACTGTCCACACGCTCGAAGGTATGAGCTCCGAAATAATCACGCATCGCCTGGATCATATTGGCCGGGGAATGGTTGGTGGTCAGACCCAGAAAATAATTCAACGCTGCGGAAAGTACAGGTACGGGCAATCCTTCTTTCAACATGACAACGATGTATTTCTTCCACGCGGGCAGGGCTTCCGTTACTTCCCGTCCGAAATGCTCGTCCAGTAACAGATGCGACAATCCCGGCGCACGGCGATAGGCCTCGGCAATGTCGTTCAAGAAAGCGGAACGGATAATGCATCCGGCACGCCACAACAGGGCGATGGTGGAAAGATCCAATTTCCAGCCATATTGCTCACTGGCAGTGCGCATCAGAGCAAACCCTTGCGCATAACCTATCAGACGGGCGGCATACAAGGTACTCTCCAATCCGGCCACCGTATCCTGATAATTATATGCCGGATGATTCTCCACATGCATATAATGCTGGGACATCAGCACACGCAAGTTCTTCTCCGCCGACAGATTACGGGCAAAAACAGCCTCGGCAATCACGTCCAGTGGCGTATTGAGTTGCAGAGAGTTAATGACACTCCAACGACCCGTTCCTTTTTGCCCGGCAGCATCCAGAATGTTGTCGAGCAAATAACCGCCTCCTTGTTCTTTATGACGCAGAATGGCTGAAGTAATCTCTATCAGGTAACTGTGCAGGCGTCCTTTGTTCCATTGTTCAAAAATATCCGCCATCTGTTCGTTCTTCAATGCCAGCAGATGCTTCATGGCGAAATAAGTTTCAGCTATCAACTGCATATCCCCATATTCTATGCCATTGTGCACCATCTTCACATAGTGGCCTGCCCCACCGGGCCCCACCCATTCGCAACACGGAGTGCCGTCCTCGGCTTTTGCCGCAATACTTTTCAGCATCGGCTGAATGACCGGCCATGCCTCTTGCGCACCACCAGGCATGATGGACGCTCCATGCAGAGCACCCTCCTCACCTCCTGAGATACCGCAACCTACAAAGTACATTCCTTTATCATAAAGTTCCTTCACACGACGTTCCGTATCTTCATAATAAGAGTTCCCTCCATCAATGAGGATATCGCCCTTATCCAGTAAAGGAAGCAGCTTATCCATCAGTTCATCGACAGCCGGACCTGCCTGTACCATCAAGAGGATGACACGCGGAGCTTTCAGCGCTTCGACAAAATCCGTCAGTTCATTACTGCCTATGATACCTTTTCCTTTGGCACGGTTTGCTATAAAGTTATCTACTACATTTTCTTCTTTTCCGGGAACGGTACGGTTCCATACTACGACCTTCCATCCCTTGTCAGCGAGATTCAGAGCAAGGTTCTGCCCCATCACGCCTAATCCGATTAATCCTATATCTGCCTTTTCCATAAATTGTTCTTTTTATATTTAACAATTTAATAGGTAATTTGTTCAATAATTCTATCTTTGCAATTTGAACAATAGCACATTATCATGAAGAGGTTAAAAATCGGCTTATTAGCCCGGATTATCATCGCCATCGCATTGGGTATAGGATTCGGAAACGTTCTCCCCGGCGAACTGGTGAGAGTATTTGTGACTTTCAACGGGGTCTTCAGCGAGTTCCTGGGTTTCATCATTCCGTTGATTATTCTCGGGCTGGTCACTCCCGCCATTGCCGATATCGGCAAGGAGGCGGGAAAGATGCTGGTAATCACAACGTTGGTGGCATACGGCGCCACTTTGTTCTCCGGATTCCTGTCTTATTTCACCGGAGTGACTTTATTCCCTTCCATGATTGCTCCGGGAGCGCCGATAGAACAAATCAGTGAAGCGCATGACATTTCTCCGTTCTTCACCGTAGGCATTCCTCCGGTGATGAATGTGATGACTTCCTTGATCCTGGCCTTCACGCTAGGTCTGGGCATCGCACATCTGGATAGTACAGCGCTGAAAAATGTATGTAACGATTTCAAAGAAATCATAGTCAAGACCATCCAGACGGTGATTCTGCCCCTGCTGCCTATCTATATATTCGGTATATTCCTGAATATGACTCATTCCGGACAGGTATATAACATTCTGATGGTATTCATTAAAATTATCGGAGTAATTTTCCTGCTTCACATCTTCCTGCTGGTTTTTCAATATACCATTGCAGCGCTGTTTGTGCACCGGAACCCGTTCAAACTATTGGGAAAGATGATGCCTGCCTATTTCACAGCATTGGGCACACAGTCATCGGCGGCCACCATTCCGGTGACTTTGCGGCAGACCATCAAGAATGGGGTTACGGAGGATATAGCCGGATTTGTCATTCCGCTATGCGCCACAATTCATCTGTCGGGAAGCACGCTGAAGATTGTCGCTTGCGCACTGGCACTGATGATTATGCAAGGAATGCCTTTTGATTTCCCCATGTTTGCAGGATTTATCTTTATGCTGGGAATTACAATGGTAGCCGCACCTGGAGTACCGGGAGGAGCCATCATGGCTGCATTGGGGATCCTGTCTTCCATGCTGGGATTCGGAGAAAGTGAACAGGCTTTGATGATAGCACTTTACATTGCCATGGATAGTTTCGGCACTGCTTGCAATGTGACGGGCGATGGGGCTATCGCATTGATTATTGATAAGTTTTTCGGGAAGAAAACCACCGGTCTATACAATAGAAAAAGCATTATCGAACTAAATAAGGCCAGAAAGAAAAAGATATTTTTAGAAACAGGGCAGTAACAAGTTGACATTTTTTGCATTATCTTTGTTACTATAAAATAGAGAAAGGAGAAAAATCATGCGAAGAACCGAAATTGTAGATATGATACGCAGTATCCTCCACAAAGTAGCACCAAATGCCCAAATCATACTTTATGGATCGGAAGCTCGCGGAGAGGCTCGCCCAGACAGTGATATCGATCTGCTTATTCTTGTAGATGAGCCACAGCTTACTCCAGAATACGAGCAGGAAATTATCCGTCCGCTTTATGAACTGGAAGTAAAATCGGGAGTTATTATCAGCCCAATGATTATGCTGCGCAGATTATGGGAGAACCGTCCCTTTCAGACTCCGTTTTCGCTGAACGTAATGAATGAAGGGATAGTGTTATGAAGCAGGAACTATCCCCCGAGCACCGCGTTGCCTTGATTCAATACCGTTTTGAACGAGTGTAGAAATTATTTTAACGCCGCCATCAACCGCCTTTATTATACCTGCTTTTATGCAGCCATCGGTTTGTTAAATAGCTAAGGGAATCGAGGCAGGCACCCACAATGGAGTAAAAATAATGTTGTCCTATCACTTTGTGCGCACAGGAGTACTGAGTCTGGAACATGGCAGCACATTCAGCAACTTGTTTGACAAACGGCACAGTGGAGACTACGAAGACTTTGCCTATTGCGATGCCGCATTGGTAGATTATCTCAGACCACGTGCCGAAGCTTTCATCAAATCGGTAGAAAGTCTGGCTCAAGAATAAATGGATCGCTCCCAAACAAAAACAAACATATTCTTTCTGCCCTTCCATCGTCTTCATCCTGCCATTACGCTATCTCCAAGAGGAGGTAACGCAATGCAGAATAACAAACAAAAAAGGAAAACATGAGCTAGAATACAGGCATCTGCCAAATGAATCCCACTGACACACGATGGGTACTGAAATTGTCCTCACCCAATGCCTTCGCACGATCGGTATATTTATAGGAACGCCCCACGTATGCCAGGAAGAAGTGCAGATTGCTCTCCATCGGATAAAATTCTATTCCTCCTGCATATCCCCATGCCGTGCGATATTTACCTTTTTCCACTTCATCGCTTGCCTTATAAACGGAAGCCGTTTCATACATTCCTTTTGCAAACAAGTTCCACTTCGGGGCAAAACGATAATTCACATGCAACACATAGGACATATATTCGGCATTAAAAGCATTGTGTGCCTGATTATCAGTTCCTACTATACTAGTTATAATCCCTTTACGGTCTACCCCTTCATGAGAATACATCCAGTCAAAATAGGCGTGCCATTTAGGGCTGAAATTAAACTCATTACCCAAAGCATAATAATACATCTTCTCGCCTTTCGTTTCGTTCATGACAGAGGCAGACCAACGGGTTTTGAAAACATCCAGAAAATTACCATTCCAGTTCAAGGTATAAACCAACGGCAGTTTGGTACGTTCCAAATCCCCGTACATCTCCTCGGACGGCCCGTTCAGGCTGTTCAATACCTGAAATTGTATCTGCTGATAAGGATTATAGTTGTATGCCACATTCAAACCGGTCATGAAGTTACTCATGTGCTCTATCATGTCACTATATTCGTAAATATCAATCGGATTCAAATCAAATTCTATACCACCATACGAGGCACATTGCTTTCCGGCAAAAAATGAGAACTTATTTAATTTGATGCCTACTCCCGCCCAATCTATGCTGGTAGGTACATTATCTATATTGCCGGAACCATCGTTACCCCGATTCAGACGCTGACGGTAATGATAGCTCAACCAGTCATTGATATCTCCCTTCATCTCGATACGGAGTTGCTTCATTTCGAATGCGCCCCGATCAAATCCGGAGTCGTTCCATTTCATATTGAAATCACCGTGCATATTAAGATAGAGATTGAACTTGTCCGTTTTCTTCTTGATACCGGTGACTTCTTCAAACAGGCTTTTGTCACCGGCCATGAAATCACTTCCGGAAGATTGGGCATATAAAGGGTAAGTGCCTGAGACAGCAAGGGCTGTCAGGCATACTAACATTATTCTTTTCATAAGTCAAAGTTTTAGGTTGTAATGTATTCTCTTTTTTCTTTATGCGCACAAAAGAAAAAGAGATAAAAAGAAAAAGTGCCGGATGGACTAGTATACGTTGAAGTATTCCTGAATTTTCTTCCAGTCTTTTGTCTTAGTCAACGCCAGCATCAACAACACACGTGCCTTCTGAGGGTTCAACTCCTGTGAGGCCACAAATTGGTATTTATTATCATCCACCTCAGCATCCAATGTAGTCGGTCCGGTAGGAACACGGCTGGAACGCACTACCAAAATACCTTGTTGACGGGCCTTTTCCAACATCGGAAACAAATTCTGATGAATGTTGCCATTCCCCACACCGGCATGAACAATACCCTGATACCCATCATTCAAGAAAGGAGTCATGATATCAGCTTCTACATTGGAATAACTGTAAACGATACCTACTTTCGGCAGCTTGTCAAGGTGGGTTACATCAAAATCGGAACCGGTGGTATGGCGTTTCAAAGATTCCATATTATAGAAAACCTTACCATTCAAGACATATCCCAACGCACCGGAGTTAGGGGACTGGAAAGTCTGTACATCCACCGTATTGGTCTTCATGGCTCCGTGAGCTCCCAAAATCAAACCGTTCATAGCAATTACGACACCTTTTCCCTGTGATTCCCTGGCGGCGGCAGTGACTACTGCATTATACAAGTTCAGCGGTCCGTCCGCACTCATGGCCGTAGAGGGGCGCATGGCTCCTACCAATACAACAGGCTTGTCACTCTTCACAGTCAAGTTCAGGAAAAAGGCGGTTTCTTCCATCGTGTCAGTCCCGTGGGTAATCACGATACCGTCCACATCTCCACGGCTGAAAAGCTCGTTGATACGCTTGGCCAACGTCAGCCATACGGCATCATTCATGTCCTGAGAGCCGATTTTTACAATCTGTTCCCCGGTCACATTGGCTATTTTGTTCACTTCGGGAACCGCTTCCAGCAATGTGCTGATAGCCACCTGTCCGGCAGTATAATTTGTTTTAGTAGCCGAAGCGCCTGTTCCGGCAATAGTCCCTCCTGTAGCCAATATATGGATATTAGGCTTTTGGGCGACAGCAGCCAATGTGGTACATACCAGCATTGCCGCCATAAGGCTGAGTTTTCTTAATCCGTTCATAATCTTTTCAAGTTTAGGTTTTATTACTATAATAATTATTTGGAAATTTTGTTCACACACAGAGGAAGAAGATGCGCCGATGATATATATGTGCACATCGAATCATTATAAATGTTACAGGCAGAAGATTACTCATGTTACAGATGAAAGATTACTCATCTTCAAGCCTGACCGCACCTATCCCTTTCCTTTCTAGAATACCTGTATCAGCAGCAGGCCTACCACAATAGAAACAAGGGTAGCCACCATTCCGGGCATCATAAACGAATGGTTCAGAATCCATTTTCCAATACCCGTTGTTCCTGTACGGTCAAAGTTGATGGCTGCCACCACCGTAGGATAATTAGGGATAAAGAAATATCCGTTGACGGCAGGGAACAAAGCAATCAGCATCATCGGAGAAATACCCAGTGCTATTCCTAACGGTACAATAGCACGCACCGTAGCAGCCTGGCTATAAAGTAAAATAGACATGACAAACAATGCCAGACCGAACAGCCAGGGCATTTGACGCACAATCCCTTCAATAGAACCTGTCAGTTCCGTAATGTTTCCATTGATGAACGTATCCCCCATCCATGCAATACCAAAAATAGCGATTACCGCCTGCATTCCGGCAGGAAACACGCTGCCTTGTGTAGCCTTGATTCCATCCGTACGTGAAATGATAAGAATAATAGCTGCCGCACACAACATCAAGATCTCAATAATAGAAGGCATATCCAAAGCCGCACCGTTGAACACAGGACGCATAGCAGGGATAGAGCCGAATAATACAATCAGCAGTGTGGCAGCAATAAAGATAATCACCGAGATACGGGCGTGAAACATATTCTTCACATCGTTCAGTTCCACATGTTTTGTATCAATCATTCCGGCTTCCAGACGGCGCAGGTATTCAGGATCTTCCAACAACTCCTTGCCGACCTTTTTTGAAAGGAAAGCGCCGACCAGCACACCGATTAATGTAGCAGGAATGGTAATCTTCAGAATATCAAACAAAGTAATGTCAAATCCTGTCAGCAGGCCCAGCAACGCTACGGTAGCGGCAGAGATAGGGCTGGCGGTAATAGCCTGTTGCGAGGCGATAACGGCAATGCCTAAAGGACGCTCAGGACGAATTTTAGTTTCCGTAGCTACCTCGGCTATGACAGGAAGCACAGAGTAGGCCACATGCCCTGTACCTGCGACAAAAGTAAACAGATAAGTAACCAACGGGCTCAGGATAGTCACCTGCGAGGGGTTACGGCGCAACAGCCGTTCCGCCAACTTCACCATATAGTCCAGTCCGCCGGCAGCCTGCATACAAGAGGCGGCAGAGATAACGGCGACAATCATCAACATCACATCAATAGGGGGAGCGGTAGGCTGAAGTCCGAAGACAAAAGTCAATATGGCAAGGCCTACACCTCCCATCACTCCCAATCCGATACCTCCCAAACGGGCACCTACAATAATAGCGACAAGTACAAATAGCAGTTGTAATAACATGGTTTTTATCCGTTTATAAATATACAATTTTCAATTCCGTAGAACAAAGATAGACCATTTCTGTTCTACAAATCCTTAAAAATTTTCCTAAGAATTTTTCCTTTTTTCACTACTTTCCCCCTAAAACATTCAATAAAAGTTAGTTGTTTTGTATAATGAATAATGTGCCAAAATTATTAAATTATTATATATGAACAGAATTTGCAACCTTTTTTGGAATAAAGTATCCCATCATACAGGGAGGAATGGTATGGTGTAGCGGTTGGAGACTGGCCTCCGCAGTAAGTAATGCCGGAGGGCTGGGACTGATAGGAGCAGGCTCTATGCATCCCGAAACCTTGCGCGAGCACATACGGAAATGCAAAGCGGCGACAGACAAGCCTTTCGGAGTAAACATTCCGCTGATGTATCCCGAAATAGACATCCTTATCAATATGGTAATAGAAGAGGGTGTGAGAATCGTCTTCACCTCTGCCGGAAATCCAAAGACTTGGACAGAACACCTGCATGAGCACGGCATCATTGTGGCCCATGTAGTGGCAAGCACCAAGTTTGCCGCCAAATGTGAAGAAGCAGGCGTAGACGCCATCGTAGCCGAAGGATTCGAAGCAGGAGGACATAACGGACGGGAGGAAACGACCACCCTATGTCTTATTCCGGCCGTCAGACAGATTACCACTGTGCCGTTGATGGCTGCCGGAGGTATCGGATCGGGAGAAAGTATACTAGCTGCTATGGCATTGGGGGCCGACGGGGTGCAGATAGGCACGCGCTTCGCATTAACCGAAGAGAGTTCCGCTCATTTCACATTCAAAGACCGATGCCTGCGACTGAACGAAGGAGATACCCAACTGACATTGAAACAGCTCTCTCCCGTCCGGCTGGTCAAAAATGATTTCTTCAAACAAGTGGAAGAAGCGGAAAGCCGTGGCGCGACAACGGATGAACTACGCACTTTGTTAGGAAAAGGACGTGCAAAAAAGGGAATCTTTGAAGGAGATTTATTCGAAGGGGAACTGGAAATAGGACAAGTCGCATCCTGCATACATAAATTACAGACGGTGGATGAAGTGATGAAAGAACTGGTGGAAGATTTCAATGCCGCATTAAACAGGGTCAATGAGTTGCAAAGATTTATCTGATGGTGCGGACAATGAAACGATCAAAAAAACCGGAGAATGAATCAAAAACAAGATGAACATTCTAAAGATTACAGATTGTAACCGACAAATACATAAAAGTGGATGTGTCCAAATTCAGTTTTTGGAAATATGAACTTATAATCTGAAATTTGAGCATCCTAAAAGACTAAGAAAGGGTCGTATCATTACTCAATACAGAGCTTGATACGACCCTTTTAAGTGTTATAATTACTATCTGTAACCATTAGGAGCAGTCATTTTTGTTTTGACACGCCTAATGCATAAAATTTAGTTATTCTACTTACACCTTCTCTTATTAAACAAATTAGCACTCAGGAATCCCACCAAAAATATCAGCAACGTTCCGAATACGATAGCCAGATTAGCATGTACAAAAGGGGATATCACAATCCAACAAACCAGAATTACCCCACAAACGACTCCCAGTACCGCATCAAAATTACGTGCCTTCCTCGAAATATACCCCAGTAGAAACAGTCCCAACATGCCTCCGCTGAAAATAGACGCCAACGCCCACCAAGCATCCAGCGCACTTTGCACACTCATAAAGGCAAAGGCCACCAGAATTCCTGCCACTCCTACTCCCACACTAGAGAGTTTCAGCACCAACATCCGTTCCCTGTTTCCGGCATGTTTGCGGAAACGCTGGTAATAATCCGTCAGAATGATGGTAGACGAACTAGTGACACTGGTCGCAATGGTACTCATACCTGCGGCAAAGATAGAAGCAATCAGCAGGCCTGTCAACCCCACCGGCAACTCATTGACTATAAAGAACGGAAAGACATAATCCGCCCCCACTCCGTCGGGCAAGACCCCCGGATGCACTTTATAGAACGCATACAGCCCGGTCCCTATCATAAAGAAGACAGCCGAAACGGGAATAAACAAATATCCTCCGAACAAGGCCGAGAACTTAGCCTCCTTCTCATTCTTCGCCGTATGATAACGTTGCACATAACTCTGGTCTATACCATAGTTCTGCAAATTGGTAAATACGCCATAAATCAGGCACACCCAAAAAGTGGACTCACTTAAACTGCTTCCAAAACTTCCCAAGCTGAATTTTCCATCTTCCATAGCGATGGAGAAAGTCTGTGCCGGACCTTCGGGCATGTCAAAAAGCAAGATAAACATACATACCAGCGCACCGCCAATCAGAATAATCCCCTGTATGGCCTCTGTCCAAATGACAGCTTTCATGCCGCCCAGCATGGAATAAAGTACAATAGCCACACTGGTCACAATAATGATGGTCTGGATATTCCATCCCAGCAATACATTCATGGGCAATGCCAACAAATACAGAATAGAGCCTGTACGTGCAATCTGGGTAAGCAGATAACAGGACGAGGCATATATACGGGCCCAAGGGCCGAAGCGGTTTTCCAGGAAACTATAAGCCGATATACTGTCCTGGCTTCGGTAAAAAGGCACGAAGTAACGAGCCGCAAAATAAGAAGCTATAGGGATAGACAAGCTGAATACAAACGCATTCCAATCTCCCGAAAAAGCCTTTCCCGGATATCCCAAATAACTGATACTGCTGACATACGTGGCAAAGATGGACATCCCCACCACCCAGCCGGGCAAGCTTCTGCCGGCAGAAGTGAACTCCTCGGAAGTACCTTTCTTCTTAAAGAAAGAACAACCGAAGGCCACGACTCCGCCGGTAAACAGCAAAAAGACGATTATATCAATGATATGCATACAGACCGAGCATTTAAGGTTTCAACTCCGGACAAAAAGGGAGTACCTCCAACGCCTTGCGTATCTTCTCGCGTTCCGGAGCATTGAAGCGATGGAAAGGAGCCGCAACAAAATCATCACAAACGCCCAATAAAGACAACGCGCATTTCAATCCCTTCAGATAACTGGAACCATGCTGGCCCACAGTATAAATACTGCTGCTTATCTGCATCACCAGGGGTTGAAGACGGCTCACCGTTTCCATGTCACGTGCCAAGGCGGCATTATACAGGTCTACATACAATTCCGGAAACATATTGGCACCTCCATTGATGCCTCCGTGTCCACCCAGTAACACACACTCGGCCGTAATTTCCTCCGGTCCCACCAGCATGGCAAAATCCGGTCGGTCCTTCATGGCATACATCACGGACTGGAAATAAACGGCATTGGCCGAACTATCCTTGAATCCCACTACCTGAGGGTTACGGGCAATGCACTGTATCGTAGCCGGAGCAAAATTCACTTTTGTATGCGACGGCATATTATATAAGAAGATAGGCAACGGCAACTGAGGGATAAGGTCCTCATAAAATTCGGCCAGTTCAGGCTGCCCCGGAGCAAAATAGTAAGGGGGAGCGGAAACTACGGCTGAAGCACCACACTCGGCCCCCACATGTGCCAGATGAATACTTTCTACAATTGATGTATCGGAAATACAAACCAGAACCGGAAGTCTTCCGGCATTGATACGGCAAGTTTCCTTTATCATTTCATGGCGGAGCCGGTAACTGATGCTCTGCGCCTCTCCAGTGGTACCCAGTATAAATAATCCGTGCACTCCTCCTTTTATCAGTCGTTCTATCAATCTTTCCAAACCGTCAATATCCAGTTTGTCATTATCCAGTAACGGAGTCACTAAAGGAGGAATAATGCCTGTCATAGGCTTTTTTAATGTGTTTTCCATGATTCGTTTTCTTTAAAAAATTTCAATGCTATATTTATGAAACGAACAGTAGAATTATTTGTACTCAGTCCAACACCCCGGCTTGTCCGGAAAGCGACAGGGCACTATCGTTTAACCTGTCGTCTTCCGTCTGCCCGGAACGTACCTTTTGAAAAAGAACTTTTAATTCCGCTTCAAGAAAAGAGAGTTAGTTATACATGCAGGCAACTCTTCCTGATAATGTGTCACCATAATCATGGTCTTGTCCTTACGACGGCAGAAAGTTTCTATCACATCTTTCACCAACCGGCGGTTGTACAAGTCCAACCCATGCAAAGGTTCGTCCAAAATAAGCAACTCAGGATCCTTCACAAAAGCACGAGCCAACAACACCAGACGCTGCTCGCCACTGGACAACTGCAAGAAATTCCGGTCTTTCAAATTTGCAATACCAAAAATATCCATCCACCATTCACAAGCCGCCATCTGCTCGGGACGCGGACGTTTGTACAACCCCACAGAATCATGTAGCCCGCTTGCCACAATATCTATGGCAGGAAGGTTCTTCAGATAAGCGCGATGCATCTCAGGACTGACATATCCTATATGCTTCTTTATCTCCCAAATACTTTCTCCGGAACCGCGTTTTCTGCCGAACAAGGTAATATCACAAGCATAACTCTGCGGATTATCTGCACAGACCAGACTCAGCAACGTAGACTTTCCTGAACCGTTCTCTCCACTCAAAGCCCATTTCTCGCCACATTTCACTGTCCAGTCCAAATCTTTCAAAATGGTACGCTCGCCATAACGGATGCTTACCTTGTTCAAATCGACTACGTGCTCGGTGTGATACAAATCACCGCCGTAAGGCAAATTCAGAATCCGTGCCTCCTTTTCTTCGGAAAGCATCCGTTCCGGTATCGGCTTACGGACCGCCAAATATTCCTGCAAAGTCATCTTTTTTACCACACACCCTGTCTTCCACAGGAATAACATGAGTGATAAAAGCAGGAATATCATCGGACTTAGACAAGATAAGGATTACCTGCAAATGGGTTACTTTAGTCAGTTCACCCAACAATGTATGAAGCAGGTCCCTCGTCTTCGCATCCAGTCCGATAAAGGGATTATCCATAATCAGTACACGCGGATTACTCAGCAAAGTCTTTGTCAGTTGAAACTTACGTAACTCACCACTGGAAAGCAGAATGATATGTTTATCCAGCATCCTCTCCATGCCAAACAGTTCATACAAAGCCTTTTCCAGGCCTGAATCGGTCGCTTCGGGCAACAAATCACGTACCAGTGGAGTTTCATCCAAATCATGAGCATTCCACCGTTGCTGATAATAGTAATTTCCATCGGCATCTCCGTATGAATCACGGAAAGCAATATACTTTATATTCTCGTATGCCATCTTCGAAGGAGAGGGAGAGAAATCATATTTCACTTCGTTCATCAACAACGGCCACCGACCTGTAATCGTATCTACCAATATACTTTTTCCTGCCCCGTTTCTTCC
>ENA-OPYU01000017-OPYU01000017.1-human-gut-metagenome-genome-assembly--contig:-NODE-17-length-54048-cov-7.778287_pt1 | contig 54048 bp, 43 predicted proteins | sample MGYA00242637_ERZ504482 | MGnify/ENA primary metagenome ERZ504482 (study PRJEB26092, sample SAMD00036237) | human gut metagenome | host: Homo sapiens | study: EMG produced TPA metagenomics assembly of... | reverse complement strand
TACGTGTCCACCGTCGGCCTGAATGAGGCGACGATCGCCAAGTACATCAGGGAGCAGGAGTCCCACGACATCGCGCTGGACAAGCTGAGCGTGAAGGAGTACGAGGACCCCTTCAAGAGGGGGTGATCCCGCCGGTTCGACCGGCGCGCCACGGGTCAAGATGCGCTAGGCCTGGACGAAGTCCGGGCCCGCGCCTTTAGACGCGAGCCCGGGGCCCGTGGGTTATACCCTAAGAGCAAACCACCCTTTTTAAGGGTGGTTCTGATTTGGTCGCGCTTTGTGCGTGGATAAGAAAAGGGCCCCAAGGTTTGTGCCTTGGGCCCCAAAGGGCTGATGAACTGGCTTAAGACTCGGCCGTGATTGTTAGAACTTGACGGTCGGTGCCTGGCGGGTGGCTTCAGCTGCCTCGAAGCCCTGGCGCTCCTTAAACTGGAAGATGCCGGCAAAGATAACAGCCGGGAACGTCTGGATGGCGTTGTTGTAGCTGAGCACGCAATCGTTGTAGCTCTGGCGTGCGTAGCTCACCTTGTTCTCGGTGTCCTCGAGCGTGGACTGGAGCTGCGTAAAGTTGGTGTTCGCCTTAAGGTCGGGGTAGGCCTCGGCCACGGCAAAGAGCTGGCGCAGCGCACCGGTCAGCACGTTGTCGGCTTCCATCTTGGCCTCGGGGGTGGTGGCGCTTACGGCGGCGTTGCGCGCGTTGACCACGGCGGCGAGCGTGTCCTGCTCGTGTTTTGCGTAGCCCTTGACGGTCTCGACCAAGTTGGGGATCAGGTCGTTGCGGCGCTGCAGCTGCGTGTCGATGTTCTGCCAAGCGTTATCGATGCGATTGCGCTTGGTGACCATGTTGTTGTAGATGCCGGCGATGGCGCAGGCGATCACAACGACAACAACGATACCGATGATGACGGGAAGCATGATGTCTCCGTTTCGAATGGCAGCGGCGTTTTGCGCCTGCCGTTGTTGGTATAACGTATCTAGTATACCCGCAACCTTTGGCGGTGCCTAACTTTCCGGTAAGCGTTATGTTTCAACCAGGGAGGGGGCGCCAATATCGAACGGGCGGTACAGGTGTAAGATATGCGACAAATTAAGGAATGCTGTCTACGCCTTGAGGATGGCGATACGGATGGACCTTCGCATCAAGAAAACCTATCGTGCCCTGTTCGATGCCTTTACCGAGCTATTGGAAGAGCATCGGTTTGAGGATTTGACGGTTGCTATGCTTTGCGACCGTGCCCTGATTCGTCGCACGACGTTCTATAAGCACTTTCGCGATAAAAACGATTACTTTGCCTTTTATATCGATGAGCTTATGACGGGCTTGCCGCAAAAACAGCCCGATGAGGCCGGCGCAGTGTCTGCCGAGGACGTGCGCACGCTTCGACACGCGATTTTGGACGATGCCATGGATTTGATTTTGGCGCACGAGCAGCTCATGGATAACATTTTGGCAAGCAGCATGTCGGGCATGTTGACCAACGTTATTTGCGACCGCATTGCCCGCTCCATTCGCGAGCGTGTGATGAACGTGCTTGCCGAGGATGCCCTGGCGCCCGTTTCGCTCGAGACAACATCGGAGTTTATCGCCGGTGGCATTATTCGACTGTTCACAAATTGGTGGGAGTCGGGTCACGATCTTGAGCGTCGACCCGAGATGGCCGACGTGGTTGATGCGCTGTTTGAGCGCACCATGACGCCGGTGAATCACTAAGGTGGCGGAGAGAGGGGGATTCGAACCCCCGGAACGCTCTCGCGCTCAACGGTTTTCAAGACCGCCGCATTCAACCGCTCTGCCATCTCTCCGTGAGTCGTAATGATAGCATCGTTTTGAATTTGCAACAGGGAAGGCGAACGATGACGATCACCGAAATCGACGAGAAGTTCATGCGCGAGGCGCTGGCGGAGGCTCGCGCCGCTGCTGCGGTGGGCGAGGTACCGATTGGTGCGGTGGTGGTACGCGCGGGCGAGATTGTCGCGAGGGCGCATAATCGCCGCGAACTCGACCAGGATCCTTCGGCGCATGCCGAATTTTTGGCCCTGTGTGCCGCCGCTCAGACGCTTGGACGCTGGCGCCTTTCCGATTGCACGGTTTACGTGACGCTCGAGCCCTGCTGTATGTGCGCGGGGCTTATGGTTAACGCGCGCGTGGGGCGTTGCGCGTATGGCGCGACCGATGCCAAGGCGGGCGCGCTGGGTTCGCTGTACGACCTCAATGCCGATTCGCGCCTGAACCATCGGTTTAATGTGACCGCCGGCGTGCTGGCAGGCGAGTGCCGTGAAGTGCTGAGCAGCTATTTTGCTGGCCTGCGCGGTGTCGACGGCGTCGGTTGCGGTTTGAACCTTGAGGCGCATGCGGCTCACGCCGAGGCGCTCGCGGGTGTTGGAGACCTCGCCGACGAGACGGTCGACTTTGGCCCCGTGCGGCGGCCCCGCCGTGTGCTGCTGGCGATCGACTCCTTCAAGGGCAGCGTGTCGAGTGCGCAGGCGGAGGAGGCCGTTGCCGAAGGCGTGCGCCGTGTGTGGCCCGATGCCGAGCTGGGCGCTTTGCCGCTGGCAGATGGTGGCGAGGGAACGCTCGATGCCATCGCCGCGCGCGGTGGCGAGCTCTCGACCTGTGAGGTTGCAGGCCCCTTGGACTATCGCGTGTCTGCCCGGATGCTGGTGGACGACGAGCACGACTCGGCTGTAATTGAGATGGCCGAGGCGGCGGGTATTGGGTATTCACCCTGCACGAAATCGGCGGCGCTTGCGGCTTCGACCTATGGCGTGGGCGAGCTCATACTTCGCGCGGTGCCGCGCGGGGGCAAAGACTATCTATATTGGTCTGGGCGGCAGTGCCACCAACGACGGTGGCGCCGGCATGCTGCAGGCGCTGGGTGCCCACCTTGTTGATGAGTGTGGCTGCAATATCGCCCCCGGTCTCGCGGGCCTTGAACACGTGACGAGTATCGATTTGGCACCGGCGCTTCGGGCGCTGAATGGCGCGCGTATCATCGTGCTTTCCGATGTCGAGAATCCGCTCGTGGGGCGTCGAGGCGCACTGGCGGTGTTCGGTGGGCAGAAGGGTCTGCCGACGGGTGATGCCGAGGTGCTGAGCAGGTACGACAGCTGGATGGTCGGCTACGGCCGCCTGCTCGATGCAGCGATTACCGGGGCGCGGGCTCAGGGGTTGTTGCGCGTGCCCGAGGGTGCACGGACATTTGGCTCGGTGCTCGGCGTGCCCGGTGCCGGTGCTGCTGGCGGCCTGGGTGCCGCGCTGCTGGCGCTCGGGGCGGAGTTGCGTTCGGGCGTTGAGACGGTGCTCGACCTCATTGGGTTCGACGAGCGCGTGAGCGATGTCGACCTGGTCATAACGGGCGAGGGCAATATGGACGAGCAATCCGCTGCCGGCAAGGCGCCGGTGGGTGTGGCCCGCCGTGCCAAGCGATATGGCAAGCCGGTAGCCGCTGTCGTGGGCGGTCGCGCTGACAACTTGGATGCGGTGTATGAGCAGGGTATTGACTTGGTGCTTCCGATCTGCCGCAAGCCCATGCCCCTCGACCAGGCGCTCGACCCCCAGGAAGCCACAACCAACCTCATCTGCGCCGGCGAAGCGGCCGCTCGATCCTACGACTTTGGCCGTATCTAAAACCCATCCCCTCGATAAGTTGCGGTGAAATACGGAGTGTTTTTGCCTTTAAGGGGCCAATTCAGTCCGTATTCCACCGCAACTTCGAGAATGGCCATTCGAGGTTGGCTGCCTTGGGTCTCGAGCCGGACCGCCTGCCACGAAAGGCGGCCATCTACTACGTTAAACCGGCCACCCTCGACCATTCCGGGATTTGCAAAAATAAAACCGCAGGTAGAGAGCTTGCCGCTATTCGAAAAAGCACGCTATGGTTGACCCCTGCGACCAAAACGTAGTAGATGGGCCCTTTTCGTGGCGCAGCGTCAGACCAGTCTTTTTGGAACGGGGCTATTTTGGCTACTTGCCGATCTGATTGCCCGAGTAGTCAAAAAAGCTCCGTCCCAAATTAGCCACCTTGCCCTGTCGAGCAGGAGCAGGTAAGATATACCGAGCGCCTAGCGCGTTCGATGGGTTCGGATGACGACATGTTCCGAATCTGGTCAGGTCCGGAAGGAAGCAGCCATAAGGAGCCTCTGTCGGGCATCCGAATCCATCGAACGCACGGGCGCTTTTTGGTGCCGCGACATGGCCCGGCCGGTGACGAGGTATTTGGTGTCTCGCTGGTCCTCGGCTTCGCCTGCGGGATCGCGCGACTACCAAGCGCCCTGCCGGCACTCGCGGGTAGCCGACCAAAACTGCCTGAAGGGTCACATTTATCTGATAATTGAATCCCTGGCGTTATGCCGCTCGCTGGCGTTGCCAAAACATCGGCTGCTACATGCCTTGGGCGCTAGCGAACGTCGCCCTTACATCTGTAACGAGTTGCTTACGCATCTCCAGGACTCGCCGTACTATCATGAATCAGATTGAAGAGAGATGATGATAGGGAGCGCCTTTATATGATTGAGCTGCTCAGGCGTTTTGGCGGTAAGTTTCGCCGGTATATGGTGATTGGCCCTGCGTGCAAGCTGATCGAAGTGATTTTTGACCTGCTGACGCCGCTGGTGATTGCCCAGATGATCGATAAGGGCATCGGCGCGCACGACGCGAACGCCGTTATCCACTACGGCATGGTACTTGGCGCCATGGCTGTGATCGGCATCTCGTTTACGCTCGTCTGCCAAAAGATGGCGGCGCTCACCTCGCAGGGCATGGGCACCGACATTCGCGGCGCGCTCTACGAGCACATCAATAAGCTGAGCTATGCCGAGCTCGACCGCTTTGGCACGCCCTCGCTTATCACCCGCATCACCAACGACGTCAACCAGGTGCAGCTTGCCGTGGCGCTGGGCGTGCGCATGCTCATCCGCTGGCCCTTCTTGGCGGTGGGCTCTATGTGCGCGGCCCTTGCCATCGACCTTAAGCTCGGCATGATCTTTTTGATTTGCACGCCCGCCATTGGCTTGGTGTTTTGGTTTGTCATGGCGCGCTGCATTCCGTATTACAGGCAGCTGCAGGCAAAGCTCGACCGCATTGCGCTCATTTGCCGCGAGGGGCTTTCGGGTGCCCGCGTGGTCCGCGCCTTTGTGCGCGAAGACCACGAGCGCGAGCGTTTTGCCCAAGCTGCCGATGACCAGGCCCATACCGCCATCGCGGTGGGCAAGCTCTCGTCGGTCCTCAACCCCGTAACGTTTTTGGTGATGAACCTGGGCGTGTGCGCCATCCTGTGGGTGGGCGGCATCCAGGTCAACGTGGGTGAGCTTACGCAGGGCCAGGTCATGGCGTTTGTGAACTATATGACGCAGACCCTCACCTCCATCGTGTACGTGGCCAACCTGGTCGTTGTCTTTACCAAGGCGAGTGCCAGCGCGTCGCGCATCAATGAGGTGCTCAACTGCGAGCCGAGCATCACCGACGAGGACAACGAGCTGGTCGCGCTGCCCGAGCCGAGCGAACTGGCGGGTGGTGCTGCTCCAGTCCCCGCACTGAGCTTTGACCATGCGAGCTTTTCGTTTGGCGCGGGCGCGGCAAATGCCGTGAGCGATGTGACCCTGAAGCTGCCGCTGGGCAAAACGCTCGGCATTATCGGCGGTACAGGCAGTGGTAAGTCCACGCTTGTCTCGCTTATCCCGCGCCTGTACGATGCGAGCACCGGCAGCGTGTGCGTGATGGGCGCCGACGTGCGAGCTTGGCCACTCGACCAGCTGCGCCATGCGGTCGCGACCGTTCCGCAACGCGCATCGCTGGTGAGCGGCACTATCCGCAGTAACCTGACCTGGCGCAACGAGGCGGCAACCGACGAGGAGCTCTGGGCGGCGCTCGATATGGCGCAGGCCAGCGAGTTCGTGCGCAACAAGCCCCAGGGCTTAGATGCCCCGGTCGAGGCGGGCGGCAAGAACTTTAGCGGCGGCCAGCGTCAGCGTCTGACTATCGCGCGCGCCTTGGTGGGCTCGCCGCAGGTTCTGATCATGGACGATTCTGCCTCGGCGCTCGACTTTAAGACCGATGCCGCGCTTCGCCACGCCATTCGCGAGCGCAGCATGCGCGGTGCCGCCGAGGGCGGGCTGCCGCTGACCGCGGTGATTGTGAGCCAGCGCGTCTCGACCGTGCGCGACGCCGACATGATCTGCGTACTCGACCACGGTTCGGTTGCGGGCCTGGGCACGCATGACGAGCTGTATGCAAGCTGCCAGCTCTACCGAGAGATCTGTCAGTCGCAGCTTCGCCGCGAGGAGCTCGAGGGTCAGCAGGGGAGCGCGGCGCCCGCGTCTGCCCCGACAGCCCCCGCATCCGTCTGCGCAAAGGAGGGCTGCTAAATGAATCCGTATACTTCTTCCGGTTCGGTCGCCACGATGACGGCCAACGTGTCCGGCAACGATAACCTTAACGACCTGGGCGACGGTCCGCGCCAGCCCGGCGATCCCGAGCGCTATCCCGCCGGCGCGGTGACCCGCCGCTTGCTGGGCTATGTTCGCCCGCATCGCATTTCGTTTACGGCGTCGTTTGTGAGCGCTGCCATCTCGGTGATCTTACAACTCTATACGCCCATCCTCATCGGCGAGGGCATCGATCTTATCGTCGCCGCCGGGCAGGTGGATTTCGATGCGCTGTTGCCGCTTGTCACCAAGCTCGCGATCGTCGTGGTGGGCGCGGCGGCCTTTCAGTGGCTGCAGGGCTATTGCGTCAACCGTCTGTCCTACGAGACGGTGCGCGACATGCGCGTGGAGGCAAGCGACAAGCTCAGCCGCATGCCGCTCAGCTTCATCGACAGCCATGCCCACGGCGACCTTATGAGCCGTGTGGTCAACGACGTCGACCAGGTGGGCGACGGTCTGCTGCAGGGCTTTACCCAGCTTTTCACCGGCGTTATCACCATCGTTGGCACGCTCGCGTTTATGCTCTCCATCAACCTGACCATGACGCTCGTGGTGGTGCTCGTCACGCCGCTTTCCATTTTTGCAGCCGGTGCTATTGCCAAGCTTTCTAACAAAAGCTTTACGGCACAGCAGCGCATCCAGGGCCAACTCGGCGGTCATATCGAGGAGTATGTGGGTGAGCAAAAGCTCGTGGACGCCTTCGCCTACGGCCCGCACGCTCAACAGCGCTTCGACGCCCTCAACGCCGAGCTCTATACGGCAGGCGAGCGCGCACAGTTTATGAGCTCGCTTTCAAACCCCGGCACGCGCTTTATCAATAACATCATCTATGCCGTGGTCGCTGTGATCGGCTGCGTGGGCGTGATCACGGGCGTGCCGGCGGCGCTTACGGTGGGCGGCGTGCAGATTTTCCTGTCCTATGCCAACCAGTACACCAAGCCGTTCAACGAGGTTACCAACGTCATTACGCAGATCCAGACCGCGTACGCCTCGGCGCGTCGCATGTTCGCGCTGCTCGATGCACGCGAGCAGGAGCCCGACGCATCGGACGCCGTGGAGCTTGCCGCCCCGCAGGGTGAGGTGACCTTTGAGCATGTGGACTTTAGCTATGTGCCCGACCGCAAGCTGCTGCAGGATATCTGCATCGAGGCCAAGCCCGGCATGCGCTTTGCCCTGGTCGGTCCCACGGGCTGCGGAAAGACAACGCTCATCAATCTGCTGCTGCGTTTTTACGATATCGATGCCGGCCGCATCATGGTCGATGGTCGGTCTTCGCGTGACTACACGCGCGCGAGCCTACGCCGCGCCTTTGGCATGGTGTTGCAGGATACGTGGCTGTTCGAGGGCACGGTGGCGGACAACATTGCTTACGGTTGCCCAGGCGCCACGCGCGAGCAGGTTATCGAAGCCGCCAAGCGCGCGCACGCGCACAAGTTTATCGTGCAGCTGCCAGGCGGCTACGACACGGTGATTGGCGAGGACGGCGGTACGTTTAGCCAGGGCCAAAAGCAGCTGCTGTGCATTGCGCGCGTTATGCTCACCGACCCGGCTATCTTGCTGCTGGATGAGGCGACCTCGAGCATCGATACGCGCACCGAGCTGCAGGTGCAGGCGGCATTCGACGAGCTCATGGCCGGTCGCACGAGCTTTGTCGTGGCGCACCGCCTGAGCACCATCCGCAACGCCGACTGCATTCTGGTCATGCGCGACGGCGAGATTATCGAGCGCGGCACGCACGACGAGCTGATAGCGGCGAGCGGCTTCTATGCCGAGCTCTACCGCAGCCAGTTTGCCCAGTGAGCAAGTCCGTGGGGCAAATTAATCAATCGACAGACGGTGGTTTACATCTGTCGCGTTAGTACTAAGATATTCATCTAATAAATTGCATTAGTGGCTTTAGTTTTGGGGGAAACGAGCAACGTGACTATGACATGCTCTTTGGTGGTTAACAGCAAGAGCGGTAATACCAGGATGGTTTCGGGCGCGATCAAGCGCGCTCTGCAGGCTGCGGGTGTTGAGTTTGTCCATGCCGCGGCGTTGAGCGATGATGTGGATGCAGATCAGGTTGCGCTCGAGGCGCAGGGCGCCTGTGCGGCCGACACGGTGCTCGTCGGTTTTTGGTGCGACAAGGGCGCGTGCACGCCTTCGGTCGCGGCGTTGCTCTCCGCCTTGCACGGCAAGCGCGTCTTTCTGTTTGGTACCTGCGGTTTTGGCGCCAGCGAGGAGTACTTTAGGCAGATTATCGACCGCGTATCGTCTAACTTGGCCAATGATGCCGAGCTTGCGGGCTGGGCGATGTGCCAGGGCAAGATGGGCCCCGCGGTCAAGCAGCGCTACGAGGCCATGCTCGAGCAAGATCCCGACAACGCTCGCTATAAGATGCTGCTCGATAACTGGGTCGCCGCAAAGGATCACCCCACCAAGGAAGATCTGGACAACATGGCCGCAGCCGCCAAAAAGGCCGTGCTGGGGGAGTAGCTCCCATCGCTGACGGCGGTCGGTCCATCTTTCTAAATGAAACGTCCTCCCGGGCGTCGGGGCACGAAGTTCCCTGCTCTACAGTCCTGCGCAAGACGAAGGCCACATTAAGTGGCCTTCTTTGCGTGCGGAACTCGCGATGAACTTCGTGCCCCGCCGTCCGGGAGGACGCCTCTTTATTGATGGGAGGCCTGATAGGTCGATGGTTCCGTGCCCGGATGCGTCCAAAGTGGGACGGGCTTTCCGGATGGGCAGGCTTTCGAAAAATGCGTCCCGGAATTTGCCTTTGGAATGGGACGTAGTTTCCCGTTGAGGTGCTTTGCGGAAAGTGCATCCCACTCTGGGCGGTCGAAGTGGGACACACTTTCCCAAAGGCGCTCCAACGGGAAATTGCGTCCCATTATTCGGTCAAGAAACGGGATGCATTTTCCCAATGAGAGCAAAACCGGAAAATGCATCCCACAATCAGCCCTCAAAGTGGGACGCCGTTTCCCAATGAGGCTCAAGCGGAAAATGCATCCCGGAATTTGCGCTCAAAGTGGGATGCGGTTTCCGGTTGAGGGTCTAAGGGGAAAATGCGTCCCAGAATCGACGCTTGAAATGGGATGCAGTTTCCCGATGAGGCACTCGACGGAAAATACATCCCAGAAATGGCCTTTGAGCTGGGATAAGATTTCCGCGGCATCTCGGATTCTCAAAAATGAGACACGCCGTTGGCGAAAATGAGACACGTGATATCGGGCATCGGATGTATCATTTGCAAAAATGAGTCCACTCCACTCGAATAAAGCGAGGTCCCTCATGTACGTTCCACACCCCCGTATCCGTAGGCTGTCGAAAATCCCGCTTGTTGGGACGGCGGCGCTTGCTGCGTTGATCGCCACGAGCGTCGCCTGCTTCACGGCCACGCCCCAGGTTGCCCAGGCGGCAGACGCGCCCGCAATCACCGATATGACCGAGCAGGATTATCAAGCCCTGGGTCTGGGCACGAGCGAGGACATTCCGGCCGATACCGTTGGCCCCTATTCCACTGATACCCCCACGACGTTTGCCACGCGCAGCGAGGTCTATATGGCAGCTAACGGTAGCCATGGCAATCGCTACACTCTGCGCGACAAGCTCGAGAACGTCGAGCGCGGTGACATTGGCGGCAGCAGCAAACTCTTCGATGGCTATGGAAGTGTGTGGGGTGCCGCAAAGTTCTGGCAAAACGTCAACAACTTCGATACGAACAGCGATCTCTACAAGCATAGCGACTACGGTGGCGGCACCTGGTCGTACCTAAGCAACAATGAGTCCTCAACAGTACTCGCCAACGACAACAACGGTTTCTCGGGCATTCACGCCACGAGTGTTGAGTTCTGCAGCGACGCCAGCACGGGCAAAAAGAGCCGCGTTGCCGAGCTCCGTGCCTACGGCGACAGTTCCTCCACGACGATTGACGGCAAGTCATACGCCGGAAAGGTTGAGCTGGTCCTCTACTCGTTTAGCAACGGGCGTACGCGCACTCTCGACACACACCTGCCGGTGACGGTCAACACTAATATGATGTACGAAGGCCGTTTTAAGTACCTGGATGCCGGTTACCTGCAAGAGCACGACGCCGTCTTTGATGTCGAGGCGGGCGATGTCGATGGCGACGGCGTCGACGAGCTTTTTGTCTACGCGGGCTGCTATGTCGACGAGAACGGCGTGCGCAAGGCTGTAGTCGACATGTATGACTTGGAGGGCGGCAACTGGAAGCAAAGCGTCGTCAAGATCGATGCCGGTAACGCCGCGGACTACACCACGCACAACAAGGGCGGGAACGACTCCTGGACGCAGCTTCAGTCAGCTCCTGTCGTTTCGCTAGCGGCCGGCGACCTCGATCGCGATTTTTGCGATGACCTCGCCATCGTGGTCTCGGCACCCTACGGCAAGAAGAATATTGATAAGTCGACGCATTGCGAGCTGTTTTCGTGGGATGCATCCAAGGGTGCGCTCGTCCATGTCGATGCTCTGGGCGACGCGGGCGCAATCTCCCTCTCCGCGAACGGCAAGACCATGGTCGCTGCGAATGCGACGTTCGGCACGTTTGCCGCCTACGATGAAGAAGGAAAGAAGACGGGTGAAACCGTCACGGGCCTTATTCTTGCGGGCTATGACTGGCAACGCAGCGCTTTTGATTACGGCGCTTCTGACGGCAGTAAGGGGCTGTACGGCGCGCTGTACCGCTACGCGTATTATGACTCGGAGTCTGGCGAGTTCAAGCTTTCCGATTGCAAGGAATACAGAGACGGGCTCCTCGCCTCCTATGGGCTGATGCATGTGCCCAACAGCGCATGGAAGGATAGCGCTCAGGATAAGCGCTATCCGTGCACCTTGGCGCCTATTGCCCTTGCCACTGCCAACCTTGACGGCCTGTCCGAGCAGCTGGCGGTCGACGAGGTGCTCGTGGGCGGCGATGTGTTCCGCGACTTTGCCTGCAACACGGCACAGAGCGGGGCTCAGGGCTTGGGGTCCATGGTCGGAACCATGAGCATGAGCGGTCAGCAATACAACAGCAGCAACAAGCATGACCACAAGGGTATAGAGCAGGTGTGGATCAGTGACGTCAAGGCGGGCAGCGTCTCGGGTTCGGACCGCTATAACGAGAGCTTTATCGCCGTGGTGGGCAAGCACCGCGACGAGGACCTGCGCAAGAACGATGACTACTATTGGATGACCGCCTCGCACTTTTTCGCTCGACGAGAACGGAAAGGTGCGCCGCGGCGAGGAGCAGGTGATTAGCGAGAGCAACCGTCGCGGCACTACCTACGGCACATTTATCTCGCTCGCGCTGCCCGATGTCGACAACGACAGCGTCAAGATCACGTGCAAGGACCGCTACAAGGTCTATACCAACCCGCGCGTGCTTGCCGTGCTGCAGGATGCGCCCTATGTTGAGGATCTGGAGCAGGCATACGGCTATCTGGTGTTGGGCGGCACGTCATACGGAGAGGAAAAGGGCACGGGGACATCCCAGGGCTATACCATTGGCGCCGAGTTGGGCGTTGCCGTCGAGGTGCAGACCGGTCCGCCCCTGGTCGCGATGAATGCTTCAGTCGATTTTGCCGCCGAGGGATGCTATGACTACCGGAGCGAGCGCACGGTCAGCGCAAGCGTAAGCTATGAGTCGCATGCCGGCGAGGGTGACAAGGCCGTGCTCTACACGATTCCGATGGTCTATTACGAGTATGAGATCGAAAATGAGGAAACTGGTGGCAAGGGCGTGATGGCGGCGCCCGTGTCGCTCGGCGCGCAGACCTCGGTCGTTAATGTCGAGGCCTATGACCGCATTGCCAAACAGCACAATATGACGCCGCTCAGCTACTTTTTGACCAACCGGTCGGGAGAACCCGGAACTTATCAAACGACGCTCAACGGCGAGACTCCCGTTGGGGATTCCTTTGGCCTGGGCAAGCCTGGCGTAACGCGCGCCTACACGCACGATGGGTTTAACGGCGCCGCCGCGCAGTCGGGGGCGAGCATTGAGCAGACCATCGAAGTCGAGGAGGGCAAGGAGCAGGAGCTCGAGCTCGGCTTGACGCTGAACGGCAGCGTTGTCATGGGCGCGAAGCTCGCAAAGCACGAGTTGTTTGGCGGCCTGTGCTTTGGTGCCAACGCCGGCTTTACTACGGGTAACTCCTCGAGTGAATCGACCGAATACGGCGGCACCGTCGACAACCTGCCCGAGGCCGCGCAGGGCAAGTACGGTTTTGTGTGGCGTCTGGGCGTCAACGCGGTGGATGTCGACAAGTTCGAGGCAGACTCGGGCGACAAGCTCGGCACCAAGGACACCGACCAGTTCTGGATCGTGGGCTATGACGTTAAGGACGTCGAGATGCCCGACGCGCCGGCCGTGACGGGCTTTACGGCAAACGCCGTCGATTCGACCAGCGTTACGTTTAGCTGGGACGATGTACTCGCAAACAAGAGTGGCTTTAGCTACGGCGTGGGCATGCTGCAGAGCAATGCGGCGGATGCGGTCGTCAATAGCTGGAAGATTGCCGACAACACGCAGACCTCGCTCAAGTGGGATGGGCTGCAGCCCAATACGGAGTATCGATTCGCCATCGCCGCCGTTAAGAATGGATCCACGACCGAAACAGGTATTCGCTCGGCAATCATCACGGTCAAGACCATGCCCGATGGCATGACGATGACCGTGAGCGGACCTGCGGCGGATGCTGCGGAGGGGCCGGATCTTGGATACGACTCTTCGGTTGAGCGCACGGCGGGAAGCCACCTGACGCTCTCGGCGATTGGCCATGTGAAGCAACTCGGTGCCGACGATAGCGAAACAGGGCTGGCACCGACCTATATGTGGTACCGCAAGGGCCGCGGCGAGACAGAGTTTAAGCTCGTGGGTGCCGATGGCAACCTCGCGGCTGGAACGGCCTCAAAGCTCGAGATTGACCTGACCGCAGACGATGACGGTGCGCAGTATTACTGCCACGTGGGATACAACGACGTGGGCCTCGACACCGGCACGACGCTCGTGAATATCGAGGCCGAGGAGACGGCGCCCACAACGGTGAACGCCACCCCGATCCGCACGCGCCGCCTGTTCTCACAGGCAAGTGCGGGCGCCAAGAAGTTCCTGGACCATACGCTGGTAAACACCGCCGGCCCAACCGATTCCGAAGGCTCAAAGGACCCCGAGACTCCTGAGACCCCGACGAACCCGGACAAGTCCAAGTCCGACAACGGAGCTAAGACCGACACCAAGGTCAAGACTACGACCACAGCGAAGAACCTCGCAAACACCGGCGACCAAACATTCGCCCTAGTCGCCACCGCAGCAGCAGCGGGAGCAACGCTCGTAGTGATAGCCCTCATCATGCTGATCAAGCGCCGCAAGACCCACTAGTAGCCAGTCGAACATATCGACAACCCAAAAACCCGGGTAGCCAAAAAACAGGCCACCCGGGTTTTCTGTTGAGTGGAGACTCCGCAAGCGGAAACTGCATCCCACAATTAGCGCCCAGACCGGGACGCACTTTCCCAAAGGGTCCTCAACGGGAAACTGCGTCCCATAATTAGGCCGAGAAATGGGATGAACTTTCCCAATGAGAGCCAACCGGAAACCACGTCCCAGAATCAGCCCCCAAAGTGGGACGCACTTTCCCAACGAGCCTCAACCGGAAAATACATCCCGGAATCCAGCTGAATAGTGGGACACACTTTCCCAATCGGGTCCCAAGCGGAAACTGCATCCCATTCCAGACAAGAATTCCGGGACACACTTTCCGCAAACAAAGAAGGCCACATAACGTGGCCTTCAACTTATATATGTTCGGCGATACACCCAAGACAAGCCACGCTCCAACAACAGGGCGTCTGTCCGGGCGGAGGTATGTAAGGTTCATCGCGAGTTCCGCACGCAAAGGAGGCCACTTAATGTGGCCTTCGTCTTGCGCAGGACTGTCCGAGCAGGGAACCTTATATGCCTCCGCCCGGACAGACGTTTCAGTTATGAACTCGCAGCTAGTCGCTATTTGATCTTGGTTGTACCCGGTGCCAGGTTGGGGTCGGTCTCGTTGGCCTCGGTCTGGAAGTGCTCCGTATAGACGTTCTTACCGTCGCGGAACATCTCGTAGTACTGCATCTTGGCGTAATCCTCGCGCGCCTTGGTGGCGGCAGCGGCGGCGGCGTCGTCACCGGTGACGTTGGAGGAGAGCGCCCAGCGCAGGCTGGCGTCCTCGTAGCCCACGGAGTTGATGGCGGGCAGCGACTCGCGCAGCGTCATATGCGCCTTCTGGTAGTCGGTCAGCGGTGCGCCGATCAGCTGCATGAGCTGGGTGGACAGGTAGTTGGTGGACAGGTCGTCGACCTCACTCGTCTGGTCGCAACCGGCAACGTCGTAGTTAGCCCAGATGATGTAGTCAGTCTGCCACAAGCGCTCCTGATGCGTGGCGTCGTCCTCGTCGGTAAACCACTTATCGTTGAACTTGGACGGGAAGAACGGCTGATGGTCGCCCCAGAACACCACGACCACCTTGCGGTCAAGCCTGCTCAAGGCGTTGAGGAAGTAGCGCAGCGCCTGGTCGGACTGCTCGATGCACGAGACGTACTCGTCGACATCGGAGAGCGTACCGTCCTCGACGGTCTTGGCGTCCAGGTCCGTCGTGTCGATGTTCAGGTGCATCTGCTTGTCGACCGGCAGCAGGCCCGTGTCGTAGCCCGAGTGGTTCTGCATGGTCACGTCGAAGATAAACTGCGGATCGGCGTTCTGATCGAGCAGCTCAAGGATCTTGTCGTAGGTTGCCTGGTCGGTCACCATGCCGCGCAGGGTGTCGGCTCCCTGGAAGTCGTTGATGGACAGGAACTGGTCAAAGCCAAAGTCCTTATAGACGTTCTCGCGGTTCCAGTTGGTCGCGTGGTTGGGGTGCATGGCCGTGGTGGAATATCCGAGCGACTTGAACTGCTCTGCCAGGTTCCCGGTCGTCTCCATGTTGTAGATGGTGTAGGGGTACACGCCCGAGCCCAGGTTGGCCATGGAGTTGCCGGTCATAAACTCAAACTCGGTATTGGCGGTACCGCCGCCGTAGGCGCTCACATAGAGCTTGCCGCGGCTGAGGCAGTTGGACAGGTTCTTAAAGTACTGCGGGCCCTCGTAGTCGGCGCGCATGTTCTGGTAGATGGACAGGTCCGAGAAGGTCTCGTTCATGATGGCGATGACCGTGGGCTTCTCGCTGTCGAATTGCTCCTTTGCGGCGGCGCGCTCGTCGCTCTTGGCGGCGTCGGACTTGTCGTAGGCCTTGGCGTACTTTTTGAGCGTGGCCTTGGCGTCATCGACAGAATAGTCGGCGGGTTTGGGCGGCTTGATGGACTGCGCTGCACTAATAAAGGCAGGCAGATAGCCCTCGCGCCAGTAGCTCTCGAGCGGGCGCCAGGTGTAGACGGTGATGCCGAGGGTGTTGTAGTAGTCGATGAGGGTGACGTGCGCGGTCACGCCGCCCAGGCACAGCACCGCCACGAGCAGGTTGGTGAGCAGCATGCGCTTGGCGTTGGCGGCGCCCTTCTGGCGATGCGGCGCGACCAGGCCGGCGTACTCGCACAGCAGCATGGCGATGGCGGTAAAGCTCATGGACAGCACGCAGAACAGCGAGATCGAGAAGGTGTAGCCGTTGCCGGCGACCGCGGCGGCGGTGGAGATGGCCGAAAGGTCGCCCGGCTGGATCGGCATGGATTTAAACGTGATGACGAAGAACTCGGCAATGCCCAGGACAAAGAGGGCAAAGGCCAGGACCGCGGGAGCTGCGCCGTGGCGCTGGAATAGGAAGAACAAGCCGGTCATGAGCACGGTGATGATGGCCCACTCGAGCAGGATGCACAGGGGGTAGACCCAGGTAAAGTCGTGGTTGGACGAGACCTCCATGCCCAGCAGCGCAAAGACGCCGGCAAGCAGCAGGCACAAGACGGCGGCGACGAGCGGGCGGCCCACAAAGGCACCGCGCAGGCGGGCGAGCTTGCCGGTGGGGGCGGGGGCGTCGGCCGAGGCGAACGCAAAGACGCGCGGGGCGATGCGGTCGCGGGCGATGCTGGCCCAAGCGCAGCCGGTGAGGATGGCGTTGGTCAGGATGAGCATCACAAAGGCGAGCGGCTCGTTTTGGGCGACGAGGCCAATAGCGCCCCAGACGGTCAAAAGAGCTGGAACAGGCCGAAGACGACGCTCCACCCAAGAGCGCTTTTGGCAACGGTGCCCGACTGTGCGCGAATGGCCTTGGCCTCGCGCAAGACAAGGTAGACGGTCGCCGCAAGACCGACGAGCGAGATGGCGGCAGCGAACATGCTGAGACTCCTCACAAACTTAAAACCTACGAAAGCGGGGGTTTACCCGATTGTTACCAAGATATGCGCTGCAATTGGTGGCTGCGCACAACAACCAGCCATATTAACGCGCATGTGTGGCGGTGTGGCGCAATGGAGTGGCGACCTGCGCGATAATGGACGGGAATTACACGGAAACGTAAAGGCTTCTTAAAGAAATGGCGAGGGTAGGGCGATGAGCGAGCAGGTTTGCAAGGCGGACATGGGCGGCGACAGAGCTGCGGTCGTGGATACGTACGGCTATCCGGTCGAGACTACGGGCAACGCGGTGCTGGACATTTTGGAGCACCGTTCATCCACGCGCGCTTTTGCGCGCGATGACAACGACCGTCCCGTAGCGGTGACCGACGAGCAACGGGCGGCGATCTTGCACGCGGCGAGCCGTGCACCGTCGGCGGGCGCCATGATGATGTATTCCATCGTGAGCATTCGCGAGCAGACTATGCTGGACCGTCTGGCCGACCTGTGTGACCACCAGCCCATGATCGCCAAGGCGCCCTGGGCACTAATATTTGTGGTCGATTATGCCAAGTGGATCGATCTGTTTGAGCACGTGGGCTGCTTTGAGCCCGAGTTTGTAGAGCGCACGGGCAAGTCGCCCCGTCGCGCGCCGGGTCTGGGCGACTTTGCCATCGCGGCACAGGACGCCGTGATCGCCGCGCAAAATGCCGTGGTCGCCGCCGAGGCCCTGGGCCTGGGGAGCTGCTACATCGGCGATATCGTCGAGAATGCCGAGGAAGTGGCCGAGCTGCTGGATCTGCCTGCGTATACCGTGCCGCTGTCGATGCTCATCATCGGCACGCCCCGTAAGGAACGCCCGGCAATCGCGCACCCCGTGGTAAACCTGGTACACGAGGAACGCTATCGCCGCGCCGATGCCGCGACCATGGACGCGCAGGTGGCCGAGATGGATGCGATGTTTCGCCCGCATGCCCGCGAGGTGGGGGAGCGCGTCGTGGACATCTATACCCGCAAGCACACCAGTCCCTTTATGGCCGAGATGAGTCGCTCCATGGAGTGGTGGTTCAAAAACTGGCTCGGAAAATGACGAATGTGACAAGGGGACAGTCCCTTTGTCACATTCCATATCGCCGCGGTAGCCTAAAGACTGTATAAATCTTTATCTAGCTGGGAAAACAGTGCATTAAAACATGGGCCGATTACCTATAATCCCCTCGAACGTTAAAGTTGGGAGGAAACCGGCTTATGGAACAAAAGGCCAAGGAGGCAGCCTCGCACGCTGCGATTCCTGTGAGTATCTCGGCGATGCTCGTCACGCTGGGCGTGGTGTACGGCGATATCGGCACCAGCCCTATGTATGTAACCAAGGCGCTCGTTGCCGGCAACGGCGGCATCGGAAGCGTCACGGAGGAGTTCGTGCTTGGTGCGCTCTCCCTTGTCGTGTGGACGGTCACGCTGCTGACGACCGTCAAGTACGTGCTGATCTCGCTGCGCGCCGACAACCACGGCGAGGGCGGTATCTTTGCCCTGTACAGCCTGGTCAAGCGCTGCGGCAAGTGGCTCATCATCCCCGCCATGCTGGGCGGCGCCGCATTGCTCGCTGACGGCATCCTGACGCCCGCCGTTACCGTTACCACGGCCATCGAGGGCCTGCGCACCATCCCGGCGGTCCATGCTGTGTTGGGTGACGATCAGGGCCGTGTCGTGGCCATCACGCTTGCCATCATCATCGCGCTCTTCTTGGTACAACGTATCGGTACGGCCAAGATCGGTCACGCCTTTGGCCCCATCATGACGCTGTGGTTCCTGTTCTTGGGCGGCACGGGTCTGTTCTTTGTCTTCCAGCACCCCGCGGTGCTGCTGTGCCTCAACCCGCTGCGTGGCATCGGCTTTTTGTTGAGCCCCAACAACCACGCGGGCATCATGATTCTGGGCAGCTGCTTCCTTGCCACCACCGGTGCCGAGGCGCTCTATTCCGACATGGGCCACGTGGGCCGCGGCAACATCTACGCCACCTGGCCGTTCGTTAAGTGCTGTCTGCTGCTTTCCTATATGGGCCAGGGCGCGTGGCTTATCAACAACGCCGCCAACCCCGAGCTCATGGGTATCGCCGACCTCAACCCCTTCTACCAGATGCTCACCCCGGGCCTGCGTCCCTTTGCCGTCGGCCTTTCCACCGTTGCGGCCATCATCGCCTCGCAGGCGCTCATCACCGGCGCATTCTCGCTGGTGTCCGAGGCCAGCCGTCTGGACCTTATGCCGCACATGCAGGTCTTCTACCCTGCCGAGACCAAGGGCCAGCTCTACATCCCCATGGTCAACAACGTCATGCTTGTCGGCTGCGTCATCGTGGTGCTGCTGTTCCAGAACTCGGCGCATATGGAAGCCGCCTACGGCCTTGCCATTACGCTGACTATGATGTGCACCACGCTGCTGCTCTTCTTCTACCTGCACGAGGAGCGCAAGCTCAAGGTTGCTCCGTGGATCTTCGCGGCCTTCTTCCTTTTGCTCGAAGGCTTCTTCTTCGTGAGCTCGCTCACCAAGTTCTTCCACGGCGGCTACTTCACCATCCTCATGGCTGCACTCATCATGGGCATTATGGTGTGCTGGTACAACGGCACGGCGGTCGAGCAGCGCCAGTTTACGCTGCTGCCGCTGCGCAGCTACCTGCCGCAGCTCAAGCGCCTGCGTGACGACGACCGTTACGAGCGCATGAGCGACAACGTCGTGTACCTGACCAAGGACGCCCATACCGACTACATCGACCGCGATATCGTCTATTCGATCTTGGACAAGCATCCCAAGCGCGCCCGCGCCTGGTGGTTTGTGAATGTCGAGACCATGGACGAACCGCACACCTTTGCCTATTCGGTCGAGACGTTCGGCACCGACTACGTGTTCCGCGTGCATCTGTACCTGGGCTACAAGATCAACCAGCGCGTCAATGCCTACCTGCGTCAGGTTGTTCAGGACCTGGCTGCCACCGGCGAGCTGCCGCCGCAGACGCATGACTACTCGGTCTACAAGGATCCGGGTAACATCGGTACGTTCAAGTTCGTCCTGATCCGTAAGCTTCTGGCGCCCGAAAGCGATGTGGAGCCCAGCGAGCGTACGGCCATCACGCTCAAGTACATCATTCGCCGCGCCGCCGGCACGCCTGCACGCTGGTACGGCCTGGAGAACTCCAACGTGAGCTTTGAGTACGTGCCGCTGTTCACCAAGTTCAAGGCCGTGAACAAGATGCAGCGCCTGGCCCCCGACGAGCGCCCGTAGTCGACGTCTGCTGTTTGTCTAGCGACCGCACGCTGCAAGGCTATACACTTGGAACCACCACAAGGAGGCCACCACCGCAAAGGTGCCAGTCCCTTGTGGTGGTTTTGTTTTTGAGAGAGGGGTGGGGCGCTGATGGACGTTCCGTGCGGACGGCGATATTGCCGAGAACTTTTGGTGGCGGCGTACAACGCTGACGCGTCGCAGCCCTCTGTATGACGCCTGCGTATCGGCGGGGCTGCTAGCCGCGGCGACGATTGTGGGCGCGCTGCTCGACCATCCGGGGCTCGTGCCGAGCATCATGATCGTCTATGTGTTCGCCGTGCAGCTGTGCGCTTTCTTTACCTGGAGCCGCCTGTACTGCCTGCTGAGCTCGGCTGCCGCCGTGGCGCTCTACAACTTCTTGTTTGTCGACCCGCGCTACGCGCTGTCGTTTATCGACCGCGTCTATCCCGGCATGTTCTTTATCATGTTTGCGGTCTCGCTCGTGTCGAGCTCGATCGCGCTGGCCCTGCGCCGCGCCTTGGCGCAGGCTGCCGCCAGCGACCGTCGCACGCAGATGGTGCTCGAGACCAACCGCATGCTGCAGCGGTGTGGCGATCAGCAACAGATTGTGCACGCTATGGCAACGCAGCTGGCGCGTCTTTCGGACTGTCCGGTCGTGTGGTATAGCGCCGATGCCGATAACGATGACCTGCTGCCGCGCACGACGTACACGGCCGTGGGCGATGCCGCGCCGGTACACCAGCTGGCGCCGCAGATGCCGCCGCGGCTCTCGGCGTCCGCCTATGTGGGAACGCCGCTCGATGCCACCTATGGCGCCTCGGCGTTCTACGGCATATACCTGACCGTGCGCTCGGGCGACACCATGGTGCGCGCGGGCGATCCCGCCTCGGTGGTGGGGGTGTTCGCCATTGTCGCCAAGCCCGATGCGCTGACGCCCGAGGAGCGGACGCTTGCCGATGCCATCGTGAGCGAAGGCGAGCTGGCGCTCGATCGCGCCCGCGCCATGGAGGCCCGCGAGGAGGCGGCGGTGCTCGCTAAAAACGAGCAGCTGCGTGCCAACTTGCTGCGCTCCATCTCGCACGATCTGCGCACGCCGCTTACCAGTATTTCGGGTAATGCCGACGTGTTGCTCGACCAGGGCTCGACCGGCACGGCCGTGCTCGACGACCAGACACGCCGCGGCATGCTCCTATCCATTCGCTCGGACGCGCAATGGCTCAACGCCACTGTCGAGAATCTGCTCGCCATCACCAAGCTCGAGGGCGGCGGCATGCACCTGTCGACCACGCTCGAGCTCATGGACGATATCGTCGAGGAGGCGCTGCGCCACGTGAACCCGGCCGTGCGCGAGCACGACCTTAAGGTGGTGGCGTGCGATGAGCCGGCGCTCGTCAACGTCGATGCGCGCCTGATGGTGCAGCTGGTGGTCAACCTGGTGAACAACGCCATTACCTATACGCCTGCGGGCTCGCATATCGTGATCTCGATTGACTTCGGCGATGGGCGCGTGGCGTGCTCGGTTGCCGATGACGGCCCGGGCATTGCGCCCGAGGACCGCGAGCGTATCTTTGAGTCGTTCTACACCGCCAACCATGGCCTGGCCGATAGCCGCCGCAGCGTGGGCCTGGGATTATCCCTGTGTCGTTCCATTGCGCTGGCACATGGCGGTAGCATAGAGGTTGCCGCGGCGGATCCGCACGGCTCGGTCTTTACGATTGAGCTTCCCGCCGCCGACGTTTCGTTTGATAAGGAGTAGCGCCGTGCCGAACTCTGCTGCAAAACCACTCATCTTGGTCGTTGAGGACGATCCCGCCGTCCGCAACCTTATCGTTGCCGCGCTCGAGGCGCACGGCTTGCGCCATATGGCTGTGGAGACCGCTCACGCCGCAATCGCCGCCGCCTCGTCGCAGGCACCGAGCATTGTACTGCTTGACCTGGGCCTGCCTGATATGGACGGTGTCAAGGTAGTCGAGTCGGTGCGCGCATGGTCGGGCATGCCGATCATTGTGGTCTCGGCGCGCAGTGAGGATGCGGACAAGATCCGCGCGCTCGATGCTGGCGCCGACGACTACCTGACCAAGCCGTTTTCGGTCGAGGAGCTGCTCGCGCGCATTCGCACCACCCTCCGCCGCCTTTCGTATGCGCAAACGGGCGGCGTTGCCTCCGAGGGCTCGTTCGATACCGGTGAGCTGCATATCGATTTTGATGCCGGCATCGCCATGATGGATGGCGAGGAACTGCATCTGACGCCGATCGAGTACAAGCTTTTGTGCCTGCTGGCGCACAACGCCGACAAGGTGCTGACGCACCAATATATCCTGCACGAGATTTGGGGCACGGCGACCAAGAGCGATCTGGCGAGCCTGCGCGTCTTTATGGGCACGTTGCGTAAGAAGATCGAGTCCGACCCCGCGCATCCGCGCTATATCCAAACGCACGTGGGTATCGGCTACCGCCTGGTCATCCAAGGCTAGATCGCCAACCATCATCCCAATATGAGTTGCGGTGAAATAGTTCCTGTTTGGGCCTTTACCAGGCATTTTTAGGAACTATTCCACCGCAACTTTGTTATTTGCCCTTGGGCTTGCTGGCGTAGAACTTCTTCTTTTTGGGCTTGCCGGCGGGGGAGGGTTTGGCGGCAAAGTTCGACTTGCCGTTGCCGGCCTGTGCGTGCGCGGGCGATGCTGCGCGAGGCTTGCGGGATTCGGGGTTGCGCAGCTCCTCGGTTCGCTCGGCAATCTCCTCGGCGCTAAAGCCGGCTTCGGCCATGGCGTCCTCGATGGGCAGGCGGCGCACGATGTAGCAGTGGTGCACCTTCTGGTTGCGTGCGAAGTCCTCGGGGATGGTCTGCGCCGTAATGTCCTCCAGCACCACGCCCGCGCGTGCGAGCTTGCGCGTTTCGGGGCGGAAGCCTCGCAGGTTGCAGCTAAAGATGGCGTGGCCGCCCTGCGCGAGCAGGCGCGATACGCCGGCCAAAAGCTCAACATGGTCGCGCTGGACGTCCCAGGTGCGACGGCCCATCTTGGACGAGTTCGAGAACGTGGGCGGGTCGACAAAGATCAGGTCCCAGCGGTTGCGCGTCTGGCGCTGGTCGCGAATCCAGGCGAGCACGTCGTCGCGCACAAAATGATGCTGAGGCCCCACAAAGCCGTTCTGGCGCATGTTGCGCTCGGCCCAGTCCAGATAGGTGTTGGAGAGGTCGACCGTCACGGTCTCCTCGACGCCGCCATCGGCCGCGTAGCAGGTGGCAGTGCCGGTGTAGGCAAACAGGTTGAGGAAGCGGCGCGCCTGCTTGGCGTGCTCGCGCACCAGGTTGCGGGTGACGCGGTGGTCCAAGAAGATGCCCACATCCAGATAGTCGTCAAAGTTGACGGCAAAGGTGAGCCCGCCCTCTTCGATGAGCGGGAGGCGACGGCGCGCGATGTTGGCGCGTTCGCCCGATCCGCCCTTGCCGGCACCCTGCTTGCCGTACTGCGAGCCGCCGCGCGAACGCATGCGGGCCTTGGCGTGCACGTGTTCGGCCGGAACATCTAGGATGCGCGGCGCGATGGCCAAGATGTCGAGCATGCGGGCCTGGGCCAGCGCGGGGTCGATGGTCTTGGGCGCGGCGTATTCGGCGATGACGAGCCAGCGGCCCGGCGTCTGCGGGCAACCCTCGTACAGATCGATGGCGGCGGAGTAGTCGGGCAGGTCGGCATCGTAGACGCGGTAGCAGCTCACGCCCTCGCGCTTGGCCCACTTGCGGCGCAGACGTGCGTTCTTGCGCAGGCGGTTGGCGAACTGCTCCGACTCGGGGATGAGCACGGGCAGCGGCTTGCCGTCGCCCAGGTCGAGCATGGCGGCAGGCTCGGGCATGGCGGAAGCGGCGGCTTCGTCGCTGATGACGTCGTTGGCATCCGCAACCTCGGCCTCGGCATCCGCGCTGGTCGCAGCCTCAAACGCTGCGGCGGCGTGGTCGAGAGAAGGCCAGACTTCGACGGTCGCCTCCTCGTTGTTGGGCATGACGGCGATCGAGCACTCGGGCTCGGCGTGGAGCGCGCGGGCCAGCAATCCGTCGCGGGTGAGCGCGGCGACCGGCGCCGCGGCAAGCTCGGGCGCGCGGCGCAGCTCGCCGATGAGCGTCATGGTGTCATGCATGAGCGAAAGCGGTGTCTCGGTCGTATCCGCGACCACGGCGGCACCGGCGACGGCGCCCGCGTGGTCCAGTACGGTGGCGGACTTGGCGGCGCAAAAATCGACAAAGCGCTTGTAGCCGGCACACTTGACCATGCGCTCGGCGGTCTTGCGGGCGGCGGGGTCGATATCTACGGCCACGATGCGCGCCTGGCGCTCGCGCGCTGCAGCCTCGCGCTCGCGTGCCTCGGCGAGCAGCTGCTCCCACAGAGTGGCGTCGTGCAGCTGCCAGCCCTCAAAGCCCCAGCGCTCGCGTGCGGCGCTCGGGGCGCGGTCGGTCAGAATGTTCACGGCCTCCAACAGCAGACCGCCGCCGGCGCACGAGGCGTCGACCAGCGTGGGCAGGGCTTCGTTCTCGTAATCGTCGGCCGTCAGCTCGCGCTCGCACAGTGCGGTCCAGCCGACCTGCGCCAGCACCAGGGCGGCGTAGTCGGGGCGCAACACGTGCGCGCCCTCGCCGGCGCGGGTCGCGGCGGGCGGCAGGCGCTTGAACAGCGGGTCACCCGAAAGGTCCAGACTGATGCTCGCGCGGCGTTGACGCAGCGAAAGCAGCAGGTGAACGTCGGGATCGGCGGCGTCGACATCGGCGCGACGGCCCGTGGTCTCGGCCAGACGGTCGCATAGCGCGTCCTTGGCGCGCAGGGCCGAGAAGCGTGTGTTGCGCAGCTGCTCGGTCACGCCGCGGGCGGTGATGGCGATGGTGGCGCCGGGGCGGACGATGCTCTCCCAGGCGATGTCGTAAACGCCGTCGTACAACTCATCGGCATCCTGCGCCTCAAAGCGCCCAAGCACCACAAACACGCGGCTGGCCAGGCGCGACCACAGGCAGGCGCGGTAGCCTTCTTCGAGCTCGCCCTCAAACGTAGCGCGGCCCTTCAGGCGGCGGACATGCGAAAGCCCGAGCCACTTGAGCTCGTCGGCGAGTGCGGACTCAAAGCCCTCGGGGCAGCTTGCGTAAAATTCCATGGGTGACCTCTCTGGTTGCGTCGCTCCATTATATGATGGATGCTTCGTTTGCTCTTATCCTCGAAAGGAACCCATATGATTGATGCGTGCCCCGATTCCGCCGTGCTCTTTTTTGACGTGGACGGCACGCTGACGTCGTTCGATCCCGACGATATGACCGATAAGGACTTCAATGCGGTCCATCCGTCGAAGACCGTTGTCGATGCATTTGGTCGCCTGCGCAATGCGGGTCACCGGGCATTTATCTGCACGGGTCGCCCCTTGTGGCTGATTGCCGATGGCCTGCGTGCACTGAACCCGGCGGGTATCGTTGCCATGGCGGGGGCGACGCTCGAGGTCGAGGGCCGCGTGGTCCATGAGGACTGCTTTGACGAGGACGTTGTCGTGGAGCTCGCGCGTCGCATTACTGTGGCGGGCGGCGAGGCGCTGTTCGAGACGAACGGTGCCACCTATTCACTTGAGCCAGTTGGTGTCGAACAGTCATTTCTGCTAGGCGCCGGCGTGGTGCATGGTGTTGATCAGATGCGCGTCGATGGCCGCTTGCGCGTAGGCAAGGTGTGCATTAACGCGTGCGACCTGACTCGCGTAGCCAACGATGACGGCTTTATCGAGCGCGAGTTTGAGCTGTGCAACACCGGTGGTCAGAATCGCGAGCTGAGCCCCAAGGGCATCGACAAGGGCGTGGGCGTGGCGCGGGCGCTGGAGTATCTGGGTCGCGCGGGAAATGCGCGCACCTTTGGCTTTGGCGATTCGGGCAACGACCTGGGCATGCTCGCTGCGGTCGAGACAGCTGTCGCCATGGGTAACGCCATGCCCGAGGTCAAGGCGGTCGCCGACTACGTGACCGACGATGTCGCGAACGACGGCACCGTCACAGCGATGCAGCATTTTGGGTTGATTTAATAAATGGCCGGGTCGCCCGCAGTGGGGCGACCCGGCCATTTGAGCTATTTTGCAATATAGAGCTTGGGATGGCTGCGACTGCTCTCGATCGCCGCCGTCATGATGCCCTCGTCGTCTCCATCAACGATGATGCCGTCGAGGTCATCGATCTGCGCGGACTGATAAAAACTGGTCTTGTTGAACTTTCCCTGGTCAACCATCATGTAGCCCTGGTTTGAGTTGGTAAGGTACATATGCTTGATCATGGCCGAGAAGTCGTGCTCGACGGTAAAACCGTGGTCGGGGTGGAATCCGTCGGCACTGACAAACGCCTTGTCGGCATGTAGTTTGCTCATGCAGTCGAGCGTCAGTGCGCCCGCGAGATAGAGGTGCCCCTTGCGCACGGAGCCGCCCAGCAGCACTACCGAAGCATTGGGGAGATTGAAGCTGGCGTAGTTCGCGATTGCAAGATCGCCGGTGATAATGGTGATCTCACGCTTGTCCATGAGGGCCTTAGCGAAGTAAAAGCCTGTGGTGCCGATATCAATTACCAGAACATCGCCATCATCAACAAGAGTTGCTGCGGTTGCGGCGATGGCCTCCTTGGCCTCGACTTGGACATTGATGCGCTCCTCGGGATACGAGATTGCGTTGGAGCGAGAAAGCGATACCGCTCCGCCGCGTACGCGACGCAGCTTGCCTTCGGATTCCAGCGAGATGAGGTCGTGCCGTGCGGTGACTTCCGAAACCGAAAAACGGCGAACGATGTCGGATACCGAGATATTTGGCTTTTCGGCCAGCCAATTCATGATAAATCGCTGACGCTCGGCCGGTGAAAGGTCGGAAGTAGATGCCATATGCCGCTCCTTTTGAACAAAAGGTAAAAGATGCGCCTTTCGTAATCGAAATATAGCGTATCGATATGAAAAGAACAAGGCAAATTCGAATGAATCAAAAGAACGGAATGGCATGTCACAAATGCATGCGTAGCAGATAGTTCGCACGTAAACGGGCTATAAAGAGTCTCATTCTGAAGGTGCCGCCCAAAAGAAGTACGTTCACGCCCGATATTCGACCGTTCGCGGAAAGTTGACAATTGAGCTTTCGATAGCTTTTGAAATAGTTTATAAAAGAAAACCGAAAAGCTTTTGAAACAAAGAAGAAGGCTTTCGATAGCAATAGTGTTAGATGAGAAAGGACCGAACATGGCGATCAAGGTGTTTGCCGACGGCGCTAACCTCGAGGGCATGCTTGACATGCATGACAATGGCAACGTTCAGGGCTTCACGACCAATCCTTCCCTTATGAAGGCCGGCGGCGTGACCGACTACCGCGCTTTTGCCAAGACGGTTCTTGAGCACATTACTGATGTGTCGGTCTCTTTTGAGGTATTCGCCGACGACGAGGCGGGTATGGAAGCCGAGGCTCGCGAGATCGCAACCTGGGCAGACAACGTCTACGTTAAGATCCCGGCGCTCAACACCAAGGGTGAGTCCACTGCCGCGCTGGTCAAGCGCCTTTCTGCCGACGGCATCAAGGTGAATGTCACCACTATCTTCACGCCCGAGCAGGTCGACGAGTTTGTCGATGCCGTCTCTGCTGAGACCCCCTCTATTCTGTCCATCTTTGCCGGTCGCATTGCCGATACCGGCGTCGATCCGCTGCCCCTCATGGCGGAGTCCGTAAAGAAGGCTGCCGTTAAGCCTGCTGCCGAGGTTCTCTGGGCGTCTACGCGCGAGGTCCTCAATATCTTCCAGGCGGAGTCCGTTGGATGCCAGATCATTACGGTCCCCAATGCCCTTCTTGCCAAACGCAAGAATTTCGGGAAAGATTTGCTTGAGTACTCGCTTGATACGGTCAAGGGCTTTGCCCGCGACATTCAGGCGCTTGGTTTTCACATCCTGCCCGAGGAGTAGGGGACGAGCATGCTGACTGATCTTCTTAAGCCCGAGCTTGTTGCCTGCCACGTCGAGGCCTCCGACTGGGAGGAAGCGATCAGGGCATGCGGTAAGTTGCTCGTAGACGCTGGCAAATGCGACCAGAGCTATGTTGACGCCATGATTTCATCGGTTCACAAATTCGGCCCCTATATGGTCTTGGAAGAGGGCATCGCCATGCCCCACGCTCAGGCAGATGGCAATGTGAGTGAAGCGGGGATCTGTATCGTCACGCTTGACCCTGCCATTGCGTTTGGACACGAGGATTTCGATCCGGTTCACGTGCTCGTGGGTATTTGCGCACCCGACCCCAAGGCTCATCTTGGCTGCTTGGCGGAGCTTTCGCAGATGTTCGAGGACGAGGACTGCGTTGCCAAGCTCAGCGCATGCGATACGCCCGAGCAGGTTTTGGAGACCATGCGTTCATTCTTTTAGGCCTTAATGGCACGGCGATGCGTCGCCGCTTTTGGATAGACGGAAAACCGTCACGTGTAGGAGAGGAAGGTTGCCATGCATATCATCACCGTATGCGGAAACGGCATCGGGTCCAGCCTGATGCTCGCTGGCAAAGTCGAGGAGCTTTGCGAGGAGGAGGGCATCAAGGCCGACGTTGAGTCTATGGACCTGAACGGTGCTTCTTCCGCAAATCCGGATCTGTTCATCACCGTTAAGGAACTCGCTCCCGAGCTCCACGGCAACGTTGTGATCGTTCGCAGCTATGTGAACAAGAAGAAGATCCGCGAAGACGCCCTCGAGGCAATCAAGGCGGCTGCCGCTAACGCCTAAAGCGGCACAAAAAAGGGCGGTTCCCTGTGGAAGAGGGAAACGCGCCCACGTTAGAGAGAAAGGAAGCGCAGATGCAAGCCATCCTTCCCATACTTGAGTTTATCCAATCGATTCTGACCAAGCCAGCGTGGATTATGGGTCTATTTGCCTTTGTGGGCCTTGTCGCGCTTAAGCGTCCTGCCCACAAGGTGATGACGGGCACCCTGAAGCCCATTCTTGGTTACATCATGCTGTCTGCCGGCGCCGCTGTTGTTCAGGAGAACCTTGCTCCGCTGGGTACCTTCATCGAGACCGGTTTCCACATCACCGGCGTCGTGCCCAACAACGAGGTCGTCGTTTCGATGGCTCAGAGCGTCCTCGGCGTTCAGACCATGATGATCCTGATTCTCGGCTATGTCGTGAACATTATCATTGCCCGCTTTACCAAGTTTAAGTACATCTTCCTGACGGGCCATCACAGCATGTTTATGGCCTGCCTGCTGTCTGCCGTTCTGCAGGCATCTGGCTTCCAGGATGTTCAGCTTGTCATCGTGGGCGGCATGTTCCTGGGCCTCGTGAGCGCTATGCTTCCCGCCGTTGGTCAGCGTTTCACCGAGAAGGTTACCGATGGCGATGAAATCGCCATGGGCCACTTCGGTTCACTCGCCTATTACATCTCCGCTGCAGTCGGTACGCTTTTTGCTAAGGACGCCGAGGAGAACAGCACCGAGAAGATCGAGGTTCCCGAGAAGTTCGCCTTCCTGCGCGACACTACCATCTCCACGGCTCTTACCATGGCCTTCTTCTACCTGGTTACCGCTTTCGCCGCTTACATCGCAGATCCTGCGGTCGTTACCAAGACCGCTGGCGGCGACAATGTAATCGTCTATGCCCTGACCTGTGCTCTGTCTTTCGCCGTTGGTGTCACCATCGTCTACAACGGCGTTCGTATGATCCTCGCCGACCTGGTCCCGGCTTTCCAGGGCATCTCCAACAAGCTGATCCCCGGTGCCATCCCCGCCGTCGACTGCGCCGTCTTCTTCCCCTATGCTCCCACCGCCGTTATCCTCGGCTTTGTCGCTTCCTTTATCGGTGGCGTGGTCGGTATGTTCATCGTGGGCGCTACCCTGGGCATCTTCATCATCCCGGGCATGGTTCCCCACTTCTTCTGCGGTGCTACCGCAGGCATCTACGGCAATGCTACCGGCGGTCGCAAGGGCGCAGCTCTTGGTGCTTTCGTCAACGGCCTGCTCATCACCTTTGCCCCGGCCCTGCTCCTGCCCGTTCTTGACGTCTTTGGCTTCAAGAACACTACGTTCGGCGACTTCGATTTCTCCGTCATTGGTATTACGCTTGGCCGCGCTGCCGAGGCCTTCGGTACCACTGGTGTCTACGCGATTCTCGCTGTCCTTCTGATCGTCGCCTTCGTCCCCAACTTCATCCACACCAAGGGTGCTGTGATCAACCACGTTGAGGAAGAGTAATCCAGGCATACGTTAAGCCCTAATCGGGCGGAGCTCCGATAACCGGCTCCTACACGGAAGCGGTGACGTCTCAAATGAGGCGTCACCGCTTTTTGTTTTGGAGTGGTTGTGAAAACGCGCCGGTGAAGCGCTGTCTCTGCGCTGCGAACGGACTCAACCGCAATGATCAGCAAAAACGTTTTGCCGCTGGGGTGTCGATAAAAAATGATAAAACTGCAAAACCGTTCGCCGAGAAGATAAAAACCCGCAGCTCACGCCTTGATAAACGTAGGTAAAGTGTTTAGCAGTTCAATGCCCGTGTGCAAACGAAAGGAATCAGGCAGATGGCAATCAAGGTGTTCGCTGACGGTGCAAACCTCGAGGGCATGCTCGACATGTACGAGAACGGCAACGTTCAGGGTTTCACGACCAACCCGTCCCTTATGAAGAAGGGCGGCGTGACGGATTACCGCGCGTTTGCCAAGGAGGTCCTGGCCCACATCACCGATGTATCCGTGTCGTTTGAGGTCTTTGCCGACGACGTCGAGACCATGGAGGTCGAGGCCCGCGAGATCGCTACCTGGGCCGAGAACGTCTACGTCAAGATTCCGTGCGTGACCACCAAGGGCGAGTCCACCGCCGAGTTAGTGCGCAAGCTTTCGGCCGACGGCATCAAGGTCAACGTCACCACCATCTTTACTCCCGAGCAGGTCGATGAGATGGTCGAGGCCGTTGACGCCGAGACGCCGAGACGCCGTCCATCATCTCGCTCTTTGCCGGCCGTATCGCCGATACCGGTGTCGATCCCATTCCGTTTATGACGGAGTCGGTCAAGAAGGCCGCCGCTCAACCCAACTGCGAGGTCCTGTGGGCGTCCACGCGCGAGCTTATCAACATTTACCAGGCAGAAGCCTGCGGTTGCCAGATCATTACGGTATCCAACAGCATCCTTGCCAAGCGCAAGAACATCGGCCGCGACCCGTACGAGGTCTCGCTCGACACTGTGCGCGGCTTTGCCAAGGATATCGCGGCGCTCGGCTTCCATATCCTGCCGTAACGCGAACACTGGCTGCACCGCGGGTTGTTCGCCCCGGCCTTTCCTTTCCCTATCGCTCACGCGCTTCGCGAGGGTCGCACTAGGCAAAGGAAAGGCCGGGGCTGCCGATACGAGCTTGCCCGTAGGCTGGTGATTGGCCTCCATATTCTGCCGTGGACAAAGGTACCCCCGCCTGCGCCGTGCAAAATTGAGAGTATTCAGCAAGGTAAAGGCTTTTACCAGTTAACAGAAGCACGGAACAGCCCCCGTTTTGGCTCTGATGACGCTAAAACGGGGGCTGTTTCTGTTTTTTCGTCTCTGAGGGGCATCCGGAATGGCGGAATTTGCAGAATACTCGCGATTCTGCACGTCGCGAGAGGGGGGACCCTTGCTTTAGGCGGTTTACTCGCACCGCACGAGCCCAGGTTGGTGCTGTCTCTTTGATGGGGCGGCGCCTTTTTGTTGTCGACGAGAAGGGGGTGCGACACAAGCGGGGCGACGCTCACACGGATATCTTCGCCTTCGGGACATGTTGCGCAACAAGTTTGGTTGCCTTGGGTCTAGCTTTAACGTGTGAAAAGCGAAAGGAAGGAGACCCCATGTTCTGCCCCAAATGCGGTACTAAGAACGTTGACGAAGCTAAGTTTTGCTGCGCCTGCGGCAACCCGTTCCCCACGGCATCTGTGACCCTCTCAGGTGAAACCGGTAATCCGGCTGTAGCCTCGAGCGAGGCACCAGGTGTCGCGCCCGCGCCACGAGCTGTAAATGCGCAGCCCGCCAACAAAGCTGGCAGCCAAAAGAGGCTACCGCTTATCATCGGAGGGGCGGTGGCTGGCGTTATCGCGCTCGTGCTGATCGCCGTTTTTTGTCGTCGTCCCCGCGTTCAACAAGAATCCTTTTAAGGGCTGCCAGGTGGGCGACGTGGTTGAGTTCGGTTCCTACGAGCAAGACGGCGACACCTCGAACGGCAAGGAACCCATCGAGTGGCGCGTCCTGGCGGTCGAGGGCAACCGTGCCTATGTCGTGAGCCAGAAGGCCCTCGATGCCCACGCGTTCAATGCGGATAATAATGACGGCAACGACTGGAACTCCTCCGAGCTCAAGGCGTGGCTCGAAAACGACTTTGCCTCCCAGGCCTTTACGGGCAACGAGATGAAGGCAATTGACGGCGCCCCCACGCTGCTTTCCATCGACGAGGCAAATAAGTACTTTATGTCCGACAAAGACCGTACCTGCATGCCGACCCAGCAGGCCGTGAACAACGGCGCTTGGACATTGGACGACAATAGCGTGTGCCGCTTGTGGCTTCGCTCGCCGGGTGACTGCTCGTTCTACGCGGCCTTCGTCTACTCGGACGGCTGCGTGAACTCCGACGGCGACTTCGTGGACGACGCGGCTGGCGCCGTCCGTCCCGCTTTATGGATCAATCTGTAATCTAATAATCCTCTAATTTATATTTCCAAAAGAGAGGGCCCGGACGTCCGTTGAGACATCCGGGCCCTCTGCTCGTGGCATGTTTTGTGCGCGCTACTTCCCCTGCACCATGGTGAGGGAGATTTTCTTGCGGTCGCGATCGACCTTCTCGACCCACACTTTGACCGTGTCGCCGACGCGCACCACGTCGCTCGGGTGCTTGACAAAGCGGTTGGCGAGCTTGGAGATGTGCACAAGGCCGTCCTGGTGCACGCCCACGTCGACGAAGGCGCCAAAGTCGACGACGTTGCGCACCGTGCCCTTGAGCTCCATGCCGGGCTCCAGGTCGTCGATCGAAAGCGCTGAGCGGCTAAAGACCACTTCGGGCGCGTCGTCGCGCGGGTCGCGGCCGGGTTTCTTGAGCTCGTTGACGATGTCGATGAGTGTGAGGGTGCCGCAGTCCAAGTCGCTTGCCAGCGCCGAGATGCTGCCCAAGCGGCGCTCGATGTCGGGTACGCCGCCACGGCTAAGCTCGCTGGCTTTAACGCCGGCGCGTTCCAGGACGGACGTGGCCACCTCGTAGCTTTCGGGGTGGACGCTCGTCGCGTCGAGCGGGTTATTGCCGCCGCTAATGCGCAGGAAGCCCGCGGCGTTGAGGTATGCCTTGGGTCCTAGTTTGGGGACCTTCTTGAGCTGGCGGCGATCGGTAAAGGCGCCGTTTTCCTCGCGGTAGGCCACGATATTCTTGGCCACGCTCGGCGTAATGCCCGACACGTAGCCCAGCAGGCTCGCGCTTGCGGTGTTGACGTCGACACCCACGCGGTTAACGACGTCTTCCACCACATGGCCTAGGGTACGCGAAAGCTCGGCCTGATCAAGGTCGTGCTGGTACTGGCCAACGCCGATGGACTGGGGCGGAATCTTGACGAGCTCTGCCAGCGGGTCTTGCAAGCGGCGTCCCAGACTCATGGCGCCGCGCACGGTGACGTCCAGGTCGGGATACTCCTGGCTGGCGAGCTCGGAGGCGGAGTACACCGATGCGCCGGCCTCGTTGACGATGGTGTAGTGAAGGCTGGGCGCCTGCTCGGCAATGAACTCCGAGACGACTTCCTCGGTCTCGCGGCTGGCGGTGCCGTTGCCGATGACGATGGTGTTGACGCCGTCCTTCTTGACGAGGCGGGCGAGCTCGCGCTTGGTGCCGGCGACGTCGTGGCGCGGCTTGGTGGGGTAGACCACGCCGTGGTCGAGCAGCTTGCCGGTCTCGTCCATGACGGCGACCTTGCAGCCGGTGCGGTAGCCCGGATCGAGTGCGAGCACGCGGGCGCCGCGCACAGGGCGTGCCGAGAGCAGGCCCTCAAGATTCTTGGCAAAGACGTTGATGGCCTCGGTTTGCGCACGGACGGTGAGTTTGGCGCGGGCCTCGCGCTCCAGCGAGGGGGCCATGAGGCGCTTGTAACCGTCGGCGATGGCAGCATCGAAGATGGGGGCAAACACGCCCTGGCGTCGGGGCCAACGGCTGCCGAGGCGCGCCGTGGCGGCAGCGCCGTCGACGTTCACGCGCACGCGGAGCTTGCCCTCGCGCTCACCGCGGTCGATGGCCAGCACGCGGTGGTTAGGGATGCGGCGCAGCGGCTCGTCAAAGTTGTAGTAAGGCTCGTAGGGAGTCTTCTCCGCGGGGTCGGTGGCCTCGACGACGATATCGGCGGTGTTTTGCGTAAAGGCGCGCAGGTCGGCGACGTTCTCGGGGTCCTCGGCCACCGTCTCGGCCACGATGTCGGCGGCGCCGGCAAGCGCCTTCTCGGGTGTGTCGAAGCCGGCCTCCTCGTTGACGTAGGTCGCGGCGGCGTCGAGCGCGCTGCCCTTGGCCGAGGCCTGCATGATGACCATGTTGGCGAGCGGCTCCAGGCCTGCCTCGCGGGCCTTCTGCGCGCGGGTCATGCGCTTTTTGCGGTAGGGCTTGTAGAGGTCCTCGACACGCTGGAGCTGCGTGGCCTCGCGAATCTGCCGCTCGAGTTCGGGTGTGAGTTTGCCCTGGGCGTCGATGAGCAGAATGACGTCCTCTTTGCGCTGCTCAAGATTGCGCAGGTAGGACAGGCGCTCGTCGAGTGCGCGCAGGGCGACGTCGTCCATGCCGCCCGTGGCTTCCTTGCGGTAGCGCGAGATAAAGGGGATGGTGTTGCCCTCGTCGATGAGCTTGACGGCCGCCTCGATGTTGGCGGCCTTAAGGTTGAGCTCGCGGGCGAGCTGGGCGATAAGATCCATGGGACTCCTTGCGTTTAAGGTGCGTTTGCAGCACAGAGCTACCAAGGATACCACCCGTCCCAAAAGGCTGTTTTGGGACCGCGCCACGAAAACGGCCTTTCTACTACGTTTTACCCGTAGGGGCTGACCATACCTGGGTTTTCCGAAAATCGGCAAGACGTTTACCTGCGGGTTTTTATTTCGCGAAATTCGGTATGGTTGAGGGCGATTGGTTAAACGTAGTAGATAGGCGCATTTCGTGGCAAACGAATCAAACTTAGGTACAAAATAGCCCTCGCCCCAGAAAAATCGTCGGCAAGGTAGCAAAATGCCCCGCGAGCAGGAGGCTGCTCGCGGGGCAAAGAAGAGGGGCTTGTTTGTGGCGGACCGAGGGGCTCGGCATGGGGTTTTGCCGCGGTCGCTCTTAAGGCATTACAGCTCGACGAGCTGGCCGGTCTCGGCGGCCTCCTTGATGGCGTTGAGAAGCGTGAGCGTCTTGACATTATCGGCGGGGGTTACGACGGGCTCGACCTCGCGGCGGACAACCTTCACAAAGTGCTTGAGCTGCATCTTGTGCGGCAGTGCCGGGTCCACGGCCGGAATCTCCATCTGCAGCGGCTTGTGCCAGTTGGAGGCGCCGTCGTAGGAGAACTGGTGCAGGCGGGGCAGCGACAGAGCGCCCAAGGTTCCGCCGATAAAGTAGGCGTCGGCGTCGAAGGGGCGGTACTGCGGATCCTCGCGAGCGGTTGCCTCCCAGTTCCAGGGGCTGGCGGTGGCGTCGGAGATGGTCATGCTTGCGAGCGCGCCATCGGCAAAACGGACGTTGACCACGGCGGAGTCCTCGGTCTCAAAACCGCGGGCGGCGCTGGACTGCATACCCTGGACGGCAACGGGCTCGCCCAGCAGGTAGCGGAGCAGGTCGACGTCGTGCACCAGGTTGACCAGGATCGGGCCGGCGCCCTTCTTGCGGCGCCACTCGACGTCGAAGTACTCGTCATTCTTATAGATCATGTAGTGGAAGCTCGACACGGTGAGCTTGCCCAGCTCGCCAGACTCGATGATCTCCTTGGCCTTGTTGACGAAGGGATTGTGGCGACGATGCTGGCCCACGAGCACGGGCACGCCGGCGGTCTCGGCCTCGGCGGCGAAAGCCTGGGCATCCTCAAGATCGTTGGAGATCGGCTTTTCGACCAGCGGCACGATGTTGCGCTTCACAGCCTCGCGGGCAACGCCCAGGTGCAGGTCGTTGGGGGTGGCGATGATGACGGCCTCGGGTTTGACCTCGTCCATCATCTGGGCGGGATCGGTATAAAACGGCACGCCGGCGGCCTCGGCCGTGGCGCGGGCGCCCTCAAAGGCGTCGGCGATGGCGACGAGCTCGGCCTCGGGCTCCTCGGTGACAAAGCGGATGTGGTTGCGGCCCATGGCGCCGGCGCCGATAACGGCAATGCGGACGGGGTTGAGCTCAGACATTTCGACTCCTTAATACTGGTGACCGGTGGAATGCGACAAAGGGGCTGTCCCTTTGTCGCATCGGTAAAACTAGGCGGACTTCTTCTTGCTGTCGGAGACCATCATGTAGACGGTGAGCACGACGGCGATGGCGGCGATCACAATGGCGCCGTAGAAGGACTGCTGGTAGGCGGCGCTGCCGGCCTCGGCGTGATACAGCACGGCGGTGATGGGCTGGCTGATCCAGGTGGAAGCGGCATAACCCAAAAACATGATGCCGTAGTTGACACCAATGTTGCTGGTGCCAAAGGCGCCGCCGGTGAGCGGCGGGTAGATGACGAGCAGGGCGCCAAAGCTAAAGCCGAGCAGGGCGAGCGCCACAAAGAACATGCTCTGCGTAAAGCTCATCGACATGATGACGAGGGCGACGATGGTGACGACAAGGCTGATGAGCAGTGACTTATAGGCGCCGAGCTTGTCAATGATCTGGCCAAAGGACAGACGACCGACCAGGTTGGCGCAGGTGTTGACAGAGACCACCACGCCGCCGAGGGCGACGGCCGCGGCGCTCGTGGGGTCGGCGAAGAGCTGGACGGCGGCGATGGAGGCAACCTTGCCCACGAGCAGGGTGCCCGCGGTGGCGGCAAAGGCGAAGGTGACGATGAGGACCCAGAAGCGCGGGGTCTTGACCATCTCGCCCGGGGTGAGGTCACCGAAGGTGCCGGCATGCGCGCCGCCCTTGGGGGGCCTCGAAGCCCTCGGGCAGCCAACCGGCCTCGGGGGCCTTCAGGAACAGGGCGGAGGCGGCGATTGTCACAAAGAAGATGACGCCGAGTGCCTTGAGGGCGCCAAAGATGCCCAGGCTCGGGATGAGCAGCGAGGCGAGCACCGGGGACAGCACGGCGGGGCCGGCGGTCGAAGCGGCCAGGGTGATGCCGGAGGCGAGACCCTTCTTGTCGATGAACCACTTTTGGCCGGTGGTGAGCGCCGGGTTGTAGCCCAGGCCGTTGCCAACGGCGGCGACGAGCGAGAACCACAGGTAGAACTGCCACGGCTCGGTGACGGTGCCGGACATGAACCAGCCCACGCCGTAGCACACGGCGGCGGCGATCACGACGTTGCGCGGGCCGATCTTATCGGAGATGCGGCCGGCGAAGATGCCCGTCACGGCCATGATGGTCTGAAAGACCGGGAAAGCCCAGGTAAGGGCGCTCGACCACTCGGGGTAGACGGCGAGCAGGTTCTTGCTCACGACGGAATACAGCGCGATGGAGCTGATGAAGAACATGGTGACGCACGCGGCGGAAAGCACGACGGCGCGACCCTTGTTGGAGTTGGTGGAAGCCATTGGACTCTTTCTGATCGATGCGGGGGAGGGGCGGGCGTATCCGCGGGCCTCCCTGTTAGGTTGGTTTACTGGTCGGTCGGCTTGGCGACGCCGGACTCATCGGACCAAAGCTCGACGCCCTTGTTCTTAAGGTAGTTGTCGGCATAGGCGCGACGGCCGCCGGGCTTGGCAGTGAGGTCGCCCATCATGTTGGAGAAGCCGCCGTCGACCTTGATAGCGTCGCCGGTGGTAAAGTCCGAGCGCTTGGACGCCAGGAACATGACGGCGTTGGCGATATCGCTGACCTCGCCGATGCGACGCGTGGCGATCAGACGACTGCGACTCTTTTCGACCTCGGGGTCGGCGTAGAAATTGGCCGACATCGGGGTCTTGACGAAGCAGGGCTCGACGCAGTTGGAGCGCACGCCGTAGGGGCCCCACTCGGCGGCGAGCATCTTGGACATCATGTTGACGCCGGCCTTGGTGGAGCTGTACACGCCCGAGAACGTCTCGGGGGAGTGGCTGGCAACGGTTGAGATGTGCACCAGGCGACCCTGGCCGGCTTTGATCATCTCGCGACCAAAGCGCTGCGAGGTGATGAAGTAGCCGGTGAGGTTGACGTTGAGCACCTGCTCCCAGTCGCTCAGCGGCAGGTCCTCCATGGCGGCGAAGCGCAGGATGCCGGCGGTGTTGACGAGGACGTCGACGCGGCCGAAGCCGGCGATGGTGCGTCGACGGCGGCCTGAACCTCGGCCTCGTCGGTGGCGTTCATCTTGTAACCCTCGGCGTGGATGCCAAACTCGGCGGCGAGGTCGGCGGCTGCGGCCTTGACCTTCTCTTCGTCCAGGTCGAGCAGGACGACGTTGGCGCCGTTGCGGGCGAACTCGCGGCAAATCTCGACGCCCATACCGCCGAGTGCGCCGGTCACGGCGCAAACATCGCCCTCGAGCTTAAGCCAGTTGCTCATAGAAACTTCCCTTCTTGTGCCTCCCGGTGGGCCGTTCCCATTAATCGACCCACGTGGTTTTCGCAGGTTATCGTATGCTTTGCATTTGCGCAGGTGAATTGCATATTTGTTAGAATGGTGTTAACCGTAGGTTTACACTGTGCGATGCAGTTTATTCTCAATTGAGCGCGTGACCTGCGAAAACAACCCCCTGTGGCGCCATGCGTTCACAGACGCGAAAACGGGAGATTGACGTGTACGATCGACGACTTGAGGCCATATCGGCCGCCGCGGAGCTGGGAAGCTTCTCGCGTGCGGCGGCAAAATTGCGCGTGTCGACTCCGGCGCTCGTCAAGCAGGTGTCGGGTTTCGAGGCCGAGTTCGGCATCACGCTGTTCGAACGCTCGCACTCGGGCGTCAAGGTGACGCCGGCGGGCGCTCTGCTGGTGGACGACGCGCGCTCGATCATGCGCCAGTCCGAGGATGCGTTGCGACGCGCCCGACGCGCGGCGGGTGATGGCGGTGCCGTGCGCCTGGGCGTGTCGATGATGTGCCCGGGGCGCCAGACGCTTTCGATGTGGACGGGTGTGCACGAGCTGGAACCGTCGCTGCGATTTGAGATCGTGCCGGTGAGCGACCTCTATGACGAGCGCGAGACCGTCATGCGCAGCTTGGGCCGCGAGGTCGATGTAGTGCAGTCGAGTTTTTCGACCCCACGCTGGGGCGACACCTGCCAAAAGCTCCGCATTGTCAACGTGCCGTTTTATATCGACCTGCCGCGCACGAGCCCGCTGGCGCGCAAAAATCGCATCACGGTCGCCGACTTGGAAGGCATGCGCCTGTGCGTGCTCCGTCACGGCAACGATGCCATGGACAGCCTGCGTATCGACCTGTTAGCAGACGGCGGCGTGGACGTGATCGACGTGGATAGCTTCGACTTTGCGCTCTTTAACGAGGCGGAGGAAAAGGGCGACGCGGTACTCACCTGCGGAGCGTGGTCGGGGGTGCACCCGGCCTTTGTGGGCGTGCCGTTCCTGTGCGGTCGCGAAGTACCGGTCTTTCTGCACTACCCGCTCGAGCCCGCCCTCCAAGTCCAAAAATTCGTCAACGCCATGGCCCAACTCCTCAAATAGCTATCGTGTCGATGATTCTTTAATCCCCGTCCTAGAAAAATCATCTGGTAGAGTTGACTTCACGTGAATTTCAGCACACTGCGTGCTACTTGCTTTTTTGTCATTTAGGGGATTGAACTTGTGAATACTTCTGTTGCCAAGAAGGCCAGCCAGGCGGTGCGCCTGCTCATGATGGTGCTCACGGCAGTTCTCATCTTCTTCTTCATCAATGTCATGCTGCTCGTCTCCGATATCCAGGGCACGGCGCGCGTGGTCAACTACGCCGGTCTGGTGCGCGGTACCACGCAGCGAATCGTTAAGCTCGAGGATGCGGGCCAGCCTCAAGATGACCTGCTCAAAGCCGTGGATTCATACATCAACGGTTTGCGTTACGGAAGTGACGACCTCAACCTCGTCCGTCTCGACGACGATGAGTATCAGGCAAAGATGACCGAGCTTGCAAACTATTTTGATGAGCTTTGCGCCGAGATCGTCCGCGTGCGCGAAGTCGGCTACGAGAACACTGACATTATCGCCATGAGCGAGGAGTTCTTTGGCATTTGCGACGATGCTACGCGACTCGCAGAGGACTACTCTCAGGAGAAGGCGTCGGCGCTCAACTATCTCGAGGGCCTGGTGATCATCGACATCATGGGCTTGGTGACGACCTTTGCGGTCGAGCTTGTTCGCGCGGTGCGAACTGCCGCGCTCAATCGCGAACTGCAGAGCAAAGTCTATCTCGACGAAGCCACGGGACTGCCCAACAAGAACAAGTGCGAGGAGATCTTGGGGCAGGAGCAGCCCGTTTCCGCTGAAGCGCCCGTTGCGCTGTGCGTCTTCGATCTTAACAATCTGCATACGGTCAATAACACCTTTGGCCACGAGAAGGGTGACGAATACATCCGTTCTTTTGCCCGGCAGCTGGGGCGCGTGGCGTCCGAGACTTGCTTTGTGGGCCGCGACGGCGGCGATGAGTTTATCGCGGTGCTGTGGGATGCCGATCGGGCTGCCGTGGAGTCCTGTCTCGCTCAGGTTCGTGCGAACGTGAACGAGTATTCCGGGGCCCACCCCGACATGCCTATCAGCTATGCGGTGGGCTACGCGCTTTCCAGTGATTTTGACGAGCCGCCTACCATGCGTGAACTCTTTTCCCAGGCCGACAAAAACATGTACATCGACAAGAACCGCGTAAAGACAGCCGAGGCAGCCGGGCCGCAACGCGAGGAACGGTAAGCCCGTAATAGAAGGTATAGAAAAGCCTCCGCGGCTCGTGTGGCTGCGGAGGCTTTATTCGTTGCGGCGCATCGTGTTTGGGTCGTTGAGATGAGTCGATTTACCGCGAAAGAGGAGGGCATTGATTAGGGTCGTGCCCGACGAATGAGCGGCAAATCGGCCATCTCGGCGAGCCGAACTACTCCAGCTCAAACGCTCCGGTATAGAGCTGATAGTAGTATCCGCGCTTGGCGATCAGCTCGTCGTGGTTACCGCGCTCGATAATGCGGCCGTGGTCCAGACAGATGATCGCGTCGGAGTTGCGCACGGTGGACAGGCGGTGTGCGATGACAAACGTCGTGCGGCCCTCCATGAGCTTGTCCATACCCGCTTGCACGATAGCCTCGGTGCGGGTGTCGATGCTCGATGTGGCCTCGTCCAGAATCATTGCCGGCGGATCGGCGACGGCGGCGCGTGCGATCGAAATCAGCTGGCGCTGGCCCTGCGACAGCTGCGCGCCGTTACCGGTGAGCATGGTGTCGTAGCCGTCGGGCAGGCGGGTGATAAAGTCGTCAGCGCCCGCGAGCTTGGCAGCCGCGATGCACTCCTCGTCGGTGGCATCCAGGTTGCCGTAGCGGATGTTATCCATCACGGTGCCGGTGAACAGGTTCACGTCCTGCAACACGACGCCCAGCGAGCGGCGCAGATCGGCCTTGCGGATCTTGTTGACGTTGATGCCGTCGTAGCGGATCTTGCCATCGGCGATGTCATAGAAGCGGTTGATGAGGTTGGTGATGGTCGTCTTGCCGGCACCGGTGGCGCCGACAAACGCGACCTTCTGGCCCGGCTTGGCAAACACGGACACGCCGTGCAGCACCTCGTGGTCGGGCGTGTAGCCAAAGTCGACGTTGTCCATGACCAGGTCGCCGCGCAGCGGTACGTACTCGATCTCGCCGGTTGCGCGGTGCGGATGTTTCCATGCCCACATGCCGGTGTGGTGGTCGGCCTCCTCGAACTCCCAGGTGTCGGGGTTCACCTGCGCGTTGACGAGCGTCACATAGCCTTCGTCGGCCTCGGGCTTCTCGTCGATAAGCTCAAAGATGCGGTCGGCGCCGGCGAGGCCCATGACTACGGCGTTGATCTGCTGCGAGATCTGGCCGATCTGTCCGCAGAACTGCTTGGTCATGTTGAGGAACGGCACCACGACGGCGATGGACAGCGCCATGCCCGAGATGCTCAGGTTGGGCACGCCCAGCGCCAGGAAAATGCCGCCGGCAAGGGCCACCAGCACGTAGAGCAGGTTACCCAGGTTCATAAGGATAGGCATGAGGATGTTGGCGTACATGTTGGCCTTCTGGGAAACCTCGAAGAGCTTTTCGTTGCGCTCGTCAAAATCGGCCTCGGCGGCAGACTCGTGGCAGAATGCCTTGACGACCTTCTGGCCGTTCATGACTTCCTCGATATGGCCCTCGACCACGCCGAGCTCGGTCTGCTGCGCAATAAAGAAACGCGCGGAGTTGGAGCCGAGCAGCTTGGTCATAAAGGTCATAAAGGCGACGCCGGCCACAATGACCAGGCACATCCACACGCTGTAGTACAGCATGATAAAGAACACCGTGACGATGACGATGGTCGTCATGAGCAGGTTGGGCAGCGACTGACTGATCATCTGGCGCAGCGTGTCGATGTCGTTGGTGTAGTGGCTCATGATGTCGCCGCGCTGGTGCGTGTCGAAGTAGCGAATTGGCAGGTCCTGCATGCGGTTGAACATCTTCTCGCGCAGCTTCTCGAGCGAGCCCTGCGTGACGATGGCCATGGCGCGGTTCCAGAACAGCGAGGACAGGATGCCGACGCCGTAGATGCAGGCGAGGGTGGTCACGAGCTGTGCGATCTTGGGCTGTGCGGCTTCCCAATCGCCCGACTGCCACGATTCGCTAATAATCTGCAGAGCGCTCTGAAGGAAGGTCGCGCCGATGGAGTTGATGATGGCGCAGAGTACCACGCCGACGACGACGAGGGGCAAAAGCACGGGGTAGAAGCCAAAGAGCGTCTTGATGAGGCGCGACATGGTGCCACCCTTGCGGTTGAGCGCGCGCTCAGCGGTCGTTGCCTTACTCATGTGCCTCGCCTCCTTCCTGGGTCTGAGCTTGCGTTACGGATGCCTCGGTGTCGGCCTCGACGGCCCCTTCGCCCTCGGCAGACATCTTGTTTTGCGAGGTAAAAGTCTCGCGGTAGATCTCGCTCGTCTTAAGCAGCTCGTCGTGGTTACCGATCTGCGCGATGCGGCCGCCCTCCATGACGATGATGCGGTCTGCGTCCTGCACGGAGCTGATGCGCTGGGCGATGATGAGCTTGGTCGTGTTGGGCAGATAGCTTGCCAACCCTGCGCGAATCTTGGCGTCGGTCTTGGTGTCGACGGCGCTGGTGGAGTCGTCCAGGATCAAGATCTTGGGGCGACGCAGCAGGGCGCGCGCAATGCACAGGCGCTGCTTCTGACCGCCGGAAACATTGGAGCCGCCCTGTTCGATCCAGGTGTCATAGCCCTTGGGGAAGCCATCGACAAACTCATCGGCGCAGGCCAGATGTGCCGCCTCGCGGACTTCCTCGTCGGTGGCGTTCGGGTCGCCCCAGCGCAGGTTTTCGGCAATGGTGCCGCTAAACAGTACGTTTTTTCTGCAGCACCATGGCCACCTGGTGGCGCAGGGCGTCCAAGTCGTAGTCGCGCACGTCCATGCCGCCCACGCGCACGGTGCCCTCGGTGGCGTCGTACAGGCGGGCGATGAGGTTAACGAGCGTGGACTTGGCCGAGCCGGTACCGCCGATGATGCCGATGGTTTCGCCGCTCTTAATGTGCAGGTCGATATCGTCGAGCGCCTGGCGCTTTGCATGCGCGGAATACTTAAAGCTCACGTGGTCAAAGTCGATGGAACCGTCGGCAACCTCGAGCACGGGCTCGGCGGGATCGGCGATCGTGGGCTCGGCGGCCAGCACCTCGGTAATGCGGTGCGCCGATTCGTCGGCCATGGTCACCATGACAAAGATCATCGACAGCTGCATCAGGCTCATGAGGATCGCGAAGCCATAGGTAAAGATCGAGGAGAGCTGGCCCACGTCGAACAGCGTGCCCTGGCTCGTGATGATGAGCTTGGATCCCAGGTAGATGATGACGACAAACGCGCCGTTGACGCAGATGTTCATCATGGGGTTGTTAAAGGCGAGCAGCTTCTCGGCGCGGGTGAAGTCCATCTGGACGTCGCGTGCGGCGGTCGCGAATTTCTCCTTCTCAAAGTCTTCGCGCACGTAGCTCTTAACCACGCGCATGCCGGTGACGTTTTCCTCGACGGACTCGTTAAGGGCATCGTACTTGTGGAACACGCGCGAGAAGATGGGGCGCACCTTAAAGATGATAAAGAACAGCCCAAAGCCCAGCAGCGGAATGATGACCAGGTAGACCATGGCAACGCTGCCGCCCATGATAAACGCCATGGTAAAGGCGAAGATCAATACCAGCGGCGCGCGCACGGCGATACGGATGATCATCATAAAGGCCTGCTGCACGTTGTTGATATCGGTGGTCAGGCGCGTGACGAGCGAGGAGCTCGAGAACTCATCGATGTTGGCAAAGCTGAACGTCTGGATCTTGTAGAACAGGTCGTGACGCAGGTTCTTGGCGAAGCCGCAGCTCGCATGGCTGCAGGTGACGCCGGCGGCGGCACCAAAAGCAAGCGACGTCAGCGCGATGAGCACCAAAAAGCCCGCGGTGGGAAGCATCTCGGCTACGGTGGCGCCGTCTTTGATGGCGTCGATCAGGTTGGCGGTGATAAATGGAATCAGCATCTCGCAGAGCACCTCGCCAAGCACGAGCAATGGCGTGGCAACAGCGACTTTCATATAGTCGCGGATGCTGCCCATGAGGGTTTTAATCATCCAGTTCCTCCCAGGTTACACGGATTTTCTCGAGCATTTCGGCGAGCTGCTCGCGCTCGTCGTGAGTGAGGGCACTAAAGGCCCGTTCTCTAAAGCGGATGCGGGCCGCCTGGTCGATGCGGGCGTTTTCCCGGCCGGTTTCGGTCAGGCGAATGGTGAGCTGCCGTCGATCCTTGGGGTTACGGCTGCGCTCGATGAGACCGTTGACCTCGAGCTTGGACAGGATCTCGGAAAGCGACCCCGGCTTGAGGTCAAAGTGCATGCCGAGTTCCTGCTGCGACATCTCGCCGCCGGGCTGCTTGGCCAGCAGGCAGATGATGGGCGCCTTGCCGGACACGCCTCCGCCATGAAAATGCATGTAATGGCCGCAAAAACCCAGGCCGCTCAGGATGCGCTTGGCGAGTTTGTCTTCGGCACTGACCGCTTCGGGTACATCCGCCGGCTGTGACGGGTCGCCGCCGGGCTCGTGCGAACAAAGGTTAAGAGGTTCATCGCACATGAATTAGTGTTGCTCCTTTCTTTAGTTAGGTAGTGGAATTGTTTTGTGCCTAACCAATCTAGGAGCATGAGAAATGAATGTCAAGGTACCAAACTTATTAAGTTACGGCGTTTTACCAAACGCCGTAACCGCTCGACGCTGCAAGCGTTCCTAAGCGGCAATCTGACGTTCAATCGTCGGGCATGGCCACAAGGCCTATGCCCTCCTCTTTCACGTCACCTTGCTCGCTTAGGAACGCTTTCGCTGTCCGTCCTCAACCTGTGATTCCGCCACGGTCTGCTTCGGTGCATGTGATCCCTTGGGGATGGAGGAAAAAAAAGGTTCATTTTCCGAAACCTTTCCGCAACAATTTGCCCTTCGTACCGCTCGACTCCGCTCGCAACGTTCCCTGCGCTACACTTAGTCGCACTGTGGCGCTGCGCGTCGCGCCCGAAACAAGGGAGACCCTCATGAAGAATACTCAGCTGCTGCTGATTAACGATATGTGCGGCTACGGCAAGGTCGCGCTTTCCGCCATGCTGCCGGTGCTGTCGCACATGGGTTACCGTATCCACAATCTGCCGACGGCACTTGTGTCCGATACGCTCAACTATCCCAAGTTCTACATCCACGACACCACGGAGTACGTGCGTCAGAGTCTTGCCATCTGGGAGGAGCTCGGCTTTGAATTCGACGCCATCTCGACCGGCTTTATCGTGACCGAGGAAGAGGCGCGCATCATCTCGGACTTTTGCCACCGCCGTTCGCAAAAAGGCACCAAGGTGTTCGTCGACCCCATCATGGCCGACAACGGCAGGCTCTACGCCGGCGTGCCCGAATCGACCATCGGCCTTATGCGCAGCCTGGTCGAGTGCGCCGACTACGCGGTGCCCAACTATACCGAGGCGTGTCTGCTCACCGATACGCCTATGGCCGAGCAGATTACGGCCGATGAGGCTCGTGCGCTCGTGGACGCCATGCTCGCGCTGGGCGCCAAGTCGGTGGTCATTACGAGCGCGAAGGTCGACGGGGCGAGTGCCGTCATCGGCTACGACCATGTGGCGGGAGAGTACTTCACGATTCCCTTTGAGCTGATCCCGGTGTATTTCCCGGGCACGGGCGATACGTTCTCGTCGGTGCTCGTGGGTCGCGTTATGGCCGGCTGGAGCTTACAGCGTGCGACGACCGACGCCATGCGTGTGGTGGCCGAGCTTATCGAGCGCAATGCCGACCAAGAAGACAAGTCGGCCGGCCTTCCCATCGAGGCCTGCCTGGATGTGATCGACCATGAGTAACGCCGGCGAGGGCGGCGTCAAGCCTGCGGGCGAGAACGGGCCGCTCGGTGCGCCGCGTGGCAAGCGTCCGCGTATCCGCGTGAGCTGCGTGGACCAGCTGGGTGCGTGCCGTTGTCACCATGGTCACAAGCCGGGAGACGTCTTCGACTTCGATCGAGACCGCGGCAAGATGTGCGCTATGGCCTGTCACGTGGGCTTTCCCTATATCGATATCCTGCGCTATGGCGGAACCGTGCCTGGCAACGAGCCTGGTGCGGCAAAGTTCTGCTGCCCCGAGGTCGATACGCTGAACGTCTGGCTTGCCGAGATCGTTGACGAGTAGTCGAGCGCAATGTGACAAAGGGGCAGCCCCTTTGACACATTCGCCGGCGATGCCCCTTCTTTTGCTTATAATTTCAAATCTCTGCATTTCATCCGATTTTAGGTTCTAAAAATTCTGCGTTTCATCGATAATCAAGCATATAAAACTTTGCATTTCATTCGATGACACCGAGGGGAGAGCCTATGCTGCGCAGGAAAATAGCGGCAGAGCTGGAGCGTTGGCTGAAGTCTTCCGAGCAAAAGGCCTTGTTCATTACGGGTTCTCGCCAGATTGGCAAAAGCTATTCGATTCGCGCATTTGGCAAAGCCAACCATGCAACCTACATCGAGCTTAACCTCATGGAAAACCGCCAGGCAAAAGATGCTCTTCTCGAGGCGCGGAATGCCGATGATTTCATCAGCAGGGTGACGCTTCTTTCGGGAAAGTCGATTGCGCCAGGCAAAACGCTCGTGTTTATCGATGAGGTCCAAGAGGCCCCCGACATCATGACGATGGCAAAGTTCCTTGTTGAGGACGGGAGGTGCCGCTGGGCGTTTTCGGGGTCAATGCTCGGGACTCAGTTCAAGGGCGTCAGGTCCTATCCCGTGGGGTATGTCCACGAGCTTAGGATGTTCCCGCTCGATTTTGAGGAGTTTTGCTGGGCAACCGGGGTGAGCGAGGGGGCTCGCCAAACGATACGTGACGCGTGTATCAGCGAGAGGCCCGTTCCTGATTACATTCATGACGCGATGATGGCAAACTTCAGGACCTATACCGTTGTCGGCGGAATGCCGGAGGTCGTGCAGCGTTTCCTTGACACGCAGGGCGACCTTGCCTCTGTTCGTCAGCTACAGTCAGAGCTCAACGAACAGTACCGGCGGGATATCTCCAAGTATGCAAGCGGGCGAGCCCTTCAGGTGCAGAGCATTTACGATCAGCTCCCTATTATGCTCGAGGGCGAAAACAAGCGCTTCGTGCTCAATTCCATTGACCCCAAGGCTCACTACGAGAAGTATCAGCGAGATTTTGTATGGCTTGTCGATGCCGGCGTTGCTCTCAAAGCCGATATCGTAACCGAGCCAAAATCGCCCTTGCTCAAGACGGCACGGCCATCGCAGTTCAAGCTATATCAATCGGATACGGGCATGTTGATGGCGCGCTACCCCGTCGGAGTCGCCCAAGCGGCGTATCTTGATAGCAAGGAGCCCAATCTGGGCGGCATTTACGAAAACGTGGTGGCCCAGCAGCTGGCTGCCCAAAATCGCCAGCTTTACTACTATCAGACAAAAAATGCGCGGTGAAGTGGACTTTGTGGTCGATGGACCGGATGGGACGGCTGTTCCGATCGAGGTTAAATCGGGCTCCTATTACCACGCGCACGCTGCGCTCGGTCATGTGCTTGATACGGCTGAATATGGCGTAAGGCTCGGGATTGTTTTCTCGAGAGGCAACGTTGAGCGCAACGGAGCGGTTCTCTATTTGCCGCTATATGCGACCTGGGCCCTTTCGGATGTTTTGGGCGACTCCTGCGCCGAGGGGATAAAGCTGGAGGTCAAGCCGGTCTAGGGCTAGTCCCGGATGTGACAAAGGCGTGGCCCGCGACCTCGATTGCCTACAGCTGCTCGAGCATAGCGGTGCAGCCGTCGAGTACGTCGCGGTAGGTGGCATCGAAATTGCCGGTGTACCAGGGGTCGGCCACGTCGCCGGGGCGCTCGGTCCAATCGAGCATGCGCGTAATCTTGCCGTCGGGGTCGTCGCCAAAGATGCGACGCAGGCCACGCGCGTTCTCGTCGTCCATATAGACAATGTGGTCCCAGTCGCCATACTCCGCGCGACGCACCTGACGTGCACGATGTGCGACGACGGGAATCCCGACCTCGCGCAGCTTGGCAACGGTACCGTGGTGTGGCGGGTTGCCGATCTCCTCGGTCGAGGTCGCAGCGGAGTCAATGACAAACTCGCCCGCGCGCCCGGCGCGCCGCACCAGCTCGGTAAACACCGACTCAGCCATCGTCGAGCGACAGATGTTGCCATGGCAGATAAACAGTATGCGTTGCATGAGCGGTTTCCTTTCTAGGCGGTCGTGCAGGGCTTACAGACTGCTCTTGAGGCAGTTTGCTCCAATAAAGCCCGCTGCGTACAAGGGGAGGTGGCGTAGCTCGCGCCCGTCATCGGTTTCGCTGCGGAAAAAATTGTTCTCGGACAAAATGTAGGCATATGGCGATCGGGCTTTGTCCATGAACGACCCGAGGGTTCTCGCGCGCACGTTGCGTGCGGACTTTACCTCGACGGGCACGATTTCCATACGGTCGGTCTGAAGTAGAAAATCGAGCTCGCCGGTCGTCTTCCAAGACGACGGCGGCACCCAGTAATACGTCTGCAAGCTGTTACCCGAAAATGCTTGCATGACCGAGTTTTCCGCCAGGGCGCCTCGGAAGTCGGAAGATAGCGCTATGGCGGAATCTTCTTTGAGGTCGAGCCAGAGCCTCGGGTTGATGCCGAGTTTGTAGAACATGAGGCCGGTATCGAGAAGATAGACCTTAAAGAAACTTCCATCTTCGTCGTCGAAGGGAACGAGGGGAGGCTCGATGCCTTCGGTCAGGTTGTTGACCGATATGATACCGGCGCCTTCGAGCCAGTCGAGCGGCTCGATAAGCTTGGCGCGACGGCCTCCGCGTTCGACCTCGGAGTACTTGAATTTTTTTAGTGGACGATCTCAGCAGCTGGGACGGAATGGAGCGCCAGACCTTGCGTGCCGCCACGCCGCTGATCCCGTTTTCGGGGTCGGTCATATCGGCGGTATAGGTCTCGTTGATTTCGCGCTGCTCGACGCGCGCATCCTCGATGGATAACGTCTTGCGATATGCGTTGACGGCGGCGGGCATGCCGCCCACGATCTGGTATCGATGAAACAGGCTGAGCGCGGCTTGGTGCGCGGCGTAGGTCTCGAGCGTGCCGGCGTGGGTACGAATGGCATCGGCCATCTGCTCCTCATCGAGCGCCCAGAGAAACTCCTCGAACGACATAGGATGCATGGTCTCTTGACGAACGCCGCTGGGAAAAGGCAGCTTACGTTTGCGCGTGGCGACGCCGAGCTGACTGCCGGTCGCGCATATGCGCCAGCCCGAACCCGAAAAAAAGCGAAGCGAGTTGAGCGCCCGTTCGCAGAGCTGCACCTCGTCAAACAGGATGAAGGTGGTTTCTTTGCGAATGGGGGCGCGTTTATAGTCTGAAATCCGCGCCACGATGGTGTCAACGTCGTCGGTGGGACAATCGAACAGCGGAGCGATCAGCTCAAGATCGGTCTGAAAGTCGAGTTTGACAAACGCATCGCCGGCGATTCGCCTGCCGATTTCCTCGGCAGCGTACGTTTTGCCTACGCGTCGCGCACCACGGATGAGGAGGGGGCGTGAGGCGTCCTTTGTCGCCCATGATTCGATAACGGACTCGATTGATCTGCGCATGGGGCCGCCTTTCCAATTTCGTGTACTTCAGATACATAGTTTAGTACGATTTCATGTACTTGAAATACACGAAATAATAGAAAAGCGTGTATCTCAAATACACGAAATTGCACTGCTGAAGCTTCCAGGCGGATAAACATACTCATATTGGGCGGTTTTCACCGGTTACTCGCCACCTTGGGCTATGTTTGCCCCTATGCCCGTATTGAGGGCCGTGCTGATTGACGACGGCGCTCCCAGCGAGCCAGCTTAATCGTCACCAGCGTGAGGGCCCAGGCCACAAGCGAGAACGCGGCGCCCACTGCGCCCACGTACGCAATGCCAACGCTGCTTACCACGGCGCCGCCCACTGCGGTGCCAAACGAGATGCCGACGTTAAACGCCATGGGCTCAACCGAACTTGCGAGTACCATCGACTTGGGATGGCGGCTGCGTGCCACGTCCATAAAGTGCGTGATGCATGAGACCGAGAACAGGTACATGAGCATCGCCAGGCTAAAGACAAAGACCAGCGCGAGCGGCATGGCGGCGCCCACGGCAAACAGCCCGAGCAGTGCCGCCGCCTGCAGCACAAACGTAACCAGCAGCGCCTTCATGCCAAAACGCGCATCGATCCATCCGCCCAGGATGTTCGAGATCAGGCAGAACACGCCATAGGCCATAAGTGTGGTGCTCGCCTGAACGGTATCCATGCCCAGCACCTGCTCCAGATAAGGCGTCACGTAGCCGTAGAATACGTAGACCGAGCCCACGCCAAACAAGAAGATGAGCATGCCGGTGATGATACTCGGCTCGCGTAGTAGCCCCGCCTGCTCGCGGAAGGTGGCGGGCTCATCGGTCTGCCCGGCGCGAGGCATAAACGCCACGAGCGCGCTACAGATCAAAACGGCAAAGGTCAGCGTGCCGTACATGGCCACGTGCCAATCGAGTGTGTCGGCCACAAACTTGCCAATCGAGGTCACAAAGACCATCGCCACGGAAAACGCGCCGTACACGACCGAGATGGCAAGTGAGGTTTGCTGCGGGGATAGCAGCTCAGGGATGTACGTCACGCCCACGGCGAGCAGCGCACCCGAGACAGAGCCCAGGACAATGCGTGAGATAAACAGCACCTGGAAGTTGGGAGCCAACGCCATGACCAGGTTGCCGAGCACAAAGACGACGCTATAGCACACGAGCAGCTGGTAGCGGCGGAATCGCCCCGTGCTGAGCGCGAGCACCGGCGTCGCGATAGCGTAGACGAGCGCAAACACGCTGATGAGCTGGCCCGCAGTGGCAAGTGATATGCCGAGTTCCGTTGCCAAGTCGCTTTCGATGCCGATGACCACGAACTCGGAGCAGCCGAGCGAGAATCCCAACAGCACGAGCAGCGCCAGGCAGAGCTTGGTGCGCGCGGGGGAGAGCGCGGCGGCGGTTGGCTTACTTTTAGGCGTGGTTGCGGCGGTCAAGGCTGTCACTCCAATGTCGCATGAATAGGCGGGATTCAATCCCTGCAACTCTAACAGAATGTGACAAAGGGGCAGTCCCTTTGTCACATGGAGGGCTTGCCTGTATAGTCGCAATACAGGCGAAGATGGTCTCAGGTACATCGCGGGCGGCAGGAGATCCCATGGGTATGCACACGACAAAGGTTGCAGTGGGCGAGGGCAAGTTTGCGCTCGAGGCCCAGCTGACGGTGACGCCGCGAGGCATGGCGGTGTACGCCTGCTCGCCGGAGTTTGCGCACCTGGGCGCCACGGCGCAGGCCATTCCGCGCCCCGAGCCCGGCCGTACGGCAACGGTGAGCATCCTGGCCGTTCCGTGCCATCGAGACGAGATCCCGGCGCACGATATCGCGGCGGCGCTGGCCACGCGCTTTGGCGTGCCGGTAGTTGCAAGCACGGGTTTTCATGTTGAACAAGCGAGCGGTGACGACCTGCAGCGCGTGCTCGACACCACCAAGGAGCTCATCGCCGCGCTCGAGGAAGCCGCAGCCCGCATTCTGCGCGCCGGCTGGGATGAGGGCGGTGCGGGCGTCGAGGTCGTGGCGGTCGATGCTGCGACCGGCGAGGCGCTTGGCCCCGTCGACCGCATCGAGGCCCATGCTGGTGAGGGCATCCTGCATCAGGCATTTCTGACGCTTTTGGTCGAGGGCCGGGGCGAAGACGCGCGCCTGCTGCTCTGTCGCCGCAGTCCGCTCAAGCGCCTGTGGGGCGGGGTGCTGGCCGATAGCTGCGCCGGCCATCCGCTCCCCGGGGAAGACGTCGCGGCCGCCACGGCGCGCCGCATCAACGAAGAGCTCGGCATTACGCGCGAGCCCGATCAGCTCAAGCACCTCGGACACGTGGTGTACCGCGAGGACCACGGCGACGGTCGCTGCGAGTGCGAATGGTGCGAGGTCTACCTTGCCCATGTTGAGCCGGGCGAGCTGCATATCAACCAAGAGGAGATCTCGGAAGTGCGTCGCGTGGCTCCGTCCGAGCTCAAAGGCTACCTGCAGGGTCACCCCGAGCAGCTGGCCCCCTGGCTCCGCGAGGCCCTCGGCGACCCATTCATCCGCACGGCCCTCGCTATGTAAAAAAGACAGTCCCTTTGCCACATCCAAACCGTCACAACATTCGGCGAAAATCTCGAAAACGAGGAAAAGCGTCGAATGTTGTGACGGTTTTTGTCTAGGGAATCGCTTCTCATCCAAAAAATCCGCTTGACTGTATTGCCGCAACACAGCGCAACGTAAGGGGTGTCCGATAACGGGCGCCCCTTTTTAAGCGGCAACATGGCTGCGAATTCGGAGCGCCCCCAACAAGAAAGGTGGGGAGATGGAAGCGGAAAAGAAGGCGTTTAAGATCACCAAGCGCGAAATTGGCTTTGTGCTGGGTATCGTTGTCTTTTTGCTGGTGAAGTTTCTTCCTTTGGCGGAGCTGAGCTCGACGGTCGAGCTCACGGTCGGCGGTCAGACCTGTCTGGCACTGACGCTCGCCACGGTGGTGTTCTGGGCATGCGGCGTGGCACAGCCGGGCTTTGTGGGCCTGCTCTACTGCGCACTGCTCGTCCTGTTCAAGGTGTGCGTGGACGACACGGGCGCCGCGAGCATCTCGGCGACGGTCGCCTCCACGTTTAGCTCGTGGACCAAGGCCACCATGTGGCTCGTCATCGGCGCCTACCTCATCGCCAGCGCGGTCAAGGAGTCGGGCCTGGGCGAGCGCATCGCCTACGCGTTCATGCTCAAGTTCGTGCGCGACGCCAAGTCGCTCATCATCTCGATCTTCGCGCTCACCTTTGTGCTGTCGCTGCTGATCCCGCATCCGTTCCCCCGCGCCTTCCTCATCCTCGCCGTCGTCTCGGTCATTGCCGAGTCCGCCGGCTACGGTGACGACGACAAGGGCAAGCTCGGCTTCCTCGTGTTTGCCGCTGCCGCCCCGGGTTCCATGTTCTTCCTGACGGGCGACTCCACGCTTAACCCGCTCGTTGCGCAGTACAGTGCCGAGGCCGGCGGCATGAGCCCGTCCTTCGTCGACTGGTTCCTGTACATGAGCGTGCCTATGCTGGTTGCGCTGCTGTGCACCCTGTTCCTGGGCCTCTTCCTCTTTAAGCCCAGCAAGGAGCTCGTCTACGATCGCGAGCGGATCGTGGCCAAGCAGGCCGCGCTCGGTAAGCTCTCCGTCAAGGAGATCCGCACCATCGTGT
>ENA-OPYU01000016-OPYU01000016.1-human-gut-metagenome-genome-assembly--contig:-NODE-16-length-54412-cov-3.499530_pt1 | contig 54412 bp, 67 predicted proteins | sample MGYA00242637_ERZ504482 | MGnify/ENA primary metagenome ERZ504482 (study PRJEB26092, sample SAMD00036237) | human gut metagenome | host: Homo sapiens | study: EMG produced TPA metagenomics assembly of... | reverse complement strand
GAGACAAGGGCGGCAATTGAAGCTGTTCTGGAAGAAATGAAAGATAAAAGATGGAAAGGCAATCCGTGCAGAAAGCTGAAAAAGAAGTGATCGATGTTACACTTCCGGCTAGAAAATTGTGTCGGACACCGTCATCCGAATACAATTGCACTGGAAGAAGTAGAGCGTGTATTTACAGGTATGGGATACGAAGTCGTAGAAGGACCTGAGATCGAGTATGATGAGTACAACTTCCGTAAACTGAACATCCCGGACGGACATCCGGCAAAGGATGAGCAGGACACATTCTATATTAATAAAGACATCGTGCTCAGGACACAGACATCTCCTGTACAGGCACGTATTATGGAGCAGGGCAAGCTTCCAATCTGTATCCTGTCACCGGGACGTGTATTCCGTTCAGACGAAGTAGATGCAACACATTCACCTTCTTTCCATCAGATCGAAGGACTGATCATCGACAAGAATATTTCATTTGCTGACTTAAAGGGAACACTGGAAGTATTTGCAAAGAATTATTCGGAGAAGACACAAAGACAAAATTCAGACCACATCATTTCCCATTCACAGAGCCAAGTGCCGAGATGGATGTAAGCTGCTTCAAATGCGGTGGAAAAGGATGCCGTTTCTGTAAAGGATCCGGATGGATCGAGATCCTCGGATGTGGTATGGTACATCCACACGTACTGGAAATGTGCGGAATTGATCCGGAAGAATATACAGGATTCGCATTCGGTGTAGGACTGGAACGTATCGCACTTCTGAAGTACGAGATCGATGATATGAGACTGTTATACGAAAATGATATCAGATTCTTAAAACAGTTCTAGCGAGCACAAGTAATAATACGAAAAGGAGATTTATAAATGAATACTTCATTATCATGGATAAAAGCGTATGTTCCGGATCTTGATGTAACAGCTCAGGAATATACAGATGCAATGACTTTGTCTGGTACAAAAGTCGAAGGTTTTGAAAAATTAGATGCGGATCTTGATAAGATCGTGATCGGACAGATTGACAAGATTGAGAAACATCCGGACGCAGATAAGCTGATCATCTGTCAGGTAAATATCGGAACAGAGACGATTCAGATCGTAACAGGTGCTCCGAATGTGAAAGAAGGAGACAAGGTACCGGTTGTATTAGCAGGCGGACGTGTGGCTGGCGGACATGAACCTGGACAGCGCGTAGAAGGCGGGATCAAGATTAAAAAAGGAAAGCTCCGCGGCGTAGAAAGCGATGGTATGATGTGTTCCATCGAAGAACTCGGTTCAAACAGAGAGATGTATCCGGAGGCTCCGGAATACGGAATCTATATCTTCGACGATGATGCCGTTGTAGGCGAGAGTGCGATCAAATCACTTGGCCTCGATGATGTCGTTGTAGAATATGAGATCACATCTAACCGTGTAGATTGCTTCAGTGTTGTAGGTATTGCAAGAGAGGCAGCAGCTACATTTAATAAAGCGTTCTATCCACCTGTTGTCACACCAACAGGAAATGATGAGAATGCAGCAGATTATATCAAAGTAACCGTTAAGAATCCGGAACTTTGCCCAAGATATTGTGCAAGAATCGTAAAGAACATTAAGATCGGACCATCTCCAAAATGGATGCAGAGACGTCTGGCTTCTGTAGGAATCCGCCCGATCAACAACCTGGTTGATATTACAAACTATGTAATGGAAGAATACGGACAGCCAATGCATGCATATGACCTTGATACGATCGAAGGAAAAGAAATTGTAGTGCGTACTGCAGAAAAAGGTGAGAAATTCACAACTCTTGACGGACAGGAAAGAGAGATGGATGAATCTGTACTGATGATCTGTGACGGTAAGAAATCCATCGGTATCGCAGGTATCATGGGTGGAGAAAACTCTATGATCACAGACGATGTTCAGACAATGTTATTCGAAGCAGCTTGCTTTGATGGAACCAACATCCGTAAATCAAGCAAGAAGATCGGACTTCGTACCGATGCATCCGGTAAATTTGAGAAGGGTCTGGATCCAAATAATGCAGAGGCAGCCATTGACCGTGCATGCCAGCTGATCGAAGAGATGGGAGCCGGTGAAGTTGTCGGAGGAATGGTTGATGTATACAGCAAGAAGAAAGAGCCTGTAAGAGTACCATTTGATGCGGAAAAGATTAACAAGCTGCTTGGAACAGACATTTCTAAAGAAGAAATGATCGGATACTTCAAGAAGATCGATCTGGAATTCGATGAAGAGACAAGCGAAGTCATCGCACCTACTTTCCGTCATGACTTATTCCGCATCGCCGACCTTGCGGAAGAGGTTGCAAGATTCTACGGATATGATAACATTCCGACCACACTTCCAAGTGGAGAAGCTACAACAGGAAAATTATCATTCAAGTTAAGAGTAGAGCAGGTTGCACGTGATATCGCTGAGTTCTGCGGATTCAGCCAGGGAATGACATATTCATTCGAAAGCCCGAAGGTATTTGACAAGCTTCTAATTCCGGAAGATTCTGATCTTCGTAAGGCTATTCCGATCATGAACCCACTGGGAGAAGATTATAGTATCATGCGTACATCTTCTTTGAATGGTATGCTGACATCACTTGCAACAAACTATAACAGAAGAAATAAAGACGTAAAATTATACGAACTGGCTAACATTTATCTCCCAAAGGCACTTCCACTTACAGAACTGCCGGATGAAAGAGTACAGTTTACACTCGGTATGTATGGAGAAGGCGATTTCTTCACTATGAAGGGTGTCGTAGAAGAGTTCTTCGATAAAGTAGGACTTCATAAGAAAGAAAAATACGATCCGAATGCAGGAAAATCATTCCTTCACCCGGGACGTCAGGCAAACATCATTTATGATGGTGTAGTAGTCGGATATCTTGGAGAAGTACATCCGGAAGTTGCAGATAACTATGGAATCGGAACAAGAGCCTACATTGCAGTAATCGATATGCCAGAGATCGTAGCAAGAGCAACATTTGATCGTAAATATACAGGAATTGCAAAATTCCCTGCAGTGACACGTGACATCAGTATGGTAATGCCAAAAGAGATTCTGGTAGGACAGATTGAAGATGTGATCGAAAGCAAGGGCGGTGAATATCTGGAAAGCTATTCACTGTTCGATATTTACGAAGGTGCTCAGATTAAAACAGGATTCAAATCTGTTGCATATTCTATCGTATTCCGTGCAAAGGATAAGACTCTGGAAGATGCAGATGTATCTGCAGCTATGGACCGTATCTTAAAGGCACTCGAGGGTATGGGAATCGAACTCCGTAAATAAAAAAACATTCATTCATATCAGATAAAAGCTCGGTAAAAAGAGCAAGAGGATTACGTATGAAGAAAAAACAGATCATAGGTCTGGTAGTAGCGGCAGCACTGTTCGTTGGAGTCAGTGCTGCCAGCGTATTTACCAATACAATTTCAAAAAATCTGCTTCAGAACAGTGCAGATGATATAATTAATCTCGGAGGTTCGTATCAGTTTAATCCACCGTCTGAAGATTATATTGCAATCGTAAGAGTAGAAGGTACGATCCAGGAACAGAGTGGAAGCAGTACACTGGAGGCATCCAGTGGATATCAGCATGATTCAACGATGAATTATATCGATGAATTGATGGATGATTCTAACAATAAAGGAATTCTTCTGTATGTAGATTCTCCGGGAGGAACTGTCTATGAATCCGAAGAACTGTATCAGAAACTGAAAGAATATAAAGAGACAACAAAACGTCCGATCTGGGATTATATGGCACATTATGCGGCATCCGGTGGATATATGGTGTCTATGGCATCGGATAAAATCTATGCAAATTCGAATACAACGACCGGTTCCATCGGTGTGATCATGTCAGGATATGATATGTCCGGGCTGTATAAAAAGCTTGGAATCCGTTATGTAAGTATCACGAGCGGAAAGAATAAGGACAGCAGCAAATTTACGGACGAGCAGATTGCTATTTATCAGGATCAGATCAATGAAGCTTATGAGAAATTCGTGAATATCGTGGCAGACGGCCGTGATATGTCAGTGGAGGATGTAAAGAAACTGGCAGACGGAAGAACTTATACTGCAAAGCAGGCGAAGAACAACGGTCTGATCGATGAGATCAGTCTGTATCCGGATATGAAAGATGCAATGAGCAAAAAACTTGGAACATCTACATTTTATGAGATGGAATCAGATGAAGGACTTTTGCAGTCGCTGTTTTCCAAAGCAGAATCATTAGTTCCGAAGTCAGAAGCGCAGGTTCTGACGGAAACCGCCAAAAGTGTAGAAAGCGGGGTGCCGATGTACTATGCAGAACAGTTACGATAATCAGGAGAAGTTAGCCAGACAGAACAGTTGCTGTGCCAGTGGGAATCTGGAGTATGCAGGGTTCTGGGTGCGGATGGCGGCTTATATGATCGACAGTGTGGTAGTATTTGCAGGCCTCCTGATCGTGCGGCTGATATTTGCAGGTATCTCACTGGCTGGCGGTGGTGCGATAACGGGAACGGATATCCTGTTTCATTATTCGTTGAAAGATATCATACTGTATGCTCTGAAAGTGTTATATTTTATTGCATTTACCTATCTGACAGGAACGACACTTGGAAAGAAAGCGATGAATCTCCGGGTAGTTTCAAAAAATTCCGGAAGAGAAGCTGACACTGTTCAATGTGGTGTACCGCGAGACGGTTGGAAGATTCTTATGTAGCCTTCCGGTGAATATCGGTTATATTGTTGCAGGAATTGATTCGGAAAAACGTGGATTTCATGACCTGCTTTGTGATACCAGAGTGGTCTATCAGAAGAAGATAAAAGCATGGATGGCGCAACCGGGAACAGTTGTACCAGAATGTGAAAAGCCAAATGTAGAAGAGCAGAAACCGCAGACATCAGAGGGTGAGCTGTCAAAAACGCAGGAAAATGTCCAAATGAAAGAGTCTGGGATACGGGAATTGGAAAAAACAGAAAATACACAGAGTTCTGTAGTTGAGAAACTGGGAAAACCAGTGTATAATGGCTATCGTCTGGTAGAAAATAAATCAGAAAAAGAAATAGCTTCAAATGCAACTGTAAATGAAAACATATCAGAAAAAGATACGTAAAGAATAAAAGGGAAAGGAATTCATAATTATGAAACGTCAGGATTTTTATTATGAATTGCCGGAAGAACTGATTGCACAGGATCCGCTTGAGGATCGTTCGAGCTCCAGACTTCTTGTCCTTGACAAGGAGACCGGGGCTTTTTCCCATCATGTATTTAAAGAAATCACAGAGTATCTGCATGAGGGAGACTGTCTGGTAATCAATGATACAAAGGTTATTCCGGCAAGACTGATTGGTTCCAAAGTAGAGACCAATGCCAAAATCGAAGTATTATTATTGAAGAGAAAAGAAAACAACGTATGGGAGACGCTGGTAAAACCAGGTAAGAAAGCAAAAGTCGGAGCAAAGATTAGTTTCGGTGATGGCCTTCTGATGGGAGAAGTCATTGATGTGGTAGAAGAAGGAAACCGTCTGATCAAATTCGATTTCGACGGAATTTTTGAAGAAATCTTAGACCAGCTTGGCCAGATGCCGCTGCCTCCATATATCACACACCAGCTGGAGGATAAGAACCGTTACCAGACGGTATATGCAACTCACACAGGTTCGGCAGCAGCACCGACGGCAGGACTGCATTTTACACCGGAACTTCTGGAAGAGATTAAGGCAAAAGGTGTGGATATTGCGAGAGTTACACTTCATGTGGGGCTTGGAACATTCCGTCCGGTAAAAGTGGATGAGATTACCGAGCATCATATGCATTCGGAATTCTTCATGATCGATGAAGAAGCGGCTGAGAAGATCAATCGTGCAAAAGAGACGGGACACCGTGTTATCTGCGTCGGAACGACAAGCTGCAGAACGGTAGAATCGGCAGCAGATGAGAATGGACATCTGGAAGCGAAGAGTGGATGGACACAGATATTCATCTATCCGGGCTATAAATTCAAAGTACTGGATTGTCTGATCACGAACTTCCATCTTCCAGAATCTACATTAATCATGCTGGTATCTGCGCTTGCAGGACGGGAGCACGTGCTTGCGGCTTATGAAGAGGCTGTGAAGGAGAGGTACCGGTTCTTTTCATTTGGGGATGCGATGTTTATTCAGTAGAGTTGCTATTTAATTTATCATGTCGGCTGTCACCGATCGGAATAAACTTACAAGGTCCTATCCTGTGCTGAGCTCCAACATGGGAAATTCCTGAAAGCAAAAAATAGTAGTACCTAAAAAACGAGCTCACCAAAAAATCCAAACTCGACTTTCGTCTCAGACAGTGGATTTTTTGTGAGCAACGGTCAACTTTTTATCTTAAGAATTACCAACCATGAGTCCGTATGCACAGAATAGGACCTTGTAAGTTTATTCCTGCGGTTTCGCATGCCATAATAATTAAATGGAGAACTGTAAGCTTTTATTAGGGTTCGGGGATTTGGCCTAGTGAATTAAATAGGAAAAAAGCCGCACATATTTATACTCTTTTGCATACCATAAATGCGAAGGAGCGTGATAATATGATCTATAAAGCAATCCAGGGACTTCCGCAGGCCCATGCCAGGATAAAAGGGGGCAAAGAATACCCTGATATTCGTGGAAATGTATATCTCTATGAAGTGTATAATGGCACAGTTCTTTTAGGAGAACTGATGGGAATCCCGGAGGAACTGGAGAAGAACATCCCAGACATGCAGGAGATCTGCAGCCGGTATTAAGTAATGATGGAACTGCATGGATGGAGATTTATACTGGAAGATTCTATCCAATGGATGTTGTCGGCAGGACAATCGTACTTCATGAGATGCCGGATGACTTCAAGACCCAGCCGTCCGGAGATTCGGGAATGAAGATTGCATGCGGTGAAATCAAAGCATGGGAACAAGAATGTAAGAACAAAAATGGTAACGAATAAGTGGAGAACCGTCATACAGATAATTTGACATGTAAGTATGAAAACGCTAAAATTGGTGGAGGAATGTAGAAAACTGCAGTCCTCCATTTTTGCGTCAGGGGATATTAAAAAAGCCAAAACCTCGCTCCCTGATGGAAAGGAGTCCATATGCCGAAAAAAGAATTAGCAAAAGGGTATACAACCGGAACCTGTGCACAGGCTGCAACGAGGGCAGCAATGCAGATGCTTTTTACAGGTGAAAAAGTAGAGCAGGTGTCGGTAGAACTGCCGCAGGGAGAAAAGCTGCAGTTGGATATCACAGATATACAGAGGAAAATATACAGACAGGGAATTGCCGGATATGGTATCCTGTGCGGTCAAAAAAAAACAGCGGAGATGATCCGGATATCACGAATGGAGTACTGGTTTACAGTCAGGTAAGGCTTTCTGAAACAGGACAGATTCATATTGATGGCGGGATCGGGGTAGGAAGAGTGACCAGGCCCGGACTGAATCAGCCGGTGGGAGAAGCCGCAATTAACCGTGTGCCAAGGCAGATGATAAGAAAAGAAGTAGAAGAAGCCTGTGAAGAGGTTGGCTATACCGGTGGAATTGATGTAGAGATTTCGATTCCGGAAGGGGCAAGACTGGCAAAAGAAACATTTAATCCAAGACTTGGAATAGAAGGAGGACTTTCAATACTTGGGACAACCGGTATTGTGAATCCGATGAGTGAACAGGCGCTGATCGATACCATTGAAGTAGAGATGAAGGTATGCCTTGCGGAAAAGTACAGGTATCTGATCATTGCACCGGGTAATTACGGATTGGATTTTCTGAAAGAACAGTATAGTATAGAAGAAAATGATGTGGTAAAATGTAGTAACTATATTGGTCAGGCCATAGATATGGCGGTAGAACAGGATTGTAAAGGTGTCCTGCTGGTCGGACATATCGGGAAACTGATCAAGGTATCCGGCGGAATCATGAATACCCATTCCAGATGGGCAGACTGTCGGATGGATTTATTCGCCACGGCCGCATTGAGAGCGGGAATTGCCGGAGAGAAGGCAGTCGAATTTCTTGACTGTGTGACGGCGGATGATGCATTGGAGAAATGCAGCGAGGAAGAACGAACACGCATTATGGAAAAAATCATGATGCGTATGGAGGAATATCTGAACTACCGGGGGAAAGGAGAGATACAGGTGGGAGTGGTCACGTTTTCCAATGTATACGGAATCCTTGGGAAGACAGAAAAAGCAGAAGAACTGATAGAAAGATTCAGAAAAGAACGACATATACAATAGATACCAGAGTATGCAGAAGAAGTTGCTGGTGGCAGGTTCTTTGCAGGACAGGAAGGAGTCGGAAAATGATACATTTTGTGGGAGCAGGTCCGGGAGCCGAAGATCTGATCACGGTCCGTGGACAGCGTTATCTGGAGCAGGCTGATGTGGTGATCTATGCGGGATCACTGGTGAATCCGGGGCTGTTAAAGAGTACAAAGGAGACATGCGAGATATATAACAGTGCGAAGATGACACTGGAAGAAGTTCTGGAAGTGATGGAACAGGCAGACCGGGAACAGAAGATGACGGTTCGGCTGCATACAGGTGATCCGTGTCTGTATGGTGCAATCCGGGAACAGATGGATCATCTGGATGAACTGGGAATTGCGTATGATTCCTGTCCGGGTGTCAGTTCCTTCTGCGGGGCAGCAGCGGCACTGAATCTGGAATATACACTTCCGGAGGTGTCACAGAGTGTTGTCATCACACGTATGGAAGGAAGAACACCGGTTCCGGCGAAGGAAAAGGTTGCAGCGTTTGCAAGTCATAATGCGACGATGGTACTTTTCTTAAGTACAGGACTTTTGGAAAAGCTGGAAGGCCAGTTGATAGAAGGCGGTTATAAAGAAGATACGCCGGCAGCAATTGTATACAAGGCAACATGGCCGGAGGAAGAAAGTTACATCTGTACTGTCAGTACACTGGCAGAGACTGCGAAAGCACATGGAATTACAAAGACAGCATTGATCATCGTTGGAGATGTGGTGACACATCATGCGTATGAACGTTCGAAACTGTATGATCCGGAATTCACCACCGAGTTCCGTCAGGGAGTAAAATAAGATGAAGATTGCAATGATCAGTTTTACCGGAAATGGAAGAAGACTGGAGAGATCTTTAGCACATGAACTGGAAAAAGAAGGACACCAGGTGCTGCAGGCGGTAAAATGCAAAGAACTGGAATTGGACAAGGATGCGGTAAAATGCAGTGCCAGAGAATGGACAGGTGAACAGTTCCGGACGCGGGATGTACTGATCTTTATTGGAGCAGTACAGATTGCCGTGCGCTTGATCGCATCTTTTATAGGATCAAAGACAACAGATCCGGCGGTACTGGTACTGGATGAGAAAGGACAATATTGTATCCCGATCCTGTCCGGGCACATTGGCGGAGCAAATGAGATGGCTGAAAGAATTGCAGAGATGGCAGGAGCACTGCCTGTGATCACAACAGCTACAGATATCCGGGGAAAATGGGCAATAGATGTATTTGCCAGAAAGAATCATCTTTATATAGAAGATATGCAGAAGGCAAAGCAAATTTCGGCAAAGATTCTGGAAGGAAAGACAGTCGTGGCCGCGATTGAGAGCGGAAGAGATTCGATAGAGGGTACTGTGCCGGAAGAAGTGAAGATCGTACCGGAAACCTATGAGAATCCAGATATCTATATCGGGATATATGAACGAAAATTTAAGCAGTCATGTATTAAGGCTGATACCACAACGGATCACGGTGGGAATCGGCTGCAGACGGGGGACATCCGCAGAGCAGATAGAACAGCTGGTGGATAAGATACTGAAAGAATCACATATTAATAAGAAAAGTATTGGCAGGATCGCAAGCATTGATCTAAAAAAGACGAAGAGGGATTGCTTACATTTTGCAACAAATATAACATAGAGCCGGAATTTTATCCGGCAGAAGAATTAAAAAAGTAGAAGGAGAATTCAGTGTTTCTACATTTGTAAAAAAGGTTACCGGAGTGGATAATGTATGTGAAAGAAGTGCTGTATATACAGGTGGTACACTGCGGATCAGAAAACAGGCAGAAAATGGTGTGACAGCAGCATTTGCCTGGGATAATTGGAGGGTGAAGTTTGAATAAGGTATATGTGATAGGAATGGGACCGGGGCATATGAACAGATGACGGTGAAAGCAGTCCGGACGCTGGAAAAAATGTGATGTGATCGTCGGATATACCGTATATATCGAATTATTAAAAGAATATTTTCCGGATAAGAGATATCTGACAACGTCCATGAGACAGGAGGCAGCACGGTGCAGGATGGCATTCGAAGAGGCAGCAAAAGGAGCTGTAACGGCAATGGTATGCAGCGGAGATGCTGGGATATACGGAATGGCAGGACTGATGTATGAAAATCGGTGAGGAATATCCGGAAGTCGCGATCGAAGTAATCCCGGGAGTGACAGCGGCACTGGGAGGTTCTGCGGTACTTGGAGCAGCAGTCGGACATGATGTCAGTCTGATCAGTTTAAGTGATCTTCTGACACCGTGGGAATTGATCGAAGAAAGACTTCGCTGTGCGGCAAAAGCTGATTTTGTGATCTGCCTTTATAATCCGTCCAGCAGGAAACGCAGTACCTATCTTGCAAAAGCATGTGAGATCATGCTGGAATATAAGGCGGAAGATACCGTCTGCGGAATAGTGAAAAAACATTGCCCGCGAGGGAGAAACAATGCAGACACTGGCACTGAAAGAATTAAAAGGAGACAACAGTAGATATGTTCTCTACTGTATTTATCGGAAATAAACAGACAAAAGTAATTCGGGAAAAAATTGGTTACACCAAGGGGATATCGTATATGAAAGACAAAAAGATTCTATTATATGCAGGGACAACAGAAGGAAGAAAATTTAGCATCTTATCTCGGAAGAAGAGGCGTAAGACTGCATGTCTGTGTGGCAACCGCTTATGGGGAGAGTCTGCTTCCGGAAGAGAAGAATATAACGGTGACACACGACCGAATGGACAGTGGGCAGATGGGTGAGTTTATGAGGGTGTTTGAGCCGGATTATGTGATCGATGCAACGCATCCATATGCCAAAGAAGTGACCAAAAACTTGAAAAGTGCCTGCGAGGTTATGCAGGTTCCGTATTTAAGACTGGTCAGGGGAAGTGAAGAGACCAAAGAAAGCATCTGTGTGGAAAATATGGATGAAGCGATAAAGTATCTGGAAAAAACAGAAGGAAATATTCTGGTAACAACAGGAAGCAAGGAGCTGGAATCCTATACAAGACTGACGGATTACGAAAGCCGGGTATATGCGCGCGTTCTGTCTATTGGCCAGGTGGCAGTTAATTGTGAAGAACTTGGATTCTCCGGACGTCATCTCATCTGTATGCAGGGACCGTTTTCTACGGAAATGAATCGTGCCATGTTAAAGGAATATGATATTGCTTATATGGTAACGAAAGAATCAGGACTTGCAGGCGGATACCCGCAGAAATGTCAGGCTGCACTAGAAGCCGGTGTGAAAATGGTTGTGATCGGAAGGCCGGAAGAAGAAGAGGGAATGAATTTTGAAGAAATGTCCAAATTCCTTCAGAAAGAACTGGAACTGGATAATCACTGGAAAGTTACACTGGTGGGAATCGGTGCAGGTGCCAGAGACCAGGTTACACTGGAAGCAAAAAGATGCTGTCAGGAAGCAGAACTTCTGATCGGAGCAGGCAGGATGATCGAGGCAGTGGCAGAAGTCGGACAGACCATATATGAAGCATACCGCCCGGATGAGATCATTTCTTATATCAAAGAAAATCCGAATATGAAAATGTAACGAATTGTGTTGTCCGGTGAACAGGATTTTACAGCGGTGCGAAGAAGATTCTGGAATTGACGAAAGATGACCCACAGATTGAGACAAAAGTGGTGCCTGGAGTATCATCCATCATATATTTTGCATCAAAGCTTGGCGTAACATGGGAGGATGCGGCACTAGTAAGCCTGCATGGAAGAAAAGAAAATCTGATGGCGGTCATTAAGGAGAATAAAAAGGTATTCGCCCTTGTAAGTAATGCAGAAGAGATCCGTCAGATCCTGACAAAAATGACGGAATATGGAATGGGCGAAGTAACAGTCAGGATCGGGACAGAACTTTCTTATAAGAATGAAGAGATTCAGACAGGAACAGCAAGATCACTGCTTCATTACAAAGGAGAGAATCTGGCGGTCCTTTATATTGAAAATGAATCCGGCGGCGAAAGCCCGGTGATTCCGGCAATTCCGGATGATACATTTGTACGTGGCGATGTACCGATGACCAAGGAAGAAGTAAGAAGCATTTCGATTGCTAAACTTAAGATTAAGAAGGATGCAGTTGTATATGATGTCGGAGCAGGAACAGGCTCTATTTCCGTAGAGGCCGCCATGGTTGCAACGCAAGGTAACGTCTATGCAATCGAACAGAAAGTGGAGGCGCAGGAACTGATCCGTGAAAATGCAAGGCGGATGCACGTGGATAATCTGCATGTGATAGAAGGTATGGCGCCGGAGGCACTGGAAGAACTGCCGGCACCTGATTGCGTATTTATCGGGGGCAGTAAAGGAAAGTTGTATGAAATCCTGGATGCTATCCGGAAGAAGAACCCATTTGTACGGGTGGTGCTCAATGCAATCTCACTCGAGACGATGATGCAGGTGTTAAAATATACGGAAGAGAATGAGATAGAAGAGGCAGAAGTCATTCAGGTAGCGGTAAGCCGTGCGAAAAAAGTGGGCAGTTATCATATGATGAATGGACAGAATCCGATCTATGTGATCAGCTTTACGAGCAGACCGGCAAAAAAGGAAGCAGATCCGGAAAATGAAGACGATTTCGTTCTGGAAGAAATCAATCTGGACGAGGTGGAACCGGAAGATATGACCGGAGATATTGTGGAGGATATTACGAAAGTGATCTCTGTAGGGGATCTGACACCGGAGAAAATCCGGGAAGAAATGGAGGAATCTGAGTAATGAAACTTCCTAGAATTCTGATTACTGCGATGAGAAGTGGCGCAGGTAAAACCATGCTGACCTGCGGAATATTGAAAGCAATGAAGATGCAGGAGATAAATCCTGCGTCTTTTAAGTGCGGGCCGGATTACATTGATCCAATGTTCCACAAGACTGTGATCGGCATCAGCAGCTATAATCTGGATTCCTTTTTGTGTGGAGAAAATGGAGTCAGAGAGATCCTGGAAAAAAAATGGTGCCGGAGCAGATATTTCCGTAATGGAAGGTGTTATGGGATACTATGATGGGATCGCAGGGATCTCTTCAGAGGCGAGTGCTTATGACATTGCCAGAATTACCGATACCCCGGCTGTGATGATCCTGGACTGTAAAGGACTAAGCGTGTCTGCAGTGCCGTGTATCCAGGGGTTTTTGCATTATAAAGAAGACAGCCGTATCAAAGGCGTAATTCTGAACCGTTTGTCTCCGATGATGTATGGAAGAATGAAAGAGATGATCGAGGTGCAGACAGGAATCAAAGTCTACGGTTATGTTCCGGTTATGAAAGATTGTGCACTGGAGAGCCGTTATCTGGGACTGAAGCTTCCAAAAGAACGAAAAGATACGGAAGACAAACTCACAAGACTGGGAGAACAGATTCTGAAAAGTGTAGATATCGCAGGCCTTCTGGAACTGGCAGAAAATGCACCGGAGCTGCAGGAAAAGAAAACGCAAGGATATACATCAGAAATGGTAGAAAATTTGGCAGAAAATGCACAGTATAGTACAGAATCGGTTAGAACAAAAGATACGGTACGGATCGGGCTTGCAAGTGACGATGCATTCTGTTTTTTTCTATCAGGATAATCTGGAACTGCTGCAGGAGATGGGAGCGGAACTGATTCCTTTTTCTCCTCTTTACGATAAGCAGATTCCGGGAAATCTGTCGGGACTTTTGTTCTATGGCGGTTATCCGGAACTATATGCAGAAGAACTAAGTAAAAATGAGTCAATGAAGACGAGTATTAAAAAACGCATTGAACGGCGGAATGCCATGTATCGCGGAGTGTGGAGGATTCATGTACTTGCAGGAATATATCAGAGATGAAAGCGGCACAGAATTTCCAATGGTTGGAATTTTTAGAAGGGAAAAGTTATCCGACAGGTTCCTTAAAGCGATTCGGCTATGTTACCCTGACAGGGGGAAGAATATTCGGTAAAGAAGCAGGAGGTATCCCGGCACATGAATTTCATTATTATGATTCAGAAGTATGCGGGGAAGCATTTCTGGCGGAAAAACCAATGTCAAACCGTTCGTGGAAATGCATGATCAGTACCGATACGGTACTGGCAGGATATCCGCATATTCATTATTATGGAAATGAAAAGATTCCGGAGAACTTTCTGGAACAATGCAGAAGATGCAGGGAACAAGAGAAAAGAGCTAGGGAAAGAGATAGAACATAGAGAACAGAGAGGATAAAAAGCATGGCAGAGCAAAGTTTAGAACAACTGGAACAGGAATTCCATCAGATCGTATCTGGCATTCATCCGGCAGATGTAGTAACGAAAGGAAATGCGCAGAAAAAGTGGAACTCCATTGCGAAACCGTTACACAGTCTGGGAAAACTAGAAGATCATATTATGCAGATTGCGGCACTGACTGGCGATACAGACGTGAATCTGAACCGGAAGGCGCTGCTCGTGATGTGTGCGGATAACGGAGTGGTAGAAGAAGGTGTAACGCAGACAGGACAGGAAGTAACTGCAATTGTTGCAGAGAATTTTCTGACATGTAATACCAGTGCGGCGATCATGTGTAAAAAAGCCGGTGTAGACATCTTTCCCATCGATATCGGTATGGCAGCGGATACAAAAGTCCCAAGATATAAAACGGCAAATGGAACCGCAAATATGACCAAAGGTCCGGCTATGACAAGAATGCAGGCGTTACAGGCAATCTTAACCGGGATCCATCAGGTGAAGGAAAAGAAGGAAGCCGGATATAAGATCATTGCTACCGGAGAGATGGGAATCGGAAATACGACGACCAGCAGTGCCGTGGCTTCCGTACTTCTGGGAGACGAACCGGCAGAGATAACGGGACGGGGAGCAGGACTGACGAACGAAGGATTGGAAAGAAAAATACACGCGATCGAGAAGGCGATAGCGGTCAATCGTCCGAAATGGGATGATCCGGTGGATGTACTGGCAAAAGTAGGCGGATTCGATCTGGCGGGAATCACCGGACTCTATCTGGGAGGTGCTGTATATCGAATCCCGATTGTAGTTGATGGATTTATCTCAGCGGTTGCGGCACTTGCGGCCGTCAGAATCTGTGAGTGGGTCAAAGATGCGATGATTGTGTCACATGTCTCGAAAGAACCTGGAATGCAGAAGATCCTGAAAGAGTTACACATGGATGCACCATTGCATGCAGATATGTGCCTGGGTGAGGGAACCGGAGCTGTGGCATATCTTCCGGTGCTGGATCTTGCGGCAGAAGTGTATGGACAGATGAGTACATTTTCAGAAAATGACATCGAAGATTATAAAGAATTAGGTGAGAAAGAATGATACATCTGGTGACAGGCGGAAGCGGAAGCGGTAAATCTGAGTATGCGGAGAACTGGCTGACAGGCAGAAATAAGAAGGATGGTACTTACATATATATTGCAACCATGCAGCCATACACAGAAGAAACGATGAAAAAGATTGAAAGACATCACAGGCTGAGAGCCGGAAAAGGATTCCGGACATTGGAAAAATATACAGATCTATCAGAACTTGAGATACCAAAGAATCAGGGAATCCTTCTGGAGTGCATATCGAATCTGGTGGCCAATGAGCTTTACAGAGAAGATGGTACATTGAATGATTCAAAAGAAACAAAAGAAAAAGTATTGGCAGGAGTACGCAGACTGAGCAATTCTACGACACGTCTTGTAATTGTTACAAATGAAGTGAACGCAGATATAAACGGCTATAGCGAAGAGACGGAAAAATTATCGGGAATGCATCGGAATGGTGAATCAAAGTCTTGCAGAGCTTGCAGATATAGTAACGGAAGTTGTGTATGGAATTCCGGTATGCATTCGTAAGGAGCAAAAGAAGTATGAAGAGTATAAAAATGAATATGGAATAGTTTCAAAATTGCGTTTTCCATGTACAGCAGGATTCCGATGCCGCGCAGCGAATGGACAGATGAAAATAAATCGTATGCAATGTGTTTTTTTCCATGGATCGGTGCGGTGATCGGACTTTTGTCTTATGGAGTGTTTCGGTTTTCAAAATGGTTTGATGGGAATGGAGGAGGAAATTATTCCTTATTTTTTGTAATATTTCTGATCCTGATCCCGGTATTTATTACGGGAGGAATTCATCTGGACGGATTTCTGGATACACAGGATGCGCTGAGTTCCTGGCAGACGAAAGAGCGGCGTCTGGAAATACTGAAAGATTCCCACGCAGGAGCATTTGCTATCATTTCATGTACCGTCTATTTTCTGATGTATATTGGCGTGTATTCTTGTCTGAGTGTACGGAGTATGGAAGTGATCGCATATAGCTTCATGCTATCGAGAACATTGAGTGGACTGTCTGTAGTTACATTTCCACAGGCAAGGAAGAAAGGTATGGTGGCAGATTTTTCGGAAAGTGCATCGACCAGAATTACAAGAATGGTATTGGGCATTTATCTGATTGTACTGTGTTTCCTGATTCCACTGACCGGAGGAATCTGCGGAATCGGATGTGTGATCTCGGCAGGCGTGGTATTTGGATATTATTACCGGATGGCGATGAAGAATTTCGGCGGTGTGACCGGGGATCTGTGTGGATATTTCCTGCAGGTATGTGAACTTGTGATGGCGCTTGTCGTGGTAGTAGTGGATATCGTAGTAAAAAGCGGAATCATCAAATGATGAACAGGCTGGATAAAAGTGTGGAAAGAATGAAGAAAACAAGTGGCAGAAAGAAAACAGCAGAGAAATAGTAGAAAATAACAGAAAGATGAAAATACAGGATTGGAGGAAGGAAAAGAAGTCATGATCATGATAATAGGCGGCGCATATCAGGGAAAACTTGCATTCGCAAAGAAAATCTACCCAGATGTCACATGGGCAGACGGTGCGGGATGTACGGAAGAAGAACTATATAGCTGCGAAGGGATATATCATTTCCATCAGTATATCGAAAGAAAGATAAAGGAAGGAGAACCGATAGATGATCTTGCAGAAGAACTGATTCGGAAGAATCCGGAACTGATCCTGATCACAGATGAGATCGGATACGGGATCGTGCCGGTTGACCGGATGGAACGGGAATACAGAGAGCAGACCGGAAGAGTGTGCACGCGCCTTGCGGCATATTCGGAGAAAGTATACCGTGTGATGTGCGGAATCGGACAGGTGATAAAGGAAGTATGAGGATTTATCTGATACGTCATTCGATGACGAAAGGAAATAAAGAAAAACGCTATATCGGAACGACGGATGAATCTTTATGTCTGGAAGGAATACAGCTTTTGGAAGAGAGAAAAGGAATGTATCCTGAGGTTACATATGTCTATGTAAGTCCGATGAAGCGGTGTGTGCAGACGGCAGAGATCATTTATCCGAAGATGATGAAAGCAGGAGCATATAGCTGTAATGAAAAGTTACGGGAGTGTGATTTTGGCCTGTTTGAAAATCATAATTATATCGAACTTTCCGGCTGCCCGGAGTATCAGGCATGGATAGACAGTGGTGGGAAGCTGCCATTTCCGGAAGGGGAAAGCAGGGAAGCGTTCATCCGGCGGACACTGGAAGGGTTCCGGGAAGTCGTACGGGATGCGCAGGCACATGACCGGGAGACGATTGCGGTTGTGGCACATGGCGGAACGATCATGAGTATCATGGAACGGTATGCAGTAAAGGAAGACGGGACACCAGCAGGAAGTTATTATGATTATCAGATAAAGAATGGAGAAGGATATGAACTTAGAATTTCAGAGAATGACATATATGACGATCGCGATCGTGGCGGGCTTTGTTCTGGATCTGATCTTCGGGGATCCAAGATGGCTGTATCATCCGGTGAGGCTGATCGGGCATCTGATATCGGGAACCGAAAGAATTATCAGAAACTGTCTGCCGGCGAATAAGACAGGGGAACGCATCGGTGGAGGGATTCTGGTGCTGGTGGTTGTGACGGTCAGTACAGGAGTTCCGGCGGTGATCTTATCGGTTGCATATAAGTATTTCTGGCAGCTTGGACTTGCACTGGAAAGCTTCTGGTGTTATCAGATCTTTGCAACGAAATCCCTGAAAGTAGAAAGTGACAGGGTCTACATAGCACTGAAAGATAAGGGCCTGGAGGCCGGGAGAAAGGCCGTGTCCATGATTGTCGGAAGAGATACACAGAATCTGACGGAAGAAGGTGTGACCAAGGCGGCCGTAGAGACGGTGGCAGAGAATACATCAGATGGTGTGATCGCACCGTTATTTTATATGCTGATCGGCGGAGCTGTTCTGGGATTTACATACAAAGCGATCAATACGATGGATTCGATGGTTGGATATAAGAATGACAAGTATCAGTGGTTTGGAACGGCAGCAGCGAAGTTAGACGATGTGGTGAATTTCATTCCGGCAAGGGTATCGGCAGTGTTGATGATCCTGGCTGCATATCTGACCGGAATGGATGGAAAGAATGCAGCGTGTATCTTCCGAAGAGACCGCTTTAATCATAAAAGTCCGAACTCTGCACAGACAGAAGCAGTCATGGCGGGGGCGCTGGATGTGCAGCTTGCAGGAGATGCATGGTATTTTGGAAAGCTGCATAAGAAGCCGACGATCGGAGATCCGGTCCGGGAGATGGAACTACTGGATATCCGGAGATCGCATAAGCTGTTATATGGGACGGCAATGCTTGGTCTGATACTTGGAATCATCCTCCGGATTCTGGTTCTGTAGATGATATTGATAATAAAAATCAAAAAACAAATAATATTATCTGCAAATTATGAATAAAAAGTTAGAATTGTGCAAACAATGTTCCTGTTGACTAACATAGTCAGTGCAACTTACAATATAAAAAAGAGGTAAAGAAGGTGTTAGTTATGCAGGCATTGTCAAAGGCGGCGGCTGGAAAAAGCTACACCATCAAGTGGATGTTCGGCATCCCGGAAGTTCTGGATAAGATCCGAAAATGCAAGATTGATGAAGGCAGTGAGATCACAGTCATTCAGAATTCCGGAAGAGACCTGATCATCAGAAGTGGTGAGAAGCGGATCGCAATGAGCAGCGATGCGGCAACAAGAATTCAGGTATAAGATTCCGGTTGACTATTTTCTGCAAAGTGAGTAAGATGGTTGTAGCAAAATAGCAGAGAGAGCGGCTAGCCGCATGGGTGAAAAAAGTTGGCAGAACAGAAAGAGACAGTTCACGGTGGAGACATTTACCGGAATCCATCTGTTACAGATTATTCTGTAAACAGTAACCCACTGGGAGTTCCCGAAGCAGTACGAAAGAGCGTACAGGAAAGTGCAGACAGGATCATGCATTATCCGGATGTCAGATGCGACAGACTTCGGGAGTCGATCAGTGATTTTGAGAGAATAGAAAAAGAAAAGATACTCTGCGGCAATGGTGCGGCAGATGCTTTTTTTTGCTGTCGTAATGGCAGTGAGACCGAAAAAAGCACTGGTGACGGCACCAGCTTTTTCCGAGTATGAGCGGGCACTTGGCACAGTTGGAGCAGAGGTACAATATTACAGATTAAAAGAAGAACAGGATTTCCGGATACAGGAGGATATACTGGAACAGATTACGGAAGATACAGATATGATATTTCTGTGCAATCCCAATAATCCGATCGGACAGACAACGGAAAAAGAACTGCTGATCCGTGTGATGAACAGGTGTAATAAATGCGGTACGATACTGGTCCTGGATGAGTGCTTTATAGAGTTTCTGGAAGAACCAGAAAGATATGAATGCCGGGGGTATCTGACACAGTATCCGAATGTGGTCATTATCAAAGCATTTACGAAAATATTCTGTATGCCGGGTGTAAGACTTGGATATGCATTGTGTGAGAATGCAGCTCTTAGGAAACGAATGAGGGCAATGCTCCAGCCGTGGAATGTGTCGGTAACGGCACAGGAAGCAGGTGTGGCAGCACTTGTTGATTGCGAAGCATATTTAAAGAGAACGAGAGAATATATAAAAAAAGGAAAAGTTCTGGATGACAGAGCGGATGAGAAAGCTTGGTCTGAATGGTATAGGGGGTCGGGAACAAAACTATATATTTTTTGAAAGGGTAAAAGCGGGCTGTATGAGAAGGCACTGAAAAGCGGACTGTTGATCCGGGACTGCAGTAACTATGAAGGACTGACAGAAGGGCATTACCGGATTGCAATAAGATCTGAAGAAGAGAATGAAAGGTTGATAACATGGCTGGAAAAATTATGATACAGGGGACAATGTCCAACGCAGGAAAGAGTCTTCTGTGTGCGGGACTTTGCAGAATATTCAAACAGGACGGATACCGGGTGGCTCCGTTCAAATCCCAGAATATGGCACTGAATTCCTTTATTACAGAGGATGGATTGGAGATGGGACGTGCACAGGTTGTGCAGGCAGAGGCAGCAGGCGTGGCGCCGCAGGTAGAGATGAATCCGATCCTGTTAAAGCCGACCAACGATGTAGGATCACAGGTGATCGTAAATGGTGAAGTCTTGAAGAATATGAGTGCAAGAGAATATTTTGCTTATAAAAAGCAGCTCATACCGGACATTATGAAAGCATTTCACAAATTAGAAGAAGAGAATGACATCATTGTGATCGAAGGAGCGGGAAGTCCGGCAGAGATCAACCTGAAGAAAGATGATATTGTAAATATGGGGCTGGCGAAGATGGTAGATGCGCCGGTGCTTCTGGTTGGAGATATTGACCGCGGAGGAGTATTTGCCCAGCTTCTGGGGACGCTTATGCTCCTGGAAGATGATGAGAAAGAACGTGTAAAGGGACTGGTCATCAACAAATTCCGCGGGGATAAGACAATCCTGGATCCCGGTATTGTTATGTTGGAAGAAAGAGGCGGCATTCCGGTAGTCGGAGTTACACCGTATATGCAGGTCGAGATTGAAGATGAAGACAGTCTGACAGAGCGTTTTAACATGACAAAGGGTGGAAAAGGTGCAGAAGAAAGGATCGGTCTGGTGGATATCGCAGTCATCCGGACACCGAGAATTTCGAACTTTACGGATTTCATGCTGTTGGAAAATGCTCCGGGAGTGAATCTGCGTTATGTAAAGAATCCAAGAGAACTGGAAAATCCTGATATGATTATCCTTCCGGGAACAAAAAATACGATGGGAGATCTGAAATGGTTAAGACAGAGCGGAATGGAAGCGAAGATTCTAAAGGCGCATGCCGGCGGCTGTGTGGTCTGGGGAATCTGCGGCGGCTATCAGATGCTGGGGCAGTCGCTCAGTGATCCGGAAGGCGTGGAAGATGGCGGCAGTATGAAAGGACTCGGCCTTTTGCCGGTAACGACTACATTTACCACAGAAAAGACCAGAACAAGGGTGAATGGAACACTCCTTCATGTGGAGGGGAATCTGAAAGCACTTGAGAATCTGAAGTTTGAAGGATACGAGATCCATATGGGAAAGACCGAACTTCTGGAAGGATGTCCGATGAATCAGATTCACGATACGGTGAAGAAAAAGGACAGACAGATTCCGGATATGGAGCCGGAAAACAGAATAGAGAACAGTACAGACGGAATCTCGCATGGAAATGTATACGGAACATACATCCACGGCATTTTTGATAAGGAGAAAATTGTATCGGAGATCGTAAAATCCCTGGCAGAAAAGAAAGGACTTTCAATGGAAGAAGTGGAAGGTGTAGACCTGAAAGCATTCAAGAAGCCAGTATGATCTTCTGGCAGATACACTCAGAAAACATCTGGACATGAAGGCAATCTATCAGATCATGGGAATGCAGAAATAATTTTTCGGGATTACTATGTATTCGTAAGGAGCTGTAGATACCAAAGTATGCAAGAGAAGTTGCCGATGGCAAGTTTTGTAGTTAGAAAAGATGAGATGTGGGCTATGACGGACTATGAAGAGAAAGGAAGAAAACGTTGAATATACAGAAAAATAATCACGCAGCACATACTAAAATAGAGATAGAAAATGTCCTTCCGACAGAGATCGAAAAGCGAAGCTTTGAGATCATTACGGAAGAACTGGAGCAGGAAGGTATTATCCTTCCAGAGATTCAGGCACCAATTACAAAGCGCTGCATACACACCAGCGCAGATTTCGATTATGCAAAGAATCTGGTCTACTCTGAGCATGCGGTGGAGAAAGCACTTGAAGCGATCAGAGGCGGTGCTTCCATTGTAACCGATACACAGATGGGACGTTCCGGAATTAACAAAAGAGACTGGAACAGTATGGTGGGCAGGTATACTGCTTCATGTCAGATGAAGATGTGGCACAGGCGGCAAAGAAGAATGGAACCACAAGAGCTGTTGCCAGTATGAAAAAAGGCGTGTGAACTGAACGAAAAACTGATCTTTGCCATCGGAAATGCACCGACAGCACTAATTCACCTGTATGAACTGATCAAAGACGGAAGAATCCGTCCGGAGCTCGTGATCGGTGTACCGGTCGGCTTTGTAAATGTGGTACAGTCCAAAGAACTGATCCTGACTCTGGAAGATACCCCGTATATTGTAGCGAGGGGGAGAAAAGGCGGAAGTAATATTGCGGCATGTATCTGTAACGCACTGATCTATATGCTGTAGGGAGGAAGAATTTATGACATTACAGCAGTTAAGGTATATTACCATGGTTGCGGAGAAGGGGACGATAAGTGAGGCGGCAAAAGAGCTGTTCATTTCCCAGCCGAGTCTTACCAATGCGATTCGGGAACTGGAGCAGGAGATGCAGGTGACGATTTTCACCGGACGAATAAAGGGTGACGATCACCGCAGAGGGAGATGAATTCCTTGCTTATGCAAGACAGATACTGGATCAGGTAGGTCTCATGCAGGAGCGGTATCTGAATGTAAATGAGCGGAATCCGAGATTTTCCGTATCCTGCCAGCATTATTCTTTTGCGGTCAATGCGTTTGTAGATGTGATCCGCAAGTTCGATGCGAGAAAATATGATTTTACTTTAAGAGAAACGCAGACTTACGAGATTATCGAGGATGTGGCAAAATTAAAAAGTGAGATCGGTATCCTGTATACTTCTTCACAGAATGAGACGATCATTATGAAGATGATCCGTCAGAATGATTTGAAATTCGAAGAACTGTTTGTAGCAAAGCCGCATGTATTTATCAGCTCGAAGCATCCGCTGGCAGACAGGGAAGCACTGACATTGGAAGATTTGGAGGTGTATCCGTATCTGTCATTTGAGCAGGGGGATTATAATTCCTTTTATTTTTCCGAAGAGATATTAAGTACACTGGACCGGAATAAGAACATCAAAGTCAGAGACCGGGCAACACTTTTCAATCTGGCGGTTGGTCTGGATGGGTATACGGTAAGCTCCGGCGTGATCAGTAAAGAGCTGAATGGAGAGAATATTATCGGAAAACCACTTCTGGTAGACGAATATATGCGGATCGGAACGATTGTGCGGAAAGATGTGGCACTGAGCCGGTATGGAAAAGCATATATGGAAGCATTGAAAAAATATACAGGCGGATTGTAAAAAAAGGAAGAAAAGCAGTGGAGAAAGGTTTCATTTGTAAAAGAAGTTGCGGAAGAAGTCTGGGATGTTTAATATAAAATTGAATATATAAAAAAGATATGGAAGATATATCAAATATACGTTTCACATTTTTGATATTCTTCCGTATAATAGTCTGCTGAGGGGATGGATTGGAAAACGTAAGAACGTATGAGAATCATCCTCCGTTTTTATTCTAAGGAGATGAAAACATGGGAGTAATGAAAAGTTTATTTTCCGGGAAGCAGATGTCGGAGGCATTCATCTGTAGTGCATTTCTGGCCTTGTCGGGTGGATTTCAGGATGCGTATACCTATAATACGAGGAATGAAGTATTCTCGAATGCACAGACAGGTAATGTGGTGCTGATGAGCCAGAATTTCATGACGGGAAAATGGGAGGCTGGACTGAAATATTTATTTCCGCTTTTTGCATTTGCTTTAGGTGTTCTGATTGCGGAGCAGATCCAGAATAAGTACAAATATGCCAGACGCCTGCACTGGAGACAGGGAATACTGGGAGCAGAGATCCTCATTTTGTTTGTTGTAGGATTTATTCCGCAGCGGGGAAATATGATCGCGACTGTTCTGGTATCTTTTGCCTGTGCGATGCAGGTGCAGAGTTTCCGGAAGGTAAATGGATTTTCATATGCAAGTACTATGTGTATCGGAAACTTACGGAGTGGAACGGCGGCATTATCCTTCTATCTGAGAGAGAAAAAGCCGGAACAATTGCGGCAGGCAATGTATTATTTTGGAATTATAGTTCTTTTGCGGTAGGAGCCGGAATCGGAGGCAATCTTTCAGCCAATTATGGAATCCATATGATCTGGGTATCCTGCGGACTTTTGATCGTCAGCTTCTTGTTGATGTTCCTGGATATAGAATCCCGGAGAAACGAAAGATAAAAAAGGGACAAAAAAGAGACATTGATCCGTCATCAGATACGGATCAGTGTCTCGATTAGTTTTTGCGCTGCAATGCTCTGTGGTCTGGAAGCATTCTGTACAAGACAGATTTGTCTCGCAGGAAGGGATTCTTTCAGATGGATCTGAAGAATTTCTCCACGCTTGAGCGGTTCTTCTGCAAGCTTCTCCGGATAGAAGCCGATACCAAGATTGTGCTGGATCAAAGCCAGGCACTGGTCGGTGGATGTAACTTCAAGATCAGGACGGAACGGAAGCCCGTGAGAAGAAAAGTATTGAATATGAAGATCCCTGGTGCTGGTGTTATTTTCCAACGAGACGAAAGGGTAGTCCGTAAGTTCTTCCAGTGAGCAGATGCGGGAAGCCGGTTCTTTGTATTTTGGGCCGGCGATCAGAATTTCCCGGAAAGAACCCAGGGAGATTTTCTGAAACTGTTTTTGAACAGAAAGTGGAGTTGTTACAATTGCAAAATCCACCAGTCCGCTTTCCAGGGAAGCAATCGCCTGCGGAGTGGAATGGTTGGATATCTTAAGCCTTACATGTGGATAATGATTGTGAAATGCTTCTAATTTGGACAGAAGCATAATACGAAGTGCATTTTCACTGACTCCGATGGAGATGAGTCCGCTTGTAAGACTCTGGTCACGCTTGAGCTCGGCTTCTCCGAGTTCAAGCTGTTCGAAAGCAATCGCAACGTGGTTAAAAAGCTTCTGGCCTTCAGGCGTCAGTGAGACTCCGCGGTTCGAACGGACAAAAAGGTGACAGCCAAGTTCTGTCTCAAGATTATTCATACAACGGGTAATGTTCGGCTGGTTATTGTGTAATACCTCTGCCGCTTTTGTAAAACTGTGATGTTGTGCAACATGGTAAAAAATACGGTAATAATCGTATGTACTCATAATATCCTCCAAAATAATATATAAAATTGATATATATATATAGCTAGTTATCTTTAATACGGATGATGCCAGATAAGTATAATATATTCTAGGTGAAAAGACAATGTTAAGAAATAAAAAATATATTACATAGTAGAAAAAAACGTAGTATACTGATTTATATTTTTCTTATAAACAGATGTGTTTGTAATGAAAATGATGGATACACCTGAGAGGAGAGACTTAATTATGATAAAAATGAATGTAAAATTTGAAACACCGGAACAGCTTGTAGAATTTTCAAGAATGTGTCAGAAAGTAGAGGCTGATACCTTGATTGAAGATACAGCACATAAACTTATCATTGATGGAAAATCAGTTATGGGAATGATGACAGTTACGCTGAATCAGAAGATGATTTTTGTAGTAGATGGTTCTGATGCGGAAGAGCTAGTTCATACATTTGAAAAATTTCCGCACCGAAGAGGCAGTACAGAAGCAGAATCTGGGTTAACAATTGCATTTTACAGGTACTTATGGTATCGTAGTTAAGATGAGAAAAATAGAATGAAAACTGCAGGTGCCGGCTGGATAAGATTGATAGAGCCGGTGAAAAGGGAAACAGGTGCAAGTCCTGTGCGAACTCGTCACTGTGAGCAGGGAATATCAGAAAAGAAAAAAGTCACTGGATAACGGGAAGACAAGATTCTGATGTATGGATCTGTGAGTCAGGAGACCTGCCTGTAGTGTACATGGAAGTAAATCCGGACCACGAGTAATTGGTTGTACAAAAATGGAAGAAAATTATAATAAATTAACAAGGCCATTTTGTACCCTTTTACGGATGATTTCGTGGAAGGGTATTTTTGTTGACAGAAAAGTAGTAGGGAGAGAGTATAAGATGAAACATAATTCCAAGCAATTTTTGGCCTTATTTATGGCTGTGTCTATGGCAGTTGCACCGGTATCGGGAGTGTATGCGGAAGATCAGAATGCAGCCGTAGGAGATACATTGAGTGAGAATAAACAGGATAGTGATGAAGCTGGACAGACAGAGCCGGAAGCCACTGCCGGACAGACAGAGTCGGAAGCCGCTGCCGGACAGACTGAGACAGAAGCCGCTGCCGGACAGACAGAAAGCAGTGTGACGACAGATACAAGTCAGGAAGTCACAAAAGAAGCCGGGAAAAATCAGGTAGCTGTCGAAAAGGTACAGAATACGCAGGAAGACGGAACCGCCCCACAGACGGAACCAATCGGCGAAGACGAAATATTTGAGAACATTACTGATATCAGCGGTATGGCAGGTGCTTTGAAAGACGGAGAATATGGTGTTGATGCGGATCATTTTTCGGCAAAACTGACTTCGGGTGGTTCAAGCAAGGTGAAGATTGAGTGTCAAAAAGTAATCGTAAAGAATGGAAAAGCAACAGCCTGGATAAATTTTAGCAGTTCTAAGTATGATAAAGTATGGGTGAAAGTGAATGGAACCCAGAACATATATCATGCAAAACCGAGAGAAGGCGAGGCCGGAGTTTACATTTGAGATTCCTGTTAATTTAAATAGTTCAATGACTTTTATGGCACATACCAGTTCCATGAGTGGAAAAAAAGTATTGCATATACGATCAATATTGCAATCCCGGAAGATACGGTTCCGTCGACACCATCCACACCGGATCAGACCGTTATTACGGAATTAAGTTTCAAAGAGGGATCTGAACTCAGCATGAAAGAGGGAGAAGTTCAGGAACTGACACCTCAGTTCACACCGGCATTATCAGCATCTGAGACAGCACCGGATATGACATGGACTTCTTCTGATCCAAAGATTGTAACCGTTGCAAAATCCGGAACACAGGCTGAGCTGACCGCAGTGAAAGCAGGGACTGCTGAGGTGACTGTGTCTATTAATAATGCGGAAGGAACAGAGCTTAAAGCCACATGCAAGGTAACGGTAACAGCATCGGAAACAGAAAATAAAACCCTGACAGATGGAAATTATCAGGTAGATGTGGATACTGGAAATAAGATGTTCAAAGTTACGAATTGTATCCTGACATCTGAAAAAGGTAAGATGTATGCTGTAATCACATTAAGCGGAACCGGATATGATTATCTTTATATGGGATCAGCAGCCGATGCGGCAGAAGCTGCAGCAAAAGACTACATTTCATATGTGGCTGATGAGGCAGGAAAATATACATACAAAGTTCCGGTAGAAAGTCTGGATAAAGGAATTGCAGTTGCGGCACATTCCATTAAAAAAGATAAATGGTATGACCGTACACTTATATTTTCATCTGCCTCTGCAAAACGTATCATAGCAGACGGAACCTATCAGGTGAATGCTGAAGCCGGCGGAAAGATGTTCCGTGTTACGGATTGTGTTATGACTGTAAAGAATGGACAGATGACGGCGGCAGTTACATTAAGCGGTCAGGGTTATAACAGAATCTATCTGGGCGATGTAAATAACGCATCGGATGATGAAAAGAACTGGATCCTTCCGGATTCGCTTCTTGCAGAGCAGTATACATTTCAGATTCCGGTAGAGAAACTGGATGAGGTAATGACAATTGCCGTTCATACGACAAAGAGTAATAAGTGGGACACCAGAACACTGACATTTCATTCAGAAGGCATGACTAAGATTGCGGACAGCAATAATGGAAATGCTTCGAATGGTAATAACGGAAGCAACGGCTCATTGACACCGGGCGGAAATAATAACAATCCGGGAAATGGTTCCAACGGAAATAACCAGGGAAAATGCAGAAAACAATAATGGAAACAGTGGAACTACAGGAAATAATACGACAAACAATGGAAAACCGGATCAGGAATCAAAATACGAGTCTGATCTGAATAAGTCAACAGCCAGAGTCAACAGTACCACAGGATTAAAAGACGGTGTATACACACCGGACAGCTTCTCATGGTCAGGCGGAACTGGAAAGGTAAGCATCACTTGCAGCAAGGTAACGGTTACAGGCGGTCAGGCATATGCAACGATCACATTCAGCAGTCCGCATTACCAGTATGTAAAAGCGAATGGAAATGTATATTATCCGAGTGCGAAAACAGGAAGTTCTACATCCTTTGTAATTCCGGTAGAACTGAATAAGAATAACTCGGTTGTGGGTATGACAACGGCGATGTCTACGGCACATGAGATTAAATATACGATTTTTGTATACATTGCCGAAGCAGCAAAAGCCAATGCATCAGCGAGAGCCAACGGAAAAGAAGTAACGGTAATCGGTGCAAACGGAAGTGACAGCAGCAAGACGGCAACAGCAAACAAAAAAAGTGGACGAAGTAGCACCGGAGATCATCGGCCTGGAGTATCAGTCTGAAACAAAAGCTGAGTATGCGAAATATTTCAAGATATATCATTATGATCAGGGAATCACATTGTTGGAGATCGATATGAATAAAAAGACCGGAAGAAAAGCAGCCGGTAAGAAATGGAAAGAAGCATCAGAAATAAGCGGACTGAATCCGGCAGAGCAGGAGCAGGCAGCACTGTACCTGAACAAAGTGATCAAATATCTGATCGTTCCGGAAAATGCAGAGATTCCGGCGGGGCTGGATAAGGAAGTCATTGTGGTAAGACAGCCGGCAGATCATGTTTATGCAGGATCGAATAAGACGATTTCCCTGATGGAAGAACTGGGACAGCTTGATAAAGTGACAACAGTCGGTGTGAAGAAAAATAAATGCAAGAATGAAACTATCAAAGAAAAAATGGCTGAGAAAGAAGTCATTTATGCGGGAACGTCCGGCAAATTAAATTATAAGAAACTTGTAAAAAACAAATGTAATCTCGCACTCCTTTCATCCAGCGTGCTGCCGGAAAAAAGAAGCAGCAAAAAAGCGGCAAAGAAAAAGATGACAGCTTATCGAAAGATGACAGAGAAGATGACGCTTCTTCAGATTCCGGTGATCGTTGACCGAGCAAAAAGATGAAAAAAGGAAAAAGATGCACAGAAAGAATGGGAAAAGGTCTACCAGGTGATTTTGGGATGTGACGGCCAAAGTGCAGAATAGAGATTGCGTAAGATAGCAGAGTATGGACAATGCTCTTGTGATCTGAAAAAGTGGAGAAAAGGATGAAAAAGAGAACATATCGGCTGTTGTGTGTACTTGCAGGTACAGTGCTTCTGGTAACAGGAGCACTGACCGGGTGCAGCACCTCAGGCAAATCGGGTGTATCGAAAGGTGACGGAATACAGCAGACGGAAGAAGCAGGGGCGGCAGAAAAACATGCTCCGAAGATAGACGGTCTTGAGTATAAGAAAACAATGAAGCTGAAATATGCTACGGGTTTTGATGTCTATTATTATAAAGAAGGATATAAATTACTGGACGTACACGAAGACAGGCAGTATCTGATCGTACCGGAAGGTAAGAAGAAACCGGCAGATCTGGATAAAGAAATTGTGGTATTAAAACAGCCATTGGAGCACATTTATCTCGCAGCAACATCGGCAATGGCATTGTTTGATGCGATGGATGGGCTGGACAGTATCCGGATGTCGGGAGCACAGGCTTCGGACTGGTATATTGATCATGCGAAGAAAGCAATGGAAGACGGCAAGATCCTGTTTGCAGGAAAATACAGCGAACCGGATTATGAAATGCTGATAGATGAGGACTGTGATCTTGCAATTGAATCCACGATGATCCTGCATACACCAAAGGTTCAGGAGATGATCGAAGATCTGGATATTCCGGTGTTTATTGACCGTTCCAGTTATGAAAGTCATCCGCTTGGAAGGACGGAGTGGATCAAAGCATATGCAGCAATGCTGAACAAAGAAGATGCAGCAGATACAATTTTTTGATACACAGACAGAAGTGATCGGCAGTCTGAAAGATTTTAAGAATACAGGAAAAACAGTTGCTTATTTCTTTGTGAATACAGATGGAACAGTGGTCGTAAGAAGCAGTAGTGATTATATTCCGAAGATGATCGATATTGCCGGAGGAAATACATTTTTCAGGATCTTAAGAACACAAAAGCAAGAGTGCTTCTGTGGAACTGTCGATGGAAGAGTTTTATGCAAAAGCAAAGAATGCAGATTATCTGATCTATAATGCATCGATCGACAGTCCGATCAATAGCATTGCAGATCTGACAGCGAAGAGTGAATTGTTCGCAGATTTTAAGGCAGTGAAGAACGGAAATGTGTGGTGCACCGGAAAAATCACTGTATCAGGCAACGGACATTGTGGGAAATCTGATTACGGATATCAATCTGATGTTGACAGATGGAGATGAGAGTGGTATGACATTCTTGTATCGGGTAAAATAATACAGTATAATAATCAGGTGGCGTTTGGATGTGTTCACCTGACTTTTTTAAATGGAGAAATGATGGAGAAAGAGAATTTCAGGCGGCGTTCCAGATACATCCTGGTATTCGGGGTTCTGGCAGCGGCGTTCTGTGTTGTAACAGTTTTAAATATTAATACGGGAAATGTCCATATTTCAATAGCAGAAATATGCAAGATACTGATTCGAAGAGGCGGAGAAGGAACAGAGGCAAACATTATATGGAAGATACGACTTCCGAGAGTACTGATGGCGGCAATCCTGGGAGGCGCATTGTCATTATCCGGGTTCCTGCTTCAGACATTTTTCTCAAATCCGATTGCAGGTCCGTTTGTTCTGGGAATTTCTTCCGGGGCGAAGATGATGGTAGCGCTGGTAATGATATTTTTCCTGGAGAGATATGCTTTTGTATCTTCTTATACGTTGATCATTGCTGCATTTGCGGGTGCACTTATTTCCACTGGATTTATCCTGTTGTTGTCCAGGAAAATGACACATATGGCAACCCTTCTTGTGGGTGGGATCATGATTGGATATATCTGCTCGGCAATTACTGATTTTGTTGTAACCTTTGCGGAAGATTCCGATATTGTCAATCTGCATGGATGGTCACAGGGAAGCTTTTCGGGAATGAACTGGAGTAATGTAGAGGTTGCCGCTACTGTAATCGGTGTGACGGTGGTACTTACATTTTTTCTGTCAAAACCAATCGGGGCATATCAGCTGGGGGAAGCATACGCACAGAGCATGGGAGTAAATATCAGATTTTTCAGGGTAGCACTGATTCTTTGTCCAGTGTGCTTTCTGCCAGTGTGACAGCTTTCGCAGGTCCAATCTCATTCGTGGGAATTGCTGTTCCATACCTGATAAAGCATGCGCTGCAGACATCGAAACCGTTGGTTGTGATACCGGGAACATTTATCGGAGGTGCAGTATTTTGTATGATCTGTGATCTGATTGCAAGGATGGCATTTGCACCGATGGAACTGAATATCAGTACGGTGACATCGATATTTGGTGCACCGATAGTCATATTTATGATGGTACACGGACAGAAAGGCAGGTAGGAAATGAAAGATTATTATATAAAGACGAAAGACCTTTCTGTAGGATATCAGGGAAAGGTGTTGATCCGTGATATCAATCTGGATATAAAAAAGGGGGTAGATCGTTACCCTGATCGGACCAAATGGTGCGGGAAAATCCACCATATTAAAGAGCGTTACCAGACAGTTGAAACTGATCGGAGGCGAAGTCTATCTAGATTCAGATGAGATACGAAAGCTTTCTTATAAGAGTATGGCCAGGAAGGTGGCAGTAATGCTGACGGAACGGATGAAACCGGAACTGATGACCTGTCACGATGTAGTGGCGACAGGGCGCTACCCGTATACCGGAAGATTGGGAGTCCTTTCCAGGGAAGACGAAAACAAGGTGGATGAAGCATTGATGGCTGTGCATGCTCAGGAATTAGGAATCCGGAATTTTCTGGAAATCAGTGATGGACAGAGACAGCGTATATTACTGGCAAGAGCCATCTGTCAGGAACCGGAAGTCATGATCTTAGATGAGCCAACATCCTATCTGGACATCCGGCATAAATTGGAACTGCTGGAAATCTTAAGAAAGATGGCAAAGAAAAAGAAATAACAGTGATCATGTCCCTGCATGAGATCGATCTGGCACAGAAAATTTCAGATAAAGTAGTCTGCGTAAAAGGAGACAGGATTGCAGGCTTTTGGAAACCCGGAAGAAATATTTACGGAAGAAAAAATGAGGGAGCTGTATGGGATTGATAATGGTTATTATGATCCATGCTTTGGAAGTGTGGAACTTCCAAGGGTAGTGGGAAAACCGGAAGTTTTCGTCCTCTCATCCTGTGGAACCGGAATTCCGGTTTACCGGAAACTTCAGAAAGCCGGAATCCCATTTGCTGCCGGAATCCTATATCCGGGCGAGTGCGACTATCAGCTCGCAAGACTGCTCGCATCCGAGATCATCAGTGAAGAACCATACGAGCCAATATCCTGCGAGACCTACCGAAAAGCATTAGAAATGATGGAACAATGCAAAAAAGTGATCAATGCCGGAGTCAAAACCGGAAAGATGAATCAGAAAGCTGGGGAACTGCTTAAGATTGCGGAAGAGAGAGGAATGTTAATTTAATTGGGATTTAATTCAGGAAGGCTGTGGATACCCGAACCGGAATAAAGCTTGAAAAGGCGTTCCTGCTCAGGTTCCATCGGCGGGTCAATTCTAAAGGGGCAAAATTCTGCTAAAAGCAGGCTTTCAAAATTTGAAACTCGGCATACGCCTCAGACAGTCAAATTTTGAAAACCTAACGCAGAATTTTACCCCTTAAGAATTACCAACGCCTCTTTCACATTCACTGGAACGCCTTTCCAAGTTTATTCCGTGTGTATCAAATGCCTCAAAAATTAAATGGCAAATGCGTAACCGTAGTGGCCTCCACCGGGTTACACTTCCGGGCATTTCATTTATTAACATCCGCTGCCAGTCACGACTTGAAGAAAACAGTATAAAGTGGTTCTGGTGAATGTGGAATGCTCTTAGAAAAAGTTAGAGAGTCAGAATCTCCGTTAAAGGAACGAAGCGAACGTGTTTGAGGCGAACGCCGAGTTTGAGCGTAGTTCCTTTGCTTTTAGGAGATCTGGCTCTCTTAGTTTTTCTTAGAGCATGGAACCTGAACCAGAACCAACTTTTATACTGTTTTCTTCAAGGATCGAGAGGCCAACTACGTTAATAAATTAAATCCCAATTAAATTTAATGTCGCATAAAATTCCGGATAGGATACATCCACACACTGACTGTCTATAATCTGTGTTTCTCCGTCAGCAGCGAGCCCGGCAATCGAGAACGCCATCGCAATCCGGTGATCCAGATAACTCTGGATAGAAGCACCGCCAAGATGGCCGGTTCCCTCAATGATCATACCATCATCCGTCGGTGTGATATCAGCACCCATAGCCTTTAATCCGGCAGTAACCGTATCGATACGGTTCGTTTCTTTCACCTTTAATTCAGCAGCATCTTTGATCACTGTCTGACCCTCGGCAAAAGCAGCCATGACCGCAATCATCGGGATCTCATCGATCAGAGTCGGGATGGTATCACCTTCGATCACAGTTCCTTTTAAGCGGCTGTGACGTACAAGAAGATCCGCACGTCCTTCCCCACCTTCGAAAGTCTGGCTGACTGTCTCAATGTCGGCGCCCATATCTTTGCAGACCTTTAAGAATCCGGCACGTGTGAAGTTGATCCCGACATTTCTGACCAGAAGCTCCGAGCCAGGAACCAGAAGTGCGGCAGCAATAAAGTAAGCAGCAGAAGAGATATCTCCGGGTACGCAGATCTGCTGACCGAAAAGCTCTTTACAAGGTTCTACATGAGCAGTTGCAGTTCCGTCTGTATGAAGATCTGTTGCAACACATGCACCGAATCCCTGTAACATCAGTTCTGTATGGTTGCGCGAAAGAGCTGGCTCTGTGACAGAAGTCGGACCCTCCGCATAAAGACCGGCCAAAAGGACGGCTGATTTTACCTGTGCGGATGCAACCGGAGACTGATAATGGATACCGTGCAATTCTCCCGGTTCGATTCGGAGAGGTGCACAATCGTTATCATTCAGACTGGTGATGTGAGCCCCATGCTGTTTAAAGGTGTCATAATACGTTTCATTGGTCTGGAATTCAGAGAAGCATCTCCGGATAATGTTGTTGCAAAGTTCTGCCCGGATAGAATCCCGGAGATCAGACGCGTGGTTGTTCCGCTGTTTCCTACATTTAAAGTAGAAGCAGGTGCATTAAGTCCCCGTAATCCTTTACCATGCACCAGGATGCAAGATGGTTTCCGCTCAATCTCCACACCCATCCTGCGGAAGCAGTCAATGGTAGACAGACAGTCTGCGCCTTCCAGAAAATGTGTGATCTCTGTGGTTCCAAGTGCAATGGAACCTAACATAATAGAACGATGAGAGATGGATTTATCTCCCGGTATCGTTACTTCTCCCTTTAATCCCTTTACAGGACGGATTGTTCTAACGTTCATATACAATATACCTGAATTTCTGCAGTAATCCTACGGCGCGCTTGCTGGAATCTTCGTCGTAAAATTCAATACGCAGAACCCCTTTCTTCAAATTCTCTGTTGTGTACAATTCCAATATTTTTGATGCTGATATTATTAGATGCAAGGATTGTTGCAATAGCAGCGATACCACCGGCTTCATCAATGATATCACAGTATACGGCAAACGATTTTTTGATAGGTCCCGCAGAGGACGAAGGCATGGAATTGCGATAATTCCTGGACGATTCAAATCGGGTATAAAGATCCAGGTCATCTTCACGTTCGACCGCTTCTTTGAAATCTTCGAGGGAGTCGATGTACTGATCCAGAATCTTTACGATATTATCCTTGTTCTTCAGACAGATATTCTGCCACATGACCGGTGATGAAGAAGCAATACGTGTGATATCTTTAAATCCCCCGGCGGCAAGATTCTTCATCATCTCATCTTTGGTGTCATGTGTTTTAACAAAGTTGACGAGTGTAGATGCAATGATATGAGGCAGATGACTGATCGTTCCGGTAATCTGGTCATGTACCCGATAATCAAGGATAACCGGGAGTGCTTTCAGGCTTTCTACAAATTTTTTCATAGGCCTCCACCTTTTCATGGGCGACCTGGTCGGTCGGTGTCAGAATAAAATATGCATTTTCAATCAACATTGCCTTGGAATTACTGTATCCGCTTTTTTCAGAACCGGCCATCGGATGTCCCCCGATAAAGTATTTTCCGATACCGAGTGTCTGTACTTCCTCATGGATGTTCGCTTTTACACTTCCTACATCTGTAAGAATGCAGTCATCATCCAGATATTCTGTCAGTTGTTTGAGATAAGCAGTATTAGATGCAACAGGTGCGCATAAGAATATATAGTTACAATTATGGAAATTATTGTCAATCGTGGTTGCTGCCACATCGATGACAGATTCCTGGGTTGCAAGGGCAAGGGCTTCTTTATTTTTATCGAAAGCCACAATTTCGTAATCAGGATAGTACTGGCGGACGGCTTTTGCGATAGAACCGCCGATCAGTCCGAGTCCGATAAAACCGATTTTTGTTTCATGATAGATTCTCCTTCCGGCAAGTTAGAATATATTTATAAAAAATTACGAATAAACAGTGTGAATAATTCATAATCAAAAAACTTAGTTTCTATTGTAACGTGCGACAGATGAATTTGTCAACACTATAATACTTTAAAGCGAAAAAAGCGATGTGCAGAAACGGTGGAAAATGATGCAAACTGTATGATAAAATTGTAAAGAAAATTCAGAAATAAGTATAAAATTACATATATTTAAAAATAAATACGAAAATGATATGGTTAAAGTGTATAAAAGTGTTGTAAAAAAAAGCAAAAGTTTAGTACAATATTTACATGAGATTTTACCAAAATAAGGAGGCAGCTATATGAAAGTTTACAGAACGGACGAAATCAGGAACGTGGTTCTCTTAGGACACGGTGGAAGCGGAAAGACCAGTCTTGCAGAGGCCATGGCATATGTATCAGGGGCAACAAGCCGCATGGGAAAGATTGCAGATGGCAACACGATCAGTGATTTTGATAAAGAAGAGCAAAAACGTGAATTTTCGATCAGTACAAGCTTGGTTCCGATCGAATGGGAGAAAGCGAAGATCAATATTCTGGATACACCGGGATATTTCGATTTTGTGGGAGAAGTCGAAGAAGCTGTAAGTGCCGCCGATGCAGCCGTTATCGTTGTATCAGGCAAGGCAGGTGTGGAAGTCGGAACAGAGAAGGCATGGGAACTCTGTGATAAGTACAAACTTCCGAGAATGGTATATGTAACAGAGATGGATGTGGATGATGCGAGCTTCCGTCAGGTAGTACAGGATCTGACGGAACGTTACGGAAAGGTGATCGCACCACACTTCCAGCCGATCCGTGAGAATGAAAAACTGGTAGGATATGTGAACGTTATTAAGAATGCAGCAAGACGTTATACAGGCGTAGGACAGAGAGAAGAATGTGAGATTCCGGAATATTGTAAACCGAATCTGGAGATCTACCGTGATAAATTACTGGAGGCAGTTGCAGAGACCAGTGAAGCGTTTATGGAAAGATATTTTGAAGGAGATGAATTCTCTGTAGAAGAGATCCGTTCTGCAATGCGTACGGAAGTTATGGACGGAGATATCGTACCGGTTGCAATGGGATCTAATATCCAGGCGCAGGGAGTTGCTAATTTGCTTTCTGATATCGTAAGATTCTTCCCGAGCCCGGACAGCAGAAGCTGTGCAGGAATCAACCGCAAGACGAATGAGATCTTTGAAGGCAATTACGATTTTGCAAAAGCAAAATCAGCATATGTATTCAAGACAATGGTAGATCCGTTTATCGGAAAGTATTCGTTCGTGAAAGTATGTTCCGGAGTATTAAAAGGGGACGATACTTTGTATAACGGAGATTCCGATGCAGAAGCAAAACTTGGAAAGATTTATACAATGGTGGGAAATAAACCGACCGAGGTCAGTGAGTTGTTTGCAGGAGATATCGGAGCAATTGCAAAGCTTGCGAATACAAAGACAGGAGATACGCTTTCTACTAAAAAACTACACCAGTGATGTATGGAAAGACAGAATATTCCAAACCATATACATATATGAAATATGTCTGCAACAATAAAGGAGATGAAGATAAAGTATCTCAGGCATTACAGAAGATGATGGCAGAAGATGTAACACTGAAAACAGTCAATGACAGTGAGAACCGTCAGACACTTCTTTATGGAATGGGAGACCAGCATCTGGAGATTACGGCAAGTAAACTTGCTGCACGTTATAAATGTGAGATCAGACTGGAGACACCAAAGGTAGCTTTCCGTGAGACGATCAAGAAGAAATCTGATGTAGATTCCAAATATAAGAAACAGTCCGGAGGTCATGGACAGTATGGTCATGTCAAGATGAGATTCGAAGCGTCCGGTGATCTGGAGACACCTTATGTATTCGAAGAAGAAGTTGTCGGCGGAGCTGTTCCGAAGAATTATTTCCCGGGCAGTTGAAAAATGGCTTGCAGGAAGCAGTTGTAAAAGGTCCTCTTGCAGGATATCCGGTAGTCGGTGTGAAAAGCCATATTATATGATGGCTCCTATCATCCAGTGGATTCATCCGAGATGGCATTCAAGACAGCAACAGTCCAGGCATTCAAGAAAGGCTTCATGGAAGCTTCTCCGGTATTGCTGGAACCAATTGCGTCTCTTACGGTTACGATTCCGGATGATTATACCGGAGATATTATGGGCGATCTGAATAAGAGACGCGGACGTGTACTCGGTATGAATCCGGTTTCCGGTGGAAGGCAGGAAATCGTGGCAGATATCCCGATGACGGGACTCTTTGGATACTGTACTGTATTAAGATCTATGACAGGTGGAAGAGGTGTATATTCTTATGAATTTGCACGTTATGAACAGGCACCGTCAGATGTACAGGAAGCAGAGATTGCTAAGCGTGCAAAAGAGGAGTAAATCAGTTTAAGAAAATGTTAAAATAGAAGAAAAGCCCGTAAGGGCATTTTTTTCTTGAAACAAAGATGCTATAATCTCTTGTATTAAAATACCGGTATCTTGATGAAAAAAAAGATATGCGTGGATAATTGTGAGGTCAGGGAATGAAAATTGTGATTATTGGGGATGGAAAAGTTGGTCATAAATTGACAACCCAGCTGTCCGAAGAAAATTATGATGTGGTTTTGATTGATCAAAATGAGGGGGAAATTAAAAAGAAGCAGTGAATGAACTTGATATTTTCTGTATTACAGGAAATGGAGCAGATGTAGAGGTGCAGAGACAGGCGGATGTACCGCATGCGGATCTTGTGATTGCCTGTGCATCCACAGATGAACTTAACATGTTGAGCTGTCTGCTGGCTAAGCGATTAGGTGCCAGACATACGATCGCACGTGTAAGAAATCCAATCTATTACCGACAGATCGATCTGTTGAAAGAGGATCTTCATCTGAGTATGGCGGTTAATCCGGAACGTGCGGCGGCAAATGAGATATCCAGAGTACTGCTTTTCCCGGAGACAAGTAAAGTAGAGACATTCATGAAGGGACGTGTAGAACTGGTAGAATTTGTCGTAAGGGAGAACAGTGCACTTGCAGGGCTTTCTCTTGCGGAAGTATACCGGAAGTTCCAGATTAAAATCCTGGTATGTGCAGTAAAAAGAGGAAAAGAGATCTATATTCCGGATGGAAATTTTGTTCTGGAAAAAGGAGATAAGATGCATATCGTTGCCGCGCATCAGAATCTGAAGTCATTTTTTCAGGGCACTGGGTCATCGAAATGCAAAAGTAAAAAAAGTATTGATCTGTGGAGGTGGACATGTATGCTTTTATCTGGCAATGCAGTTGCTGCAGGTCGGCATGCAGGTAAAGATCATAGAACAGAATATAAAGAGATGTGAAGAACTTTGTGAGCTTCTTCCCAAAGCAACGATTATTAACGGAGATGCTGCGGATCATGAACTTCTTGTAGAAGAAGGGATCAATGAAGCAGATGCATTGATCGCATTGACCGGAATGGATGAAGAGAATATTATTATGGCATTGTTTGCAAAGCTGCAGGGTGTTAATAAAATTGTGGCAAAAGTAAATGAAGATTCCCGTGCACAGATGGTAGAGGGACTGGGAATTGACTCTATTGTGTCAGCAAAAAGTGCGACCGCAGATGCGATCATAAGTTATGTAAGAGCAAGAAATGAATCTGCAAGTAATGCAAACGTAGAATCCATGTATCAGCTTTTGGGTGGTAAAGTAGAAGCACTTGAGTTCATTGTGAAATGTGAATGCAGTTTTACGAATGTACCGCTCCGTGAATTGCGGACAAAGAAAAATAATCTGATTGCCTGTATTGGAAGAAAAAGACGGATTATTATCCCGAATGGTGAAGATCACCTGGAAGTAGGGGACAGCGTAGTAGTTGTTACAATGGATCATGTGGATAAGTTCAGCGATATCCTGGAATAATATACAGAATAAGGAGACGGACAAAAAGTTATGAATACAAAAATAGTAAGATATATTTTGTGTAGAATGCTTGGAGTAGAGGCGGCTCTTTTGCTTGTACCTGTTCTTGTTGCAGTTATATATCAGGAAAAATGTGGAGTTGTCTTTCTGATACCAATTGTTATATTATGCCTGCTGTTCCTGGTGGCCGGAAGAAAAAGACCGGAACATGGCCAGATTTACGGAAAGGAAGGGATGGTGATCGTTGCTCTGGCATGGATTTTGTGGTCTTTATTCGGAGCAATGCCATTCACCCTTTCCGGGTATATACCTAGTTATGTAGATGCATTTTTTGAAACAGTTTCAGGTTTTACAACAACCGGATCAAGTATTATCCCGGATGTGGAAGTATTGCCCCACTGCCTGTTGTTCTGGCGGAGCTTTACCCACTGGATCGGAGGTATGGGAGTACTGGTTTTTGTGCTTGTCGTGACATCTCTGGACAGAAAGAATTCCATGCATCTGATGCGTGCGGAAGTGCCGGGACCTGAGAAAGATAAGTTAGTACCGAAAGCAATGTCTACCGCAAGGATTTTATATGGAATGTATCTGACCCTTACTGTGATAGAAATGGTATTTCTCGTCATCGGAGGAATGAATCTGTTTGACAGTATGATATTTTCGTTTGGATCTGCCGGAACCGGTGGATTTTCAAACTATGCGGACAGTGTGGCACATTTTAACAGTGCATATATCGATGGTGTGATCACCGTTTTCTGCGCATTATTTGGAGTCAATTTTGCATTGTTCTATTTTATGATATTGGGTGATTTTAAATCTATCCTGAAAAACGAAGAGCTCAGGACATACATTTTGCTGATCGCAGGTGCTACGGCAGCGATCATGCTCAATATCCATTCGTTATATCCGACGATTGGAAAATCTTTCCGCTATGCGGTTTTTCAGGTGGTTACGGTTATAACAACAACCGGATATTCGACGGCTGATTTTGCACAATGGCCGATGTTTTCCAAAGCGGTGCTTATGATGCTGACGGTAATAGGAGCTTGTGCATCTTCCACCGGCGGTGGAATCAAGGTGTCACGTCTGCTGGTCGGAATGAAATGTGTAAAGAGAGAGATTGTGCAGCTGGCTCATCCGAAGTCTGTGGGTATTATACGCATTGGCGGGAAAAAGGTAAGTTCAGATGTGCTGCGCACGATTTATATTTATTTTATTGCATATGTAGGTATTCTGATCGGATCAGTTGTGCTGGTTTCTCTGGACAATTTTGATTTTGAGACAACGTTCAGTGCAGTACTTACTACACTTGGAAATGTCGGACCGGGTATGGCGCAGGTCGGACCGATGGGGAATTTTGCAGAGTTCTCACCGCTCTCAAAATTAATATTATGCTTTGACATGCTGGCGGGACGTTTGGAGATATTCCCGTTCCTGGTACTGTTTACAGCACCGGCGTGGCGCATGAAAATTCTAGAATAACAGGCGGCTTTTTTAGTGCCGTCTGATTTTCTATATATAAAAGGGATGCAGGAAATGCCGTAAATGGCAGGCTTTTTTGCATGAGAGGAGAGAAGTATGAAGGTAAAACCAAAATGATGATCGCAGCCATTGTTGTGATCATGGCCGGAATCTATTACTATGCCGCAATTCCGGCTATCAATATTCATTCATCAGAGACATGGTTTTTTCCATCATGATCTTTTTTGGTGATACTGGCAGTTTTGTACCTGGGAAGAAAGAAAATGAACAGGTACGAGATCAAAGAAAATAAAGTGGTAAAAAATTTTTCTTGGAGTAGTGGTGGTTCTTGGAGCGGTATACCTGCTTTGGAACACTGCTGTCTTCACCGGTTGTAAATGCAAAGAAATACCAGAAACTTATGACGGTCAAAGAAGGGGAATTTGCAAAAGATGTAGAGGAACTGTCATTTGACAAGATCCCGCTCCTGGATAAAGATACGGCAACACTTCTCGGTGACCGTAAGATGGGCAGTATGGTAGATATGGTATCCCAGTTTGAGGCAGATGACATTTACAGTCAGATTAACTACAAGGGGAATCCGGTACGTGTTACCCCGTTAAAATACGCAAATCTGATCAAATGGTTTACGAATCAGGGGGAAGGAATTCCGGCGTATATCCGGATCAATATGGCAAATCAGTCTACGGAGCTTGTAAAACTGAAACAGGGTATGAAATATACAACAAGTGATCATTTTAACCGTAATATTTACCGCCATCTGCGTTTTGCACATCCGACATACATTTACGGTGAATTGAGTTTTGAAATTGATGAAAATGGTGATCCGTACTGGATCGCTCCGGTAAAGAAATTTAACATCGGATTATTCGGTGGTGAGACGGTTGGAAAAGTTGTTATATGTAATGCAGTGACAGGAAAGACGAAGACCTATGATGTCGGAAATGTACCACAGTGGGTAGACCGTGTATATTCCGCAGACCTGCTGGTGAATCTGTTCGATTATTACGGAACATTGAAACATGGCTTCTTTAACAGTGTACTGAGTCAGAAAGACTGTCTGGAGACAACGGATGGTTATAACTATCTGGCATTAAATGATGATGTATGGATGTATACCGGAGTTACATCTGTTAACGGAGATCAGTCAAATGTTGGATTTGTTCTGGCAAATCAACGCACAATGGAGACAAAATACTACAAAGTAGAAGGTGCGACAGAATCTTCAGCCATGTCATCGGCAGAAGGACAGGTACAGAACCTGAAATATCAGGCAACATTCCCACTCTTATTGAATATTGCCGGTGAGCCGACCTATTTTGTCGCATTAAAAGACGATGCCGGTCTGGTGAAGAAATATGCAATGGTTAATGTCCAGAAGTATCAGATCGTTGCAATTGGTGACAGTGTCAGTCAGTGTCAGGAGAATTATAATGAATTACTGTTGAAAATGGTGTGAAAGAACAGGAAAAGGATACGCGGAAGGAAGAAGAGGTATCCGGAAAGATCACGAAGATTGCGCAGGCTGTTCTGAATGGAAATTCTCATTATTATCTGATGTTGGAGAATTCTGACGCGATCTATGATGTATCAGTAGCAGATATCATAGATGTGATCCGATGTGAACTGGGAGAACAGGTGACGGTAACGTATAAAGAGGATAAGGATGTCAATACAGTGACAAAGTTAAATACCGGTAAAGATGCAAAAGAAAAAACAGATTCTGATAAAGAAGAGGCAGATGCACAGGAATAATAGCTGGTGATACATTTTACCGAAAAGATATAAGGAATGAGAGAGTCATGGAGATTAGTATACTTCTTGCGGAACAGATCATAGCTATGTTTCTGACAATGGCGGTTGGATTCGGAGTGGTCAGAGCCGGACTTTTTAAGACGGAAGACAGCCGGATCATTTCAAATATGGTTGTGTATATCTGCAATCCATGTGTAGTCGTACATGCATTTCAGATTGAACTGACGGACGACAAGATAAAAGGGCTTATGATCGCGGTTGGGATGTCGGTAATTGTGCATGTGATCCTGATCGTGGGTTCGGAATTATTATCATTTATAATTCATTTTAACAGCATAGAGAAGGCATCCATTATTTATACAAATGCAGGATATCTAGTGATTCCGCTGGTATCGGCGGCACTGGGCGAGGAATGGGTGTTTTATACGACGGCATTTATTCTGGTGCAGACGATATTGATGTGGACACACGGCGTAAATCTGATCGGGCAGGAGAAGAACCTGAATATTCGTAAGATTCTGTGTAATCCGAATGTAATCGCAATGATAATAGGAATTGTACTTTTTGCGCTGGAGATTCGTCTCCCGGCAGTGATCGACAGCTGTGTCAGCGGGTTTGGCGATATGATCAGTCCGGCGAGCATGATGGTGATCGGAATGGTGATCGGTGATGTAGATCTAAGGTGGGTGTTCCGGCAGAAGCGTCCGTATCTGATCTGTATGATCCGGCTGATCCTGTTCCCGTTAATTGCGGCAATTGCTTTTGCGGGACTGGAGCGGACCGGGTTACATCCGGATGCGGAGTATATTCTGATGATCGTACTGATCGCAACTGCAGCCCCGGCAGCAGCAATGGTCACACAACTTGCACAGATTATGAAAAGATTCCAATACGCCAGTGTGATCAATGTAATGTCAGTAATATGCTGTATCATTACGATGCCTTTGATGGTCCTGATTTATGAGATGCTGATTGGATAATAAAATTAAGACAGAAAAAAAGGCTTCGCAAGTATGTGCAATGCATATTCCTGCGAAGCTTTTTATATCGATAACCTGTCGATATTCATAATCTTATAATCCTTCACTATACTGCGAGATCTTGTCCAGTACACGCTGCTTTGCGTCTCCGGTAAGCGGAACAGGGCAGTAGTCGTTATAGCCACTGGAAGAAGAGATAGAACAAGGGATAATGTTTAATTTACTGCATTTTCGTTAAATTTTCCATTTTTTATTAAAAGTAAATGTCTGCTGCACGATCATGCTGTCCGTATCACTTGGTGTTGAATTGCCGCCAAAGCAGAAATTACCAAGACTATAGCAGATGTATTTTCCATTATATTCTTCAATACCTTCAAGTACATGTGGGTGGTGCCCGATCACAAGATCCGCACCTTCATCGACAGCAAGATGTGCGAGAGCCTTCTGGTTTTCATCCGGTGTATACTGCTTTTCGATTCCCCAGTGGAAATTCACGATGATGACCTGTGCACCGGCTTTTTTGCAGGGCTTTGATATTTTGCTTCACCTGAGATGCACGTTTTTGATGGTCTGCAAGTTCATAGATTCCGGTGACACCGACTTTTATACCTTTTATCTTTAAAATCTTGATACGGTTATAACCGAAGGAAGCAATTCCGGCATCCTCCAGTGCGGAAATCGTGTCGGTATAACTCTTCTCGCCATAATCATGACTGTGGTTGTTGGCGAGATTGGCTGCTTCAATAGAACTTCCGGAAAGGATGGAAGCATATTCGGTAGGAGCTTTAAAAGCAAAGGTTTTTGCCTCACGGGCTGTCTCGTCAGTGAGAGTTCCTTCCATATTGACAATGGACAGGTCGTCTTTTTTGAAAAAGTGGATCTGACATGCTGGAAGAAATAATCAGCACCATGTGATTCATAGTACGCATTCAGGCTGGTGGAATAGTTGAAACTTTCATCGGTTCCAAGCGTACAGTCTCCGGTCGAGCTGATGGTAAGAGAAAGCTTGTCCGTATTGTTCTTTTCTTTTTTACTGAGTGTTACCGTTTTTAATTCTACGGTGTCTTTTTCAGAAGATCTTTTTTTCGGAAGACTTTCTTTTTTGAGTGTTCTTTTTTGGAAGATTTCTTTTTTTTGGCTGCTTTTTTTTAGCAGTCGTTTTTTGCTTTTGGAGAACCGGCAGTTTTGTCTGCTGAGGTTGTGACAGTAGGACCGGTGAATTTGTTTACAACAGCATGGACTGCGGCCCGGATCAGGAATAGGAATCCGATCAGGATCAGTATCATGGCAATGATCAGCAGGATACGCTGAATCTGTCTCTTGCGCCTTCTGCGTGCCCTTTTCTTTTTTGCATCTTTAATTCCGCTCATACGTTTTCTCTCCTGTACATGGCAGGATTGTCAGACCTGCCTTTTTGCTTTTTATATCTTATTGTGACATAAAACGACAGTCCATTTGTAAAATGGACTGTCGGATCATTCTGTCTCAATAAGAAAGATTAGTTCAGATATTTGCATCCTTCTGTATTTACGTCAGCAAGTTCCTCTTTGTTTGCACTGATGCTGACATAGAATTCAACTTCACATTCTTTGGAAACCTGTTTCAGGCGGTCAATAAATGCCGGAATATTATCCAGTGAGATATCAGCGTGTTTTAAGATACCATCGATAAATACATACTCGATATCGTGATTAGAACTGTACATACCATATAAAAATTCCGATATATTCGTCAATGTTTGTGATTGCCGGGAAATCATCCATACAAATTGTGCGGATATCAAATGTTACACTTGCTGTATCGCGGTGTGTTTTTTTGGATAAATACAACATTTCCATTGCATTTTTTGCGCAGCCTCATTGGCCTGCTCGATCATCTGCTGTGTTTTTCCTGTTCCTTTCGGACCTGCTAATAAATAAACCATGGTAAACACTCTCCTTTATGTATCATATTTACTGATCTGTATCAGTAGTAATTACTTATCCTTATTATACACTAAGAAACTGGTGAGAACAACTAAAAAAATGAATTTTCTGACAACTTTTTTTGGCTAAAATGTTAACTTTGCGACAGGAAAATAATTGAAAGCATGTGATGAAAAATATGAGGAATCTGCGAGGTATTTCTGTACTTTCTTGAAGACAGGTCTTGACTTATTTTAACATTCTTCATATAATAATGAAGAATATTGAAAAGACGCAGAAGAGGAGTATTAAGGGTCCGGTGTTTGATAAGAGAACTGTCGGTTGGTGCGAGACAGCAGACGAAGACTCCCAACTCACCTCAGAGTCCTTTTGCTGAACGGATTTACTGAAGATCACATAGGCAGAAGCGGGTGCTTCCCGTTATAGAAGAAAAATGAGTGCATCTGGCAGGTAATGTCGGGTGAAGAAGAGTGGTACCACGGAATATAAGCCTTTTTCGTCTCTTATAATGAGATGAACAGGCTTTTTATTTTATTATAGGATGTGTATTCCTGTAATAAAATCAGTTACCATATAAAAACAGGAGGACAAAAAAATGTCAAAGATCCCTTATAATCATAAGGCAATTGGAAAAAAAATGGCGTGAAAAATGGGAAGAAAACCCGGTAAACGTCCAGTTTGATGAAGATGGAAATAAGAAAGAAAAATATTATTGTCTGGATATGTTCCCGTATCCATCAGGAAATGGACTTCATGTAGGTCACTGGAGAGGATATGTAATCTCTGATGTATGGAGCCGCTATAAATTACAGCAGGGCTATTACATCATTCATCCAATGGGATGGGATGCATTCGGACTTCCGGCTGAGAACTACGCAATTAAGATGGGCGTTCACCCGGAGATCTCAACAGCTGCCAATATTAAGAATATCAAACGTCAGATCAATGAGATCGCAGCTCTCTACGACTGGGACAGAGAAGTAAATACAACAGATCCGAACTTCTACAAATGGACACAGTGGATCTTCGTTAAGATGTTCAAAGAAGGACTTGCATACGAGAAAGAATTCCCGATCAACTGGTGTCCTTCATGTAAGACAGGACTTGCTAACGAAGAAGTGGTTGGCGGAAAATGTGAACGTTGCGGCGCTGAGGTTACAAAGAAGAACCTTCGTCAGTGGATGTTAAAGATTACAAAATACGCAGACAGACTGTTGAATGATCTGGATAAGCTGGACTGGCCGGAGAAGGTTAAGAAGATGCAGGCTGACTGGATCGGAAAGTCTTACGGAGCAGAGGTTGATTTCCCGGTAGAAGGAAGAGACGAGAAGATTACTGTTTACACAACAAGACCAGATACTTTATACGGAGCAACATTTATGGTTCTGGCACCGGAGCATGAACTGGCTAAGGGCCTTGCAAATGACGAGACAAGAGAAGCAGTAGAACAGTACATTTATGATGCTTCTATGAAGTCGAATGTAGATCGTATGCAGGATAAGGAAAAGACAGGTGTATTCACAGGTAGCTATGCAATCAATCCAATCAACGGGGCGAAAGTTCCAATCTGGCTGTCTGATTATGTACTTGCTGACTATGGTACAGGAGCAATTATGTGTGTACCGGCTCATGATGACCGTGACTTTGAATTTGCTACAAAGTTCAATATTCCGATCATCCAGGTAATTGCAAAAGACGGAAAAGAGATTGAGAATATGACAGAGGCTTACACAGACGCTGTCGGAACAATGATCAATTCCGGAGAATGGAATGGACAGGAATCTTCTGTACTGAAGAAAGAAGCTCCACATATGATCGAAGAGCGTGGAATCGGACGCGCAACAGTGAACTTCAAACTGCGTGACTGGGTATTCTCGCGTCAGAGATACTGGGGAGAGCCAATCCCGATCGTACATTGTCCGAAATGTGGAAATGTACCGGTGCCGGAAGAAGAACTTCCACTCCGTCTGCCGGAAGTAGAATCTTACGAACCTACAGGAACTGGAGAATCCCCGCTTGCTGCAATTGATGAGTGGGTAAACTGTAAGTGCCCTCAGTGTGGAGCTGATGCGAAGAGAGAGACAAACACAATGCCGCAGTGGGCAGGATCTTCATGGTACTTCCTGCGTTACGTAGATAACCACAATGATAAAGAACTGGTATCAAGAGCAAAAAAGCAGATGAGATGCTTCCGGTAGATATGTATATCGGAGGAGTAGAACATGCAGTTCTTCACCTTCTGTACTCACGTTTTTACACCAAGTTCTTATATGATATCGGGGTAGTAGATTTTGATGAGCCATTCCACAAACTGTTCAATCAGGGAATGATCACTGGTAAGAATGGTATCAAGATGAGTAAATCAAAAGGAAATGTCGTATCACCGGACGATCTGGTAAGAGACTATGGATGTGACTCTTTAAGAATGTATGAACTCTTCGTTGGACCACCGGAGTTAGATGCTGAGTGGGATGACAGAGGAATCGACGGAGTAAACCGTTTCCTGAAACGTGTATGGAACCTTGTTATGGACAGCAAAGATGCAGACATTACAGCTACAAAAGAGATGATCAAAGAGCGTCATAAACTGATATACGATGTAACAACACGTTTGGAAAGCTTCAGCCTGAATACGGTAATCTCAGCATTCATGGAACACAATAACAAACTGATCGAGATTGCCAAGAAAGAGGGCGGAATCGATAAAGAGACATTGTCTACAATGGCAGTACTCCTGTCTCCATTCGCGCCACATGTTGCGGAAGAACTGTGGGAAGAACTGGGACACACAGAGAGCGTATTCAAAGCCGGATGGCCAAAATACGATGAGCACGCCATGAAAGACGATGAGATCAAAGTTCCGGTACAGATCAACGGAAAGACAAAAGCAGTTATTGAAATCTCAGCAGATGCATCAAAAGAAGAAGCACTTGCAGCAGGTAAAGAAGCAATTGCTGATAAGCTGACAGGAAATGTGATCAAAGAGATCTATGTTCCGAAGAAGATCATTAATATTGTAATGAAATAATTTGAGAGAAAATCTCACAACAGAATAAAGTGCTTGGGAATATTGAAAAGTTCGCTTAAAATCAAGGCTTGCAGACATTTTTCTTCAAGGGAAAGGTATCATAGAATACCGTAAAATATCGTAACAGAATTTTTAAAATGGAGTAAAATTGGAGTAAAGATTGAAAGAAAATGGAGTAAATATTTCAAAGATGTAATGAGAAATGGCGTAGGTAGTGGAAACATTATCTGCGTCATTTCTTATTTGTAAAATTAGGGGCAGTTTTATTGAATTTGTGATAAAATAGAAAAAACATCTTGACTCTTTAGTAGCGTAACGGTTTACGATGAAAGATATGTCAATGAAAGCAGTAAAAAGATTGGGGAAAAGTTGTAAAAATCTTTTTAAAATGGATAATGCAAGAGTATTATTATTAGAAATGGCTAAAGATTATTTGAATCATTCTCAGTTGGAAGAAGCCACAGATAAACAGTACGGAAAAGGGGTTACAAAATACATTGGTTCAGCGATATATCGGTATTATGGTGTAGAAAACTTGGAATAAACAGATGTTACCAAAATGGAAACAAAGGAAATACATACTGGTACTTTTATTTTGGGTTCTATCGTTATATGATGTGAATGAAAGAGAGGTATGGAGTATGGCATTAAATGATAACATCAAAAAATTCAGAGAAGAAAAAAATCTCACTCAGCAACAACTGGCAGATAAGTTATATGTTTCAAGGCAGACAGTTTGTCGTTGGGAAAATGGTTCAAGATGTCCAGATTTGATTACGGCAAAAAAACTGGCATTAGAACTAGATGTAAGTATGGATGAACTTATATCAGATGAAGATGTAAATGATATGCAAGTAAATTATGTAATAGGGAAATCTGAAAGGATACAAAATCGGATGCGTCTACAAGAATTCCGCAAAAAATTGTTGAATTTTATGGAGATTTTGGGAACCATATTTATGGCAATTATTCTGCTTTTTCGTGTTCAATTAGAGAGGGATATACCACTATGGTTTACCGTTAGTTTCTTTTGTATAGTAATTCCATTGATTACAGTCAATTTACTGATTTCTAAAAAGTTGAGAGAAATGTAGTGAGGTCAAGGAACAAGGCGTAGCCGATACGCCGTAGGGCAGTCCTTGACGGAACGGACACAGCCAACAGAACCATGATACAGCAGAGGACTTGAAAGGTCAGAAACCTTGCAAGTCCTCTTGTCTGTTACTGGGCGTTGTGTTTTAAGTAAAGTGCTTCTTTTACCAATTCTTTTTCAAATGCTTTGATATGACAATCATGTACTTCATTGTCGATATAAAAGCAATCGTCAGCCTGCGAGTAGGCAAGTTTGGTAACTTTCGGCTCATAGGTCTTTGTATCAATTCCATAATAGTAAATTGTGGCTGTTGTTAATATCATGTGAATACTTTCAAAATCTCTTGTAAAAATGGTATGTCTGTCGGAATAGAAGAAATCAGACGGACATTCATAAAATTGGGAACTATCCTCTTTCAAAAATAATGGCAGTATGTGCATTGCATTTCCAGCACGATTGACAAGAACATAAAAGCGTGGAATAAGGGCGGCATACTGCGTCATCATGGCAATATATATATCGTCTAAATTATCAAGAAGATACTCGGAACAGGAGTTGTTGTAAAAGACATATTGCAGAGCGTTGTTATTTTGGCTTGTATGTTCCATAGGCACATTTTCCCCGTAAAGCCAACGCAAATCTACGTCTAAGGAGTCAGCAATCAGTTCCAGTTTATCTGCTTTCGGATTGTATTGTCCCGAAAGATAGGAACTGAACGCTCCTTTGCTGATACCAGTATCTTTGACTATATCTACCTGTTTTTTATTTTTTGCTTTCATGGCAAATTTAATCCGTTCTGCGATTGTATTCATCTGAAAACCCTCTCTTTCCATATCCTGTTATAACTTTTCATATCTTATCGTCTAAGGACACTATACCACAAGTTCAGAAAAAGAAACAAAAGTTTATAAAAAACTAAACTTTATATTGCAAAACGAATATGTCTGTGCTAATATATAATTAAGTTCAGAAATAACTGAACTAAAACGACGTCGTAATAGGAAAATGAAAATATGAGAAACTGACCTATCGGTTCAACGGGGAGAAAGGAACGTGTATGCAGATTACATTGACAAAAGAACAGGTAAAAGAAGCATTTGGAGAACTTCGTTTTATGGGTGCGGATAACTGTTACCGCTATGATAAAGACAGTAAGAAGAAAACAGAGGAAGTGGAAGCCTTAAAACTTCATCTTGGAAGCATGAAGCTTGGGAACAGCGTGGATATTCGCTTGGAAGCAACGGAACTTCCGAAGATTGAGCCTTATGCGGTGGTGGAACTGGAAGAACCCGTATATGCCCCTTATGTGCAGAGAGGAAACTTTCCTGTATTAGTGGAGAAGATTACCTGTAAGGGTATCCGCCCTGTTCCAAACAAAAATATGTAGGCGGTCAAAATTCCTGCCCTCGTTCTGACGTACCAAACGGCAGGTTGAGGGCAGGGAAATGGCAACGCCATTACGAATAAGGAGGTTTGATAAATTTGGAAGAAAGAAGCGGAAGTTTTCTTCCAAAACTCCCCTACACTAACAGGGGAGTAATACGACAGAAAGAAGAATTAAGTGCCTTGATAGACTGGTGTCAGATAACCGTTAAGGAAGTTCCGTTAGAAGCGGTTATAGAAGATGTACTGAGAATACCTTTGGAACTTATGACCGTAACGGGTTATGAAAAGGGGATTGCAGGACATGAGGTTGTGGCAATCTTCGATAATATCAAGGTGCTAAAGCCGACAGGAAATGCACAGTATCAAGGCTTTCAGATTTTAATGAGTGGGAAAGGCTGTCGCAACTATGAAAATTTTTTGCAACTCAATGAGGAAACATGGTTTGATTTCTTGAACAGAGTTTGTCAGTATCATATCAATGTTCCTCGGATTGATTTGGCGATAGATGACAGAAAACCGTATTTGAGTATTCCCGATTTGATTGTACGGACAAAAGAGGGATTGCTTTCTTCAAAGTTACGGGAGATAGATTTTCACGACTCGGGAGAACTGAAAGAGGAAGTGTTTCAGAGTAAAGGTGGAAGTCTTTATCTCGGCAGTTCAGTCAGTAATTTGAGATTGGTATTTTATGAAAAGGGATATGAACAGAATAAAAAATATGGAGTAGAATTAGACGAAAATTGGAATAGATATGAATTAAGATTTCGGCAGGAAATGGCAGTAAGTGTAGTACAGGAATTATTGAAATATAGAGATGTGGCAGGACTGGCAATGGAAATATTGAACAGCAAAATACGATTTTTAGAAAAGCCGACAGACAGCATGACAACACGAAAAAGGCTTTATCCAACCTATCAAGCATGGGCGGAACTGATGAGAGATATAGGTAAGGTGAAACTTACCATGCAACCACAGAAGAAAAGTTTACAAAAGGTATGGGAATGGTTAGAAAAGTATGTTGCACCGTCTTTGAAACTGTTTGCAGAGGTTGGGAAGATAGAGCAGAGAGATTATATCGGTAATCTTGTAAAAAATGGAGAAATGAATATTACACAGAAGCAGTTGTATGATGATTATATAAAATCCTCTCGATTGGCGGAGGAAGAAAGGAGAGCATTTGACAGAAAGTATCAGACAGAAGAAAACAGCAATGACGGTAAATGAAGCGTCAGAGTATACGGGGATTGGACGGAATAGTTTGAGAAAATTGATTGCATGGAAGAAAATTCCTGTAATAAGAATTGGAAATAAAATCTTGATACGTTCCGAAGTTTTAGACCGTTTTCTACAGGAGAATGAGGGACATAATATAACAAATAAATATGATGTTATAGCAATGTAGGTAATCAAAGTTATATGCTATTGACTACTGATAGATTAGCAGGTGTATAATACTGTCAGAATTATTCAGACAGTCCTTGCACGGAAAGGAGAGTGCAGATTGGGCAAGGACTTAAAAAGGGAAAGTGTTGCCGGACGGAATTATTCAAAGAAGCAATGGGAGTTACCGAGGACGTTTTCAATATAAAGGCGAGATATACACAAGAGATAATACTGATTTGAAAAAATTGATACAGGAAATGGAAGATTTGCGGTATGAGGTTAAACATGGCATAAAGGGAAAGGGAGATAATATTACTCTAAACGCATGGTTTGATATATGGCTCAATACACATAAGAAGCGGAGTATAAAAGAAAGTACGCAGATTAGATATGATGATTTTTACCGCCGATATATCGAAAAACAGATTGGAAAATATCGAGTGGCAGATTTCACGCCGATTCTGATTGAGAGACTTCTTCAAAGTATGGCGGATAAAGATTTCAGTACAAAAACAATCCATGACGTATATAACATTCTTAATGCAATGTTCAAATATGCGGTGCATAACCGTATTATATCTTTTAATCCGTGTGCAGGCGTAGAAGTTCCCAAAACAAAGAAAAAAGATATTCGTGTATTGACGGTGGAAGAACAGCGCGAAGTCATAGAACAGGCAAAAGGACGGTTACATAGTAATATGATAGAAGTTGCACTTGGAACTGGGCTTCGCAGCGGTGAGTTAAGGGGCTTAACTTGGTCGGATATTGATTTTCGCAAACGGGAAATATCTATCAATAAAACGCTTGTGTATATCAAAGATATGGAAACAAAGAAATATGTGTTTAAGTACCAAACGCCGAAAACCAAAAACAGCATACGGACAATTCCAATGCAGGAAAGTGTGTATAAAGCATTGAAACGTCAGAAAATCCAGTTAAAAGAAATGCAGTTAATGTGTGAAGAATGGAAAAAACTTAGAGGGATTTGAACATCTTGTTTTTTTAGGAAAGAACGGAAAACCTATTTCTGAACGGGCATTTCAAGTTACGCTGGATGGTATAGAGAAAGCAATCAATAAGGAACGTGAATGTATCGCAAAGAAGAATAAGACAAGTTTTGAACCGATACCACATTTTTATCCTCATGCACTTCGACATACCTTTGCGACAAGATGTTTTGAAGCAGGAATTGAAGCGAAAGTAGTACAAGGATTTCTGGGACACTATTCGATTGCAATTACATTGGATTTGTATACACACGTTACAGATGATAAAGCAAAATCGGAAATGGATAAATTACAGAATTTATATCAAGAGATTATTTAAGATGTGAAAAGAAAATATAAATGTGCGGATTTCTTTAGAAAAAACTGTCCAAGAACTGTCCACGGACGTTATAAACAGTTTCTATATACAGCGAAAACCCGCTAACCACAAGGGCTAACG
>ENA-OPYU01000015-OPYU01000015.1-human-gut-metagenome-genome-assembly--contig:-NODE-15-length-55327-cov-5.808080_pt1 | contig 55327 bp, 57 predicted proteins | sample MGYA00242637_ERZ504482 | MGnify/ENA primary metagenome ERZ504482 (study PRJEB26092, sample SAMD00036237) | human gut metagenome | host: Homo sapiens | study: EMG produced TPA metagenomics assembly of... | reverse complement strand
TCAGATAGGAACAAGATTAATTACTATTATTTGAATTCAAATGAATAAATTGATGTGTACCAAAGTTTATGCACTGGTGTTGATGCTGTTTGCTGCCGTTTCTGTATACGGGCAGGACAATGTGATAGACGAGGTTGTATGGGTAGTAGGTGACGAGGCCATTCTTAAATCGGATGTAGAGAATGAGCGTCTGAATGCCCAGTATGAAGGTCGTAAGTTTGATGGTGATCCGTATTGTATTATTCCGGAACAGCTTGCCATTCAGAAATTATTTCTTCATCAGGCTGCTATTGATAGTATTGAGGTTTCCGAACAGGAAATTATCAGTGATGTGGAAAGACGTACAAATTGGCTGATTGATCAGATTGGTTCTAAGGAAAAAGTAGAAGAATATTATAATAAGACTTCTACACAAATACGCGAAATGCTCCGCGAGAATATACGTGATGGAAAAACGGTACAGAAAATGCAGCAGCAGATTGTGGGGGATATCAAGATTACTCCAGCCGAAGTCCGTCGTTATTTCAAGGATCTTCCTCAAGACAGTATTCCTTTTATTCCTACTCAGGTAGAAGTGCAGATCATTACTATGGAACCTAAGATTCCGCAGGAAGAAATTGAGCGTGTGAAGAAGACTTTGCGTGACTATACGGAACGTGTTACTTCCGGTGAAATAGCTTTCTCTACTTTGGCGCGTCTGTATTCGGAAGATGAAGGTTCACGCCGTCGTGGTGGTGAACTCGGATTTATGGGCAGGGCTGAGTTGGTACCTGAATATGCGAATGTGGCATTCAATCTGCAAGACCCTAACAAGGTATCCAAGATTGTGGAGTCTGAATTTGGCTTCCATATTATCCAGTTGATCGAAAAACGTGGTGACCGTATCAATACCCGCCATATCTTGTTAAAACCGAAAGTGGATGAAAAAGATCTGGAAGCAGCTTTGTTACGTTTGGATTCTATTGCCAATGATATCCGTAATGAGAAATTTACTTTTGATGATGCCGCTACTTATATCTCTCACGATAAGGATACGCGTAACAACCATGGTTTGATGGCGAATCCGCAGACTGGTACGGCGCGTTTTGAAATGCAACAATTGGCACAGGTGTCACAAGAGGCTGCAAAGATGGTGGAAGGCATGAATGTGGGGGAAATTTCCAAACCTTTTACCATGATTAATGCAAAAGGAAAGGAAATTTGCGCTATCGTGAAATTGAAAACCCGCTTGAACGGGCATAAGGCAACCATTACGGAAGACTACCAACGCCTGAAAGGCATCGTGATGGAAAAACGCAGTGAAGAAAAACTTGACAAGTGGATCAAGGATAAACAAAAACATACCTATGTGCGTATTAATGAGAAGTGGCAGAAATGTGATTTCAAATATCCAGGTTGGGTAAAGAAATAATGTAGTGTATAAAGTATATGCTTGGAAAAAGAAAGAATACATACTCTTCGGGCAGGCATAGGATACTTGTGGTAAGTGTCCTGTGCCTGTTCGGCTTTTGCTTGCTGGCTCAAGTGAGACCAGCTAAAAAAGGGGGAACAGAAACCGGCTAAAAGTAAGGTGTATCTGTTGCATTCGGATGTGTTGAAGAAAAGTCCGTTGAATCCAGACCCGGATGCACAGATTCTGATTGGAAACGTTGCGTTCCGTCACGACAGTGTATATATGTATTGTGACAGTGCTTGTTTCTATGAGAAAACGAATTCGCTGGAAGCTTTTGACAATGTGAAGATGGTGCAGGGGGATACCTTGTTTCTGTATGGGGACTATTTGTTTTATGACGGGAATACCCAGATTGCCCAGGTACGCTATAATGTGCGTATGGAAAACAAGAACACGACTTTGTTGACAGATAGTTTAAACTACGATCGTATTTATAATTTGGGATACTACTTTGATGGCGGGACATTGATGGACGAGGAAAATGTATTGACTTCGGAATGGGGGGAATATAGTCCGGCTACCAAAATATCTGTGTTCAATTATGATGTGAAGTTGGTCAATCCTAAGTTTACTTTGACTTCCGATACATTACGATACAGCACAGCAACCAAAATTGCTAATATCCTTGGCCCGTCTGATATTGTCAGTGATGCTAACCATATTTATTCAGAATTGGGTTTTTATAATACTCAGATAGGGCAGGCAGAATTGTTGGACCGTTCCGTGCTGACCAATGAGGGGAAGCGTTTGATAGGAGACAGTCTGTTTTATGATCGTGTAAAAGGATACGGGGAGGCGTTTGATAATGTGATCATGACAGATACAGTAAACAAGAATATGCTGACTGGTGATTATTGTTATTATAATGAATTGACCAAGTATGCTTTTGCTACTAAAAAAGCGGTAGTAGTGGATTATTCACAAGGTGACAGTTTGTTTATGCATGCCGATACATTGCAAATGTATACCTATTATTTGAATACTGATTCTATGTTCCGGGAAACGCGGGCGTATCATAAAGTGCGTATGTATCGCGCGGATGTGCAGGGGGTATGTGACTCGTTGGTCTTTTCCTCTAAGGATAGTTGCTTGATCATGTATTATGACCCTATACTGTGGAATAACAACCAGCAGTTGTTGGGAGAGAAAATCATGATTTATATGAATGACAGTACGATAGACTGGGCGCATATTCAGAACCAGGCTTTGTCTGTAGAGCAACTGGATTCTACTAGTTATAATCAGGTGACAGGAAAAGAGATGAAGGCTTGGTTTCAAGGCGGTGAGATGCGCAAAGTAGATGTGATCGGTTCGGTTCGTCTGGTATATTATCCGATGGAAAGCGACAGTACGCTGATTGGAATGAATGTTTCTGAAACCAGTCTGCTGAATATGTTTTTGGAGAACCGAAAGATGAAAAAAATGATTATGAGTCCGAAATCGAACGGTACTCTTTATCCTATGCTTCAACGTCCGCCGGAGAAGATGAAGCTGGATAATTTTGTGTGGTTTGATTATATCCGTCCGCTTGATAAAGAGGATATCTTTGAGTGGCGTGGAAAGAAAGCTGGTCAGGAGTTGAAGAAGAGCAATCGGAGTGCTGTTCCTTTGCCCAATCATAATTTATTTAATAAAAAGAAATAGCTATGGGAATGTTTAAGATGGAAAAGCCCCGCCGTTTCAACCATCAATATATTTATGTGGATGAACGGAAGGAGAAGCTGCAGAAACTGGAGGAGAAAGCTAAACGCGATTTGGGTATGCTTCCTCCCAAAGAATTTTCTCCGGAAGATATCCGTGGAAAGTTCGTTGAAGGTACTAAGCATTTAAAACGCAGAAAAGAAAGCGGACGTAAGCCAATGACTTATGGGGCTTTGTTTGTGGCCATTTTGGTTTTGTTGTATATTTTGCATTACCTGGTGACCGGTGAGTTTACTTTTTAATTACGCAAGTTTATAAGATATATGAGCGATATTATCCGTTTGCTGCCGGATTCCGTTGCCAATCAGATAGCAGCGGGAGAGGTGATTCAGCGTCCTGCATCAGTGATTAAAGAATTGGTGGAGAATGCTATCGATGCAGGTGCGCAGCACGTTGATGTGTTGGTTGTGGATGCAGGAAAGACTTCCATTCAGGTGATTGATGATGGAAAAGGTATGTCGGAAACAGATGCACGTTTGTCTTTTGAGCGCCATGCGACTTCTAAAATTCGTGAAGCTGCTGATTTATTTGCTTTGCATACCATGGGATTTCGTGGAGAGGCTTTGGCTTCTATTGCCGCTGTGGCTCAGGTGGAGCTTCGTACTCGTATGGAAGGGGAGGAATTGGGAACGATGTTGACGATATCCGGTTCCAAGGTAGAGGGACAGGAAGCGGTTTCGTGCCCGGAAGGTAGTAGCTTCTGTGTGAAGAATTTATTCTTTAATGTACCGGCGCGTCGTAAGTTCTTGAAATCGAATCAGACGGAGCTGAGTAATATATTGACGGAGTTTGAACGGATTGTATTGGTTAATCCGGAGGTGTCTTTCACTTTGCACCATAATGGGGCGGAACTGTTCAATCTTCCTGCACTTCAGTTGCGCCAACGTATCATGGGAGTTTTCGGAAAGAAAATAAATCAGGAGTTGTTATCGCTGGATGTAGATACTACAATGGTCCGTGTTTCCGGGTTTGTAGGAAAACCTGAAACAGCCCGTAAGAAAGGAGCCCGCCAATATTTTTTTGTAAACGGGCGATATATGCGCCATCCTTATTTTCATAAGGCTATCATGGATGCATACGAGCAGTTAGTTCCCGTGGGTGAGCAAGTATCTTATTTCATTTATTTTGAGGTGAATCCTGCTAATATTGATGTGAACATACATCCTACTAAAACAGAGATAAAGTTTGAGAACGAGCAAGCCATCTGGCAGATATTGGCGGCTGCCGTGAAAGAAACTCTAGGTAAGTTCAATGCGGTACCTTCTATTGATTTTGACACGGAGGGAATGCCGGATATTCCAGCCTTTGATGCATCTCCATACACTGGTATACAGCCACCAAAGACGACTTATAATCCTGATTATAATCCTTTTAATGTTTCGGCTGCTCCTCCCTCCTCTTATTCAAAGCCTAGTAAGGACTGGGAACAACTGTATGCGGGACTGGAACGTCATGCTTCTTCTCAAAACTTTCATCCTGACGAGAATGATTATAGGGCGGAAGAGACTTCTCCTGCGGAGGAAAATCCCGGATTGTATGATCATGTGGAGGACTCTTCAGTCAGTGAGAAATCCGGCCAGCATTATCAGTTTAAAGGACGTTTTATTTTGACTTCTGTAAAGTCCGGGTTAATGATCATTGATCAGCAGCGTGCCCATATCCGTATTTTATATGACAAGTATATAGATCAGATAAGTCGTCGTCAAGGTATTTCTCAAGGAATGTTGTTTCCAGACATTGTACAGTTTCCACTTTCCGAAGTTGCTATTTTGCAGGAAATTATGGAAGACTTGTCTTTCCTAGGATTTGAACTGACTGATTTGGGAGGAGGAAGTTATGCCATAAACGGTGTTCCTGCAGGTATTGAAGGCCTTAACCCGATAGACTTGATCCAAAATATGGTGCACACTGCTATGGAAAAAGGTGGCAAAGTAAAAGAAGAGGTGCAGAGTATTTTGGCATTGACTTTGGCAAAAGCGACGGCAATTGTTCCCGGACAAGTGTTGACGAATGAAGAAATGACTGGTTTGGTGGATGGCTTATTTGCTGTGGCTACCCCTAATTATACTCCGGATGGTAAAACGGTTCTTTCTGTTATTAATGAAGATGATTTGGAAAAGCTGTTTAAATAATTTGCTAATGTGCTGATTTGCCAATGTGCTGCGCTATGTCCACATGGCAATTGACACATTGGCATATTGATGCATTGTTACGTTATAAAGAACGTGAAGATTCTTGAACTAAATAAAAACAAATTCAATACACCGTTATTCTTTGGCAGGACTTTTGTACTTTTGAAAACTCATTTGCCGTAGAAAGTTTTTTTTGAGTAAGGACTTTGGGCAGACAATAAACTATTATATGAAAATAACATTACTTAGCTTGGTCCTGTGCCTGTTTTGTTCTTTGAATATGGCGGCACAAGGAAGTGACATAGGTAGTAATCCTGAGGATACCACCATTCATCAACTTTCAAAAAAAGAATTAAGACGCCAGAAGGTGGCTAAGCGCAATATACATTATAATATATTGGGAGGACCGAGTTATACTCCGGATTTTGGTGCGTTAATAGGAGGTAGTGCTCTTGTTACATTTCGTATGAATCCATCGGATACCTTGCAGAAACGTTCTGTGTTGCCGATGGCTGTTGCGGTAATGTTCGAGGGGGGCTTGAATCTGATGGTGAAACCTCAGTTGTTTTTCAAGAATGATAAATTCCGTATTTTTGGAAAATTCACTTACAAGAATACATTGGAGAATTTTTATGGTATCGGCTATGCTACCAATAAGCATTATGAGCGCAGTGACTCTACCAGTGAATATCGTTATAGCGGTTTCCAGATTAATCCGTGGTTTTTATTCCGTTTAGGTAAAAGTAATTTCTTTGCCGGTCCCCAGATTGACTTGAGTTATGATAAAATGTCCGAGCCTGCCAAATATTTGGTAGATCAGTCTGATTATAAAAGGTTGGGAGGTACTGCTCACGGATATTCTAATTTCAGTTCGGGGGTAGGATTTCTGCTGACTTATGACAGCCGGGATATTCCTGCTAATGCTTATAAGGGCATTTATCTGGATTTTCGTGGGCTGATGTACCAGAAGTTTTTGGGAGGAGATAATAACTTTTACCGCTTGGAAATGGACTACCGCCAATACAAAAGGGTAGGAAATAGAAAAGTTATAGCTTGGACTGCCCAAACCAAGAATGTGTTTGGTGATGTTCCTATGAACCAATATGCTTTAAGTGGCACTCCTTTTGATCTTCGTGGATATTATATGGGGCAGTATCGTGATAAATCCTCTCATGTGGTGCTTGCCGAATATCGTCAGATGTTCAATACGGATAAAAGTACATGGGTAAAGCGTATGTTGCATCATTTGGGTTTTGTTGCTTGGGGAGGGTGCGGTTTTATGGGGCCTACCATGGGTAAGATTGAAGGAGTTCTTCCCAATGCTGGTGTGGGACTTCGTATTGAGGTGCAGCCGCGTATGAATGTACGTCTGGACTTCGGACGTAATTTTGCCAATGACCAAAGTTTGTTCTATTTCAATATGACAGAAGCATTTTAATGGAAGTAAACACTATGCAGACCGAATATATATTAAGAGCGATGGATGCGGCTTTAGCTGCCGGTAAAGAAATTCTGAACGTTTATAATGATCCTTTTTCTGATTTTCAGATTGAAAGGAAAGCCGATAATTCTCCACTGACTCTTGCAGACCGTAAGGCGCATGAAATCATTATGACTTATTTGCAAGAAACAGACTATCCGGTATTGAGTGAGGAAGGAAAGCATTTGCCTTACGAGAAACGGGCGCAATGGGATACGTTGTGGATAGTCGATCCCTTGGATGGAACAAAGGAATTTATAAAACGAAATGGGGAATTTACTGTCAATATTGCTTTAGTAAAAGAAGGAATTCCTGTTTTTGGAGTGATCTATGTTCCTGTCAAAGAAACGCTTTATTGGGGTGAACTGACAACCGGCGCTTATAAAATGGAAGGAGTGACCGGACGTGCAGACCGTTCACTGGAAGAAATGAAGGCATCGGCATTCCGTATGCCTTGTGCCGAAACAAATGAAGTTTTTGTTATTGTTGCTTCCCGTTCCCATCTGTCGGCCGAAACAGAAGAGTATATTAAGGAAAAGCGAAAGATATACCCTCATGTGGAGTTGGTATCTGTGGGCAGTTCCATCAAGATTTGCAGGGTTTGTGAGGGACTGGCCGATGAATATCCCCGTTTTGCCCCTACTATGGAGTGGGACACGGCGGCCGGTCATGCCATAGCTAAGGCATCCGGAGCAGAAATATATCAGGCGGGACAAAAAGGAACCGTTGAAATATAACAAGCCGGACTTGCTGAATCCTTGGTTTATCGTTAAACGAAATTAATACCCGGAAACGATGCTGACATTTAAAATGATTATTGTGTTTTTTGGATTAATAGGGATGGTGACTGCGCTAGTCCTTGATAAAATGCGTCCCGGAATGATTCTGTTCTCTGTTACTGTACTCTTTCTTTGTTTCGGTATATTAACTCCGAAAGAGATCTTGGAGGGATTCAGTAATAAAGGGATGATTACCGTAGCGCTGCTTTTTCTGATCAGTGAAGGAGTCCGGCAATCGGGAGCGTTGGGACAGTTGATAAAGAAACTTCTGCCTCAAGAGAAAACAACGGTCATGAAGGCGCAGGCACGTATGCTGCCCGTTATTTCTTTTGTTTCTGCTTTTCTCAATAATACGCCGGTGGTCGTGATTTTTGCGCCTATTATTAAACGTTGGGCGGAATCTGTCTGTATTCCGGCAACCAAATTCTTGATCCCTATTTCGTATGCTACTATACTGGGGGGAATGTGTACGCTTATCGGGACTTCTACTAATCTGGTAGTGGATGGTATGATTTTAGATGCCGGATATAAGGGCTTTGGTATGTTTGAATTAGGCCGGGTGGGTATTTTCATTGCTTTGGCAGGAGTTGTTTATTTGTTGTTCTTTTCTTCTAGGTTGTTGCCGGAGGTACGGAAAGACACGGTAGGCGACGAACATGGGGAAGCGGATGCGTCTTCTTTTCATCGTGTTGAAGCGGTGATAGGTGCTCGTTTCCCGGGTATCAATAAAAGGGTGGGGGATTTTAATTTTGTCCGTCATTATGGCGCTGAAGTAAAAGAAATAAAACGAAGCGGAGTTAGTATTGTAGATAATCTGTCACGTGTGAAGTTTCGTGAGGGAGATACGTTGGTGCTATGGGCAGATGATTCATTTATCTCTACATGGGGGAGACTCTTCTGTATTCGTGTTATTGGCCAATGGCAAAGATACCGAGCCGAAAGCTGGGAGAAAGAAACGTTGGTTTGCATGACTTTATTGGTGTTGATGATTGTGGGGGGCAACAGTAGGAGAGTTGCCTTTTATGGAAGAATTATTTCCTGGTATTGATCTTGATATGTTCTTTTTCGCAGCTATAACGACTGTGATAATGGCATGGACCAAACTTTTTCCGGCACGTAAATATACAAAATATATATCATGGGATATCTTGATAACCATTGCCTGTGCGTTTGCTATAAGTCGCGCCATGGTAAATTCCGGAGTGGCGGATGTCATTGCGCATGGAATCATTGATATGAGTGATGATTATGGTCCGCATGTGTTGCTGGCTGTTTTGTTTATCATTACAAATCTGTTTACCGAACTGATAACCAATAATGCTGCCGCTGCATTGGCTTTTCCGCTTGCCCTTTCCTTATCCAATCAGTTGGGGGTAAGTCCTATGCCCTTTTTTGTTGTCATCTGCATCGCTGCATCTGCCAGTTTTTCCACTCCTATCGGTTATCAGACTAATTTGATTGTGCAGGGTATCGGAAACTATAAGTTTATGGATTTTGTACGTATCGGTTTACCGTTGAATATATTGACATTTATAATTTCGGTTATTCTGATACCGCTGATATGGCCTTTTTGATGAAGTTAAAGACAAAATGAAAATAGAGAATGGAAGAAGAAAACATATATCCTATATTTGACCGTATGCTTTCCCGGAAAGATAAAGAAGAACTGCTGGGACAACGGGGAGTTATGCTGTGGCTGACGGGACTCAGCGGTTCCGGTAAGAGTACTATTGCCATAGCTTTGGAACGTGAATTACATAAACGTGGTTTGCTCTGCCGTATATTGGACGGGGATAATATTCGTAGTGGCATCAATAATAATTTGGGCTTTTCGGCAGAGGATCGTGTGGAAAATATCCGTCGCATAGCCGAAATAGGCAAGCTGTTTGTTGATACAGGAATCATTACCATTGCCGCTTTCATCAGTCCCAGTAATGAGCTCCGGCAGATGGCAACCCGTATCATCGGGGCGGAGAATTTTCTGGAAATTTATGTCAGCACTCCTTTGGAAGAGTGTGAGAAACGTGATGTAAAAGGACTTTATGCCAAAGCGCGTCGGGGTGAAATTAAGAATTTTACCGGCATTTCTGCACCTTTTGAAGCTCCGGAGCGTCCTGCATTGTCTTTGGATACTTCCAAACTGAGCTTGGAAGAGTCGGTCAATACTTTGTTGGAACTAGTGCTCCCCACTGTTGGTAAAAAAGGAGAAAAAATATAATTCATTATAAAATGGAAGAAAATTATAAATTGAGCCACTTAAGGGAACTGGAAGCTGAGTCTATCCATATCATTCGTGAAGTGGCAGCTGAATTTGAGAATCCTGTTATGCTTTATAGTATTGGTAAAGATTCGTCTGTCATGGTACGTTTGGCAGAGAAGGCTTTCTATCCGGGAAAGGTGCCTTTCCCTTTGATGCATATCGATTCTAAATGGAAATTCAGGGAAATGATAGAGTTCCGTGATCAATACGCCAAAGAACATGGATGGAATTTGATAGTGGAAAGTAATATGGAGGCTTTTAATGCCGGAGTAGGGCCTTTTACGCATGGCAGCAAAGTGCATACAGATTTAATGAAGACACAGGCGTTGCTTCACGGGCTGGATAAATATAGGTTTGATGCCGCCTTTGGTGGAGCACGTCGTGATGAGGAAAAGTCACGTGCCAAAGAACGTATATTCTCTTTTCGTGACCGTTTTCATCAATGGGATCCTAAAAACCAGCGTCCTGAATTGTGGGATATTTATAATGCTAAGATTCATAAAGGGGAAAGTATCCGTGTGTTTCCATTAAGCAACTGGACTGAGCTGGATATTTGGCAGTACATCCGTTTGGAAAATATTCCTATTGTGCCGCTTTATTTTGCCAAGGAACGTCCTGTGGTGAATATAGATGGAAATTTGATTATGGCTGATGATGACCGCCTGCCCGAAGAATATCGGGACCGTATTGAAATGAAGGAAGTACGTTTCCGTACTTTGGGGTGTTGGCCTTTGACTGGGGCCGTAGAGAGTGATGCCGATACGATTGAGAAGATTGTAGAGGAGATGATGACCACTACTAAAAGTGAGCGTACCACCCGTGTCATTGATTTCGATCAGGATGCCAGTATGGAGCAGAAGAAACGTGAGGGATATTTTTAAATGGATAAGTAGAAATTTAAAATGAAGAAATGGGTGATGGAGAATAAACTGAATATAAAGGAATATTTAGATAAGGATGAACAGAAAGACTTGCTACGTCTGTTGACAGCCGGTTCGGTAGACGATGGAAAGTCTACCTTGATAGGACGTCTGTTGTTTGACAGCAAGAAGTTATACGAAGACCAACTTGCCGCTTTGGAGCGTGACAGTAAACGTGTGGGGAATGCAGGTGACCATATAGATTACGCTTTGTTGTGCGACGGGTTGAAAGCAGAACGTGAGCAGGGTATTACGATTGATGTAGCTTACCGTTATTTTTCAACGAACAATCGTAAATTTATTATAGCCGATACTCCGGGACATGAACAATATACCCGCAATATGATTACCGGAGGTTCTACTGCCAATCTTGCCATAATCTTGGTAGATGCTCGTTTAGGTGTGATTACGCAGACCTGCCGCCATACTTTTCTGGTATCTTTATTGGGAATAAAGCATGTGGTGCTGGCGGTGAACAAGATGGACCTTGTCGGGTTTTCGGAAGAGCGTTTCAACGAAATCGTGACCGAATATAAGAAGTTTGTAGAGCCATTGGGAATCCCGGATGTGACTTGTATTCCTCTTTCGGCACTTGACGGTGACAATGTGGTGCAGAAATCTGAACGTACGTCATGGTACAAAGGTACTTCTTTATTGGAAGTGCTTGAAACGGTTTCCATCGAGAATGATCATAATCTGGCCGATTTCCGTTTCCCGGTTCAGTATGTATTAAGACCGAATCTGGATTTCCGCGGTTTCTGTGGAAAGATTGCTTCCGGTGTCATCCATAAAGGAGATGAGGTGATGGCTTTGCCTTCCGGCAAGAAATCTCATATCAAGAGTATTGTTACTTATGATGGTGAGTTAGAGTATGCTTTCCCGCCGCAAGCGGTGACGTTGACTTTGGAAGATGAGATTGATGTGTCTCGCGGAGAAATGTTGGTACATGCCGATAACATGCCTGTGATAGACCGTAATTTTGAAGCTATGTTGGTATGGATGGATGAGGAGGTGATGGACCTTGACAAATCTTTCTTTATCAAGCATACTACCAATACGGGACGTACCCGTATAGATGGCATTAAGTATAAAGTGGATGTGAATACGATGGAGCATTTGTCTGTTGAAAACGGTAAATTGAAAAAGGAGGATCTGCCTTTGCAATTGAATCAGATTGCCCGTGTGACATTTACTACTGCCAAGCCGCTTTTCTTTGATTCTTATCAAAAGAATAAAGCTTGTGGTTCTTTCATTTTGATTGACCCCATTACCAATAACACCAGTGCGGTGGGGATGATTATAGACAGAGTGGAAGCCAAAGATATGCTGAATGCCATGGAAGTTCCTACTTTGAATCTGACGGATTTGGGTATTGGTGAGGAATATTATGAAGCCGTAGAAAAGGTGGTGAAAGAATTGGACCGTCAAGGCATTACAGTCAAGATAGAAAAATAACAGCGTACAATTAAAAAAGAAGAGTAATGGGATTACTTGAATTCAATAAACTGCCAATCAATACATTAGTAGGCGCCGATTGGAAAACTTTTAAGGCGATTACTACAGGAAGGGAAATTGATTCGGCATATAGAGGAAAATACCGTTTGACGAAAGTTGTATGCCGTTTGCTTTCCACCTTGGCTCCATTGCAGGAAAAGCGATACAGGAAACTGTTGGCCGATAAGTCTTTGGAACACGACCCGGTCTTTATCCTCGGACATTGGCGTAGTGGGACTACCTTTATGCACAATGTATTCTCTTGTGACAAACATTTCGGATATAATACTACTTATCAGACTGTGTTCCCTCATCTGATGATGTGGGGACAGCCATTTTTTTCAAGAAGAATATGAGTTGGCTGATGCCTGACAAGCGTCCGACAGATAATATGGAACTGGCCGTAGATTTGCCTCAGGAGGAAGAGTTTGCATTGGCCAATATGATGCCCTATACCTATTATAACTTTTGGTTCCTGCCTAAGTACCAACAGGAATATGCTGATAAATACTTGTTGTTCAATGATATCAGTGATGAGGAATTGAAAGTGTTTGAGGATATATTCACCAAACTTATTAAAATTTCTCTTTGGAATACAGGCGGAACACAATTCTTAAGTAAGAATCCGCCTCATACAGGTCGTGTAAAAGAGTTGGTCAAGATGTTTCCGAATGCCAAATTCATCTATTTGATGCGTAATCCGTATACGGTATTCGAATCTACGAGGAATTTCTTCACCAATACAATCCAACCGTTGAAACTGGAGGATATTTCTCCAGAGACGTTGGAACAGAATGTGCTTTCCATTTATGCCAAGCTGTATCATAAATATGAGGCGGATAAAAGATTCATTCCTGAAGGAAATTTGATGGAAGTGAAATTTGAGGATTTTGAAGCGGATGCAATGGCTATGACTGAGTACATCTATAAATCTCTTTCTATTCCCGGATTCGAAGCAGCTGCTCCGGCTATTAGCCAATATATAGGCGGAAAGAAGGGATATAAGAAGAATAAGTATAAGTATAATGACCGTACGGTCCGGTTAGTGGAAGAGAATTGGAAGTTTGCACTAGATCAGTGGGGGTATTCCATCTAAAAAATAAATGCCCGCAATTCTGTTTTTATAAGGAATTGCGGGCATGATTACCTTCTGCTGACAGAAGGTAGTGTATTATTGGGCTTCGATAATTACACGACGGTTGAATGCCGGAGGAGTTAAGGTGTTTACACCACCCATTCCGCTGATAATCAGATTGTTTTTGTTGACACCCAATTTAACCAGTTCATTAGCCACGTTGTTGGCACGGTCTTCACTTAACTGCTTGTTCCATGCAGCGCTACCTGTATCACTATCAGCATAACCGGTTACTTTCAATTTTAGTCCCGGATTGTCTTTTACCAAATCTGCGATTTGTTGCAAATTTACAGTAGAGTTGGTAGGAAGAACCGCTGAACCGATCTGGAAAAATACAGATTGAGGAGCCGGAGCAATTTGGTTCACTGTAACTTGTTCTGTAACCACTTCAGTGGGTTGGTTGGCAAGTTGGGCTTTTAATTGACGGTTTTGTTCTATCTGTTGAGCCAAAGCGGTATTGATAGCATCCATTTGTGAAGAGGTAAGTGCCATGATAGCATCTACATCCGGAGCTGGTTTGAATCCTCTTTGTGGAAATTTATAAGTGATACCCACTGTAGCACCTGCCATAAAGTCAGGGCCTTTACTGGTGGTTTTTCCATCAAAATTTGTTTTCTGTACCCATTCCGTAAAGTTCCAGATTTAAGTCCCAGGCACTGGCCAGATGGAATGTATTGATGATACCGAAATTGAATGCCAGTGAATTACGACGTGGAGCATCATATGAGTGGGCAAAACCGAAACCTACGAATGGCACGAAGTCGTATATGCGGTCTTCATTATATCCGGCTATCATGTTACTGACATTGAATAAGATGTCACCATGCAAATTCATGTAGTTGAACTTATCCTGATAGTATCCTTCGCTTAACATGTGAGGTTTGGAATATGCGGAAGGTTCACTGGAAAAACTCTTCGACTGCAAACCGCTATATTGCAAACGTAATCCTAAGCCGGGAGTAAACCATTTACCGATTGATATTTGAAGAGCGGGAGCAATACGTTTCTTGAATTTACCAAGATCGGACTGATCGCCGAACAGTACTTGTGCACCTCCACCAACAGAGAAGAACCAATTATCGAAGAAGTGATTGGTCTCTACCTTGTACTTATCCACAGGTACCTCCATTACATCTACACTCTCGCCTACAAGGACGTTTTGTGAATTGCTTTTCTGCTGTGCAAACGCTACAGAACTTAAACTGGCCGCAGCCAGCAAAAACATTAAGTTTTTTTCATACTCAATTTCTATTAGTTAATTATTGTCCAGGTTTATCTTCCCAAATTCAACTAAATAACATGAGTGCTGATCAAAAAGTTTGAGTAGGTTGACTATTTAATACTTTTTTTATGAAAGAAGGCTGAAAAAGATAGTGGGTATCTGTGCTGTATCCGGCATCAAAACTGAATCCTTCCCATTTGAATCCTTTAAATCCCCAGGATTCTCTATCCGGATTTTTAATGATGAAGCGTGTCAATTCTCCACGGCACATTTTTGCATAAACCACAACGGTGGTTAATTTCCGTTTTTTCCATACCTGAAATTCTGGTGTGATCACTTGTACTTCTTGCTCCACGCGTTTCCAATCGAATAAATCTTTCATCTCCCCACTTGCCAGATTGATTAGTATTCCTCCTTTTGCTTTAATTTCTTTGATAAAGGTGTCGGTCAGAATTGGCTTCCAATAGTCAAACATGGATATTCCTCCACGTTCAGGTAGTTTGATATCTCCTTCCATTCTGTAATTCTTGATCTGGTCTAACGGGCGGAGTAATCCGTAAAGAAAAGAAGTGATTCGCAAGTGATCCTGTGCATATTGAAAATCTTCAGGGGTAAAATCCTGTGGGTGGATACGTTTATATACGATACCGGTATAAGCCAGTAAGGCAGCTAAAGCCGAGGGAGAGTCCGAACAGAAATCTTGAAATCGCATATAGTTCTCTGCTGCTATTTTACTGTTCACACGTAAAAGTCGTTCCAGTTCTTCAGCAGAGAATTGGGACATATCAAGTGCATTCTGTATCGCTTCAGTTTGGAATTGTGGTGTACTGGTAACAGGAGTTTGTATTTTGCTCCGTCCGGTCATTGTTTTGGCACATGAAATAAAAGTCATCATAGGCTAAAAAATAATATTTTCTGGCGGCAAATATAAGAAAAACAGATATATTTGTCTTTGTTATTCCATAATTAAATATTGAGAACTATGAAAATGAAAGAGTTAGGATTATTGTTCATGATGCTTTGCATGGTATTTGCCGTAAATGCTCAAGAATTGAAAAAAGGAGATAAATTACCTGATTTTCATTTAAAATCTGCAGTATATGGAGATATTTCTTCGACTGAATTGAAAGGTAAGGTCGTTTTGGTGAGTTTATTTGCCACTTGGTGCGGGCCATGTCAGCTGGAACTGGCTGAAATAGAGAAAACTTTGTGGGCTGAATATAAAGATAACAAGGACTTCGTATTATTAGTAATTGGTCGTGAGCATACGGATGAACAGTTGAAGGCTTATAATGAACGGAAGAAATTCACTTTCCCGTTATATCCCGATCCTAAACGTGAGGTGTTCTCTTTATTTGCTGAAAAGTCAATTCCTCGCGCCTATCTTTTCAATAAAGAAGGAGAAGCCGTTTATACTTCCATCGGGTATGAGAAAGAAGAATTTGGATATCTGATGAATGCCATTGCGGAAGCATTGAAATAGGACCCTGTTGATATTTCAAGATGACTAAACTGTTCTCGTTGTTTATTTTATTATCTTTTTGTTCTCCCGGTTAGTGGACAGAAAAAGCTTGATTCAGATAAAGCAAGAAAAGAAAAAGCTTATCATTTGACAGGTTCTGTCAGAGAACAGGGAGAACGCCCTTATCCCGATCCTTTGCCGGATGTAAATATCCAACTTTATTCTTTGCCTGATACGAGTTTTATAGAAGGTACGGTGAGCGATAAGAAGGGTGTTTTCCGTTTGTACCCTATGAATCCCGGTAATTATTTAATAAGGGCTTCTTTTTTAGGATATGAAACCCTTGAAAAAAAGTGAATATTCCTGCTTATCGGAAAGAAGTTTATGGAGGTGCTCTGATGATGAAACCTTCCAGTATTGTATTGGATGAAACGGTGATAAAGGCCGAACTGCAGAAAATGAAGATGTCCGGAGATACATTAGTATATAATACCGGAGCCTTTAAGACATCGGAAGGAGCTGTTCTGCAGGATTTGGTGAGGCAGCTTCCCGGATTGGAATTAGACGAGAAATCCGGCAAGATGAATTTTCATGGAAAGGAAATCACTCAGATCTTATTAAATGGAAAGGAGTTTTTTGCAGATAGCAAAGTTGCTTTGAACAATATGCCGGTAGATGCTTTGAAAGAGGTAAAGGTATACGAGCAGCAGTCGGATAAAGAGCAAATGACAGGGGTGTCAGATGGTAAGAAGAAAACGGTGATGGATGTGAAGACCAAGAAGGATTTGACAGATGGATTAATGGGGGACGTTTCAGCTTTGAAAGGTTCGGGGGATATGTATGGAGCGAAAATGAGTTTGAATAAATTTGTCGGAAAATGGCGGATGTCCTTGTATGGTGATTTAGGAAAACTCCCCAGATATGGTAATTTTATCAGTGATATGGCCGATAATCCTGCTCAAATGAAGGTATATTGGTTTTAGCTTGGGACGGAAATAAAGAAGCTCAACCTCTAATGTCAGTGCTTTCATATAATAATAATAAAGCGCGGATGAATCGCGAAGCCAGTCAGAAGAATATCTGCCTAACGGTAGCCAATATGCCTATAATAATGGCTTGAGTACGGGTAGGAATAGTTCATTTTTGGGAGAATATATATATGACGGGAAGTTTGAGTGACCGGACGGAAATTAATTTCAGGCATAACATCAATCATAGCCGGTTAAATTCGGTATCAGAAAATATTTCGGCGACTTTCAGTACCAATCCTTTGGACTATGTTTCAGAGCCTTGGAGGGACGATGCAATGATTCCTCCTGAGTTCAGGATAAATAAAAATACGGGAAATTCTCAAAATAAGACGAACAATCTGATGATAGGCAATAATCTTTTGATCACTCATAAATTGAATGATATCGGTCGGAAACTCTCCATAGAGTTAAGAAATGATTATAGTAATCAGGCGAGTGGTAATTATCAGCAATCGTCTATTACTTATTATCAATTGAAGAATGACCTGGGGGCAGATTCGGTTTTATATAGAAATCAATACCGGGAGTCACCTGCCAGAAATTTATTATTGGCGGGGGAGGTCAGCTATACGGAGCCAATAGGAAAACAAATGCTTCAGGTTTATTATCGGCATGAGTATCAACGGCAGAGTAATAATGCGGTTACGTACAATTTGGATGAGGATGCTTTGTGGGGAAGTCTTCCATCTGGTTATGAGGCAGGAAGGGTGGATAGTTTAAGTGATTATACTCGTAATGATCTTCATTCCAATGAATTCGGACTGCGTACCACACTTAATTGGAGAAAAGTGAGGTTGAATATCCGGTTTGGGCTGTCGCCTCAGAAGTCTACGACGAAAAGCAACAGGGGAAAAGTGAAGATAGATACGACCATTACCGTGTTGAACATAGTGCCCGAACTGCATTTTGATTATGATTTGGGCAATAACCATAATATGAGTGTGTATTATAGCGGATACACCCGGCAGCCTTCCATTTATGATTTGTTGTCTGTGCCTGATTATACTAATCCTCTGAACATAACAATGGGGAATCCGGGGCTGAAACCCGCTTTCGGGCAAAGTATATCTGTGAATTACAGAGGAGGAAATATGGAAAAGCAGGAAATGTTATATTGTGGTTTGAGATATAATAATACGATAAATGATATAAGCCGGAAAAGAACCTATGATGAGAAGAGTGGGGTATATACCAGTCGGCCCGAGAATATAAATGGTAATTGGGGCATTGGCGGGAATATATATTATACGAATAAATTATTCAAGAAAATTTTCGCTCGTCTTGCTACTAATGCAAATTATAACCGGAGGGTTTCGTATGTGCAGATAATGGGAGAAGCCAATGAGAATGATCGTAACACCTCCCAAATGCTCTACTTGATGCAGGACGTGGAGTTTGCCTATAAATTGGAAGAGCATGAGTTTAAGATAAATGGAGCAATCACTTATCAGCAAGCCGATAACAGTTATACAAACAATTCGGATTACAGGACGTATGATTTTTATTATGGCGCGGAGTGTCGACTGAAGTTACCTCTCAACTTGAATCTTTATACCGTTGTGAGAAGTATGAATCGCAGGGGATATAAGGATGAGGCCTCCAATACGACGCAGTGGCTTTGGAACAGTGAGCTGACTTACAGTTTTCTGAAAGGGAAAAGAGGGTTACTTAAATTTCAGGTTGTTGATATTCTGCAACAACGGGATTTTGTCAATCGTTGGATGAATGATACCGGACAGGGAGAAACTTGGACTTGGGGATTGGGACGTTATGCGATGGCTACTTTTACTTATCGTTTTAATGATCTTTCCCGTTAGGAGATAAAAAAGGAGCTGATTCAAGAAAAACGAATCAGCTCCTTTTTGAATATCCCTAAGAAAGATTATTTGTAATCTTGCCAGCTCTTTATCTGAATATCCTTTTCACTCATTTCACAGAATGCTTCAATGAAAGCACTTGCCAAACGGGCGTTGGTAATCAAAGGAATATTGTGGTCGATTGCTCCACGACGAATTTTGTAACCATTAGTCAGCTCACGTTTGGTATGGTTTTTCGGAATGTTGACTATCAGGTCGAATTTATGTTCGGCAATCATCTTCATGACATTGTTTTCTGCATCGGGCTTTTCATCCGGCCAGTAAACCGGTGTGGTATTTACTCCGTGTGCATTCAAGAAAGTTGCGGTTCCGGCAGTTGCATAGATCTCATATCCTTTTTCTGCCAGCATACGGCTTGCTTCCAGCAAATCTACTTTGGATTTGGTGGCACCTGACGAGAACATGACAGATTTTGTAGGAATCTTGAAACCTACAGCAATCATAGAGTTCAGCAAAGCTTCATGGAAGTCATCACCGATACAACCCACTTCACCTGTTGAAGACATATCTACGCCCAATACAGGGTCTGCCTTGTGCAGACGGGAGAAAGAGAACTGGGAAGCTTTAACACCGATCCAGTCAATATCGAATGCCGACTTATCCGGTTGGCTGTATGGAGCACCCAACATGATGCGGGTTGCGGTTTCAATGAAGTTGCGTTTCAATACTTTGGAAACAAACGGGAATGAACGTGATGCGCGCAGGTTGCATTCAATCACTTTCACTTCATTATTCTTAGCCAAGAACTGCATGTTGAACGGACCGGAAATGTTTAATTCTTTAGCGATACGGCGACCAATCTTCTTGATACGGCGAGCTGTTTCGAAATAAATCTTCTGAGCCGGGAATACTAATGTGGCATCACCTGAATGGACACCTGCATATTCAATGTGTTCGGAGATGGCATATTCCACTACTTCACCGTTTTGGGCTACAGCGTCGAATTCTATTTCTTTAGTATCTTGCATGAATTGTGATACGACTACCGGATATTCTTTAGAAACTTCTTTAGCCATCTGTAAGAATTCCTTCAGTTCATCTTCGTTATAGCATACGTTCATGGCAGCGCCCGAGAGCACATAGGAAGGACGGACCAATACCGGGTAACCTACTTTGTTTACAAATTCTTCCATGTCTTCCAGGCTGGTCAATTCTTTCCATGCCGGTTGGTCAATACCCAGCTGGTCAAGCATGGCCGAGAATTTATGACGGTTTTCCGCACGGTCGATAGAAAGCGGAGAAGTTCCCAATACAGGTACCGACTGACGGTGAAGCTTCATCGCCAAGTTATTAGGTATTTGTCCACCTACTGATACAATGACACCACCCGGTTGCTCCAGATCAATCACGTCAAGTACACGTTCAAATGAAAGCTCGTCAAAATACAGACGGTCGCACATATCATAGTCGGTAGAAACTGTTTCGGGGTTATAGTTAATCATGATGGATTTGTAACCCAACTTGCGTGCGGTTTGGACAGCGTTTACAGAGCACCAGTCGAATTCTACGGATGAACCGATACGGTAAGCGCCTGAACCTAATACAACTACCGATTTTTCGTTCTTATAATAATTGACGTCATAACCCGTAGTAGCGTATGTCATATATAGGTAATTGGTTAATTCGGGATGTTCAGATGCGACGGTATTGATACGCTTGACAGCCGGAAGGATATTCAAAGCTTTACGACGGGCACGTACAGCCAAGTTCTCCTTTTCCATATTGCCACTGGCTTTTAATACGAAGCGTGCAATCTGGAAGTCGGAGAAGCCTAATACTTTAGCCTGGCGAAGCACATCTTCAGGTAAATCCTCGATCTTATTATAAGTCGAAAGTTTGACCTTATAGTCAACGATGTTTTTTAAACTTACTTAGGAACCACGAGTCGATTTTGGTCAGTTTGTGGATGCGTTCAATACTGTATCCTTCTTCCAATGCAGAGGCGATGGAGAAAATACGGAGGTCTGTCGGGTTGGCCAGTTCCTCATCCAGGTTTTCAAATTTAGTATGGTCATTTCCTACGAAACCATGCATACCCTGACCTATCATACGAAGACCTTTCTGAATGATTTCTTCGAAAGAGCGGCCTATAGACATGATTTCACCCACAGACTTCATGCTGGAGCCAATCTGGCGTGATACACCTGCGAATTTAGTCAAGTCCCAACGGGGAATTTTACAAATCAAGTAATCCAACTGGGGAGCTTCGTAGGCTGAGTTGGGAGTACCCTTTTCGCCAATCTGGTCTAGTGTGTAGCCTAAAGCGATTTTAGCGGCAACGAATGCCAGAGGGAATCCGGTTGCTTTAGAAGCCAAGGCAGAAGAACGGCTCAGGCGTGCATTTACTTCGATAACACGGTAGTCATTTGTTTCTGCATTGAAAGCATACTGGATATTACATTCACCCACAATACCCAAGTGACGGATACATTTTGTAGATAAATCTTGCAACATTGTTACTTGTTCTTCTGTCAGAGAGCAAGTGGGGGCCACCACGATAGATTCGCCGGTATGGATTCCCAGTGGGTCGAAGTTTTCCATGCTTGCCACTGTAAAACAATGGTCGTTGGCATCGCGGATTACTTCAAATTCTATTTCTTTCCAACCTTTCAATGACTCTTCAACCAGGATCTGTTTAGAGAATGCGAATGAACTTTCAGCCAGTTTGATGAAAGCTTCTTCATCCGGACAGATGCCGCTGCCTAAACCACCTAGTGCGTAAGCAGAGCGTACCATAACCGGATAACCGATTTCGCGGGCAGCTTTCAGAGCCTCTTCCATACTTTCCACAGCGTGGCTCTTCGGGGTTTTCATCGGAATTTCATCCAGCTTCTTTACGAATAAATCACGGTCTTCAGTGTACATGATGGCTTCTACCGAAGTACCCAGTACTTCTACACCATATTTCTTCAGTGTACCGTTCAGGTAAAGTTCAGTGCCGCAGTTCAATGCAGTTTGTCCACCGAATGCCAATAAAATACCGTCCGGTTGTTCTTTCTTGATAATTTCTTCAACAAAGAAGGGAGTGACAGGAAGAAAATAAACCTTGTCGGCTATGCCTTCCGAAGTCTGGATAGTCGCGATGTTAGGATTTACCAACACCGAATGAATGCCTTCTTCGCGCAATGCTTTCAGCGCTTGTGAACCTGAGTAGTCAAACTCTCCTGCCTGGCCTATCTTGAGGGCACCCGAACCCAATACCAGGACTTTCTTTAAATCCTTTTTCATTGAAAGTTTCTTTTATTATAATAGTTGTTTTAATGTCGCTAAATATTAAAAAAAACTGCGTCCATCCTCGTACGAGGACTAACGCATTTGTTCGTATGTCTATATTATCTTTGTTCCTGTAGGATACATAGCATTACTAAATTTTGTGCAAAGTAACGACTTATTTCCAAGATAACAAAATAAATCAAGATCTTTGTCAACACAAATTAAAATAAAAGTCTGAAATCCTCTCCGAATGTTCTGTTTCTGTATATTTATTCGGATACTTCTGTATCATCGGCATACGCAAAGCGGAATGAATATCCTATATTTTTCGATCCGCCCATCAGGGTCATATCTTTTAGTCTTCCATCCTGCCGGAAACTATAGTCGTATATATAATAAGTGTCTTCCAGAATATTGGAGCTTCTTTTTCCTAGAATTTCGGCCATCTGTCCGAAAGTGTTCATTACGGTGGTATAGTTTTCGCGGTCATCAATCCATTGTGCCAGTGTGTTCAAGTCCAGACTATAATCATTGGCGATATTGGAAACTTTGTAATCACTGTTGTAAGTTCCTCTCGGAGTAGTGGTTATGGAAGATAAATTTCCGCTTTCCCAATTGTACTCCAATACGGTTCCATTGTTATTGCAGCTTTTCAGATAACCTTCATTATCATAAGAATAGGTTACCGGGCTTTCCCGGTTGGAGAATTTGCATACATAACTTCTGCCGTTTTCCAACGAGGTGCTTATTTCTACCAAAGGAGAATTTTCCGTAGAGTAAGTATAACTGACTTCAGAGTTCTCTTTGTACGTGTAATTTACTGCCGCTAACGGTGAACTGCTGTAAATGCGGGTCAGTCGTTTGTTGTTGTCGTAAGTGAGGCTTATCATTCCCTGATAAGTGATAACATCTGAAATTTTATGTACTTTAATTCCAGTAATCATCCGTGAAGGCTCCGGTACGGGAATACTTTTATCGTCATCATCGGAACATGCGGCAAAGAACAAGCTTGCTACAGAAATAAATAGAACTAGTTTAATGCTCTGTCTTAGTTTATTCATAGAAACAATTATTATATGTGAAATAGCGATTCAAAGTTAAGTGTTTGTGTCAGAATATTCCTATCTTTGCGTAATTTTTAATATAAGATAATATTTAAGAGATATGGGAAAAGAAAAAATCATATTGACCGGCGACCGTCCTACAGGAAGATTGCATATCGGTCATTACGTAGGTTCATTGAAACGCAGAGTTGAGCTTCAGAATTCCGGATTGTATGACAAGACTTTTATTTTCATTGCCGACGCACAGGCATTAACCGATAATATAGAAAATCCCGAGAAGGTACGCCAGAATGTGATTGAGGTAGCGCTTGACTATATGGCTGTCGGTTTGGACCCGATGAAATCTACTATCTTTATCCAGTCTCAGATTCCCGAATTGTGCGAATTGACTTTCTATTATATGGATTTGGTTACCGTTTCACGTCTGCAACGTAATCCGACGGTGAAAACCGAAATCCAGATGCGTAACTTTGAAACTAGCATCCCGGTGGGATTTTTTACTTATCCTATCAGTCAGGCTGCCGATATTACCGCTTTCAAGGCGACTACTGTTCCGGTAGGTGAGGACCAGGAGCCAATGATCGAGCAGACTCGTGAGATAGTACGCCGTTTCAATTATATTTATGGTGACACGTTGGTAGAACCTGAAATCCTGTTGCCGGACAATGCGGCTTGTCTTCGTTTGCCGGGCACAGACGGAAAGGCAAAGATGAGCAAGTCGTTAGGGAACTGCATCTATCTGTCCGATACGGCTGATGAAGTGGAAAAGAAGGTGAAGAGTATGTACACTGACCCGACTCATTTGAAAGTCTCTGATCCGGGTAAGTTGGAAGGAAATACCGTATTCACTTATTTGGACGCTTTCTGCAAACCCGAGCATTTCGGTCGTTATTTGCCGGATTATCCTAACTTGGATGAACTGAAGGCGCATTACACCCGTGGTGGATTGGGAGATATGAAGGTGAAAAAGTTCCTGGCCGCTATAATGCAAGAGGAATTGACTCCTATCCGCGAGCGTCGTAAAGAGTTTGAAAAGGATATTCCGGCTATTTACGAAATGTTACGTAAGGGTTGTGAGACAGCTCGTGCTACAGCGGCTGCTACATTGGATGATGTGCGAAAAGCGATGAAGATTAACTATTTTGATGATGTGGAACTGATTGCTGAACAGGCAAAGCGTTTCGGCCAAGAATAAAATAAATTTCGATATAAAGGGGGAACTATATATAATAAGGTATAGTTCCCCTTTTTGTTTTACTTAATTCATAAATTAAATGATGATTATATATTCTGTATATCAGTGATTTAAGTGTTATGGTGAAAAATAAATGAAAAATTAGTATGCATAAAATTTGCAGTTATCAGAAATAGCCGTATCTTTGCAACGCTTTTAAAAACAAGAAGCTACCGGGCGTTTAGCTCAGCTGGTTCAGAGCATCTGCCTTACAAGCAGAGGGTCGGCGGTTCGAATCCGTCAACGCCCACTTTTACTTTTCTGTTTAGAAGCAACCTCGGGCGTTTAGCTCAGCTGGTTCAGATGCATCTGCCTTACAAGCAGAGGGTCGGCGGTTCGAATCCGTCAACGCCCACCGAAGAAAGAAATTAAATATTGCACGAGAAAGCACTATCGGGCGTTTAGCTCAGCTGGTTCAGAGCATCTGCCTTACAAGCAGAGGGTCGGCGGTTCGAATCCGTCAACGCCCACCAATAGAATGAAGCCTTGCACACAATGATGCAAGGCATTTTTTTATATTAATAAGCTCCGTTTAGTATGTATGGTCATGAAAACATTGCTACTTGTCGATAACCAGGACATTACCCGTGAAGGTATGAAAGCTGTGGCCGGTCGGGTGGGAGGTTTTACCGTGATAAAGGAAGCGGGCAGTCAGAAAGAGCTTACCCGACTTTTGATTGATCATCCCAATGCCGTTGTCGTATTGGACTATACATTGTTTGATACTTCAGCTGAATACTTGCTTATTTTGCAAGAACGGTTTAAAGAAGCGCATTTCATTCTGTTCAGTGATAGTTTAAGTGAGGATTTTATCCGGCGTATGGTTTTTGGCGGAACTTCATTCAGTGTGGTGATGAAAGATGCGCCGATGATAGAGATAGAGGAAGGGCTGCGGAAGGCGGAGCAACGTTTGCAATACATTTGTACACGCATTGCCTGGCAATTGCAGCATAAAGAAGGAAAAGAAAGGAAAAACGGGGCTCATCGCTTACGGTTACTGAGTGTGAAATATTGAAACTGATGGCATTGGGTAAAACAACGAAAGAGATTGCGGCTGAGCGGTTTCCTTAGTGTATATACGGTGATGACCCACCGCGAAAAACATCTTTCGTAAATTAGAAGTCAATAACGTGTACGAAGCGACAAAATATGCACTTCGTGCGGGGATTGTGGATGCGGTGGAATATTACATTTAGGGTAAAGTGATTTCGCCACTTCCCACACAAATTTCCGCATCTTTGTCATACAGCACGCCGAACTGTCCGGGGGCAATGCCCTGCAAAGGTTCGTGGCTGTGGATTTGGAACAGACCATTTCCCCGGGTCAGTGTTCCTTTCATGAAAGTATCGGTATGTCGAATTTTGAAGGAAACGTCTACAGGTGAGTCTCCTTCCCATAAGTCCTCTGTGATGAAATGGAAATCGTGTAAGGCAAAGTCCGTACCGTATTGCTTTTCGGTATCATATCCGCGTGAAACATAAATAATGTTCTCATTTATATCTTTGCGGATGACAAACCACGGTCCTCCACTCAGCCCCAGTCCTTTGCGCTGTCCTATGGTATGAAACCAATATCCTTTGTGAGTGCCAATCCGCTTTCCTGTTTCCATTTCAATGATGGCTCCTTCTTTCTCACCCAAGAAACGGCGAAGGAAATCATTATAATTGATTTTTCCAAGAAAGCAGATACCTTGGCTGTCCTTGCGTTGAGCACTGGGTAATTTGGCGACACGGGCAATATCTCTGACTTCATTCTTCATCAGACCGCCTAAAGGAAACATCAGTTTTGAAACTTGCAGATAATCTATTTGTGCCAGAAAATCCGTTTGGTCCTTGACGGGATCTTGTGCGGTTCCCAGCCATATTTTTCCATCTTTTTCAAGGATACTGGCATAATGGCCGGTGGCTGTTTTGTCATACAGATGTCCCACCTCCTGCTCGAAGCATCCGAATTTGATGAGCTTGTTACACATCACATCCGGGTTGGGGGTAAGTCCATGCTTCACTTTATCGATGGCGTATGCCACCACATTGTCCCAGTACTGCCGGTGCAGGTCGATGATATTCAGGTTCAAACCATATTTGCGGGCAGTGGCGGTACATAGTTCGATATCCTCTTCTGCGGTGCAGGTCAGGTCTTCATCGCCATCCATTCCGATTTTTATATAGAAAAGGTCCGGTTTATATCCTTGTTTACAAAGGAGGTGTACGACAACTGCGCTGTCTACACCTCCTGAAATTAATGCAGCTATATTCATTTTGTTTTATTATAACGGATATTCTTCAAAAGCATAAAGTACAGTAGACAAGTAGCGTTCTCCCGTATCGGGTAAGAGGACTACAATTTGTTTCCCCTCATTTTCTGGCAATTTAGCCAGCTCCAAAGTGGCATAAGCTGCTGCTCCCGAAGATATTCCAACCAATAACCCTTCTGTCAGAGAAAGTTCGCGTCCTGTGCGGATGGCGTCATCATCTTTCACCCGGATTATTTTGTCTACCAATTTTCCATTGTAGGTATGGGGGATAAATCCTGCTCCAATACCTTGTATCTTGTGCAGCCCCGGATTTCCACCCGAAAGGACGGGGGAGTTATCCGGCTCTACAGCCACAATCCGTATATGGGGATTCTGTTTTTTTAATCCTTCCGCTACTCCGCTTAAAGTGCCGCCTGTGCCTACTCCGGCAACAAATATATCTACCTTTCCGTCCGTGTCATTCCATATTTCCTGCGCGGTGGTACGTACATGGGCGGCAGGATTTGCCGGATTCTCGAATTGTCCCAGAATGACAGCTCCCGGAGTCTGTTCACGCAGTTCTTCCGCTTTTTCTATGGCTCCTTTCATACCTTTTGCACCTTCGGTCAGTACTAATTGCGCTCCCATAGCTTTCAGCAGGTTCTGGCGTTCCTTGCTCATGGTTTCGGGCATTGTCAATATGGCTTTGTAACCTTTCACACTGGCAACCCATGCCAATCCTACGCCGGTGTTGCCGCTGGTTGGTTCAATGATAACGGCTCCGGGTTTCAAGATGCCTTTTGTTTCCGCATCCTCTATCATTGCCAGGGCAATGCGGTCTTTTACACTTCCGCCGGGATTGAAATATTCCAGTTTGGCAACTACTTGTGCTTTCGCGTCGTGTTTTCGGCTGAGGCGTGACAGCTCCAACAGAGGAGTTCCTCCGATGAGCTCAGTCAATTCTTTTTTAATTCTTGCCATAATCTTTTCATTTAGTGGATTCTAATGTTATAATGCAAAGATAGGGGGAGATGTTCATGATGACAATACCCTATTTATGGTATATTTTATAGTGTTGTCTCTTGAATAATTGTGTATCTTTGTCCGGAATTAACAAATCTAACCTATGATGAAAACAAGAAATCTTATTGGGATGATAGCCTTTTGCTTGTTTGCATTGGCAGCTTGTACCCCTTCAAAAGAGTCGGAAAAAACACTGACTAGTTCTTTCATGGAATGTATGGCATGGCGGTCATTCGAAAAAACTTACCCCCGAAAAGGGATGTAAGGGAACTATCGATATTCTGCAAAAAAAGTGAGGCTGATGTGATCTTGATGGTTGAAACTTATGGAGCCGCTCCGATGGTAGCCGATTCGTTGGGATATTCATACAATCTCATTTCTGATAATCTTTGTATTTATAGCCGCTATCCCATTATCCGGAAATATGCTTTTGCCGACAGCATAAGTACCTTTAATTTCGGCGGAGTGATGATAGATGTGAATGGGAAACCTGTCCGGGTGTTTGATACTTGGTTGCATTACCTCCCTGATATGCGTTTGGCACCAACAGATAAATCTGAGGAGGAAATATTGGCTTGGGAGATGGAGGGGACACGTGATGAGGAAATACATAGGATTTTGACTGTTCTTCGGCCTTTACTGGCAGAAACGGACAGTATCCCAATTATAATGGGAGGTGATTTTAATGTGCACTCTCATCTGGATTGGACGGAAGCGACCCGTAACCTGTACCATCATGGGGGTGCTGTGGTGGATTGGCCCGTTTCCATTGCTATGGAAAAGGCAGGATTTAAAGATAGCTTCCGTGAGATGAATCCCGATCCGGTGGCCAGTCCGGGAGTAACGTGACTGGCAGATGCGGATTCGTTGGAAACCGAATGTCGTATGGACCGCATTGATTTCATTTATTATCAGGGGAAAACCATTCAAGCGATAGCGTCTGAGTGCTATGACAATAGCTTGGGTAAAACTTTTACTTTCAAAGGAGAAGACTTTTTCTATCCTTCAGATCATGGTTTTGTCCTCTCGAAATTCGAACTTAAATAAGAATTGATTAAAATAAATATTCATGAAAAAGACATTTTTTATTATCATGCCTGATGCTGGCGGCAATGCCCGTTATGGCTGCTTACACAGGTCGTGTATATGTAGATAAAAACAAGAATGGCGTGTTTGACCCAGGTGAAAAAAACATGGGCGGGCATCAAGGTTTCCGATGGCTTGAATGTGGTGGAAACGGCTGCCGACGGTAGTTTTACTTTACCCGGTCATGAACGTGAGCGTTTTATTTTCATTACTACTCCTTCGGGATATAAAACATTTAATCGTCATTATCATAAAATAGAAGAGAAACAGTCCAGGTTATGATTTCGGCTTGATGCCTTATAGTGGACGGATTCGCAAGGATGGCTCTCACAAGTACATTCATATTGCTGATACTGAAATATTTAATACGGAAAACCATGAAGACTGGGTGAATAATGTGCGTGACTATGCCAGGAATGAACAGGCGGCTTTTATCATTCATACCGGGGATATCTGCTATGAAAAAAGGCTTGAAGGCTCATATCAAACTGATGAATACGGAAAATATGGACTGTCCTGTCTTCTATTGCATCGGAAATCATGATTTGGTAAAGGGGAAGTATGGCGAAGAACTCTTTGAAAGCATTTACGGACCGGTATATTATTCTTTTGATGCAGGGAATGTGCACTATATTGTCACTCCGATGCCTGGAGGAGATCATGCTCCCGGTTATACCGCCGATGATGTCTGCCGTTGGTTGAAAAAATGATTTGGCGCATATCCGCCCCGGAACTCCCGTTGTTGTTTTCAATCATGATTTACTGACCTACGAGGATGCTTTTATTTTTTGAAAAATGCAAGAATGCGGGAAGCATTAATTTGAATGAACATAACCTGAAAGCGTGGGTATATGGTCATTGGCATATTAACTATATGAAAAAATCAGGGAGATGTTTACAGTGTTTGTACTTCCTCATTGGATAAAGGAGGAATAGATCATTCCACTACCGCTTTTCGTGTGATGCACGTAGATAGTAAGGGAGATTTCACTTCCGAGCTCCGTTATACCTATTTGGACAAGAATATCTGTATCGCTTCGCCTGCCGGAGTGATGGCTTCGGGTGTTCTTCCGGTAGCTGTCAATGTGTATTCTTCCGTGTCACCGGTGAAAGAAGTGCTCTATACTTGTTTGGCCGACGGAAAACCTGTGCTGAAAAACAAGAGATTGCTGCAAAGCACTGACTGGTCATGGAACGGGCAGCTTCCTTTGTCTGATAAACACGTGGGCAAAGAACTTACTTTGCAGGTAACAGCTCGTTTTAATAACGGAGAGATAGCTAAAGCAGAAAGCAATTTTGTCTGCCGGACTGAAAAGGTGGCTCCTTTGTTTTCTGCTGATTGGGATAATCTGTTAGGCAATGCGAAACATTCCGCCCCCGCTTCCGGTCCATTGAATCTGCCTTTGCAACTGGCATGGACCCACAATGTCGGAGCTAATCTTTACATGACTTCCCCACTGATACACAAGGGAAAAATAATTGTAGCCTCTGTGGATGAAGATTTAAAAGGTGCGGGGCATGTATATGCTTTGAACGGGAAGGATGGTTCAACTCTTTGGAGTTACCCTGTTCGTAATTCCATTAAAAATTCCATTGCCATTGATGGTGATATCGTGTTTGCCCAAGATGCTCAAGGTTTTTTGTATGCCATTGATACCGAAACCGGCAAGTTATGTTGGGAAAAGCAATTGCCTGTAAATGGTTTACCAGCCCTCATCGACGGACTGGTGGCCGATGAAGGAATGGTTTATGCAGGAACAGGAAAGGGACTTTGTGCTTTTGAAGCCCGGACGGGCAAACAACTCTGGAGAAATGAAGGTTGGGGACAAGGAGAAGGGACTACGAGCACGCTGACTTTGGGGAATGGTTTGCTGATTGGTTCCGCACAGTGGAATGCACTTTATGGCAATGATGCCCAAACAGGTGAGAAACTTTGGGCGGCCAGTGACAACGGGTTGCGTAATCGGGGGGCATCTCCTGCCATGCATGGTGCTTTGTTGTATCTTATTTCGGATAAATCTTTCTTTATATTAGAGGCGGCTACCGGAAAAGTGATAGTTCGTAAGCCTTTGCCTTATAATGTGGATGTAACTTCTACTCCGTTGCTCACCGACAAAGAGATTATCTTTGGCTCTGCACAGAAAGGGCTGATAGCCTTGGACAGTGAAACATTGGAAGAAAAATGGACTTGTCCGGTGGGGGATGCTTTGGTTTATACCTGTCCCTATAGTCGTCAATCTTCCGCTACCATTGAAACCAGTGCGGTATGGGCGGGAGATATCGTTTATGTAGCTGCTTCGGACGGTACAGTGTATGGAATTAATAAAGAGAATGGAAAAGTGGTATGGAAACACGCTACTGGGGCTCCTGTTTTCGGGTCGGTAGCCTTATCGGGCAATGCGTTGGTGGTTTCGGACTTTGGTGGAAATGTTTATTTGTTCTGTAAGTAGAGTTACATTGATTACGATATAATATGGATGGTTATTGTGAAATATCTTCCTTTTGGGGCAGCCGTCCGATTAGTTAAGCAGGAACTATCTAGTTAAATAACCATAAAGTCTGCCCGGAAATACTTCCGGGCAGAATCATTACTGTACCTTTGTTCCCATAAAATATATACAGGCCGTGAGGCCTAATTTAATTATTTCACATGACATTTAAAGAATTAGATCTTATAGAGCCTATTTTGAAGGCTTTACAACAAACCGGCTATACAACGCCGACCCCCATTCAGGAACAAGCAATTCCTGTATTATTAAAAGGTAAAGATTTGCTGGGATGCGCCCAGACAGGAACAGGAAAAACAGCAGCGTTTGCTATCCCCCTCATACAACGGCTTTATCAATCAGACCATAAAAAAGGGTATCAAAGCATTGATACTCACCCCGACGCGTGAGCTTGCTATACAGATAGGCGAGAACTTTGATCAATATGCTAAATATACCGGAGTGAAACATGCCGTTATTTTCGGCGGAGTGCCCCAAAAGGCGCAAGTTGATGCTTTGAAACGAGGCGTGCAGGTATTGATTGCCACTCCCGGACGTTTGCTTGACTTGCAGTCGCAAGGTTGTATTTCATTGAAGGGATTGGAGTATTTTGTATTGGATGAGGCAGACCGTATGCTCGATATGGGCTTCATACACGATATCAAAAAAGTATTGAAACTGATTCCTGCCCGGCGACAGACTTTGTTTTTCTCGGCTACCATGCCTTCTGAAATAGAGAAGCTGGCAGATTCCATGCTGACTAATCCGAAGAAGGTAGAGGTGACTCCTGTTTCGTCTACTGTTGATACTATTCAGCAAAGTGTTTATTTCGTAGAGAAGAAAGAGAAGAAGGACTTGCTGCTGCATTTGTTGAAGAATCCGGAGATAGAATCTGTATTGATTTTCACCCGTACCAAGCATGGGGCGGATAAATTGGCGAAGATATTGAATAAGAGTGAGATCGGGGCGGAAGCTATTCATGGAAACAAATCGCAGAACGCACGCCAAAGGGCGTTGACGAACTTCAAGGATCACACCACAAGAGTGTTGATAGCCACAGATATTGCAGCCAGAGGTATTGATGTGAACCAGCTTTCTCACGTTATCAACTATGAGTTGCCCAATATATCGGAAACTTATGTGCACCGCATCGGCCGTACCGGGCGTGCCGGACACGACGGAATAGCCATCTCTTTTTGTGAATCGGAAGAATTACCTTATTTAAAAGATATCCAAAAACTGATAGGACTACAGATTCCGGTTGTGAAAGACCATCCTTGGGTGACTGTGGAAGGAGTGAAAGCGCAGGCCGGTAAGACGGAAGAACTGAAGGAAAAAGCAAAAGCCAATAAGGCATACCGGGGCAGTAAGGGCAATGGTGATTATTGGCGTAGGAAGAAACAGGCTCAAAGCAGGCAAGGGCAAGGCAGGCAGAGTTCGGATAGAAAGGCTTCCGGCAGGCAAGGATAAAGAATGACTTGCCTGGGCTGTATTACAAAATAGCATGGATTTAAATGGATGTTTTTATACATTTCCATGAGTCCATGGTTTTTTTTCGTTTTTATATGCTCCGGTTTAAGTTGCGATTTTTATTGTGTGGTTTTAATTATGTTCTTCTTATTTTTTTGTTATTTCTTGCTCTTAAGAATAAACTTAATTTCAGTGATTTACGGGTTTATAGCAGCGAAGACTTCCATTTAGGTAAAAATAAAAGCTTTATATGTCCATAAAAATGAAGTATCTACCCTTTTTTCTATAATCATTGGATTTATAAAATGTAATATCTTGATAATTAGAGATTATTGAGATATATGCAAAGTTCCATTAGAACTTATGCTTTTTCGATAAAATTTAGATTAACGCTGCAAATATATAAAAAAGTATTGTAGACGACAATTGAAATACTTATTTTTTATTATAATCTTAATGAAATATATAAAATTACCTGTTATAAGATGCTGGGTATATGGAAAATATTTTATATATATGATTTTCAAAAATACACTCTAAATTGGTAGTAATAGTCTTTATACTAGACCTCAAGCACTTATTTTCAATAAGTAATAGTGAATGACGAAGTTCTAATGGTACTTGGTACTTTAAGAGTTTTTGCTTTTCTAAAACTTTTAAAAATCACTATATGATTAAGTATCTAAAGTCCGTGGTGTTTTACTGTTCTTGTCAACAGTCTGTAATGGAACGGTTTACGCCAATCAAGAAGGAAGAAAAACAGACGTGAGAGTGACTCAGCAAAATGGTACTTGTACCGGAGTTGTAAAAGATGCTACAGGCGAAACGATTATCGGTGCATCTGTGGTAGTAAAAGGTTCCACGAATGGAACCATTACAGGGATTGATGGAGACTTCTCCCTGTCTAATGTGCCCAAAGGAAGCACGATTGTCATTTCATTCGTAGGGTATCAGACGCAGGAAATAAAGTGGACGGGAGTGCCATTGAATATTATTTTGAGTGATGATACAAAAGTCTTGGATGAAGTGGTGGTAGTGGGATATGGAACGCAGAAAAAAGTGAATGTGACGGGTGCGGTAAGTATGGTCGGTTCGGATGTGATAGAGTCACGCCCTGTTGCCAACGTAAGTCAGGCATTACAAGGGGCGGTTCCCGGTTTGAATCTTTCTACCAGTTCAAGTGGGGGTGACCTTAATACCAGCATGAATATCAATATTCGTGGTACAGGTTCTATCGGCGACGGTTCTGTAGATAGTCCTTTGATTTTAATTGATGGTATAGAGGGAGATTTGAATTCTTTGAATCCTAATGATGTAGAAAGTGTGTCTGTTCTGAAAGATGCCGCTTCGGCTTCTATCTATGGTTCGCGTGCTGCATTTGGTGTAATCTTGGTTACGACTAAGAGTGGGAAGGCCGGTAAGGTGAAGGTTAATTACTCCGGCGATATTCGTTTCAGTACCGCGACACAGGTGCCCAAGATGGCTAATTCATTGCAATTTGCCACTTATTTCAATACTGCGAATATTAACGCTGGCGGTTCAAATATATTCAGCGATGAAACGATGGCGAATATCAAGAAGTATATGAATGGTGAATTCACAGACCCTAGCCAGCCGGAATATTGGGGAACAACAGCCAATGTGGAGAATGGGAAGTGGAACAACTATGGCTCGGCTTTTGCCAATACGGATTGGTTTGAGGAATTCTATAAAAAGAATGTGCCTTCTACACAGCATAATCTGAGTCTGAGTGGGGGAACTGAGAAGTTTAATTGGTCGGTCAGTGGGAGTTTCTTGCTACAGAATGGTCTGATTTCTCATGGGCACGACGAACTGGACCGTTATACGTTGAATAGTAAAATCGGAGCCGAACTGGCTTCATGGGCACGCCTGGATTACTCAACAAAATGGACACGCAAGGATTATGAGAAGCCTCAATATCTGACAGGGTTGTTCTTCCATAACATTGCACGCCGCTGGCCTTCTTGTCCGGTAGTCGATCCGAATGGAAACTGGATGGCAGAAATGGAGATTTATGAATTGGAAGACGGGGGGATATATAAGGAGAACAACGATGAGTTCACCCAACAGTTAAAGTTTACCTTCACGCCGTTGAAAGGATGGAACATCTATGCTGAAGGTGCTCTGCGTCTTACCAATAATAAGACTACTCAAAACAAAATTCCTATTTATAATTATAATGTAGCCAATGAGCCGATGTTACGTGATTCTGGATACGGAACAGTGACTTATGTGTATGATAACCGCTACAAGCAAAACTATTATGCTGTAAATGTTTATACCGATTATTCTCACAGCTTTGGAAAACATAATGGAAAAGTTTTGTTGGGCTTGAACTATGAACGTTATAATCAAGACAATATGTGGGCAAGCGGTACAGACTTAACAACTGAAGATAAACCTTTCTTGAGCCAGACACAAAGTAACAAGAAGAATGGTGACGGTTATTGGAATCGGGCTACAGCAGGTTATTTCGGACGTTTCAATTATGATTATGACGGTAAGTATCTGGCGGAGTTTAATATTCGTTATGACGGTTCTTCACGTTTTCTAGCCGATAAGCGGTGGGCATGGTTCCCGTCGGTATCTTTGGGATGGAATATTGCCCGTGAGGAGTTCTTTGAGAAATTGAGTGAAACAGTTAATACGCTGAAACTTCGTGGTTCTTGGGGACAATTAGGTAACACTAGTTCCAATTATAACAGTTTCTGGGATTGGTATCCGTTCTATCAGCAGCAGGCCATCAGTTCTGCATCCAGCAACTGGCTGATTAATGGCGAAAAACAAAATACATCTTCCCTTCCCAGCATCGTTAATGCTACCATGACTTGGGAAACGGTGGAAACATGGGATTTCGGTTTTGATTTCGGCGCTTTTAATAATCGCCTGACCGGTACTTTTGATTGGTATAGTCGTACTACAAAAGACATGATTGGTCCGGCACCTATCTTGGGTTCTGTATTGGGTACTAATGCTCCCAAAACCAACAACTGTGATATGCGTACTTCGGGGTGGGAATTGGAAATCGGATGGCGTGATCAGATTAATGATTTCAAATATGGTGTTCGGTTCAATCTCTCGGATAATCGATCTAAAATTCTGACCTATCCATACGATGGGGAGTTTAGCAATCAAAGTATCGGAGGGTATTATAATGGCAAGTATTTAAATGAAATTTGGGGGTATGAAAGTGTCGGTCTGGCTTCTTCAAAAGTAGAAATGGACAATTGGCTGACAACCAATAAGCCCAACTGGGGAAGCAACTGGGGTGCAGGTGATGTGATGTATAAGGATTTGAATGGAGATGGCATTGTCAGTTCCGGTGCAAATACTTTGGACGATCACGGTGATTTGAAACGTATTGGTAATGCGACTCCTCGTTATCGTATCGGTTTGAACTTAGATGCGGCATACAAGGGATTTGATTTTTCTATTTTCTTTCAAGGAGTGTTGAAACGCGATTGGTTCTTCGGTGCCGGTGATGCATACTTTTGGGGAGCGCAAGGAAATATGTGGCAAAGCGCCTGCTTTGAAGATCATTTGGACTATTGGACGGAAAACAATACTGGTGCATATTATCCGAAACCTTATTTTGGCGGTATTCAGAAAAATCAGCAGACACAGACGCGTTATTTGCAAAGTGCCGCCTATCTCCGTTGCAAGAATATCCAGTTGGGGTATACTTTGCCGAAATCTCTGTTGTCACCGGCCGGAATCAGTAATTGCCGCATTTATCTGTCATGCGATAATTTATTCACTATCACTAGTCTGTCCGATATATTTGATCCCGAAGCTTTCGGAGGATATGGTGACGAAGGATGGGGCAGTGGTAAAACTTATCCGTTGCAACGTACTGTTTCTGTGGGTGTAAATCTTAGCTTTTAACTAATAAAAAGAAGAATATTATGAAAATAAATACAAAACACATCGGATTATGTCTTTTGTTGGGTGCTGCTATGAGTACCACCTCGTGTAACGATCTGCTCGACCTTGATCCTGTAAGCCAAATCACACCGGAGTCATTCTATACATCAGCCGATCAGCTGGCTACTTACTTGAATAATTATTATAGTTCCTATTTGGTTGCTCCCTATAGCGGAGAGATGTATCATACGCAGAGTTATAGTGATGGTATGGCACGTTCTGACGGTAATACCGATATCATGTTGGCTGGGTTGAACGGTAATACGACTCTTTTTGCCGATGACCATTGGGAAGTTTCTTCGGGAAAAGCCCTTCAGGGATACTATGGAGGGGTACGCGTTTACAATTATTTTTAGATAAGGCAGTTACCGGTTATGAGAATGGAACGATTACCGGCGATGCGGAACTGATTAAGAACTATATCGGAGAGGGTTACTTCTTCCGTGCATTGTGTTATTTCCGAATGTTGGCCTATTATGGTGATTTACCCATAGTTACCAAGGTCTTGGAAGATAATGATGAGGTCATTGTAGAAAACAGTAAGCGTACTCCGCGTAATGAAGTGGCACGTTTCATATTGGAAGATTTGGACAAAGCTATTTCATATTTAGCAAGTCGAGGCAAGTTCAATGGTCAGCGTGTCAATAGAGAGGCGGCTTTGCTGTTTAAATCTAGAGTAGCCTTGTTTGAAGCCACTTTTGAAAAGTATCATAAAGGAAGCGGACGTGTACCGGGAGATAATAATTGGCCGGGAGCCAATATGCCTTATAACAGTGGAAAGAATTTCAGTATTGATAGTGAAGTGGATTTTTTTCTTGACAGAAGCTATGAATGCTGCAAAACAGGTAGCCGATAATGCGCAACTGACTACCAATAATCATGTAATAGAACCTCAACCGGGTGTCATCACAGGTTGGAATGACTATTTTGAAATGTATAGTCAGCCTTCACTGGCTAATGTCCCCGAAGTCTTATTGTGGAAACAGTACAGCTTTAGCCTGAGTATCAGTCACGATGCAGCCTATCGTGTGAAGACTGGTTGTGCCGATGGATATACCCGTACCTTTGCAGAGTCTTTTCTGATGAAGAATGGATTACCCATTTATGCCAGCAATGACTATCAGGGTGATGTCAGCATTGATAATGTGAAAGCCGGTCGCGACGAACGTCTTCAGCTTTTTGTTTGGAGTGAGAGTACGCTGCTTGATTCTGATCCTAGTGCGCCTCAGTACAGTCAGCCATTCAAGAAACCCGGTATCGATAATTCAAATCAAGAAATACGTTGTATCACAGGGTATCAGCCACGTAAGTATTATACGTATGATTATACCCAGACTCCGAATGATGAGTTGCGCTGTACTAACGCATGCCCTGTTTTCCGTACAGCTGAGGCATTATTGAACTATATGGAAGCTTGTTATGAAAAGAATGGAACACTGGATGCTGATGCCAGAAAGTATTGGATGCAATTGCGTGAACGTGCCGGGGTGAGCACTGATATTGACGCTACAATTGCTGCTACCGATCTTTCCAAAGAAAAGGATTTCGGGGTGTATTCAGGGACTTCCATGGTGGATGTGACCTTGTATAATATTCGTCGCGAACGTATGAACGAGCTTTTCAGTGAAGGACAACGTTTTGCCGATTTGATTCGTTGGCGCTCCTTTGACCGTATGATAACTGCAAAGTGGATTCCTGAAGGAGTGAATTTTTGGGATAATCTTTATCTGTTGTATGATGCTGATATCAAGGCGGACGGGACATCGGATGCAGTTGTCTCTGGTAAAGAGCAAGGCAAGTATCTACGTCCTTACAGCCGTAATTTGGAGAGTTCCAACGAACTGCGTGATGGTTATAACTGGCATGAGGCATATTATTTGTATCCGATAGGAATCAGTGATATACGTACAGCTTCTGCTGACCGCGATATAAACAATAGCAATATATATCAGAATATAAATTGGCCCACTACGGCAGGCGGACATGCTGAAAAATAATTTTTTCATAAGGTTGGGTCAATAAATATTCAGAAGTAAAAGTATTCGTTTTTTGGGATAATATTTTTAACATAGCAAAAGGGCAGGGAGTTCGTGAGGATTCTCTGTCTTTTGTCATATATGGTCTTTAGATTTTTCGGGCTGTTTTTGGTTGAAATACCTGGCAGTGATGGAGGTTTCGGGTTTGTAATCCGTTGATGTCAGCCAATGCCCTGACTTGGAAATGCTTTATATCAACTCCCAGCATCAATTTACCCAATTTGATGCAATTCATGGGTGGATCGTATTTTCATAGGCGTAAGAATTGGTGTGCTGCAAAGATCGGAAAATCTCCGGGTTGACAAAGGAAAGAGTGAAAAATATGAAAAAAAGAAGCCCGGTCCATTTTGTGGTAAGCGGACCGGGCTTTACAATCAATTTGTCAATCGTTTATAACCAATGGGGCTGCTACCTCCATTGGAACTTTAGAACTGTGCGACAGGGCGCGTGGCGTAATTGCTGGCTTTGCTGTTGGCAACTATCGCACCACTAACGAAATTCAGATACCAGGCGGATTCTGCCGAGTGTTCGGAAGAAGACCAGTACCCCTTGCGTGTGAAATCATTGAAACAATCTTGTTTGTCTTTGCAAATGACTCCGGTTTTTTGAAGTTCCCACAACAAAGTCAACTCGCCTGCCGACGGTAAATACCATTCACCTGCCGATTTGCCGCTGGTACTGTATTGGTAGCAGTAACCTCCTGCCGGGTAACTGGAAGAACTTTTACCAAGATAGGCGGTGTGAGCCTTTCCGTTGAAGTCGCTGATGGCTCCTTCTGACACCCAGGTGGCAGGTTGTCCGGTTTCAACATGGATGGTTGCTCCCTTGATGCGTTCCTCGTCCTTATCGGAGAAGAAAGAATCGGCGGTTCCGTCATAATAAGGGAGAACACCGCTTGTCAATGTACCGTCAGCGGTAGTATAGTTTTCGATGCCTTCTATATCTTCTGCTTTGCTGATCCATTTGGTACTGGACTGGTTGTCGCTTAATGCCACGATGCGTCCGAATGGAGAAGTGGACAGGGTGGGCGAGAGATTGCCGTCCGCATCATCCAGGGCATAGACAATACCGATGCAGGTTTTATTCTCATTCCTCTCGCTGGAGAAGGTAGCGTCGCTATAGTAATAATCGCCTACCTTGGCAGAAGGTAAAAGAGTGCAAGTGAGTGTCGGCGCTTCGTATACTTTGCCTTTCTCCAATTTGATGGTTGTCGAAGTAGCTGTCTCATACACTTCACCGGTGGTGGTAACAAGGGTGAAATGCAATTGTGCTTCGGAAGGGAAGAAGGAGATGTAAGTGGTTCCGGAAATACCGGTTTTGTTTTTAATAGTGATATTTCCTGTTTGGGTACTGCTAAACTCTCCGTCTTTTAGTTTCATAACGGCACTCGAGTAGAGGTTTCCGGCAGTGGCGGTTACGGTAATTCTTGTGATGTTGTTCAAAGGACTGTCACCGTTGGCGGTGAACTGGAATTTACCGATGGTGACCAAGCTAGTCATTTCGCAGGCGGAAGAGCCTGTAGTTTCGTTCATGCTGGCTTTACACAGTGCCCACGAGTAATCATAATTTGTTATACCTGCCAGTGTTCCGTCTTGTCCGCTCAGGTTGAGGGTTTGAGTCAGAGTGTCGCTGCTGGTCGCGGTGATGGCTGCCGCCGGGTAGAATACGGCAATTTCATTCTCATTCTTTACTAGTGTCGAAAGATCGCCCGTAAAGGTATCAGAAGAGTCAGTTTCTCTTGTGAGAATCGTTTTGGGAACACCGCTGGAACCGGTTTTCATTACGGCCAGTTGGCTGTTGGCGTTCCAGTTGCCTTGCAGGATGCCTGTATCCTCTGCATCTGAAGAACGGGGGGACAGTGATGCTGTGAGAGAAAAAGGAACGGTGGAGGTTGTCGTAACTTGATCATCGTCATCGCTACACCCCAACATGCATAGAGCGATGCCCAAACAGAGAATAGTTGTTGTCTTTTTCATCATCGTTTTCGTTTTGCTGTTTTATGATTAAAACTTGAATGGTATTTATTATTTAATTTTAGATAGCAAAGGTAAATGTTCTCGGTCGATTTTCTAATCTATTCGGCGAAAGCTGCTTTTTTTTTCGATAAATTATGGGGAATAAGGGGAAATTTGAGGTGAAATGTAAAGAAGTGGATGGACGGGAAGCGAACACTTTCCGTCCATCCTGTCAGGATGGCGATGATTATTTCTTTTCACCGAAGTCGGCTTGTTGTTTTTCCACCTCTTTCAGCCTTTGTGCATTCCGTTCTTTCAGCAGACGTTCCTGTTCCAGTTCGGAAGCCGATTTGGCGGCTGATTGTCCAAAAGGTGAGTCGCTGCTCATGGGAATCAGCGCAGCTTCACTTTCGGTATAGATGAGAGGATGAGCTGCCGGCTTGCTTTCTAATTCCAACACTGCGCTGGCAGGCATTTGCGAGCCTTCGAACAATACGCTGGCAGTGATTTTGATTTTACCCGGCTTTAAGGTGGATTGTATCAGCACGGGGGCTGTCCCCCATTTTACCGGAGCCGGATTGGCCAGTATATTCGCTCCGCCTAAAATACGTCCTTCTCCTTCTACATGGAATTTCACATAATAGTTGTTCAGACGTTTGATATTCCCGTTTTTATCGGCTATGGCGGCTACTACGGTTACAAAGTCGGAGCCATCAGCTTTTAAGTCGGTGTTTTCATTGTCAACCCAAAGCAGCAGTTTCTCGGGACGCCGGGCCGGTCGTACTTCGTGCGTGGCAACTACTTTTCCGTCTATGATGCCTTCGGCCAGTAGGAACACCTCGTCCTGTTTCTTCTTTCTCATAGACATGTTCTTGTCTATCATGAAGTCGTATATATCTTTGAATGTTATAACGGGTGAGGGCATTCCTTCTTTCGTTGCCGGCTTGGTGTAAGTCCATGTCTTGCCACCTTTATTATAAGTAAGCCGCACCTCGTCACAATTGGAGTATACAGTAACGTCTTTGGGTGAGAAGGGAGTCATTTCATGGGCGATGTGCACCATCGGTCCTGTTTCGAAAAGACGGTCTTGCTTTTCGGGCGAGCGCTGGGCTTTGAACATATAATAAGCATATTTGGGTTGACGGAATACGTCCATCACACCACCATAGAAGGGATCGGGATGATAGCCGCGTTGGTGGTCGAACGAGTGCCACAAACAGCCGCCGACGTGTTGGCGCGGAGTACGGCAGAGTACATCGTAACAGGTGAAAGGATAACGGGGAGCGGCATAGTGCTGTGCCTGGATGAGCATAGCCTGTTCCCCCCAAGTTGCGTGCCACACGGCTGGGGGAGTTGTGCGAATTCCAGTCGTCTACATTATCTCCCCACTCGCGGGTGAAATAGGTTAGTTTTAGGGTCGAGGCTTTTGATGGCCCAGTCCTTGTCCGCGTTGGCCGGATGAGTGAAGAGTACCGGATATACCTCATGTCCCCGTGCTTCGCTGTCGCAACCGGAGTAGCAATACGGATAAGGGTATTCTTGATTGACAATATCGAGGGTATTTTGGGCGAAGTCTGCCGGATACCAGGTTTCATTCAGAATAGGTTCCCATAACCATACACAAGGGTGATTGCGATCACGCCGTACCAGGTTGCGGATATCGCTATAGACACGTTGTGCAAATTCGGGGGCGTCATTCCAGAATTGCCATCCCGGAGTGTTGACGATGACGAACAAGCCCAGTTCGTCGCAGGCGTCCATAAAGGCGGGGTCTTGAGGGCAGTGAGCATTCCGGATGACTTTCATACCTGCGTCGCGTAGCTTTTTAGCGTCGCGCCAATGAATGCTGTTGGCAACGGCATTGCCTACTACGGCAAAATCCTGATGGCGGTTGGCGCCAATCAGTGGGCTTGGATAAGGTTTGCCGTTCAGCCAGAATCCGTCCTTGCCCTTGAATTCTACGCTGCGGATACCGATGCGGCGGCGGTAGCCGTCCACTACATTTCCTTCATTGTCGCGGATACGGACAATCAGGTTATATAACGTAGGCGTTTCAGGGCTCCAAAGCAGGGGAGACTTCAACATTATTTTATCTTTTGAAGTGACTGCCTTGCCCGGACGTACTTGAATGACATCGTTCAGAAATGCGGCTTGTGTGCCGTCGGGTTGCTGAAGTTCATATTCTACTACTCCTTTGAAGTTCTTTTTACTGTCATTACGTATATGGGCTTTCAGGATTATTTCTGCGGAAGTGTCGGAAACTTTGTCGTATGACACGAAAAGCCCGCCGCTTGCCATTTCGTTTTCGAAATTGGGATCGGTGATGAAAACCGGACGATGGGCTATTAGCCAGCAGTCACGATAGATGCCGCCAAAATAAGTATAATCCAGTACATCCTGTGCTTTGCCGGGAGGATAGCTGGGGTCATTGCTGTTGTCTGCCCATACGGCTATCACATTGTCTGTTTCCCAATTCAGTGCGTCGGTGACATCAACGACTACAGGCAGGTATCCGCCAAAGTGTTCGGTCAATAAATTGCCGTTTACGAAAACTTTGCTTTTTCCCCATGATAGCTTCGAAATGCAGGAAAAGATTTTTTGCCTTTCAATTCATCTGCCGGAGTGAAATGTTTGCGGTACCATACCTCGCCTTGATAGTTGATACATCCACTGGCCTCAGTCGGTACATATTCAATGCCGTCGGGCAGGGAAACCATTTTCCAGTTCCGGTCATTAAAGTCGGTCGCTTCTGCACCTGTAACGGCTCCTTTGTGGAATCGCCATGCCGGATTCATGGAATATACTTCACGTCCGGAGTTTGCCAGTTCATAGAAACCGGCAGTAGAGAATTCAGGTTGGTGGGCTGCCTGCATCTCATAGAGAGGGAAAAATAGTAAAGCGATGAGATAAAATAAGATGTTTTGTTTCATGGTTCTATGTATCTTGATAATTTAATGAAGGTCAAAGATAAGAAATAAAAAAATACTGGGGAAATAAAAAAGAGAAGCAATTCTGCTTCTCTTTGATTGAAGTTGCGGAGGCCTGACCTTATTTGATTTTCCATAAAATAAGATGAATTGAAATTCAACGGCATACATCTCTTAATTTGATTGATTTTATATGTATATGTCCGAGATTTGTCTGAGTGAATCAAGGTTACTCTATGCCATAAGCTTTTAATATAGAATGAAGTTCTTGTCGGCTTTTAGGTACTTCTCCTCTATGGACATCTTTTCCATCTTTTTCAATGACCATTCCTGTAGGGTGTCCTTCTTCGTCAAAGTGTACACCGTCATAAACAGCGTAATATATTTCACAACCAGATTTTACGGCTAAACATTCACGCTCTTTATTTACAAGCTCAAATCCAATCCGTATTAACTCTTCATTCATATTAAATTTTTTGCTCAGCTTCTATTGGGATGCTCCCAATTGTTTGATTACTGATTCCCATGACATATTAGTATTTAGTTATTATATATTCTATTTCTCCAAATCTGATCCGCTTGCATCGGCACATATTGCATTGTCTTCCACTTGGGCATGTTTTTTAATTGTTTTGAGTTCACCTTTTTAGTTCTCCCACTTCCAAAAGCAATTTCTTGTTTTCGATTTCAAGCTGATTATATTTTTCTAAAAAAAAGGAATTGTCAATCTGCAAATTTTGTTTGGGTAGCAATATATCCCCTTCTCCAGTAATAATCCTCATGATATTAACTGAAGGGTATTTGACATGTATATTTAGCAGTACTTCTGTTGTTATGTCCTTTTTTCAAATTAGCTATGTATGATCTGCTCATACCTATATCAATGCTAAATTGATTAGCTGATATGTTTAAAGCTTCACAGATGTCAAGTAAGCGTTGCTTTATCATCATATATATAATAAAAGTTAATATGATAAATATAAATATCATCTTATTTGTGTGTGATAAATATAGTTATCATATTTGCATTATGTTAATAAATTCACGTAGCTAAGTTAGTAAAAAGAGGTATTAAACGAATATAAAACTTTTAATAATTTATCTAATTATGGTATTTTACAGACTATATGAAGAGCTTGCCGAATCAGCAGATGGATACTATTAAAAAGTTAGCAGAAATCACGTGCTCTACTCCGGCATCGGTGTACAGGTGGATAAACGGGTTGAATCCTCCTGCTCCTATTAAGCAAAAATCATAGCCGAATATCTCGGTATGAGTGTTGAAGAATTGTTCCCATCTAAAGATGAATGAGATAGCCAACATAGAGTTTTACAACACGCCCGAAGGGGATGTTATGATGAAGGAGCTAGGGCGACCGGCTGTGTTTTTGGGTGAGAACAATCGTCCGACGATAGAGTGCATGTTGTCAGTTATTCGAGATCGATACCCTAAAGCGCATACCCGGTTGATGCAGATTTATTCAAGCAGTACTATGAATCGTTGGTATTATGGATTCCGGGTTGTTCATCGGTTCATACGCTGTAACTTCGGCGAATATGATCAGCATAATTTAGATATAAACAGAGATGGCCTATTTGTTTTCGAAGAGGTTAAATGCCCTCTTCGGGGCGAGTGTGAGCATGAGGGGGTGATATGTCGTCCTGAGTTAAATACTTCATTGACAGAACGTGAGATGGAAGTGTTTCGGTTAATAGCATCCAACTACCAGACGGACGATATCGCAGCAGAATTGCACATATCACCTTGTACCGTTAATCGGCATAGAGAAAATATCAAAGCAAAAATCAAGGTGCGTAACGTGGGCGAGTTGATTACCTACTGGCATCAAAATCAAATGAAGTAGAAATTATGAAAAGTGAAAATGACGGAGAAATATTTAGCAATTGAAATTCATGGTGAAACATTCGTTATGAATGATAATGATGAATTAGGCGGACTGATAGATAATGATGTGCCACATACGGTTATTGGTCAAGTATGCACCGAAGAATGTAATACAACATGCTTACATTACCGTCAAGGTACGTGTCCCTGTAAAATCATGAAAGATACTTATGGTGAAATAATTCATTTTTTTTGTTTGATTCAAAACTAATGAGATATGAAGATAAGAAACAATGATTTGTCAAACAGAAGTATTGACATTGATATAGCAGACGGAGTTTCAATCCACCTTTATAAATGTGAGTATGACGAACTTATCAGGCTTCTCTTACCTGATATGGAGCAAGAAATAAAGAATGCTTATTCACTCCAACGTAGGGCTATGAAACAACGCCAGGAATGTTGGGAAATGGTAAAGGCAATTCGAGAATTATTCTATGATTGTTCCGATGAAGAGTTCTGCATTCGGAAAAGTATGGATGAAATAGAGGAAGATAAATTAGTTGAAGTGTTGGAAAAATACCGCAAACTATTAGGATTTGTTTAATTCAAAACAATAAGGATATGAGCAAATATCAAACAAAAGCTGGGATAGAATGTACTCCCGAAGAATGTAAGTTGATTGACTCTCTGAAACGACTTGCAAAAAAGTGGGAAAAGGATGGTAAGCGTCTTTGGCTGTATTCAGCCAGTGGCTCACTTCACGTAATGATGCATGGAGATACAGACTATAATCCTACACCGGAATTTACGCAATATGGAGGCAGCAACATTGATAATAGTGTAACTACTATTGATGGCATATTAAATGATGGTGGAGATTGGTAATTAACTAATAACGATATAGAAATGAAGCAAAAGATAGAAGAAGCAAAAGGAAAAATTAATCGCTATTATAGCGACTTTATTGAAAAATGCCTTGAAGTACATGGCATTGATTTAACAACAATCATCAGTGATTGTGTAACGGCTGGTTATGAATCCCGTTCGGATGAAATCATAGAGCTTAGGAGAGAATTAGACAGCATGGAAGAAATGAATAGTGATGGTAATAAAATTCTGGATGCTATTAAGAGAATGGCAGCAGATGACAATAAAGGTTTGAGAATGACCACTACGATAGTCGATGTTAAAGATGATCCGCGCGGCTCAGTCGTTGGCTTTGGGACTGAAAAAGTTTGCGGAGATGATGCCCTTGCCCAGACAATGGGTTTACCAGGTAAGTATATGGCATGTGCCTTTTTTATAGATCGAGAAGAACTAAAGAAATACCTCTAAACTATATAGAAAGAAATAAAATGAAAAGGCAAGATTTTAAGAAGAGTTATCCTGATGTATGTGTGCAGGAAATAACATTTAAGACAGTTATATCTCGGAGAGAGATAGAAGATAAGGTTATCAAATTAGTTGATGGACTTCAAACTGGATTGTTAGGTTATGAATCTTCCGGTAAAAAATTGAAGGTATTTACAAGTTTTCGTTTTAAAGACAGATTGGATAAAATGATTAAGGGTGAGCAGGCTCTTGACGAGAACACCGGACTTGTTGGGATAATTACGAGCGAAAAACCATTTGTGTGCGGTGCTGAAATGTGTATAAGGGTTAGCTTCGGTGAGACTTCTGATGTATATGCTTGTACTTATTTCAAATAAGATTAGAAAGGAGAACTTATGAAAAAAGGACAAAAGGTGAGGCTGAACGATAACACCATTGCTACCATAGCCGACAGCACATTCTTTGTGCTGAATGCTAAAAAGCATATCCGTTATGAAGTACGCAGGCTAGGAGAACGGGAGAGCAGATGGGTGTCGGCTGAAGAACTTCTTCCGGTCAAAGAAACGGTTACGGTTACTGTAGAAGACGGCATACAGACATTGGTTGCCTCGCTGCATATAGATTGGGCTGGTGAAGAGATAAAGATCACAATAACCGGCAGTCCTGAAAATCTGAAAGGGCACAAAGGTGTACACATGCGTGTGATGGGTTGTTTTATTGAATCGCTAAAAACAAAGTTCTGATGGTGAATCAATACAGACTATATACTATCCGGGAATGGGAGCTGGCACAACCCGAGGGGGTGTCCTTCTCCCGGTTCTTTCTTACCGACCATTCCGGCGAGGTCCGCAAGGTGACAGGTGCCATTCGTGTGCTCAAGCGCAAACTGGTGAATGGAGTGATGTGCCGGATTCCGACAGACAGGCGCGTGTTCTGGGACGGATACGGACGCTGCTATGCAGGCACGCATAACATTCGCAAGAGAGATTATGACATTCCCCTAAAGGCAGGGGGTAGAGGCTGGTCTTTCCGAAAAAAAGTGCAACTCTGTAATTTTGTACCGCTAATATAAGATCCTATGATAAAAGCTTCAGATATATATGCCGCTTCCCATGACGGTCTGGATATCATTCTGTATTATTATCCACAGGCCGAGGGATGTGTTGACAACCGTAAGAAATTTAAGATTCGTCCGGACGAGGATGATGCGTCCGCATGCATCCGCAAATACGGTGATTGTTACAAGGTGACCGATTTTGGCGATCAGGGCACGGCAATCAGTCCGGTAGACATCTGCATGAAGGAAGAACGGGTCGGCTTTGGCGAGGCGGTTGCTTTATTGGCTGCGCGTTATAATGTCTCCGACGAACTGAAGCATTCCGTCAACAAGCCTGATATCCGCAAGAGACCGGCTTCGGCTGATGAAGCTGAAGGTTCCCGGTTCTTCGAGCTTGAAGAAGCGTTTACTCCTGAGCAGCTTGCCATACTGGGCCCTCGTGTGAAACAGGAGCATTGCGATGCGTTGCATTGGCATGTGGCCAAGTCAATCAGCTACGTCAAGAACCGTGAGGTGACCACCAAATACACCACACCGACTTACCCGATTCTGATGCGTCAGTGTGTCATTCCCGGAGCGGACGGCAAGCCGGAGAGCGAAAAATCTTTCTACAAGATTTATGAGCCGTTGAATCCGGACAAGCAATGGCGTTTCAGCTATACGCCTGATGGCGTCAAACCCCGGTATTATACCAATGGGCTGTACGAGCTGAAGGCCGCTTGGGCGAAATGGAACGCCTCACAAGAGACGCAGTTTTTTTGATGATCCGGCCAATGAGGGCAAGCCTTACATATCGCAGAAGCTCGAAGAGGCGTTCATCTGCTCTGGTGAGCGTGATGCGCTGTGTGTCCGGGCGTTGGGGTATTATCCCTTGTGGTTCAATAGTGAGACACAAAAGATCACGTCTGATGAAATTAAAGAGATCATGAAATACGTGAAGCGTCTCTATAATATCCCCGACATTGATAGTACAGGCATCCGTAAGGGTACGGAACTGGCTTTGGAATTTTTGCACATTTATACCGTGTGGCTGCCCGAATCCTTGGGACGGTACCGTGACCGCCGGGGCAAGCCGCGCAAGGACTTCCGTGATTATGTCGAACTGCACCCGTCCAATGAGGATTTCCGCAACTTGCTGGCGCTGGCTATGCCTGCCCAGTACTGGGAGGAGAAAATCGGGCAGCGCAACGGCAACAAGACCTATACGATCAACTCGTCATACCTGCATTATTTTCTCAGACTGAACGGCTATTACATTCTGAAGGATGATAATAGCGATACGCCCCGCTATGTGCATGTGGACAGATTCAAGGTCAGCGAGATCAAGGCTGGCGACATTGTGTCGTTCCTGAAGAGTGATGCCATGCGTCGGTTCCTGCCTGTCGATATACGCAATCTGATCTTGGATTCTCCTCGTACCGGAGAGTCCAGTCTGTCCATGCTAGACGAGATTGATTTGAATTTTACCGCCCACACTTTTAACAGCCAGACCATGTTTTTTGATAATGCGGTCTGGCGGATTACCGGGGCCGGCATTGAGGAGGTCAGGGAGAAGATAGATACGCATGTGTGGATGAACAATATCATCTCGCACAAGGTGAAGGTGCTTCCGCCCCCTTTCACGATAACCTGTGGGGCGGATGGTGGCTGGGAGGTGGAGATTCATCCTCATGACAGCCACTATATGGACTACCTTATCAACTCCAGCCGCGTTCACTGGCGTAAGGAACTGGAGGAGCTATGGGATGGTCGGGATCAGGATGAAGCGGCGGCTTATCGGAGTGCGCACAAGTTCGATTTGTGCGGTCCGTTACTTGATCCGGAAGAGATTCGCGAGCAACAGCTGAACTTTATTAATAAAGTGTTTGCCGTGGGATACAACCTGCACCGCTACAAGTCTCCTTCCCGCGCCTGGGCGGTTTATGCGATGGACAACAAGATCGGCGAGGAGGGGCAATGCAACGGGCGCAGTGGCAAGTCATTCTTTCTGCTTTCGTTGAAACAGTTCCTTCGTACGGTCGTGCTGAGTGGACGTAATCCGAAATTGATGGATAATACGCATGTGTTCGAGCAGATTAACCAGCACACTGATTTCGTGGTGGTGGATGACTGTAACAGATATCTGGATACCGGGCTGTTCTATGACAGCATTACTGGAGGAATGACCATTAACCCGAAGAATAACCATTCATTCTATATCGAATTCGAGAACAGTCCGAAGTTCGCCTTCAGTACGAACTATGTGCCGATGAATTTCGATTCCAGTAGCGATGCCCGGTTGATTTATACAGTTTTCAGCGACTATTATCATCAGAAGACCGAAGAGAATGATTATCTCGAGACGCGGTCTATCCATGATGATTTTGGCAAGAATCTGTTCTCACAGACTGATTATTCCGAGGCGGAGTGGAATGCTGATCTGAATTTCTTCGCCCGCTGTCTTCAGTTCTATCTGAGTGTGATACCCAGCGGCATCAAGATCCAGCCGCCGATGGGCAATATCATGAAGCGTAAGTACAAGGCCGACATGGGTGACAATTTCGAGGCGTGGGCGAATACCTATTTTGCTAAGGACAGTGGCAATCTTGATAAGTTGATTGTCCGGCGCAAGGCTTACGATGACTTCCGTGAATTCGCCAAAGTATCACAGGCTTTCTGGTCCATGCAGCGGTTCACCAAGGCGCTCAAGGGCTTTGCTTCCCTTTGTCCATATGTACTGGTACTGAATCCGGTCGACATGCGTAACAGTTCTGACCGCATCACGCGCAAGATTGACGGCAAGAGCGAAGATATGATATACTTGCAGTCGGTCGGCAGCACCATTGATGAGATCAATTTTAACACCAATACTGAAGACGATGACAGCGGAAATCCGTTTTGACCTGATCCAACACTCGGATGCCTATGCTCATGCATTGATGGAGTGTCCTGAGTCATGCCGATACATGCTCAGGTTATATCGCTATCTTGAAGAGATGCGACCGGGCCAACGGCTAAAGCTTGCTGATGCCGGGGACAAAGAGAGATGGATGTTGGTCACGGTCGGTGAGTTCCTGCGCAGCGAGGCTCATTGGCGCTGCTATGAGCTGAATGCCGATTACACCAAGATTCAGGCGCACTGACTGTTCCCCCTTGCCCCCGCTAAAACGAGACAGGGTTGATTGTAACCTTGTAATTTCGAGGCGTGTACGTTCTTTTCAGAATGTGCACGCTTTTTTATTTGTTGGTTCTCTGTAAAGTTTCATAACCGCGTGTTCTCTTATTTTATAGGAGTCGGGAAACCGTCCCTTCGGCTTTCCATTCCTTTAGCCTATTTTGTACTAAAACTTTGTAACTTTGTACCCTATGTTTGAAAAGAAAGATAATAAATTGAATAATAATAGGTTAATACGGTTTCAAGTTGGTTTCAAAATAGGTTTCAAACTTGGTTTCAAAGTTTTGGGTTTGCATCCTTTTGTTGGGCTGGGGCGCAAAGATGCAAGGTTACAAAGTTTGTGCCGGGTTTCAAACTTGCTTTTAGGGTTTGTGTCTGTTATATTGATTTGATATTCAATTGTTTGTGTATGCTAAATACATGGTTGCAAAGATTCATAAATTTCTGACGGAATCAGACGGAACGGGAGATACATTATAGATGTATGGACAATAAGAAATATGGTTGTTTGATATATTTGTAAACAAAGAAGAAATATTTCGGCGTTTGGTTGCTGGAAAGTGCTTTTTTGTTTTCTTCTCTTTTATATGCGGGATAAAATTGTTATTTTTGTATATATAAATAGTTGATTATGAAAGATTTCGTGTTTTATATTAAACTGGAGCGTTACCTGGCTCAGTGGTTGACACATTCGCTGGGCAATCCTGTGCGTTTTCCGGCACAGAGCAATGAGAACTCGGTTATACGGCGCTTTTGCAGAAGCTGCCACCGGACAAGTTGCCCGAAATGCCGTCCGATGATACGGTCGCGATTGTGATCCCCGATTCCAAGGCGAAAGACCCGTCGGTGTACAATTACCTGGGTCCGTTGGCCAAAGAGGCGGTGGTTGAATCCATCGAAGACCTGTTCCGGCGCAATCTCTGGTCTGAACTGGGGGATATGACCGGCAGTTCTGTGGGGCTGAACAAGACAATTGCGGCCTGGTGCGAGATGCACGGCATTGACATTGACTACATAGAAACAGTCCGGCAGAAATACTACCGGATGCGCAATGCCTATAACCGGAAAGGCATGTTTTTAGGTTCTTTAACAAGAAAAAGAGAGGATAAGACCCCTGTTTTTGTACAACACCGAACAACTGCGAACAACACCGAACAATTATGAGCGAAATTCACTACATCAACCGCGTGGAGTACTGTGAAGTCCGAGAACTGGCCACCATGACAGTTGTAAAAAAATCAATTTGCCTTGGTTCCACCGGCCGCAAACTTTACCCGGTTACCCATGGTCGGACTGGCTTCGGTCGAAGTCAGCGACAAAATCGAGAACAAACAGCGTGTTTTCGTATCTAAGCTGGCGGTTTTCCTGCCTGAACGGTTCGAGGTGGGCAACAAGAAGCTGTGCTTCCGGCTTCGGACCGTGTCCGGAGAATATTTTATGCTGGGTTCAGGTGACCGCCCGTATTCCCTCATTACCTCCACAGATACTATACCCGATACCCTCTCTTCCAGGTGTGGAAGTGCCATGGTGGCCACCTATACAGGCATTCTGCCCTTGCTTCGTATCATAGATTAGGTATTTTTATATATATAAGGTATAGTGTAATATTGCAATCAAAAATGTGATATGACCTATAACCTGAACATAGATGACTACATTGGCCGTTGGGGCTACTCCAAGCAGTATGTCCGCAATCAGCTGGCAGGCTTGAAAGGCAAGCCTGTCAATGTCCGCATCTCCTCTTTGGGAGGTGCGGTTGATGACGGGTTGGATATCCGTCAGCAGTTTGTTGATCATGGAGACGTGACCGCCTACCTGTATGGGCTGGTGGCAAGTTCGGCTACTATTGCCGCACTGGGTGCGAAAAAGGTGTGCATTTCCAGATATTGTCTGTTCCTGGTGCACAAGGTGAGCAACTGGGTGGATGCCTGGGGGCAGTATAACGCTGACCAGATCCAACAGCTCATCGATGAGCTGAAGGAGAACAAGCTGCAGAACGACAAGTTCGATCTGGTACTGGCGAACATGTATGCGGCCAAGTGCAACAAAAAGGTAGATGATATTCTTGATGTTCTGAAGGCGGGCAGATGGCTGACCGCACAAGAGGCGTTGGAGTATGGCTTTGTGGACGAGATCATCGAGGGCGATGAGAATAAGCTCAATCTTGCCGCTTACGAAGGCAAGGTCAATATGCTGGGGTTGTCCCCTTTGCCGGTTGCATCCGGGAGTGAGCGGGATACGGCTGATAGTCATAAATTACTAAACAAAATATTAACTAAACTGGACGGATTGTTTTCATCCAAAGAAAAACAGTCCGCCCCTTCTATTGTTTCCGAAATGAAAAAAGATTACACCAAAATCAACACCCTTCTGAATGTGGAGGGGGTGGAGGACTCGGATGGCAAGGTAATACTCACCGAGGAACAGGTTAGGGCTGTCAATGACCGGCTGGATGCGCTGGAGACGGAGGTCGGCGAACAGAAGGATCTGGTCAGACAGCGTGACGAGCAGATCAAGAACCTGCAAAAATCCGATGGTGACACTACCACCACGAGTGTGAAAGAAGACGAAAAAAATGATGCGGTGTCCGCTGCATCCATGTATGACGAAGTTAAAGACTATATTTGATATGGCACAAGTTAGCGTGAATATTACCAGCGAGGATCTTCAGAAGAGTGCTCGCAAGTACCGTAAGGAGTTGTTGCAGATGCCTGTATTGGGGCTGTCACGTTCTTTGCAGCACATGACCTTACGTCCGGGAATCCGTTATGCCGAGACTGTGGGTGAACTGTCGGGTGACATGCAGTTCGGACCGTACTCCGAAACCCGTGAGGATAACAGTGAGGTGGTGATCAATCCGCGCACCCTGTATACCTACTTCGGTTCTGTCGTGCGTAATTTCTCACCGAACAAGATTTATCAGTCCATGTGGGGTTCCGACATTACCAAGGGCGAGGCGTTGAAGAATACCGAGATCACCCGTAAGGTGCTGGCGTATCTGACCGCCCAGTTGGGCAAGAACCTGAATATGGTACTGTGGAATGCGGTCCGTAATGATTCGGGTGAAACTTCCAAGGATCTGTTCAATGGCTTTGACACCATTACTAAAAAGGAGCTGGATGGCAAAAAAACTTTCTGAAGAGTTGGGCAACTACAAGGTCATCGAGGCGATTACCAAAGAAAATGCCGTCGATACGCTCAAGGCGGTCTGCATGGCGGCTGACGATATGTTGACCGAGGAGTCTTCGGTCAAGCTGTTTGTCCCGAAACATGTGCTCTTCGACTATTGTGAGGACTACAAGAGCACTACAGGGGCGATCCCGTACAACCGTGAATACAAGCAGTACTATGTCGAGGGGTTTGACAATGTGAACATTGTGCCGTTGGCGAATAAGAAGAACAGTCCGTTCATCCACATGACGGTCAAGCGTAACATGCTGGTGGGTGTTAATCAGACCGGTGAGGAGGAGAACGTGGAGGTGGCACGCTTCAAGGCGTTTGTGCTCCAGTTCATCGCGACGATGTTTTTCGGTGTGGAGTTCGAGAGTTTGTCCAAGGAGCGTCTGCTGGTGGCATCCATTGATGGTACAACCCCGATCTAAAATAAGGAGGTGATATGGCAAAAGATTGTACGACAGCGGATATTTATCAGTCACTGAACTGGTGTGACGGTCAGACGGTGCTTCCGGGCATCCGTCCGAAGGTTTTCTTTCAAAAGAAATCCAATATTGCAGCTTGGCCCAAACTGCCCAAACTCGAAGAGGCGAAAAGCATGGGAGAGTTGGCGACTTACAAGGGTAATTTCACGATGGCGGCGGAAAAGAAGTGGCTTACGATCAATTCCTTGTCCGCCAAATCCAATGTGACTACCGAGGTGCAGGGAGAACGTCCGAGCACCACGTCTTTGAACAAATGCACGATCAAGCATCCGGGTACTGAAGAAGATGCGGCGGGTTTCTGCCGTCAGGCGATGGCCGATGATCTGGTCTATCTTGTACAGCAGCGCAACGGCAAGTTTCGTGTGATGGGGTGTGAGGAGTTCGAGACAGTGACCAAGCCCGCCCAGGCATTGGGCGAGGGAGTAACCGGAGAGGCCGGTACCACGCTTGAGATAGAAGCGACCGATGTGTGCCCGGCTCCCTTCTATCCGGGTAAAATTGAAACGGAGGATGGGGATATCTCCGGTGCGGACGGTTCCGCATGGAGCGATTCTTCTTTGGATGAACCTTGATTCTTTAAGTTTATAATCGGAGTGGTGGTGTGGCTGGTCTATGCCTGCCACTTTTTTTAATATTTTAATATATGGATGAGAAATTG
>ENA-OPYU01000014-OPYU01000014.1-human-gut-metagenome-genome-assembly--contig:-NODE-14-length-56006-cov-3.732243_pt1 | contig 56006 bp, 78 predicted proteins | sample MGYA00242637_ERZ504482 | MGnify/ENA primary metagenome ERZ504482 (study PRJEB26092, sample SAMD00036237) | human gut metagenome | host: Homo sapiens | study: EMG produced TPA metagenomics assembly of... | reverse complement strand
TTGGCATCTGTAAAGCCCTCAATCCGTTCTTCGAAAAAAATATAATGATGGCCGCTTTTTGAAATAATAGTCGCCCTTTGCCACCAGTTCCACTTCTTCTGCATCGCTGGTTTCTTCCAGGCTCTGCAGACCTTTAATGGTGACTAACACATCTTTTGTCATGTTAATACTCCTCTATATTAATCTGTTTTGTCATCTTCACATCATAAGGCAGAATCGAATTGGCAAATTCCTGAAAATGTTCTTCTTCATCACTGACAAAAAAACGATACGGAAATTCCTCTTCTTCCTCTCCTTCGTGTTCCAGATGTTCTCTTTTTAAAAGCCGCTCCAGTTCTTTTGCTGTCTCATAGGCAGGATTTACCAGGGTAACCTGTTCTCCCACCAGTGTTTTCAGCATGGACCTTAACAGTGGATAATGAGTACAACCCAAAATCAAGGTATCAATATCCTGACAAAGCAATGGATCCAGATATCGTTTTGCAATCTCAATGGTTACCGGGTCTTTCAGCCATCCTTCCTCCACCAAAGGTACAAACAAGGGACAGGCTTGACCAATTACCTGAATCTGCGGGTCTTCTTTCTGTATAATGGTTTTGTATAAACAGGATTTCACAGTAGCTCTGGTTCCAATCAGCCCTATTTTTTATTTCTGGTAGTAAGGGCCGCTACTTTTGCCCCTGGTTTGACCACACCGATTATGGGAATATCAATTTCTTCCCGGATGGTTTCCAGCGCCAGGGCGCTGGCTGTATTACAGGCTACCACAATGGCCTTTACATTCTGAGTCTGTAAAAAACGGACAATCTGTCTGGAATAACGGATAACCGTTTCCTTTGATTTACTTCCGTAGGGCACCCTTGCAGTATCCCCAAAGTACACGATTCTTTCATGGGGAAGATTCCGCATAATCTCTCTGGCTACGGTAAGCCCCCCGACTCCTGAGTCAAAAACACCGATTGGTGCATCTTTTCTCTGATTCATTTTCTAACCTCTTATTTATCGTTTGTGTTTCATTGTACCCTTATCTTGTGCAGAATGCAAGGTCAAAACCAGCGGAATCCAAATCTTAATTTTTTCTTCTCCCTGGAATCCCCCAGAATTTCCTGAAATTCTTCTGCTGTGAGGACTTCTTTTAAGTCTTCCTTTTTCTCTTCTGTGACAATGCCATAAGTATCGTCCAGAAAACAAAGGCTTGGATAAAGGACGCACCACCAGTTCTGTCCCTTTGCACTTCCGATTTTCACCTTCAGTGCCTCATACTCCCCAGCCGGAAAGGTGCAGTCCCCGTAGGTTTTCTCCGGAAAATAGGTTTTCTCCACCACCACTTCTACCGGATAATCAAATCCCTGTTCCTCTATGAGATTTTCTGCCTCCTGCTCTATTTCTGTTAAATGTGTTAAAACAGCTTCTTTGGTCTCTTCTAACCCGGCATCCTCTCCCAAAATTTCCTTTAAATATTCCACAATCCTGGTTTTCACCTTTAATTTCAGCTCCTGGTCTTTCTCTGTGTCACTGTTTGCAATTACATGAAGGCGAAAAACCTCTCCTGCAATCCCCTGTTGGATTTCCCGGTCCAGACGCGCCTTGATTTCCCGGTTTTCCCTTTTCAAACGTACTGTATTAAGCCCTGTGTAAAAAAAGCGTACCAGCAAGGCCTATTAAAAGGGCTGCCAGCAAAATTTTTTTATTCTGTAATTGCTCCAATGCTTCTTTCATTACTATGTACCTCCTGATACTTTCTATCAGGAGTATGAACCAATCTGAGGTTTTTTATTCACTACCGTTACTTCCGGCAGTTTTGGCAGTTCTTCCTTCCTGTGCCATGCATTGTACAAATCCTGGAGGCTGACTGCATCCTTTGGTTTTCCTTCCAGATTATTTTCCAAAATTCCGGTGAGATAATCCCCCACGGATTCCTCTCCCTGTCCGTCCAGACCCATAAGCTCCTGGGGGTCATGACTTACAAACACATACAAATTTCCTGCCACAGAGGGTTTCTCTTCCAGATAAGCCAGCAATCCTTCCAGGGCTTCCTCCTGGTGGAGAATTTCTCTTCCAAGAATCAAGGCTTTCAGATGTCCCATATCCAGATAATTTTTCTGATTCTGATTAAAATGTGCTTCTGCCTCCTGTGGTGTTTTGCCTTCATATACAATGGCCTGGGGTTCACTTCCCTCTGTCTCGCTTTTCCCCTGCCCTGTCATGGCGGATAATTGAGGAATCCCATAAATCAACTGATATTTCCCATCTACATAATTGGCACTTACAGCCAACGGAAAAATGCGGTCCTCCAAAGAAACTCCACATCCGGTAAGACACAGTGACAAAATCAGGCACAAGGCTCCTGCTTTTGCACAGGCTCTCTTCTTTCGCCCCTTCATTCCTGCTAAAATAAGAAGCAGGACAAATGCTGGTCCATAAAAACGTATGGTAACAGCAAAAAACCAGGACGTAGGAATTTTCATTTTTTCCCACAGAATAGCTGCTGCCATCATCCCTGACGCTGCAAATAAAGCAGTTTTTTCCATTTTAACCCGCACCAAAAGCTCATGCTGATAAAAGAAAACACTTCCAAGGCCAAACAACAAACTAAATACCACAGCCGCCACAAAAAACACATCCACTCTCTGCAAAAAAATTTCCAGGTATCTGAATCCCCGCCATAAAATCAATGACAGGATAATTTTTATGCTCGTATCCTCCCAGACCAAAGCTTCCCTGCAAAAGCACCAGAGCAAACACCAGCGTGCTGGTAAGCACTGCAATACTGCTCCCCATAATATGTCTTGTCTCTCCCGGTTTTCTCACATTTCCAAGGGTCACAGGAAGAAACAGAAAAGGCAGAAAAATACATACCACTTCCCAGGTTCCCAAAAGCCAGCCTTTTAGACTCAGACTTCCCATTTCCTGTAAATATTCCGGCTTCATTCTCAAAATTCCCAGCAAAAAACAGAATCCCCAGAAGAATAACCAGAAACGGAAGGCACACCTCTGCCATTCTCCCTCTGCGCTCCAGTCCCTGATGACTTCCAAAATAAGCTGCCAGGCCAGCCAGAAGAAGGATAATCCAGGAAGCGCTGCCCTCTACCAGAAACCGTTTTGTTACACATACTATCACAAGCAGAAGAAAAATTCCCATAAGCCAAAGCCAGGATACATAGAAAAAGACCAGGCATCTGCCCCAAAATTTCCCCAGATATTTTTCCGGATATTGAAAAACCGTTTTTATTCGCACAAAATAGGTACAAAGAAGTAAATAAATCCCCATTCCAGTAAGAAGGGCAAGAATTCCCTGGCGTCCATGCAGTTTAGGCATTACAGGAATCACCAGAATATAGACGCCTGCCAGTCCTGTAAAAATCTGCCTGAATAACTGTCTGTGGGAAATCTGTGCATTATCGGCATACATCAGAAGCTCCCTCCCTTCTGCTTTTTCTTCTGGCTCTCTTTTGTACGAAGTTTTACTTTCTGATTCTCTCTTGCGTAAATAGGCCTCCTGGTTAGAAAACGAAAAGGAATCCGGATAATACTGTCCCTCTCCCCACAGTACCCTGCATGGGTCTTGGCTGCAAAAGGAGAAAGATAAGGGATTCCAAAACTTTTCAGTCCTGCCAGATGACTTGCAGTCAGATAAAGCCCAAGAAGAATTCCAAACACACCAAGCGTACCGCCCAGCAGAATAAACCCAAATTTTAACAACCGGAAAGGCGCTGAAAAACTTTCACTTGGAATTGCCAGGGAACAAAGAGCTGTCACAGCAACCACTACCACCACAATGGGGCTCACCAGATTCGCCTCTACTGCCGCCTGCCCTACAATCAGCCCACCTACGATTCCAATGGTTCCGCCCAAAGGCCCCGGCATCCGAATACCAGCCTCCCGAATGGTTTCAAAAGCAATCTCCATAAATAAAATTTCCAATATTCCAGGAAAGGGTACCCCTTGTCTTGCCTCTGAAAAAGATAAAAATCAGATTGGTAGGTAAAACCTGTGTATGAAAGTTAGTCACTGCCAGATAGGTCCCGGAAAAAAGCAGAGTAATCAAAACTGCGCAGTAACGGATGATTCTCTGCAAAGACACAATCTCAAATCGGTTATACGAATCCTCACTGACCTGGAGAAAATCATTAAACACTGCCGGCAGCAAAATTCCCATGGGCGAATGGTCGCACAAAAGTAAAACCCTGCCATTTAAAATTTCCGCTGCACATTTATCCGGTCTTTCTGTGGTCTGAAACTGGGGAAAAAGGGGATAGCCAGTTGCTTTCTGTAAGCTGTTCCACCACCCCCGAATCCAGCACCCCATCTATCACAAAAGAATCCAGTCTGTTCTCCAAATCCTCCAAAAGCTCAGGGCGCACCAGGTCTTCCATATACAGAAGCTGCACCAGAGTCTGGCTTCTGTTTCCCAGTGTTTTCTGTTTCACTTTTAATCTGGTATCCCTTATCCGCTTCCTCACCAGCGCAGAATTCGTCTTAACAGCATCCGTAAAGCCCTCCTTAGAGCCACGCAGCACCTTTTCCCTGGTGGCTTCGGAAACGCTTAAATTGGGATAGCCTTTGCTGGATACCTTAATGGCTCTTGCATAACCATCCAGGAAAAACAAAGCATTCCCTGCCAGCATGGAAGCAAAAGCCTGATCCATGGAATCCATGGGCTGCACATCTGAAATTCCCATGCCATTATCCCGTACAAATTCCAGAATCTCTTCTGCCGGCATTTCCCACATGTGGTTTACCAGTTTGCCAATAACTGAGTCCTCCAAAACCATGTTGCTCACTGCCACCTCTATATAAACCACCAGACACCGGATTTTCTTCTCTTCCCCCAGAAGCATGGGACGGATAATAAAATCATCACAGTTCTCCAAACGTTTCCTGATATATGCTTCATTCTCCTCTATGTGAGGCGAAATATCACCCTTCATTATATTTCCCTCCTTTTTGCCAATAAACTGAAAAAAGAGAGGCATGTCTCTTGCCTCTCTTCTAGTATTTCTTATAACGCTTATTCTATTCGTTTTTCTTTTATTCCTGACTTAAGCTTCGAATAATAGCTTTTTGCTGGTTATCAATGTGAATACTCACATATTCTTCAGCCTGCTGCTCATCCCGCTCCCGCAAGGCCCGACAAATCGCCTTATGCTCCTCTGCCAGTGTTCTTCGCACAGCAATATCCTTTAAATATTCCATACGATAGCGGTACATCTGTTCCCGCAGATTATTTAAAAGCTGTACCAGTCTCTGGTTATTGGTAGCCTGATAAATGGTATCATGGAACTTCACATCCATCTCTGCCAGTTCCGTAAGATTTCCTGATTCAATCAATTTCTGAAAGCTTTGCTCTATGGTCTCCAGTTTCTCTAGTTCCTCTCCTGTTATCCGCTTGCATGCAAGGGAAATTGCCAGAACTTCCATTCCCTTTCTTACTTCCAGAACGTCATTTAAATCCCGCTCTGTAATGGATGCCACCTTTGCCCCTTTTCTGGGCGCCATAACAACCAGTCCCTCAAGTTCCAGCTTTCTAATGGCTTCTCTGATAGGAGTCCGGCTCACACCCAGCTTATCTGCCAGGGTAATCTCCATAAGACGCTCCCCTGGTTTTAACTCTCCCTTTAAAATGGCTCTTCGCAAAGTATTAAAAACCACATCACGCAAAGGCAGATATTCATCCATTTCCATCTCCAGATTCATTATTATTTTCTCCTTCCTCCATTATTAAACACCGTAGTAAGGAATACCGTTCTTGCAAGCCGGCTTTCCCTAAGAGCTTCACAGGCCTGTTCTGCTAAGGTTTTGTCATCAAACAGCCCAAAAACCGTAGGACCGCTTCCGCTCATCATGGCGTTTAAAGCCCCGTGTTCCTTCATATGGTTCTTGATTTCCTCAATAATCGGATACTGTGGAATGGTAACGGTCTCTAATACATTTTCCATCAAATCAGCCATTTTATACAAATTATGCCACTGAATAGCATCCAGCATTTCATCAATCCTTGGGTGGGATTTCAACTCATTGGCATGGAGATTTTCATAAACAAACTTTGTAGATACGCTAATGCCCGGCTTTCCAATCAGCACATAGCAATCCGGACAAGCCGGCAAGGCCCGAAGCTTATCTCCGATTCCCTCTGCCAAAGCAGTACCTCTTAACAGACAATAGGGAACATCTGCTCCGATTTTTACTCCCCGTTCCATTAAGTCTTTCACAGACAGTCCCAACTGGAAGAGCCTGTTGACACCAATCATAGCTGCTGCTGCATCAGAACTGCCTCCTGCCATACCTGCTGCCACAGGAATCATTTTCTGCAAATCTACGGTAAGACCTTCTTTTATCTGAAACTCTTCCAGCAGCATATTCGCTGCCCGATATACCAGATTGTTCTGATTCACCGGAACATACGGAAGATTTGTAGTAATCCGAATACCAGGTTCTTCGCTGATTTCCATATCCAACTGGTCATACATATTGATGGTCTGCATAATCATACGCAGTTCATGATAACCATCCTCCCGCCTTCCAAGAACATCCAGGCCCAGATTTATCTTCGCCAGCGCTCTTAATCTCATGTGGTTTCCTCCCTGAAAATTGTTTTATCTTTGTATACACAGATATGAAAGTAACATGCCTGACGAATTGTTCCGCACTTTGTGCTCTCACAATTCTACCCTAAATTCGGATATCGTGAAGCTTACGCTCCACTTTTATCCTCATTTTAGGGCGGGTCATAAAGGCATAAAATCACTTATGTGCAAGCACAACGTGGTTTATGACCTTTTGACCCTGGCATTTTGTACATTGTATATTGTATTCTATTTAGTACATTTTATTCTATATGAAAACCTTTTATTTTTCAACGTCACTTTTTTTACAAATTCCGCAGCCTCTTCTTGGGTCAATTGATACTTTTCCTCAATTTTCCTCAAAATATCCTCTTCCGGGATGTACAATTCCCTAAGAGACTCAACTAAAATAATAATACTCTGTTCTCGTTCTTCCTGTTTTCCTTTTTGCATTGCTGATGCCTTCATATCTTCTAAAGCCTTACACATATTCACTTCACCTCTTTCATTCATGTATTCTTGTTTATCTGGCATTAGGTCCTGGGAATTCGTAAGAATGCTAATCATATCATAAGCATCTTCTTCTAATTCTGTAAATCCTTCCTGATTGTCTCTTACATACTGTTCCAGGGTATTCTGACTTTCATGCCTTTGTAAAAACCCAAATACAAGCCTTGCATCGGTACATAATTCCTCTGTTCCGCTAAATCTCCGTACATCCAAAATGTAAATAGGATAATCTACAACTTTATTCTGTATTTCTTTTGGAATCGCATTCCAATCCAACATGTCTGCCAGACACATTGGTCCATCCCATGGTTCTTTTCCATAGTATAAAACCATAGTCAGTGTGGGCTTTAATCTGTCCTTTTTTGAAAACCAGAAAGATATTCAGCCCCTGATAAATCTTTTTTCCTTCTATGCATCTTCTTTATCTTTTGTAGCTGCTCCTCATACCCTAAAAAATCATATCTCCACACTTTAAGGGGCATAGCATAATGAATCTCCTGCTGATTTTCAATTCCAATCAGAGCAAAGTTAACTCCAAAGTCTGCTCCGTCCTCTTTAAGACAATGAGAATCTCTTTATGTTATCTATATTATAATAGAATAGAAGGACGAATAACAAGACTACTTCTATAAATTTATTGAATCTCTGAAAATTTGGCGAATAGCCATTAGAAATGAAAGAAGAATTTCTTTCTGAATTTTTTTCATTGTAACATGGCTGTTTCCGTATTGCAACAACGGAAGCAAAAACAAACGCTGCAAACTCTCTTTTGCAGCGCCTTTAAAGCTTTGTTTATATTTTTTCCTATACAATGCCCAGGCATTTCTTAATCAAGCGGCATCCATGCGCATATAAGGATATTTTATGCTTCTTACCAATATCCATATACCATCCATCCAGATTTTGCTTGTCTACAGCAACCAAAATCGCTGTCATTTGCCTGTAAGGGTCCAGTACATTCTCAGAAACAATCATATTCTTTCCATAATTTTTTACAAATGCTTTTGCCTCCTCTGAAATCTCGTCCATATACGCAAAAATAATCAGACAAAAATTACTTCCATTTTTTTGTGTTCATATCAATATGGTCAAGCTGCCAATTTAAAATTTCTTCCATATCATTTCCTTCTGTAACACGAACACAATAAGAAACCGAATCCTTTAATGCAGAAAATTCTTTTTTAAAAAGCCTATCCGTCCTCCTGTAATTCAAATTGATGATTTAAAAATTTTGTTTTATACTGTTCATGTCAGACAGCGGAATCCTATAAAGTTCCTGACTGTCATATTTTTTATCCATTTTAACAGCTTCATCATACATTGCATAAGAATAGTTTTTGAAAATTAATATGAGCGCAAGTATGCCAAAGCCTCCGGCGCCTATTGCTATGACTGGATCTAACCATGGGTAATCTCTGTTTTGAAGCGCTATACCAAGCAGTAAAAATGCAAATGCTATTCCTATAGCCGCGAATCCTATCCAAAAACACTTTTTCCCTTTCGCAACCTCTGCCTCACTTATTTCCTCATTTTTTCTAATACTTCATCTTGTTTTTTCATCTTGACCTCCTGTTTATAATACGAATCATTCATTTGCTTCTTCTACTTCTATCTTTGCATGCAGTATATTTTCAAGATATGTCAAAACTAATTGGCGCCCTTCTTCACATTTTCCTATAGCTGAAATATTTCTATACAACATAAACAATGGGAAAATAAAGAAAATAAGCACTTCTGCCAAAATTAAAATATCTCCTTTAGAAAAAACGAATACAAGGAAAATCATTATAAGCAGAAAAAATTGTGCGCCTCTTTTTATGTATGGCAAAATGACAAACCTGCCTTCCAACATTACATCTTGTCCATAGCTCTTTACATGCGTCTGAAGCATTTCCCAACCTCCCCCTGTCATACCACCTGCTGCATATCCGATACACAATGTCTCATTTTCTTCCCTGTACGTTGCAAGTATCATATTTTTATAAGCCTGATTGGAAAAACTTAACGGTTTTGTGGTTTGCTTAATCCGATTCAGCAATTCTTCTTTGGAACAGGGAACATATATTTTATAATATTCCTGCATATCCAGCCCTTTCTCATAAGATTTTCTATGTTGCTTGTGTTAAACTTTTTCCTTCATGCTACTTATTCCCCCTGTCATATGGCTCTTTTTTGTACCACTGCTGAAATTCCTTTTCTACTGATTCTGAAGAAAATTTCAAGGAACGAATCTTCCCATTCATGTCCTCAAACACTGCGCAGTAAGCTTTTCCCCTGTTGTAGCTTCCTGTATCCTCTATCTCTGCCTTTGAACCTTTCATATGCCTGATATAGGCTCTGTGAACAAGTATAAAGCCGGCTCTGTCACAGGTCAGATACCAATCTCTTTCCCATTCCGGAAGTTCCTGGTCTGTCCGGTTTTTCCAATATATCCCCAGACTACGCTCCTGTTTCCAAACTTTTATCAAACTAGCCAACGGAAGTAGATAAGAACAGGGTATTACCATAAGCAGACAGAAAAATATCAGTTTTATCCCTTCCTTGTAATCAGAGCGCCTTGTAAAAAACACAACCGCTCCTATCGCTGCACAGGCAATCAGCAGCATAACAAACAGCATAAGCCCTGAGTGAAAAAAGATTCCAGACAAAGAATCATCATAGATGGTTTTTTTCTCTTTTTTTCGTATTTTCCATAATTGATATCCTTCCCTACTGCTATTTTTTGTAATCACATTATACTTTATCTATCTAATAAAGGAAAGAAATTTCCCGAACTTTTTCCTGAAAAACAAAAAATTGCCAGACGATTCCAGTCTTAAATCTAAAGATTACTGGAACCGTCCGGCACTTTGTTCAGTGCAACCGCACTTTCCCTTTACCTCTCCACTTTTTTCATCAAAATCAAGGTATCATAAGGCTTCACCCGCTCACTTTCCAACCCGTTCAACTGAACAATGGTATCTATAGTAGTATAAAACTTCTTGGCAATATCCCAAAGAGAATCCCCCGGCTGTACCTGATATCCTACAATTCCAGGCATACTGCGGAGCTTCTCTCTGTCCAGCTCCTGCTCTTCAATTCGCTGAATAATGCCTGTATCTGTCTGCCTGAATACCACAGCATTTAAGTTCATAACAATTTTCACTTCTATTTCATCACTATCAATCATAGTGGTAGACAACTGCTCCAGATCTGCCCTCAAATGATACACACAATTCTCTGTAATACTCTCTGCCTCTATCACATGGCTAAACGGAATCATGGTTTCCATGGAATAAAAAGGCATTTCATCATCTCCAATAATATAGAGAATCCGCACCTGCACAATTCCTTCCACTAAAATACCATTCTCCACAATCTGAGTGCTGTCAACCTTTACCGTTCCGTCACTGTGGCAAATCTGAAGAATTTTCCCCTGGCTGTTTTCCACCTTCACCCGGTCATTTACCTTACATTTTGAAAAGTTCTTTACCAACAGACTTTCTAATTTGTAATTTTCCCGGACTGCCCTGCAGTCTCTCACCGGCGTATACACATCTGTTAAAAGAGAAAGTTCTTCTTCCTCATACAGCTTCATTTCCAGTTCCAGAACCGCATCTACTCCAAGTATCCGCTCTTCCCCATCGTCATCCTGCTTTACCTTCAAATCACTTTGTGGCATGGCAATTTCCACATTTGGAATCATATCCGCTGAGCATCCCTGGCACTCCATTTCCTGATAAAAGGGTACGGAATGTTCCAGCCATTGAAGAGAATTGGTGTCATCATTACCACGGTACAGTGCAAAAAGGAATAATTCACCCTTTACCCCGATTTTATCTGTTTCTGCTCTGATATCCAGACCGCGGATTTCTACGGTATTCCATAAAAGCTCATAAATATCCGGCTTGTTAGAGCTTAAATCTATGTCCTCTTTTACCCGCATAATATCCTTTTTATGTACAGCGGTACACATTACAGAACAATCCTGTTTCTTTTGGGAAATTTCCCCATCCTCCACTCCTATGGGAAGCTCCAACTGGCGCACTTCTTCCACATAAGCAGTAAAGGTCACCAGGGCTTTGATATTTATTTTTCTTGAATGAATCAACTGCACACTTAAATCTTCAATATCCCATTTTAACTGCACCTTATCTCCGTTTTCCAGCCCCTCCAGATTCATGGTTTCCCCTAGTGGCAGGTTTCCCCTGAGGCTGTAAATCTTTCTCTCTTCACTGTCACTGACATAAAGCAGAGACACCATAAGCGCTCCGGAAAGAAATGCTTTTCCCTGAGAAATCTGAATATCTTCAATTTGTATTTCGCCCTTTTTCTGTATCATCCGTCCAATATCAGGCTTTACATCCGGCACATTAAAATCCTCATCAAAGGTAATCTGATTCACTGCTTCACATTTTCTTTCCAGCATTTGCATTTTCTTTGTAATCAGTTCCACACTAAGACTCCTTTTCTTATTCAAATATTACCGGTTCTTCCCGATATTTCATCTTAATCACCAGACAGGGAAAAGAAGGCTCGCCAGTTAGTTCTTCCCCTTCTTCCGGCCCAAGAAGCATGGTTTCCAGATGTATGGCATTGTCCCAAAGTGACAAATCCTGAACCTGAATACTATAGCCCCCTGTCTCCTGCTTTCCGTACCCTTTCATTAAATATAGAAATCCATTATCCTGATAGGTCATCTGAAACTCCTTTTCCCGGTTCTGCTCCACCAGTTCCCTGACTTTATCTGGGAAATCCTCTTCCTTCATAACCGTATACTCCGGCTTTACCCCATCTTTTGCCCTTACCTTTTCAATGCTGCACCCCCACAAACTGCAGCACATCACTATCAGCAGAATCCCTGCCGTCCATTTTTTTCACTATCTTACTGCCGCCTTCACTTTGCCAGTCTTATCCTAAATGTATGCAGGATTTTACCTGATTATGCCCCTGATTTTGCTTGCATCTTCCTTATGGATTCATTATAATGAAGGAACATGCATATGTAAGGAAAGGATGTAGAAATTATGATACGTTTTATTATTGTCTGCATCTGCGTCATTGGATATCTGATTTTATCCATTCCTATTCTTCTGGCAGAATGGGTTGTTGGAAAATTTAACCGCAGAGCAAAAGATATCAGCTCTCTTCGGATTATCCAGACTGTTTTTAAATTTATCCTAAAAGTTACAGGCGCAGATATCACCATTATCGGTCACGAAAACGTGCCAAAAGACCAGGCTGTACTTTACATAGGAAATCACAGAAGATTTTTTTGATATTCTTCTCACCTATGTTTTGTGTCCTGACCTGACAGGCTATGTTGCCAAAAAAGAGATGGAACCTATCCCTCTGCTCTCCACCTGGATGCGTTATCTTCACTGCCTTTTCCTGGACAGAAAAGACATCAAAGAGGGCATGAAAACCATTCTCACCGCCATTGAAAAAGTAAAAAGCGGAATTTCTATCTGTATTTTCCCGGAAGGAACCAGAAATAAGGGTACAGACGAGCTGGAACTCCTTCCTTTCCATGACGGAAGTTTTAAAATTGCCACTAAATCAGGCTGCCCCATTATTCCCATGGCTATCAGCAACTCCGCGGAGATTTTTGAGAATCATTTCCCGAAAATCAAACCATGTAAGGTGGTTGTGGAATACGGAAAGCCCATTTATCCGGAAGAACTTTCAAGAGAGGACAAGAAACGCTTGGGAGCGTATACACAGGGGATTATTTTGGAGATGTTGAAGAAGAATCGGGAAATGGTGGAATAGAAGAGATGGTCAATGAATCAAACTCTATCGATTCATTGACCATCCTTTAATTAACATTAATGTTGTATTTGATCATCTTCTTGTTCTATATTTGCCAGTGTCAAGTTCGGAAGAGCTTTTTTATGTAATTCTAATAAATAATCATCAAAATTAAAGCGCACTGTACAAACTCTGTCAAAAATCATGGTTGCTTCTCTTTCTTCTGTAGATACAGGCCATTGTGGGATTCCTGAATGATTAGGATTTCCTGTCTCTGCAAAATGAATAACCGCATCAAACATCTGCTTTTCCAGTTTATCTGAAATCTCTGGTATATTCGTTACAGGAACTAGCTCTGTATTATGAAATACAAATGGTATATCCGAACAATGCCATGCTGTCTTTCCATGCTGATAAGGAAACTCCAAAGTAAAAAGATACGAATAGATTTTGCCTCCTGATTTTGCAAACTCTTTTATAAACTTTTTAGTAGGACAACGAAATACTGTATCCAATGTAAGTAAATCAGCTAAATTTTTCTCTGGATAAGTCTCTTGAAATACCTCTGCTAATTCTTCTCCCCTATCTCCAAATCTGGCTTTAATTCGTTTCATCAGTTCTTCTTTCGAAATCTCATCTTTAAAAAATGTCTGTGGTTTACCACAAAAATCTGATATTCTTCCGACAACCCGTGAAATCACGGTTGAGCAGGCTATTTTAATGGCTCAGTTTCAAGGTTACCGCATCAAGTCAGCAACGGAATAACCTATAACTTTGTCTACATATTCAATTTTCAAAACAGCCACCGTAAGATGGCTTTATTGCAATGCGATTATGGTAATAGATAACCTCTACTTTTCATTTTCAGTTTTTAGTCCTCCTACTGTTTTCTTTTGATGAAAAAATTATATCACTTGTATAGTTTTACCCGTATAAATTCTTTTACTCTATACACTTTGCACATATAATTTTTTTACATCTTTCGTACAATAAAAAGAGTCTGTTGTTTCTCATATCCATTTGCAACTATTTTCAGTTGCACTTTTACGTACTATGATGTATACTATAAATAACGGAGGAATAGACTATGGGACAAAAGGAAAAACTAATTCAACGATTAAAATCAAAACCGAAAGATTTCACTTTTGATGATGCTGAAACATTACTTAATTATTTAGACTATATTCGCTCAAACAAGGGCAAAACAAGTGGTTCCCGTATCATATTCACAAATGATGAACATGGCAGCATTTTACTTCACAAACCGCACCCACAAAAGAATTAAAAGCTTACCAGATTAAACAGTTGTTAGAAATTCTAGAACAGGAGGGTCTCATATGAATAATACGATCCAATATAAAGGCTATCTTGGCAGTGTTGAATTTTCAGAAGAAGATGGCATTTTCTATGGTAAAGTCATGGGGATTCGTTCCCTTATTTCTTACGAAGGAGAAAATGCGAAAGATCTTCTGGATGATTTTCATGGAGCTATTGATGATTATCTTGAAACCTGTAAATCAGAAGGAAAGGAACCAGAAGTTGCTTACAAAGGAAGTTTTAACATCCGAATTTCTCCAGACCTCCATAAAAGACTTGTCATCTATACAACAACACATCAGATGTCATTAAACAGATATATTGAAGAAACTTTGGAAAATTCTCCGGCTGCCCTTTAATCACCTAGGGCTGTCGCACTAAGAAATTAGTTCGACAGCCCCATTCTCTTAAAACTCTTCTATATGTCCAGGAAATAAATTTTAGGAATCAAACAACTCATCAAATTCAATTTTGATATGTGGAAAATGTACATGTTCAATCACAGCCCCTTCACCACATCTTCAAATCCCATGAAATGGGATGCCTTTACCAGAACCGTATCACCTTCCTGCAGCACTCCCCCAAGCTCCTGCAGCAATTCCTCTTTTGTCTTAAAATGCAGTATATTTTTTGTAGGCGCTGCATGTCTGGCCGCCTCTGCCATATACTGGGACAATTCTCCCACGCAAATAAGCAAATCCAGATTTTTGGAAGCAGCATACACACCTACTTCCCGGTGCATTTCCACTTCTTCTTTTCCCAGTTCTCCCATATCGCCCAGGATTGCCACTTTTCTTCCCAGGGCGTCTGTGAGTACATCCAACGAAGCTTTCATGGAAACCGGGTTGGCATTGTAGCAGTCATCCACTACGGTATATTTCCCTGTGTCAATAATATGGAATCTTCCGCTTACCGGCTGCAGACTCTCAATTCCTGCCTTAATTTCCTCCAGATTCAGACCATAGGTCAGTCCCACAGCAGTTCCTGCCAAAGCATTATAGACCATATGATGTCCCGGAATAGGAATCAACACAGAAAAGCTGCCCTTCTCTGTGTGAATACAGCAGGAAATGCCTTTCAACCCTTCTGGTTTGATTTCATCTGCCCAAATTCCACCTTTATTTTCAATTCCAAAGAACATTGGTTTTATGCCTTTTACCTCTTCTACTGTGACCAATTTATCATCATCACCATTTAAGATAACATGTCCTGTTGGCTTCAGGAAATCAAAAATCTCTGTTTTTGCCTTTAAAATCCCGTCTCTTGATTTCAAAAATTCCAAATGGCACAGACCGATATTGGTAATTACGCAGGTGTCCGGTTTTGCTATTTTTGCCAGACGGTGCATTTCTCCAAAGTCGCTGATTCCCATTTCCAGCACTGCAATTTCATGTTCCTGTCTCAGTCTGAAAACCGTCAGGGGCAGTCCCAGTTCATTATTAAAATTCCCCTGGGTTTTTAAAGGGTATTATATTTCCCGGGAAAAGAACTGCTGCAATCATTTCCTTTGTGCTTGTCTTTCCCACGCTTCCTGTAATTCCAACCACTGGAATGTTAAGCTGTTCCAGATAATATTCTGCAATATCCTTCACTGCCTGAAGAGAAGATTTTACTAAAATGTAGGGATAAGGCTTTCCGCCCAGGTCTCTTTCTGATAAGGTTGCCAGAGCGCCTTTTTCCATAACATCCTCAATAAAACTCATGGGCATCCGCCCTTGCACCTTTAATAGGCACAAATAAGCCGCCTTCTTCTGCTTTTCTGCTGTCTGTGAAAATGCTCTGGACCTCCAGATGTTTCTTCTCCTCTGGTCCAACATAAATCCCTTCACAGGCTTTGGCAATATGTTCAAGTGTCAGATTCTTCATTGCTTTTCCTCCTGAATCCCTTTTTGATCTCCTACTGATATTTTTTCAGAGAAACTTCAATAAGTTTTTCACAAAGCTGTGGATAATTCATTCCAATCACACTGGCTTCCTGTGGAATAAGGCTGGTAGGTGTCATGCCAGGCAGTGTGTTGGCTTCCAGACAGTACATGCTTCCGTCTTCTTCCATAAGGAAATCCAGTCTTGCATATGCCTGGAGATTTAAAGCCTCGTAACCTTTTTCTGCATACATCTGCATTTCTTTGGTAAGAGAAGCAGACAAATCTGCCGGACAGGTTTCCACGCAGGAGCCTGCTGAGTATTTATTTTTGTAATCATAAAAGCCTTCCAATGGAGCAATCTCAATCACCGGATATGCTTTTCCATCCACAACTGCTACGGAAAACTCTCTTCCTGTAATAAACTGCTCTACCACCACCTGATTTTCGTAAGAAAACGCCTCCATAAGAGCTGCCCCGTATTCCTGCTGGTTGTGGGCAATGCATACCCCAACACTGGAACCGCCGCAGCAAGGTTTTACAATAACGGGAAAGTCCATGCCATAATCGGATAAATAGCTGCTACACTCTCCTTTTTCCAGGGTCATTCCCTTCGGTGTTGGAACACCTTTAGCTTCAAATACCATTTTGGTAATCCCTTTGTCCATAGCCATTCCGCTGCTTAAAGGTCCGCAGCCTGTATATTTAATTCCCATTAAATCCAGCACAGACTGTACCTTTCCATCTTCTCCATTAGCCCCATGGAGAGCCAGAAAGACAATATCTGCTTTCTGACAGATTTCTAATACATGAGGACCGAAAAACTCTTTTCTGGTTTTCATAACTTCTTCAAGGTTGCTGCTCTGTTTTCTCATCCAGGCTGCTGCCTGCTCTGTATCATATTTGTCTGAAAAAAGTTCTCCTTCCATGGATTCTTTTCCAAAATAAGCATCTACTAAAATTGCCTTGTGATTTCTTTCTCTTAATGCCTGACAAACTCCCTGACCTGATGAAATGGAAACCCTCCCTTTCTGTGCTGTTTCCTCCTGCCAAAACTACTATATTCATATTGATATTGTTCTCCTTTTCAAAGGTTTTCTTCTAATTGTATACCACAACCGGCACACCTTTTTCTATGTTGTTATAAATTTTCTCTGCATTCTCATACGGTGTATTCACGCAGCCATGAGAACCATCATTCATATAAATGGAACCGCCAAAACTATTTCTCCAGGTGGCGTCATGAATACCTGTGTTAGCATAAAACGGCATCCAATAATTTACATGAGAGTTATATCCCTCACCAACCAGAGTAGCGTCTCTTTCTTTATACATAATGGCATAAACACCTGTGTGAGTATCCCAGCCTTTATTGTGATTTCCTGTTACAACATCTGTAGATACCAGAAGCTGTCCGTCCTTGAAGAACCACATATGCTGTTTGGAAAGGCTGATTTCCACATAAGTATCTCCAATCTCATCTTTTTCCCTGCGGTATGCAGTGTATGTATATTCCGGTGTAATGGTTTGAGACTGTCCGCTTTTAATTGCATCCAGAATCTTGGTGGTGGTATCATTTGGCGCAATGACCCATCCATAATCACCGCCAGAAACGGTAATATTTTGTCCATCTGCTGTAGTAAATGGTCTGGATGTCCCAAAGGTATCATATTCATACTTTAATTCCTGTACATAAGCTTTCGCTTTCTCATGGCTCAGGTCAATATTCCCTTCTTCATTGACAACAAGCCAGTCTTTCATAACTTCTTTATCCACGATTTCCTGCCTGTCCGCAAAATCAATGGTAACCGTTACGTTTAAAAATGCATTTCCCTGGTCGCGCTGCTTCACCAGATTTTCATCTGTACTTACAACCTCCGGACTGGTATAGCATCCTGCTTCCTCCAGATTCACCTTGGATGCTCCTTTTGCTATAGCATCCTTTACGGTTGCTTTTACTTTTTCCTTGTCCAGTTCCGTTCCCACGGTTTCCGGGATAATTTCGTATCCATTTTCTGTTACTTCCAAATGGGCATTGGCAGGTTTCACCATATTTTCTTCCTGAACTGCTGTTAACTGGTCCACTGCCGCATTTACCGCTGCTTCATCATAGGTTGTCGTTGCAGACATGGTATAATCTTTGGCATGAGCAAAAGAAAGAAACCAGGTAAACGGATTCTGCTGTTTCTTTAATTCCTTAATCTTCCCATCATCCACATACTCCATACCAATCTTTGCCGCACTGATGGTCTCTGTCTTGTCCTCCCGCTCCTGAATCACCAGTTCATAGGAAGCAATCTGACTCTTAATGTCCTTTTCCACTTCCTTCACCGTCTTGCCAGCGCAGTCAAATCCATTAATCTTAGAGCCGGAATAAAAGTGTTTAGAATAGTAAAACACGCCTCCGGCATATACCAGCGCCAGAATCAGCACGTATGCAACTAACACTCCCAGAACAATTTTCTTCGCTTTCTTGTTTTTTCCCTTCTTAGATTTCTTTTTTGCCATATACATTTCCCCTTATTGCTTTGTGTTAATATGTTACCTGGCTGTGAGATTTCCTGATTTCTTATTTATCCCACAACGTGTGATTATTGTACCACACTTTTTTCCATAAAGAAAGAGACTGCTGCACTTCGTACCACAGTCCCTCTCTCAGTATAAATCGCTGCTTTTCTTCTTTAGTTTTCCTGTAACAGCTTTTCAATGCTTACCAGCTTCACACTCAGCACAAAAATTTCTGTTGCTGTCTTTAATTCCTCTACGGTTGGGAAACTTGGGGCAATACGGATATTGCTGTCATGGGGGTCAATACCATATGGGTAAGTAGCGCCGGCTTCTGTCATTTTTACCCCTGCCTGGGCTGCCTTTGCCACGATTTTCTTTGCACATCCGTCCAGTGCATCAAAGGAAATAAAGTAACCTCCATTTGGTTTTGTCCAGGTGCCGATTTCTGCGCCGCCCAGTTCTTTTTCCAGAGTATGCTCCACCATTTCAAATTTCGGACGGAGGATGTCTGCATGTTTCTTCATATGCTTATGCATGCCCACAATACCGCCAAAGAAGCGCACATGACGAAGCTGATTAATTTTGTCATGGCCAATGGTCTGTACTGCCATGTGTTTTCTCACATCATCCAGGGTTTCTGGTGGATGCTGCAACCGCCGCAATACCGGAACCCGGAAAGCTTACTTTAGAAGTAGACACAAATTTGTAGGCTAAATCAGGGTTTCCTGCCTTTTCACATTCATCCAGAATTTCAAGGAGAAAGTCCTGTTTATCATCATAGAGATGATGAATACAATAAGCGTTATCCCAATAAATGCGGAAATCCTCTGCCGCTGGTTTCAATCTTGCAAATCGTTTTACTGTTTCTGCGGAATAGGTAATGCCCTGTGGATTAGAGTATTTCGGCACACACCAGATTCCCTTAATGGCAGGGTCAGAACTTACCAGTTCTTCCACCATATCCATATCCGGTCCCTCTGCAGTCATGGGAACATTAATCATTTCAATTCCAAAATACTCTGTAATTCTAAAATGTCTGTCATATCCCGGAACAGGACACAGAAATTTTACCTTATCCAGCTTGCACCATGGAGTGCTTCCACATACACCATGAGTCATAGAACGGGATATTGTATCAAACATGACATTTAAACTGGAATTTCCAAAAATCACAATATTATCCGGAGTTACTTCTGTCATCTCTCCTAACAGGCGTCTTGCTTCCGGAATACCATCCAGAAGGCCATAATTACGGCAGTCAACTCCTGCTTCACTTTTTAATTTATCTGTACTTTTCAATTCTTCCAGCATATCCATAGCCAGCTCTAACTGCTGTTTAGATGGTTTTCCTCTGGACATATCCAGATTTAATCCTTTTGCTTTTACTTCTTCAAACTGTTGTTCTAAATCGGCTTTCATGGCCTGTAACTGTTCTTTGCTGAGTTCTCTGTACGGTGTCATGGCTTTCCTCCTGGTTTTTTATTCGTTGCAATCTATTGTATTCCAAGATATGATTTTATGTCAAGCATTTCCTGCATTTTCTTCTTTTAAATATCCTTTTCCTATTTTGATATGCAACTTTTTCACACTCTTCTTGCATTTTACTCTCTTACTGGTTTTTTCTTGTTCCGAAAATCCTTCGCGGTATCAATAAAAGTTCATGCATGAGAAGAGGTACTGCTGAAATGCAGAGTAACAGCTTCCATTCCCCAAAGGTAAGTCTTGCTGTATGGAAAAGTGACACAAAATAAGGGATTTCCGTTACCATAATCTGAAGCCCAAGCCCCAGGCAGAAGGCCAGAATCATCAATGGATTTTCCAGGTGATTCATCCGAAACACAGAACAGTCTCTGTCCCGCATACCTATGGCATGAAAAAGCTGGGAAACCCCAAGAACAGTAAACGCATAAGTCTGCCCGCCCAGATGAAATGCATATAAAGTAAGCCCGGCAATCAAAATCCCGTAAAAAACGGTAAACATCCATCCCCCATGAGCAAACAGTCCTTCTTCTGGCTCTCTTGGCTTTTTCTTCATTAAGATTTCTGTGTTATTTTTATCCACCCCCAGCGCCAGCGCCGGAAGGGAATCTGTAATCAGATTTACCCACAGAATATGACTGGCTTTCAAAGGAGATGGCAGCCCCAAAAGCACTGCCAGGAACATGGTAATCATCTCTCCAAAGTTAGAGGTAAAGCAGGAAAATGAATGGATTTTTTAATGTTCACATAAATGCCCCTGCCCTCTGCCATGGCTTTTTCAATGGTAGAAAAATCATCATCTGTGAGAATCATATCGGCTGCATTTTTTGCCACGTCTGTTCCGTTTCTTCCCATGGCAATTCCAATATCTGCTGTCTGAAGAGAAGGCGCATCATTTACCCCGTCCCCGGTCATAGCCACAATTTTTCCATTTGCCTTGAATCTTTGAACAATACGCACCTTATGAGCCGGTGTTACTCTGGCAAAAACCCGAATGTTCTTCATACGTCTGGCAAAAGCCGCATCACTGATTTCCTCCAGTTCCCTGCCTGTCATACATTGTTCTATAGAATCTGCAATCCCTATCTTCCTGGCAACTGCAAAGGCAGTATCCTTATAATCTCCGGTAATCATCACCACCTGAACGCCTGCTTTTTTACAAGGTTTTTTGACAGACTGCGCTACCTTTTTTGCTTAGGCGGGTCAATCATCCCTGCCATTCCTGCAAAAAATCCAGATGATTGATAAGCTCCTCTTCTGAATGTCCAGTAACCCGCTCGCGATATCCAAGAGCAAGCACCCGAAGTCCATCCCTTGCCATAGTTTCCATTGCCATGCGGATTTTCATTTTGGCAGCCTGGGTCATGGGTTCTGTATGGTCATTTTTTCTGCACATAAGTACAGCGCTCTAAAATATAATCACAGGCGCCTTTTACATAGACTGTCTCATGTCCGCTATCTTTATGTACGGTCGCCATATAATTTTTTTTCAGATTCAAAAGGAATTTCCATGACTCTTGGATACTGCCACGCCAACTGTTCTTTGTCATATCCCAGTTCTTTTCCCATATGAAGGAGGGCAAGTTCTGTAGCATCGCCGATTTCCTGTTTTCCCAAAACACTGTTATTACACAAAAGGAATCCCTGCGCCAGCCTTGGACACTCCCTTTTTCTTACCTTGGAAACCGGCAGTATGGTGTCATTTCCATAAAGCTGGGTTACCTTCATTTTATTTTCTGTAAGAGTCCCTGTTTTATCGGAACAGACAACGCCAACACATCCCAGTGTTTCTACTGCGGGTAATTTGCGGATAATGGTGTTTACCTTTACCATTCTGGCAACACCAAGAGCTAACACAATGGTCACAACTGCCGGAAGTCCCTCTGGAATGGCTGCCACTGCCAGAGAGATTGCCAAAAGGAGCATTTGCAGAAGGTTCCGGTGTTGGAAAAGCCCCAAAAGGAATAAAGACACACACAATACAACTGCAGCTACACTCAGCAATTTCCCCAGGTCTCCCAGACGTTTCTGAAGAGGCGTTAATTCTCCCTGGTGCTCTCCCATCATATCTGCAATTTTCCCAAGCTCCGTGTCCATTCCGGTAGCTGTAACCACGCCTTCTGCACTGCCCTTCATAATCTCTGTAGACATATATGCCATATTTTTTCTTTTCTGCCATGGGCAGTCCAGCCTCCAGTGGTTTTGCATTTTTTGCCACAGGCAGAGATTCTCCTGTAAGGGCAGATTCATTGACAGAAAGCCCCTGAACCTGAAGCAGCCGCAAGTCTGCCGGAACCTGATTTCCGGCTTTTAATTTCACAATATCTCCCTTTACCAATTGGTCTGCCGGAATTTTCTCATAAGCTCCATTTCGTTTTACAATGGCTGTGGGAGCTGTCATATTCTTTAAGGCTTCCATGGCTTTCTTAGCCTTACCCTCCTGTATCACCCCAACAGTGGTATTTAAGGTAATGACAGCCAGAATAATTGCTGTATCGCTAAATTCACGAAGCAAAATAGAAATAGAAGCAGCCAGAAACAAAATGAAAATCATTGGATCATTTAACTGTTCCTGAATCATATCCCAGACAGTATGTTCTTTTGTTTTCTTCAGGATATTTGTGCCATCCTGTTTCAACCGCTCTCTGGCCTGTGCATCTGATAAACCATTTTTCTCATTTGTACCTAAAGCATCACATACTTCCTGCTGCGTTAATGTTTCATACATGACATTCCCTCCCCGCAGCTACAGATAATAAACAGCTCATCTGATACGCTCTACCCAAGTGTATGCACGTACTATGCAAAAAAGAATTCTTTGCAATACTCCTTCAGCAGTTTTCTTCCCACCTCCATACCCGGAAATACAAAATCTTCCAGTTGTCTCACAGGCATAATCCCAAGCAGAGAGTTTGTCACAAACATTTCATCAAAAGTCTCCACCATTTCCGGAAGCAAAATCTGCTCCTGTATTTCATAGGTTTCATACAAATACTGCCGCAAAATTCCCGGAAGCATACCGCACCCAAGGGGCGGCGCCAGAAGCTTCCCTTTTTGCACAAAGAAAATATTGGTGGTGGCTCCCTCTGCTATTTCCCCTTTTGTATTTAAAAAAACCGGCTCCTGAATTCCGCTTCTTTTGCTTTTCTCTTTTTCCAAAAATACAGTCTCCATAATTAAAGGTTTTATGATAAGTAAAGGGTGAGGTTTCATTTCTGCGTGTCTTTGCATACGCTGCTGTAAACCCCTTCTCATAATCTGCCGTTTGGTATGTATTTTCCCTGGTTGTTACCATTAAATTTTTCTGAGAGACTGTGATTTTCATCACGTTTCTTCCGGTCTGCATTTCAGGGTTTTTCAAGAGCCTTCCCTACCTCCTCTTCAATCTGCTCTTTGCAAAGGGAGAGTCCCAGAAATACCGCTGCCTGATAAAGTCTTGCATAATGTTTCTCAAGGAGTACCGGAGTTCCATTCTCCACAGCAATGGTTTCAAATGCTCCCAGTCCAAAAAAAGTATCCGTCATCTTCCTGAATCATTTATTCTTCCTCCCAAAGTGCTTCCAGAACTGCCCTGGCTTTCTGCAGGGTTTCCTCATATTCAAATTCCAAATCTGATTCACAGGTAATGCCCCCTCCAACGCCAAGATGATAGGCGCCATCCTGATGTACTGCTGTCCGAATCACAATGTTAAAGTCACAATTCCCGTCAAAGGAAAAATACCCCATAGAGCCTGTGTACAAATTCCGTCTGTCATGTTCCAACTCATCAATAATCTCCATGGCCCGTATCTTAGGAGCTCCGGTAATAGAGCCCCCCGGAAATGCCGCGGGTATCAAGTCTACCGCGCTAAATCCCTGACGCAGTTTCCCTACAATGGTAGTTACCAGATGAAAAACAGTAGCATAAGTCTCTACTGCAAAATGTTCTGTAACACACACACTTCCCGGTTCACAGATATGGTTCAGATCATTTCTCTCCAAATCCACAATCATTAACAGCTCACTGCGATCCTTTGAGGAATTTCTAAGTTCTTCCTTCAAGCGCGCATCCTCCTCTTCGGTCTCTCCTCTTTTCCTGGTTCCCTTAATGGGTCTGGTTTCAATGTTTCCATCCTTTACCTGCATAAACCGCTCAGGAGAAGCGCTTACAATCTGGAAATCTCCACACTGGAAAAATCCCCCAAAAGGCGCCGGATTATAAGTTCTTAAATAACGGTATACTTCATAAGGCTCTTTTTTGCTGTTTATGGTAAGCTGTTGCGTCATATTCGCAATGTAAATATCCCCTTCTACAATATAAGAAATCATCTGGTCAATAGCCTGCTTATAATCTTCCTTGGAAAAATTAGGAACAAAAGAAGCCAGATTTCCATGCTTATCCGGCTTTTCTGCTATCCTGCAGCTTCTGATTTCCTCCTCCAGACGCTGCATGCCGCTGTCTGCATCCTCTGTTTCTCCCCGTGCTGTAAGGTACAACGCCTTCTCTAATTTGTCTTCTATAATAAAAAAATCATAAAACACAAACAGCGCCTCCGGCATATTTAATTTTTTCCCGTGGCGGCTCTCTATCTTTTCAAATTTTCTCCCATAGTCATAGGAAAAATATCCCACAGCCCCGGAAATCAGAGGCAAAGACGTGGGATTTTCCTCTTTGTATTGATTCAGATATTCCTTTAACGCTGCCTCCAGGGTTCCCTGGCTTTGTACTCCATTTTCAAAAAAAGTACCGTCTTCTTCTTTTAAAATCAAATATGGTTTTAAACCAATCACAGAATACCGTCCCAGTTGGTTTTCCAAAGAAGAGTCCAGAAAAACCGCCATGGGCTCATTTTTGTGGCATTCAAAAATATCCTCTGCTTTTTTATAAAAATCCAGTTTACTTACTTTGGTTTTCATGTCTGTTCCACCATTCCTTACTTATTTTTACAAAATTCTCCAGCAATTCATGTCCATACTGGGTAAGCACAGCCTCCGGATGAAACTGCACGCCATAGATTGGAAATTCTTTATGATGAATTCCCATAATTCCCCCGTCTTCTGTGCTGGCATCCACTTCAAGAATCTCAGGGAAATTTTCATTTCCTACAACCAGCGAATGATATCTGGTTACTTCATAGGCAGTTGGCAGCCCTTCAAAAAGCCCATTCCCATTGGTGACAATCTTCGTAACTTTTCCATGCATGGGTCGCTCCCCTTTATGAATCTCTGCTCCAAATACATGTCCTATAATCTGATGTCCCAGACATATCCCCAAAACAGGGACTTTTCCAGCCAGCTTTTCCACAATCTCCCCGCAGTTTCCACAGTCTTTTGGACTTTTAGGACCAGGAGAAATCACTACCCCTTCCAAATTTCCCGTCTCCAACATTCTTTCTATTTCTTTTGCTGTAATCTTATCATTTCTTACTAATTCCACCTGTTCTCCACATTCCTGCAAATAGCAGGCAAGGTTATACACAAAAGAATCATAATTATCAACCATTAAATACATACTATTCTCCTTTTACCGGCGTTCCTGTTCCATGGGACGCACTTTCCTATGAAACAAAAGACTGCCAAAAAAGGCTCTTCTACATTGTAAGAACCTTTTTTGGCAGTCTTCCGAATATCGGGCACACCTGATATTTTTGTTGTCTCATTGTACCATAGGTGTGTACTGACTGTCTATTTCTTTTTATCTTAACACATTTGCTTTGTCCAATTTCACTCTAAAGCAGAATCTCCACGGGAGTTTGACAGTTGAATATTGAAAAAAATTGTTTGCAGGCCTCATAATACCTGCTTTTTTTGGTGTCAAATTTTCTGTTTTATTTTATAGTATTATCCAGCAATATTATGTAGTGTATGATATACTATATCCAGGAGGGATTTGCCATGAAAGTAACTACGTCAAAATCAAAAAATTCTGAATCCTTTTATATCGCAAAAAGTTACATTAACAATAAAGGAAAAAGTACTTCTGTTAATGTACGAAAGCTTGGAACACTCAAAGAACTTTTCATCGAGCATGGACCGACTCGTGATGACGTTATGAAATGGGCAAAAGAAGAGGCACGTTTGGAAACTATAAAATATAAAAAAGGAACAACAAGCAAAAGCTGTTCCTATCACTTTCCACTCTGATCAGAAACTTGATTACAACCAACAGGTTCTTTATCGTGGTGGGTATCTTTTCCCACAAGCCTATTATTATCGACTTCAGCTTGATAAGACATGCCGGAAATTAAGAGATAAATATAAATTCAAATACGACATTAATGCAATCCTTTCGGATCTTATTTATGCAAGGATACTTGATCCAACCAGTAAACGTTCTTCTTACAAGATGGCTTCTGAGTTTTTAGAAAAACCTTCTTATCAATTGCACGACCTATATCGTTCCTTAGATGTTCTTGGAAATGAAGCTGATTTTATCCAATCAGAAGTATATAAAAACAGCCATCTTCTAGGAAAAAGAAATGATAAGATCCTCTACTATGATTGTACGAATTACTATTTTGAGATTGAACAGGAAGACGGTGACAAGAAGTACGGAAAAAGCAAAGAACATCGCCCAAATCCAATCATCCAAATGGGAATGTTCATGGATGGAGATGGTATTCCACTTGCTTTTTCACTATTCCCAGGAAACGCAAATGAACAAACTTCCCTGAGACCATTAGAGACAAAAGTACTTCAGGATTTCGGCTGTACCAAATTTATTTATTGTAGTGATGCAGGTCTTGGTTCAGAATCAATCAAACGAATAAACCATGCAGGGGAGCGGGCTTTTATCGTCACGCAGTCTATTAAAAAGTTAAATAAAGAGGATAAGAAGTGGGCTTTAGATAAAAACGGATTTAAGCGCGTGTCGGATGACACCCCTGTCAATCTTTCAGAAATCCCAGATGATGATAACGGATTGTATTATAAAGATGAACCTTACACACCTCATACCTTGCATCAACGGCTCATCGTAACCTATTCACCGAAATACGCACGGTATCAGAAATCTATAAGAGAAGCCCAGGTAGAACGTGCCGAAAAAAGTGCTTCAGACCGGAAATATAAAAAAGAGCGTAAAAATCCAAACGACCCTGCCCGCTTTATTGGAAAAGTTGCGGCAACTGAGGATGGAGAAATCGCAAAAATCCATAACTATCTGGATACAGAAAAGATTGAGCTGGAAGCATTGTATGACGGAATATATGCTGTAACTACGGATCTGTTAGATGATGATGTGAAGGACATTTTAAAAGTCAGCGAAGGCCGTTGGGAAATCGAGGAATACTTCCGTATCATGAAAACCGATTTTGAGGCAAGACCTGTATTCCTTCATGATGATATACGCATAAAAGCACATTTTCTTATCTGCTTCCTCGCATTAGTAATCTATCGTTATCTTGAAAAAGACTTAGGAGATGTCTTCAGTTGTGAGACACTCTTAGATAAATTAAGAACTATGAACTTCGCCGATATACAAGAACAAGGTTTTATTCCACTTTACAAACGGGATAAGCTGACAGATGCATTACATGATGCTTGTGGTTTTGAAACGGATTATAAATTCATCACAAAGAGTCAGATGAAAAATATTCAGAAAAAAGTAAGGGTCGAGAATAAAATACTATAGTTTAAAACGACGCCAAAAATCGCTGAACCCCAATGAAACCAAGGGACACAGCGATTTTTTCATTTCTCAACTGTCAAAGATAGGAATATATTCTAATCCTCTTCCATAATTCTGTCAATCTTTCGGGAGCTTTAGCAAAGAAGAATGTTGTGTCTTCTCTTTGCTTCCTATATAATATTAAGTAACAAAATATTCCATTCACTTTTTCAAAACGGGAAGGAGATGATACCGCACAAACTGATGCCATTTCACAAAAGATAAGATCACGAAAGTACATGAGACAAGACTACATAGCAAGATAAAAAGCAAGAGAGATATGTTTCATGGCGAATATTACAAACAATACAATATTTGACGATGTCTTCCGCACGATGCTGGAGAAGATGCCGGAACTGGCCGTTCCCCTGATCAACGAAATCTTTGGTACATCGTACCCTGAAGACATAGAAATCATACAAAGGAGAAATGAGCATCAGACAAAACAGGGAGAGATCATCACAGATTCCCAGCTTCTGATTGCAGAAAAAATTATACCATTTGGAGTGCCAGAGCACCCAGGACAGTGAGATGGTGGTACGCATGATAGAGTATGACTTTTCCATTGGGCTTGAGACCATGGAAAAAGAAGAAGGGAAATATCGGATGTATCTTCCCCATTCCAGTATCCTGTACCTGAGGGGAAACAAAAAAACCGAAAAGCTGACCATAGAAGTAGTGGCACCCGAAGGAGAAACCTGGGAATACAAAGTCCCGGCAGTGTACGTCGGACATTATACAAAAGAAGAAATCTTAGAGAAACGGTTGTTTTTCCTTCTGCCCTTTTATATCATGAGGTATGAGAAGGCAGACTTGGAAACAGGAAACCAAGAGTTAAACAAGATGCTGGAAGAATACAGAGAAATCGAAGAACGCCTGGAGAAAGAATTCCTGGAAATAGGAAAAGAAAAAGAATACCGTGACCTGATCGAGTTAATCATAAGAATAGCAGATTATATTCTGAGAAAACGAAAAAAATGCCAGGAAAGGATTTGGTGATGTTATGGGTGGAAAAGTATTAGAGCTGGAGTCAGACCGGCTGATAAAGCAGGGACTGAAACAAGGGATACAACAAGGCGTACAGCAAGGCGTACAGCAAGGAATGCAGCAAGGCCGTGCCGAAGTAATCCAGATTATCAAGCTTCTGAGACAGGGGATGACCATAGGCGAAACCGCAAGGAAATTACAGCTTCCAGAAGAGGAGGTACAGCAGATCTGGAAGGAAACAGAAGGGTTTGTCAAGTAAAGTGTGTAAATTTTTTTGAGTTTTTTTATCGGCGGTCGGGTTTGACCGCCGATTTTACATCTTTATTGATTTCCATAATTATTGAAATGGAAGATCACATTCGTCCACATCAGGTAATTGCAAAAATAGTCGTGCTGGTCGGGAAATTTTTTGAGCCTGGAGATTAATACTGACTATTTCATGGACATGTTCTTCTCTATCACTATCTTGATCATCCTCTGCCTTTTCCAATCCATGTAATCACTCCTGCTCTTTTTATTTTGCCACCGTATATAGTGCGTAAAAATATTCCCTCTTCTCCATCAATTCCTCGAATTTTCCCTGTTCTACAATCCTTCCGTCTTTCATGGTAATAATCTGATCATAGCGTTTCAGAAGAGCTTCTTCCAAAGAATGGGTTACTACAACTCTGGTTACATCCCTAATCTCCAAGATATCTGAAACTATCTCATATGCACTTTCCCTGTCCAAAGATGCAGTTGCCTCATCAACCAAAAGAACGGAAGCATGCTTCAACAGACTACGGGCAATAGAAATTCTCTGTTTTTCACCGCCTGAAAGTCCGCATCCGTTCTCACCACACTTATATAGCTGGCCTTTTTCCTTTATCAGTGCTTCTAATTTGCCAATTGGAGAACATCCTGTATTTTTAGAATCTGAAAATTCCTTATACATGGTAATATTCTCCCTTATAGTCGCATCAAAACAAATACATTCTGCTGAATCATAGAAACCAGATGATACAACGAATCTTTGCTGATTTCTTTTATGTTGTATGCATCAAAAAAATGCTCCCCCTATAATCCTCCATTCCTCCCAGCAGCAGATTTAAAAGTGTCGATTTACCACACCCTGAACTTCCTACAATGGCATAACTTTTGCCCTTCTCCAACCTCAAGGTGATATCATGTAATACCTCTGTGTTTTCCTCATATCTAAAAGAAACATGTTCTAAAGAAATTGCAGATTTTAATTCTTCTAATTCCAATTTTCCACCCAAATCATGATGTTCTGCGAGGGCTTCGGCCATCTTCTGAATCAATCCCTTAGCCGCTCTTCTACTAGCGACAAGCTGCCATATTTCCCCTATCGGTGACACAATAAAATTCATCAGATTCACAAATAATATAACTGTACCGGCTGTCATAGCATACTCTTTTACTACCATCCACACTCCTGCAAAAAACACACCAAACTGTGCAAACAAACTTGCTGTCATGCCTATCATGCCAACTAAGATTTTCACCTTTTCTCCGTGCTAATTTACTCTGCTCTAATTCTTGAATTTTTTCCTTTCAGGAGTCTCAGTATTTCCCTTTCTGCCTGAAACTTTTAACAACAGAAAATCCATTTAAACATCTTTTAAAACAGAAGAAAATTTTATATTTTCCTCAGAAACATGACGTTCTATTGGTTCCAATTTATTTCCGGTAAAAATAGATGCGGTTATTGGAACAATTGTCAGCAGAACCACGATTCCTGTCAAAAGCGGTGAATAAAATGACATAAGTGCAAATGCACCTACAAAACTAATTACATTACTGATAATCTGAAGTTGACCTTCCAGATAGCCCGTCTCAATCACTTCCAAATCATTAGAAAGAGCAGAAATATAAACAGACGTATTTTCATTTCCAAAGGATAAGATAATTTTTTTCCATCAGCTTATGTAACACACAATTTTATAATTCTTGACTGCTGTAAAATAAATCTTGGTTTTGAAACATAATCCATAATATAAGAACCAAAAACTAATCCTGAAAAAAAGAAGGATAAAAACCGCAATCTCGCCTAAACTTTTAGAATGCTCAACCCCTGAAATGGTATCTGCCATTTCACGTATGATTAAGGAAATTCCGAAAAATAAAATACTGTTAAGAATGGTTGATATCAATGCAAGTATGAATGTCATCCTATTATGCTCATAGAACGTTCTTGTTAAAAACCTTTTTTAATTTTTCTACATCACTTTTCATAACTCTTATTCTCCTTTTCTTTACATACATTCAGTTGGTATGTATATGTCCGAAAAAAAATATTACTTTCAACAGTATTTCAAAATCTCTATACAGTTCCAGCAAATCAGCTGAGCTGAAACTGTATAAATATTCTCTCCATAAACTCAAAAATGCAACTCTTTTCTTTACACTGTCAATTCTCTGTTTTTCAAAAAAATTTCCATTTCTCTTAAACTATCTTCACTAAAAAGAGAAACTCCCATATGCTCAAAAAGTTCTTTTATAAAAAAATATTTTATTGAACAGTTCCTCTTCAGACGCAGGATAAACAGATGGCATAAGCCAGATTTCCAACAATGGAATCAATTCGGACAATTCTTTTGCATATTTTGTCTGTATAGAACCATCCAAAACTCCTTCTTCCATAAGCTTTAAAAAATAAGGAGATAAATACTTTCTGTTGGATTCTAACATACTGGCCAGTATATGCGGATTCTTTAATAGCGGAATAAATTTTTTAGTTATTTGGTTATTATCCTGTTTTGCCTGATTTTCCTGATTTAAAATAATTGCTTTCTGCAGTTTCTGTAACCCTGTTAATCCTGTCTCTCTTTCCACTGACAAAAATGGATTATTTTCTTCAAAAATACGTGATTCCAAGGCTCTTAGAATGTCCTCTTTGGATTTGAAATGATGGTAAATAGCCCCTTTTGACAATCCACCCAGTTCATTTACAATATCCTGAATCGTTGTCTCTTCATATCCCTTTGTCAAAAAAAGGAGTTTTAGATACATCCAATATTTTCTCAACTGTTAATTCTGGATATTTATTCCTCGACATTGTACACATCCCTTTACATTCTTTTGGTATGTATAATACCATAACCTTCATATCTTGTAAAGTTTTTTCATACTCTCTATTTCTGAGCCTTGACCTCTTCCAGGTAGCGGTGGCACAGCAAATCTGGGAAGAAACAGAGAGTTAAAACAGAATACCTGAGACCGGCATAAAAATCCCAGAGTCCAATAATGGTATTGCTTGCCTGCTCCCTTTCCTTCTGCTATACTAAGAGCGATACGAACACAATGATAAATATCGATAGAAAAATCAGAAAGGATTTCGCCATGTGGATTGCTGATCAATGGAAAGATTATGAAATCATAGATACTTCAAAAGGAGAAAAGCTGGAACGCTGGGGAGACTATCTCCTGGTCCGCCCAGACCCGCAGGTTATCTGGGACACTCCAAAAACACACAAAGGCTGGAAAAAAATGAACGGCCACTATCACCGCAGCAAAAAGGGCGGCGGTGAATGGGAGTTTTTTCGATTTGCCGGAACAGTGGACCATCCAGTACAAGACCTTGACCTTTAACTTAAAACCTTTCAGTTTTAAACATACCGGACTCTTCCCTGAGCAGGCTGCAAACTGGGACTGGTTTTCTGAAAAAATCAGAAATGCCGGACGTCCCGTCAAAGTTCTGAATCTCTTCGCCTATACCGGAGGTGCCACTTTGGCTGCTGCCGCAGCCGGAGCATCTGTCACTCATGTGGATGCATCCAAGGGCATGGTTGCCTGGGCAAAGGAAAACGCAGTATCCTCCGGTTTAAAGGATGCTCCTATCCGCTGGCTTGTGGATGACTGCGTGAAATTTGTAGAAAGGGAAATCCGCAGAGGAAACAAATATGACGCTATTATCATGGATCCACCTTCCTACGGAAGAGGACCAAAGGGAGAAATCTGGAAAATCGAAGATGCTATCCATCCTCTGATTAAGCTGTGTACCCAGATTCTTTCTGAAAAGCCTCTGTTTTTCCTGGTAAACTCCTATACCACCGGACTTGCTCCGGCAGTATTAACTTACATGCTTGCAACAGAATTAAAAAAATTCAACGGTACTGTAGACTCCCAGGAAATCGGACTGCCTGTAAGCCAGACAGGTCTGGTACTTCCCTGTGGCGCCTCCGGCCGCTGGGAAAGCTGTGACACCTTATGAAAAAGAAAATCCTGATTATCACCACCGGGGGAACCCTGGCCTGCGTCCAGGATGAAAAAGGACTTGTTCCGGGACTTTCCAGCAGTGATATTTTATCTTACATTTCCGATATTACGGATTTATATGAGGTGGATTTCTATGAATTGTTCCAGTTGGACAGCGCAAATATCCAGCCATCCAACTGGCAGGCAATGGCAGAAACCATTTACGAAAAATATCAGTCTTATGACGGTATTGTGATTTTCCATGGCACAGATACCATGGCTTATACTGCTTCTGCCCTGTCCTTTATGCTGCTGAACATCCCTATTCCTGTGGTTATTACAGGAAGTCAGCTCTCTATTTTAAATCCTCTTGCAGATGCTGTAGAGAATTGCCGCTGCGCCATTCACATGGCAGGAAGCGGCATGCCGGGAGTATTTCTGGCATTTAACCGCAAGGTCATTCTTGGAACCAGAGCTTCCAAAGTCCGCACCACCAGTTTCCATGCCTTTGAAAGCATTAATTATCCCTATGTAGGTGAAATTAATTCCAGAGGCCTGGACATCCGCCGCTCCTATATTCCGGGACCAAAGGGTTCCTGCGTGCAGGAGAGAAGGCTGGAGGAAAAAGTCTTTCTCATTAAGTTAGTCCCTGGATTTGACGGAAAAATCTTTCAATTCCTGTATGAACAGGGATACCGGGGACTGATTATTGAAGCTTTTGGTATGGGTGGTATCCCCTCCATGTCCTCAGAAATCATGGACGATTTGCGGGATGTGATTCAAAAGGGCATGATTGTAGTGGTAAAAAGTCAGTGTCCCTATGAAGGCTGCAACCTGTCTCTCTACGAAACCGGGCGTACTGCCCTGGATGCCGGTGTGTTCCAGGCAAGGGACATGAGTACCGAAGCTGTTGTTACCAAGGTTATGTGGATTCTGGGAAAACACTGGGAACGAAAAAAATAGAAGAAATGTTCTACAAAAACCTGGCCGGAGAAATCAGTCCCCAGGAAGAGGACATGTTCTATAAAGGAGTGTAACTGTTGTTAAAAAATATTATTATGTACTTAATTGCTGTAAATCTGCTGGCTTTTATTTCCTTTGGCGTTGATAAACAAAAAGCCCGCACCAATCAATGGAGAATTTCGGAGAAAACCCTTCTTGGGATCGCCATCTGCGGCGGTTCTCTGGGAGCAATCTGTGGTATGCGTCTGTTTCACCACAAAACACGCCATCCAAAATTCACTCTGGGGCTCCCCATCATCCTGATTATTCAGGCCATTGCAGCAGTAATCTTATATACCGTGTTTTAAAAGGAGGAATGGACTTATGTACGGTTCAACATTTGGAAACGTTTTGAAAATCAGTACCTGGGGGGAATCTCATGGAAAAGCCATTGGCGTAGTGATTGACGGCTGTCCTGCCGGACTTCCCCTTTGTGAAGAAGATATTCAGCGCTATCTGGACAGACGCAAACCCGGACAGTCTAAATTTACAACTCAGCGCAAAGAGGGCGACCTGGTAGAAATCCTTTCCGGCGTTTTTGAAGGTAAAACCACAGGCACCCCCATTTCTCTTATGGTGAGAAATCTGGATCAACGTTCCAAAGATTACAGTGAAATTGCCAATTACTACCGCCCCGGTCATGCAGACTTAAACTATGACAGAAAATACGGATTCCGGGACTACCGGGGAGGCGGACGTTCCTCTGGTCGTGAAACCATTGGTCGCGTAGCTGCCGGTGCTGTGGCTGCAAAGCTTTTAAAAGAGCTTGGCGTAAGCCTGTCTGCTTATACCTGTTCCATTGGTCCCGTTACCATTGACCGTAATGCATTTGACCCTGAAGAAATCAAAAAAAAATGCATTCTATATGCCAGATGCCCAGGCCGCTGCAAAAGCAGAGGAATATCTGAAACAATGCATGAAAGAAACCAATTCTTCCGGTGGCATGGTGGAATGTGTGATTACAGGAGTTCCTGCCGGTATCGGGGAACCTGCTTTTGAAAAACTGGACGCTGCTCTTGCCAAAGCCATGTTTTCCATTGGCGCTGTCAAGGGTTTTGAAATCGGCTCCGGTATGGAAGCTGCCCGCTCCACTGGTTTACAAAATAATGATGCTTACGGAATTACTCCACAGGGCGATATTGTGAAGAAAACCAATCACTCAGGCGGCATTACCGGAGGTATCAGTGACGGCTGCCCCATTATTTTCCGCGCTGCCTTTAAGCCAACCCCTTCTATTGCCTCTCCCCAGGAAACCGTAAACCGCCAGGGTGAAGCCATAGAAGTCCGTATCAAAGGCCGCCATGACCCCATTATCGTACCAAGAGCTGTGGTAGTAGTAGAGTCCATGGCAGCCCTGGTCATCCTGGACGCCATGTTAGGCAGTATGACCACCCGCCTGGATAAAATCAAAGATTTTTTCCAAAACTAGCCATATTACCCTAAAAGGGGTTGTCGCATAAAACAGCCTCCAGGGCTATGGATGCTGTCCCGACGAATCTGCCGAGTACGCTTTGAGACTACAGGCTCAAGGCGAACGCAGGCTGAGTTGGGGCGGTATCCATAGTCCCGGTAGCTTTTTCCTGCGATAACTCTTTTTTCTTTAAAAAATTCTTTCGTTTTTTCACATGAGACTTTTAAACTTTATATCTTATGATTGGTATTGTAACAAGAACAGGAGAGAACATTATGGAAATGAATCACATTTTAATTGTAGAAGATGACAAAGACATCCGGGAAGGCGTAGGTATTTACCTGAAAAGTCAGGGCTATGAAGTATTTATGGCCTCAGACGGCATAGAAGGTCTGGAAACACTGGAAAGGGAAGACATTCATCTGGCTATTGTGGATATTATGATGCCCCGCATGGATGGAATCACCATGACCATGAAGCTCAGAGAAAAACACGATTTTCCTGTCATCATGCTTTCTGCAAAATCAGAAGAAGTAGACAAGGTCATGGGGCTGAATATTGGAGCAGATGATTACGTTACCAAGCCCTTTACCCCAATGGAACTGATGGCAAGAGTGAATTCCCAGATGCGCCGGTATAAGCGCTTCATGGAAAGGCTTCAGGCAAAAGAACAGGAAAAAAACAGACACCGTATATACCATGGGCGGTCTTGAGGTAAATGAAAGCACCTTTGAAGTCCGGGTAGATGATGCTCCTGTAAAACTGACTCCAATGGAGTTTAAAATCTTATTATTATTAATCAAAAATCCTGGCAGGGTTTTCTCAGCCGATGAAATTTACGAACGGGTGTGGAATGAACGTGCAGTGAATACAGAAACCGTTATGGTTCACGTCAGAAATATCCGTGAAAAAATTGAGATTAACCCAAAGGAACCAAATATTTAAAGGTGGTGTGGGGAGTTGGATACAAAATTGAAAAATTATCGTAAACTAACATGTATTATTATTGGAATCATCATACTTCTGCCCTCTCTGGCAATGATGGTTCTCAGGCCTCATTATATCCGGCAGCAGCAGGAGCTGGATGCCTTTCCTTATTCTTATCGAGATATTAGCAATTTTCTGGTAGAGGCCTCCTATGTGCTTCATGCAGAGGAGATTCAAAGTGAAAGTGATACTTCCCTTTCTCCTTACGAAATTTTCATTTCTCAATCCAGACCAATAAAAACTGCATCAGATGAACAAGAAGAGAAAGACACCTTCACAGAAGACACTTATCCCGAAGATGAGGATGAAGCAACCGTCTCTGAAGAGATAGACAACCTGTATAGCGAATGGTCTAATAATTTCTCCTATTTCCGCTCCTATCTGGAGTATGAAGTTCTGGACGAGAGCAGAATCATTGACAGCAATCGGAGTGCTAGTTCTCTGTCCTCATCTTCCACTCTGTCCAATGCTTTGTCTCAGTCTCAGTTAAAAGGAAATAGCGAATATGGAGACTATGCTTTTATTGCTGTCATTGAATATGGCAAAAAAATGGAAATGTGATTTCCACTGGTTTCCTAACTCACGGAAAAAAACAATGCTTCTCAAGTTTTAAACGAAGTAGCCAAAGAAAACCCTATTGAAGGGATTCAGAACGAATGGGGATTTACAAAATCCTTCCAGAATCCTCAGAATAAAACCTACTGCTTTGCAATGACTCAGGATTCCTTGTCTGCTTTTATGGAAAACTATCCAGAGTTCATTACCGTGGAGCATGGAACCAGCTATTATACAAATGGAGATTTAGTTATTGTATTTGTGACCCTCCTGGCAGCAGTTGCTATTGCAGCGCTTCTCCTGCCTTTTGTAAAAGTACTTGAAACAGGAAATGAAAAAATCTTTACTGTACCTTTTGAGATTGTAGCTTTTATCGGATTCTGTGTTTTGGGAATTTCTGTCTCCATAGCCGGTGATCCGTATACTTTAAGCCGACAGGCCATTTATTCCATACTTACCAGTCTTGGCACACCTCACATGCTTGCCCAGGGTATCCAATACGTATGGGGACTTTTGGGGTGGATTACCGTATTTGCTCTTTGCTACTGGACTGTAAGCTGCCTTAGAGCAATCTTTACTATGGGGCCTATGGAGTATTTGCGTAAACGTGTCATCACTTACCGCATCTGGCCATGGATGCGCTCTACTGCCTTAAAAAATCTACAACAGCCTTCTTCATATTAATCTCACAAATAACACCAACCGCGTGTTGTTGAAAATTGTATTAATTAACTTTATTATTCTGGGCTTTATCAGTATGCTGTGGTTCTGGGGCATTGGCGCGCATTTTTAATTTACTCTGTGGTTTTGTTCTATCTGCTGCAAAAATACCTGAAACGGATTCAAGAACAGTATCAGCTTTTATTAGAAGCCACCAACGAGTTGGCAAAAGGAAACTTAAATGGCACAATCCCAGAGGATTTAGGCGTATTCGAGCCTTTCCGAGATGAAATTGATAAGATTCAGACAGGATTTAAAAAGGCTGTAGATGAAGAAGTAAAAAAGTACCAAAATTGAAAACCGACCTGATTACCAATGTGTCCCATGACTTAAAAACCTCCTCTTACTGCAATTATTACCTATGTGGACTTACTGAAAAAATGAGGACTTATCCGAAGAGGAAAGAGAAAAATATATTGGTATTCTGGATCAGAAGGCAAATCGGTTGAAAATCCTCATTGAGGACCTCTTTGAAGTAAGCAAAGCAACCAGTAAGGCCATTACGCTAAACATTGTAGATGTGGATATTGTAAGCCTGCTGCGCCAGGTGAAACTGGAACTACAAGATAAGATTAACGCTACGGATTTAATTTTCCGCTGGCAGCTTCCAGAAGAAAAAAACTTATTCTTCCCTTAGATAGTCAGAGAACCTATCGGGTATTTGAGAACCTAATTGTAAACATTACCAAATATGCTATGCCTCATTCCCGTGCTTACATCACCATGGAAAATACAGAAAACCATGTAAAAATTATTATGAAAAATATTTCCGCTACGGAATTGAACTTCAATCCAAACGAAATCACAGAACGTTTCGTCCGTGGAGACGCTTCCCGTAACACAGAAGGCAGCGGTCTTGGGCTGGCCATTGCCAAAAGCTTCACAGAACTTCAGGGAGGACGTTTGGAAATCTTTACAGATGCTGATTTATTTACCGTTGAAATTACATTTCTAAAATAATTGATAATGCATGGAGCTGCTGCATGAAACAACATTGAGGAATATATAAACATTCCCCACATGTGCAAAATGTAGCAGCTTCTATGTATTTAGCTAATAAATTGATATATGATTCCTCTGCGAATTAATGAATTGAATGTTTTCCTGAATCAGTAAGACACTCTTATTTCAAGAGTTTTTATAGACCCCAATGCCCTTGCATTTGCTGCACATGGCATTGGGACAGATATGCTCCGGCAGTACAGAATCACCACCGACCTTATTCTTCTTTCTCTTTTGTTTGTAAATACTTCTCTGCGTCTTCTACAAAGTTTTGTATAGAATCTGTTTTTGCTGCCAGTTTGAATAAAAACTTCAAGTCTCCAAGTTCCTCCAGACCTTCCATCCTGTCACGCAAGCTGTCCGGGAGTTCTCCCAAATCCTCCAGGAGTTCGAAAACAGCTTCCCGGGTTGCCTCGATTCGGCCTTCAAGCCTACCTTCCTGCTTTTCCTCTCGCAGCATTTCTTCAAAAATCATATAGCGTTCTCCCATCTCGCGGTCTGTTTTAATGCTGTGAATGGTCTCCTGAAACCGTTTTACCAGTTCATCCTGGAAATCCTCTTCACTCTCTTCCAAATCAGCCGTCACAAATTTCAGGAATCTGACAAGTTCTTGCGGTACTTTCTCCTCATTCTCTCCCTTAGTACTCAGAAAGATGGTACAACTTCCATCGTCCAGCTTCACATTTTTATTCTCCTTGCACTCATTCCCAAAAGTATAGCAATATAAATGCTCTCCGAATGGGTCGAAATCGCAGACAAAAATCACAAAGGTATCCGGCAGTGTTTCATAATCCTCCCCACTTGCCAACGCCTCCATTACCATCTGACCGTGGTAGTATCGACTGCGTTTTCCCAGGGTTGTCTTTTTCTTCACCTGCATTTCCACGTTGTAATGTGTATGATTTTCATCTTCGGCATAAATATCCAGTCGGACACCTTTGTATTCCGGATGATAAATCATACTCTTCTCCTTGCTCACTACTACAGATGAAATGGAGAATCCCAGTACCATCTCAAGAAATCCCTTGCAGTTTTCCTCCACACACATAACTGCGCCGAAAAGAAAATTATCTTTAATTGTCAAATCCTGTAATGTTTTTCGTTTCTTCATATTTCCTCCAGTTCTACAGAGGAATCCTATAAAGAAAGTATAGCATATGCTTATGGAAAAAAACCACACTTTAGACTGAAACAATTATTCTCCGACCATAATCTGGCACATTTTCATAGCCTCAAGAGCATTCTCATGGCTCTTCGGTGTCACCCCTGCGCAGCAGGAGGCGTCTACACAAATCTTCGCTTCCGGCAGGGAAGATTTCAAAATCAATGCATTGGAAATCACACAAATATCTGTACACAATCCCACCAGTTCAATGGCCTCATATCCATTTCTAACTGCCATATGAGCCAGAGCTGTACTGCCAAACACCGGCTTTTCCAACACCTGGCACTCCTCTGATAATTCCTGAAGCTCAGGAATCAACTCCCATCCCGGTGTTCCCTTAATGCAATGAGCTACCGGAAGGTTTCTTCCCTCCTGGGTGAGAAGATAATCCTGGTGATGGGTATCCAAAGTAAAAATCACATCTTTTCCACATTCCTTAGCGTTTTTTTACCTTCTTGACCACATTTTCCACAATACCCTGGGCTTCTTTTGTCCCTAATGCTCCATCTACAAAGTCTCTCTGCATGTCCACTACAACTAATAATTCTTTCATATCAAATTCCTTTCTTCTACATATGTACTTTTCTTTTTTTCAACTTTCCATCCCAAAAAAAGCTTTTTCCCCCTGGAAAAATCACCAGTCCTGCCAGCACCAGACAGGAAACAGCGCCGCATACAATACATGGAATCTCCATTTTTTCAAAATCCCTACAGGAAGCAGTAGCAACTGGAAAATCCCGGCACCACAGGCCAGAATATAATAAACCATATAATAAACAGCCGGCAAGTTCATCACCTTCACCATTACCGTAAGAATAGGAAAAATCAAGAAGAATCGCAATAGGAATTGCATATTCCAGGGACCATCCGCGATACCCTGTAAGAAAAGTCCCATAATAAAAAAAGTTCCACTGAGCAATACCATCTGCCATAATGTATTTTTCAGCAGATTCCGGCGTTTCCGAAGTCCCACTGCTGTTAAAACCCACATGCATCCAACAGCTACTGCAACAAAACCGCCCCAGAAAACCTGGGATAAAAAAATCATATTTGCCGCACACCCAACCACAGCCAGGGCCACGCATACAAAGGTAAATACCCGAAATCCAAACTCCATTCCTGACGTTGTCCTGGTCACATCCGGGAACAACTGTCCCTCTGGTTCCGGCTCTCCCTCAAGGACTCCCTGACACAGAGGGCATCGTCTGGACGGATTCTCAATCCACGCCTTACATCTTCTGCAATATTGCATCCTGTTGTCCTCCCTTCTCTGCATTCCAGGAAATAATCCTCACTTCCATACCCTGCTCTGTGAGCATACGGAAAAAGTTCTTCTCTACGGTACTCTCCACATAGCAGGAAGTAAAGCTCACCGTCAGATTATCTTCAAAGGAACAGGCACAAATCTCCATCTTCGGTGTAGTAGTATAAAAATCAAACCAGTCAATATATTCCCTGCATTCTTCTGGCATCACAATTTTTCCAATATTAGAAAACACTGCTGTTCCATTTGCAGAAGAAACCATAGCGCCCAACTGCATGCCCCAAAGCTTCACCGGAAGAGGCAAAATCCGCATAAGCGGATTCTTTTCCATTCGCATAAATCCATTCATTCTGGCGGCAATTCTCTCAGGCGTCAGCTCCTCTTTAAAAAATCTGGCAGTAAAGGCAATCACATCCTCCAATTCATTGCTCTGTGTAGAAAAATTATAGCCAATATCAATCCACCCAAAAAAGTTCCGCACAGACTCAGAAGGAAAAAAGTTCCGCAGATTTACAGGAATCATAAGCGCCACCGGTTTCTTCTTCTGCCTCTCACTCATTTCCTTGCCAATAGCGCACAAATATACCGCTGTCAAGTACACACTCAGGGTTGTTCCATAAGATTTTGCTGCTTTTAATATCTCCTGAACAGACAAAATGCCTTCTGTCAGATGTATGGTATGATACTCTGTTTTCCGATATCTTAATTGATGCGCTTTATATTTGGGAATCTTTTCATCCTTTCCTGCATCAGAATAATACTTTTCAAAACTATCCTCCGAAAGCTCTGCTTCTGTTGCATCAAACTGCACCTGTTGCACAGACCCTTGAATGCGTTCCGGATGCATTTCTTTCAAATAATAAAACACCAGCGTTTTCACAAACTGCATAGCGCCCGTTCCATCTGTTAAGGCATGGTAAGTCTCAAAATTAATCCGCTTTTTATAATAAGTCACTTCAAAAAGAAGATTCTTCTGATCCCGAAAATAAATCTGGCTGCAGGGAGGACGACTCTCTTCCTTTACTACAGGCCTTAAATGGCTTTCCTCCAGATAATTCCAGAACAGCCCCACGCGCAGCACGCACAAGAACAAAGAATAGTCCTTCACACATAAATCCAAAGCTTTCTGCAATTTCTCCGGGTCCACCATCTCCTTCATCTGACAGGAAATCCGAAACACTCTCTCGTCTTTTTTCCCACTGGTAGCAGGGAAAATTTTCGCTGTATTTTCCAGGGAACGCCAGTTTCTTCTTTTTCCATGCATGGCACTTACACCTCCTTAGCAGCTCTCTATCTCTCTTCCTAAAAAATCATTTACATAATCATAAACTTCCCGCACCCCGGAATATAGTGGTTCCAACAGGAAAAAACCATGAATTGCCTGGTCAATTCTATGGTGTTCCACCTCATTCCCAGCCTGGCTCAATCTTTTTGCAAACTCTTCCCCTTCGTCCCGCAAAGGGTCAAGCTCCGCTGTAATCACCAGGGTTTTTGGCAGTCCCTCAAGATTTTCCGCCAAAAGAGGGGCAAAATAAGGATTTTCCCTATCTTCTGGACTACTCTCATAATACTCCAGATAGTCCTTCATATTCTGTCTGGTCAGCAGATAATCTTCTCCATTCTCCATGACCGAAGGAAAGCCATTATTTTCCTCATAATTGTTATTCACACAGGGATAAATCAAAATCTGGCGCAGAGGGAGAAATTCACCTCTGTCCCTTGCCATAAGAGAAACTGCTGCCGCCAGATTCCCTCCGGCACTATCCCCCATAATGGTAATCGCTTCCGGTACAGTATTTAAAATACTCCTATCTGTAAACACTGCCTTTGCCACTGCATAACAATCTTCAATCTGTGTAGGAAAACGATGCTCAGGAGCCAACGGATAATCAATGGAAACTACTACATGTTTCGTGTGCTTCGCCAGATTCCAGCACACCCGGTTATAAGACTCCACACTCTCTGTCACAAATCCTCCTCCATGGATATAAAGAATCACCGGATAGGAATTATCCCCCATGGAACCCGTATCAAGTTTTGCATTTTTCTCCTGAAATTCCTCAATATCTACGGTATCATAGGACTCCTCATTGGGAAAGTAAATCCGCATGGGAATCTCACGATTCTCGCGGTATATCTTTGTATCAGAAGTTCTATAAAAAAGGTTTAAATGGATCTAAAATCTTCAAATTCATAATCCGGCGGGACTTCTGCACATCCAGCTTGGTGTCCGGGTCGGAAAGGGCTTTTAGAAATAGGTGCATGGTTTTTGTCATATCTCTTCCATCCATTCTTTTAACTTATCCTGCAGTAACTTTTTTATCTGGTAAATAAAGCTGATACTTTGATGCATATATATTAGAATTCTCCGGTAATGTTAATTCTACCATTGCATCATTCTTATCTGGGCACATCAGAATACCAATGGTAGGATTTTCGAAATCTTGCTTTTCATAACGATCATAATAATTTACATACATCTGCATTTGTCCTAAATCCTGATGCCGCAATTTTTTCTGTTTTTAAATCGAACAACACAAAACATTGTAACAGGCGATTATAAAATACCAAATCCACTCTAAAATGATCTTCTTCAAAAGTAAATCGTTTCTGTCGTGCTACAAAAGCAAACCCAGTTCCAAGTTCTAATAAAAACTCCTGCAAATGATTAATCAACCGGGTTTCCAATTCTGTTTCAGAAAAATCTATTTTTTCATCTAGTCCTAAAATTCCAAAACGTAGGGATCCTTTACAATATCTCCTGGTTTTTCTATAATCTGCCCCTTTTGAGATGTTGCTAAAATTTTCTCCTTATCCTTTCCAATCAAAAGCCTTTCATATAAAGAACTTCCATATTGGCGCTGCAGTTCTCTCTTTCCCCATCCTTCTTTCAATGCCTGCTGCTCATAGAAATTTCTCTCTTCTTCATTTTCAATCCGCATCAAAATCAAGTAATGAGACCAAGATAACTGGAATAGAGATTCTTTTTCCAATTTCGTAACCGGCGGTTGCGATTTTCTGATCATAAATTCTCGAACTACCGCTTCTGGAATCCGACTCTGATATGTTAAATAAAATTTACGTATATTTGTTAAGGTTGCAACTGAAAATCCCTTTTTAAATTGTTTGTTTAATACCTCTGATAAAACTATTAGTACCTTTTTCCCATACTGTGCCCTACATTCTCCATCCTGCTGAACTTCAACAATCCATTTCCCCAAGGTAAAATAAGTTATTACCTGGATCAAATTAACTTCTCTTTGCACAACACTTCTGGAATAATGGATTAATTCAATAGCATTTTTGCAAAGATTATCTAACTTATCTTCTGTAAAATTAACGTTCTCCATCGTCAATTTTTCTCCCATCATGTCCTCCTAAACCATTTTCACCCAGATATATAGCACGAACCATTAAAAAAGTTCTCTTATATGAATCTTATCATATCATAATCTTCCTGCCTGTCACAATACATGCCGCTATCTTTTCTCCCTCTTACCCCAAATAAAACATCCCCTGTCCCACCAGGAAAAACAAAGTTGTCAATACAGGCACCCATACTCTTTTTCCTTCAAAAAAGTATTTCATCCTAATATCCAGCGACTTTCTGGTACAAACCTTAACCACCAGCGCAATCGCCACATGAAGAACCAGATACATCATAGTATAAAGCCATTCCTCCAAACTCCACACATGTCCCTTCCAAACAGCCAGAAATGCCGCAAATCCCGAAACAACCATCCCAAGCCATGGCAGCCATGCTACAAAAATTCCAAAGTTTCTCTTTGATTTTATATCCTCTTCATGTTCTCCCAGACTGTCCACAATCTCATCACAAAACTGCTGATAATTTCCACCTAATACCTGGTCTGCGCTTTCTCCTCTGCCCTGTGCCTCCAGCAGCATATCCGTAATATCCTGACGGATATCCTCCAGTCTTTGCTCTTCCACACTTCTGGTTCTTAAATAACAGACAATTTTTGTCATCCATTCCTTATTTTCCATGGACAGCATTCTGTCTCTCCTGTTATTCCGATTCTTCAATTCTGCTGCACTCTGCCTCATACATTACACCTCCAGTCCAAACACATGATTCACCGCTGCTTCCAGTTCCCTGAAACTTTTCAAAAACTGCTCCAGTTCCTCTCTGCCTTTCTCTGTAATAGAAAAATACTTTCTCTTTGGACCTAAAATAGAAGCTTTATATTCTGCTTCTATCAATCCATTCTTCTCCATGCGAAGAAGAAGAGGATAAATGGTGCCTTCTGAGATTCCTTCAAATCCATGTTCCAAAAGTTTCTGGGAAATTTCATATCCGTAAGTTTCATTGTCACTGATTACTTTCAATACACATCCTTCCAGGGTTCCCTTCAACATCTGAGAAGGTATCAAAAAAATCACCTCCAGTATCTTGCAATACATAATACTATCTTTGAGTATATTGTATTACAAGATACCGGAGGTGTCAAGAATGTGTTTTAATCTTCTCTGATTTCATACTTCTGCTTCTCAAAATCCACCACCACAGAAATCCCCCCTGCAAAATGTAGTTTTCTGCACCTTCGGATTTCCATCTACAAATTCATGGCGTAGCATTTCCCGTTTCCCAACCTTTTCTTGAAATACAGAAACCACCTTCGCTCTTTCTATCTGTTCTTCCAGACTGAATTTTCACATTCTCATCAAAAGCACCATCAATATTTGGATAAGCAGCATCTCGCACCAAATAGGGAGCGCCTCCATTTAACAATGCATAAAGCATATAATCTTCCTCTTCACTGACGTTTTTCCATCATCCAGGGCTGAATGACGCAGTCATGGTATACCAGGTTATATAGGGGTACCGCCAGCCCCTGCTTCGGTGTACCAGGCTTTTGCATCATAAAATCATAGGGCGCATAATGACAGAAAATCTGGCTTGGCACCGCCCAGTCATTCACTTCTTCTGAACTGGAAAGAATTCCATTTTTCAGAAGATATTCAAAACAGCGACAGCGATACTCATAACACTCTTTTCTGGTCATACGGTGCATGGGATTATCACATTCATCGCCTTCATTACAGGTAAATACATCCAGATATGCACAGTCCAACTGAATACCATGCTTTGTCAATTCCTCAAAATTACGCTTCACATAATAAGGCGCCTGAGTCCCGCAAAGATAGGACTGGGGTCCTCCTGCCCATCTTCTATGCCTTGGAATGGTTCCATCTGGTAAATGACATGCAAAATTTTCCATCAAAACTGGATGCTGACAAATAGTAATCCCGATACTGGTCATGAATTCCAAACAGAAATCCACATTTATGCACAGTATCCACCAGGGATTTCATGCCCTTCCAGCCACCTGCTTCTTCACAGGCAGGGGTATAATCCGGATGACAATTATCATAACCAGGCTCTGCCCATCCATCCAGATGCAAATACAACTTTTCTACACCCATCTCATGAAAATACTGGATGTCTTCCTCTCTTTTTGCAAAAGATGTCACATGATTATTTTTCTCCGGATTCTGCGGATCATAGAACTCTGAATCCAGTTGTACCAAAAGTTTTAATTCCCTGATGTACAAAAGCACAGCCAATTAAATCATTCACAGAAGGATTCCGAATCGCCTTTTCTTCCAGGGTACGCAGCCTTCCCTGTTCATTCACATAATTTCTGTAAACTTTACAAATATCGTTGTAGTCACAGTCACTTAAAAAATGTGTACTTCACAATCCGGCGATAATCCATCTTCCCAAGACTTGACTCAAACCGGATTCCAACTCTTGTGTAAGGCCCTTTGGCAGGATGTTCTGCCTGATATCCTGCATTCCAAGGTGTCACACATACTGCCAGATACCCCTCTCTTTCCCTCACCTGAGCAAACCACGGGCTATCAAGCTCCTGCGGTTCCGAAAAAATCCATCAAAAACCGGTGTCTCCAACTCTGTTTCCCAGGTGTTTGGAATCAACATGCCCTGACGGTTATTTAAAAGTGTATACCAATTATCTCGCGGTTCTCGAAACTCCATGGGACCAGGCCAAAATATCTTCTCAACCTTCAGTCCCTCCTCACAAATAGGAATCCATTCACAGTATACATCCTGTGTTGCATTTTCTACCCACACAAGAGTCTGAAATTCAAAAGGCACCTCCCCTCCATGATTTTCAAAACCACGATATGTACTCAAAATCCCATCTCCCACCCCGGAATGAATGGCTTGGTGGGAAATCCGTCTGGCATCAGAAAAATAAATTTTTCCACTTTTACATTCCATGTAGGGCCTATACGACTCATCCCATTTCCACAGAATCACCATTTTCTCTTTGAAAAGCAAATCTCAAGGCCTCCTCATTAAACTGAATCCTCATCCCTTGTTTCACAACACTGTCCATCTTGTCGCTCCTTATACTGCTCTTAAATTCCTGTTTTCTGGTCTCTTTTATCCTCTAAAATTTCTTTTATCACTGCTTCACTCTCTTCTAATTCCTCTGCAATCTGGATTATGGTTTTCCCCTTGTTCAATTTCTTCTCCACAAGTTTGCAGAGCATATCATGTTCCCCCTGAGTTCTTCCTTTCTCCCAGGCTTCCTCTCTCTCCTGCTGCATATGCTTTTCCTGGTCATATTCAAATATACTCATATTTTTAGCCTCCGCTGGGTTTTTTCTATATTTTCAGACACCATAAGATACTAACAGAAAAACCCCGGAAACCTTACGGTTCCGGGGTATCTTACGCTTGGACACAATGTATCTTTCGATACTCTATATTTTTAAATTTGGTTCTATCAAGTCATCCACAGTACACAACTTCGATTCCGCTGCGCTTCATCTCAGTCGGGGCATTCGCCCCATAGATTCTGCGTCTAATGGTCTTGTGTGAGCAAGCCCCCACCATCCATTATCCTTGAATCTGTACTGCTCATTGCTTATCGCAAATTACTCAATGATAGATGCAACAGCACCTGATCCTACTGTACGTCCACCTTCACGGATAGCGAATCTAAGACCCTGCTCCATAGCAATTGGGTGAATCAGTTCAATAGTCATTTCGATGTTATCGCCAGGCATGCACATTTCTGTACCTTCTGGTAAGTTACATACACCTGTTACGTCTGTTGTTCTGAAGTAGAACTGTGGACGGTAGTTGTTGAAGAATGGTGTATGACGGCCACCTTCGTCATTTTTTTCAGTACGTAAACCTGAGCTGTGAATTTTGTATGGCATTTGATGCTTCCTGGTTTAGCGAGAACCTGTCCTCTTTCGATTTCGTTTCTCTGAACACCACGAAGAAGAGCACCGATGTTATCACCAGCCTGAGCTTCGTCTAACAGCTTACGGAACATTTCGATACCAGTTACAACTACTTTACGTGTTTCTTCTTTCAGACCAACGATTTCAACTTCGTCAGATACATGAAGAGTACCAGCTTCTACTCTACCAGTAGCAACTGTACCACGACCTGTGATAGAGAATACGTCTTCTACAGGCATGATGAAGTTTTTATCTGTATCACGTTCTGGATCTGGAATGAAGCTGTCAACAGCATCCATAAGTTCCATGATTTTGTCGCCCCATGGACCGTTTGGATCTTCCAGAGCTTTCAGAGCAGAACCTTTGATGATTGGGCAGTCTGTGAAGTCATATTCTTCTAACTGCTCAACGATTTCCATTTCTACTAATTCAAGTAATTCTTCGTCGTCAACCATGTCACATTTGTTCATGAATACAACGATGTATGGAACGTTAACCTGACGAGACAGAAGGATGTGTTCTTTTGTCTGAGCCATAACACCATCTGTAGCAGCTACTACTAAGATAGCACCGTCCATCTGAGCTGCACCTGTGATCATGTTCTTAACGTAGTCAGCATGTCCTGGGCAGTCAACGTGAGCGTAGTGACGTTTTTCTGTTTCATATTCTACGTGAGAAGTAGAGATTGTGATACCACGTTCTCTTTCTTCTGGAGCTTTATCGATGTTTTCGAAATCTGTAGCAGTGTTACCAGCAACTCTTGTAGCAAGAACTTTTGTGATAGCAGCTGTTAAAGTTGTTTTACCATGGTCAACGTGTCCGATGGTACCGATGTTACAATGCGGTTTGCTTCTTTCAAATTTTAGCTTTAGCCATTTTGAATGTCCTCCTTGTTTAACATGCGCCCCGTTTGGGCAATTATTAATTTAGATTTTGATGCCTCATAACGAGGCGGCTGATAAAATCAACCTGCTACCCTTGATTATATTGCAAATCAAGGATATTTGCAAGTTTTATTTGTTTTAAATAATTATTTATCTGATTTTCCTGCCAGAACTTTTTCCTGTACGGATTTTGGAACTGGTTCATATTTTTCAAAGAACATGGAGTAGTTACCACGACCCTGTGTTCTGGAACGCAGGTCTGTTGCGTATCCGAACATTTCTGCCAGAGGAACGTATCCACGGATCATTTTACCTCCACCGATATCTTCCATACCTTCGATACGTCCACGACGGGAGTTGATATCACCGATAACATCACCCATGTAATCTTCTGGTGTTGTAACTTCAACTCTCATGATTGGCTCCAGTAATACTGGTGAAGCTTTTGCCATAGCATCTTTGAATGCTAAAGAACCAGCAATGTGGAATGCCATTTCAGAAGAGTCGACTTCATGGTAGGAACCATCGTATACGTTAGCATGAACACCAACTACTGGGAATCCACCAAGAATACCGGCTTTCATAGCTTCTTCGATACCTTCGCCAACTGCTGGAATGTATTCCTTAGGAATAGCACCACCAACAACTGTGGATTCGAACTTGAACAGTTCTTCACCGTTGGCATCCATTGGCTCGAATTTAACTTTACAGTGACCATACTGTCCACGTCCACCAGACTGTTTAGCATATTTGCTATCAACATCAACTGGTTTTGTGAAGGTTTCTTTGTAAGCAACCTGTGGAGCACCTACGTTAGCTTCTACTTTGAATTCACGAAGCAGACGGTCAACAATGATTTCCAGGTGAAGCTCACCCATACCTGCGATAATGGTCTGTCCTGTTTCTTGATTTGTATGAGCACGGAAGGTTGGGTCTTCTTCAGCAAGTTTTGCTAAGGATTCACCTAATTTACCCTGTCCTGCTTTTGTCTTAGGCTCGATAGCCAGCTCGATAACTGGTTCTGGGAATTCCATGGATTCCAGAATTACCGGATGCTGGTCATCACAAATGGTATCACCTGTTACTGTAAATTTAAGACCTACAGCTGCAGCGATATCACCAGCATATACTTTGTCTAATTCCTGACGTTTGTTAGCATGCATCTGAAGGATACGTCCAACACGCTCTTTCTTTCCTTTTGTAGAGTTCAGAACATAAGAACCGGAGTTGATTGTTCCTGAATATACACGGAAGAATGCAAGCTTACCAACGAATGGGTCAACCATGATCTTGAATGCAAGAGCTGCAAATGGTTCATCGTCAGAAGAATGTTTTTCGATTGGGTTACCATCCAGGTCTGTACCCTGAATAGCAGGTACATCCAGTGGTGAAGGCATGAACTCAATGATCGCATCCAGAAGTTTCTGAACACCTTTATTTCTGTAAGCTGTACCACAGCATACAGGAACAGCAGCACATTCACATGTTGCTTTTCTTAAAGTTGCTTTTAAAGCTTCTGTAGATGGTTCTTCACCTTCCAGATATTCCATCATTAAATCATCGTCTAATTCACAGATTTTTTCAACCAGTTCTGTACGGTACAGTTCTGCATCATCTGCCATATCTTCTGGGATATCAACGATAGAAATATCATCACCCTTATCATCATTGTAGATGTAAGCTTTCATTTCAAACAGGTCGATGATTCCTTTGAATTCATCTTCCTTACCGATTGGGAGCTGAATGCAGATTGCATTCTTTCCTAATCTTGTTTTAATCTGTTCTACAGCGCCGTAGAAATCTGCACCAAGGATATCCATCTTATTGATGAATGCCATACGTGGTACATTGTATGTGTCAGCCTGACGCCATACGTTTTCGGACTGTGGTTCAACACCGCCCTTTGCACAGAATACACCAACAGCACCGTCAAGTACACGCAGAGAACGCTCAACTTCTACAGTAAAGTCAACGTGTCCCGGAGTATCAATGATATTGATACGGTGTTCCAGAGCACCGGCTTTTGGTTTGCAGTTCTCCTGCAGTGTCCAGTGGCATGTTGTAGCGGCTGAGGTAATTGTGATACCTCTTTCCTGCTCCTGTTCCATCCAGTCCATGGTAGCAGTACCTTCATGAGTATCACCGATTTTATAGTTTACACCGGTATAATACAGGATACGCTCTGTTGTGGTAGTTTTACCAGCATCGATGTGCGCCATAATACCAATGTTTCTGGTTCTATCTAACGGATATTCTCTTCCAGCCAATTGGATTTCCTCCTCTTAGAAACGATAGTGAGCAAATGCTTTATTTGCTTCAGCCATCTTATGCATGTCTTCTTTTCTCTTAACAGATGCGCCTGTGTTGTTCATTGCATCTAATAATTCGTTAGCCAGTCTTTCTTCCATTGTTTTCTCTCCTCTTTTACGAGAAAACATTGTTAACCAACGAAGAGCTAAAGCCTGACGTCTGTCTGGTCTAACTTCGATAGGTACCTGGTATGTTGCACCACCGATACGTCTTGCTTTTACTTCTAATACTGGCATGATATTGTTCATAGCTTCTTCGAATACTTCGATTGCTGGTTTTCCAGCTTTTTCTTCCACTCTGGCGAATGCACCGTAAACAATTTTCTGAGCTACACCTTTCTTACCATCTAACATAATGCTGTTGATAAGTTTTGTAACTACCTTGCTGTTGTACATTGGATCAGCCAGAACGTCTCTTTTCTGAGTATGTCCTTTACGTGGCACGTTACTTCCCTCCTTAATCAGTTCCGATTAAATCATAGGTACTCACACAAACTATTCTGCATGTTCGCACGGTAAATTCTCTATCTAAACCCGCAGCCACTACTGGGCTTGTGGAATCCCGGCACAAATGATTGATAGTTAGTCCTGTGATTCTATAATTTAAGGTAACAGACTATCTGTCCGTCACTCATGGATTTTCATAGTTTCTATTTTTTCATCTTTTGGTCTCTTAGCACCGTATTTAGAACGAGCCTGGCGTCTGTTAGCAACACCTGCTGTATCTAATGTACCACGAATGATATGATATCTGGTACCTGGTAAGTCTTTTACTCTACCACCACGGATCAGAACAACGCTGTGCTCCTGTAAGTTGTGACCTTCTCCTGGAATGTAGCTTGTTACTTCGATTCCGTTTGAAAGACGAACTCTGGCGATTTTTCTAAGAGCTGAGTTAGGCTTCTTTGGTGTAGCAGTCTTAACAGCGGTACATACACCTCTCTTCTGTGGAGAAGATAAATCAGATGATTTTTTCTGTAAAGAGTTGTAGCTCTTCTGAAGTGCAGGTGCTGTAGACTTTTTCACGGAAGTCTGACGTCCTTTTCTTACTAACTGGTTAAATGTTGGCATTCCTTTCACCTCCTGTAAAATTTGCACATCTTCTATAATCATTATAAAAGAAATAAAGTGGCTGCCAGTTATTCATCATATGAATAATCTCATATGCGCATAAAAGCCCTGTTTCTCACGCATACTTCTTCATTATATATAGGAAGATTTCACCTGTCAAGGATTTTTTCTACAATTTTTAAGATTTATAAAAAGGAAATGCCGAGATGATATACACCCCGGCAATTTCCTCTTATTTGTTCTGATAATCTTCTGCTGTATAGTCTTCCAATGGATTCCAGTTTTTAAATTCAAAGTCTGCTGCGGAAACTTCAGCTCCAGCTTCCTGCGCTTTTTTAATTCCGTTTTCCCATTCTTTCTGGGTATTTTCAGCTAATGTCTTCAAAGTATCTTTATAATCTGTTTTTCCTGTAAGAGTACCTTGTACAATCTGTCCTAAGTTTGGAGAAATTTCTGTGATATTTGCGTAAACCACTGCTGCATCTGCATTACCTACGATTGGGTCCGGGCAAAGTTTGCCCTGTTCCAGAGCCAGTGTATAGTAATCTTTCATAACGCCATCTTTCATGTATTTCTCATTAACACCTTTTACAGCAGATACGAAACCACCGTCTTCTACAACGCCTGCCTGGTATTCTTCAGAATAAAGTCCCTGAAGGTATTTTGCTGCAAGTTCTGGATTTTCAGATGTTTTAGAAATACCCATCCATGGCTGTGCGCCAATGTAAGGAAGTCCGCCTTTTGCACCGTCATCTGGTACCGGCATTTCCATAACACCAAATTCTAATTCCGGGTTTTCTTTTTCCCAGGTTGAGATACACCAGGAACCCTGAATCAGGAATGCAGCCTGATTCTGTGCAAACAGAGCTCTTGCTTCCGGTGCTGCCAGGTTTACAGAGTCTGGATGGAAGCTTCCATCCTGTACCAGTCCGCTGTAGAAGTCAAATGCCTGAATCATAGCGTCAGAATTTAGAACATTCTTTCCATCTACCATGCTGATAACACCGATATCATTTGATTTGCTTCCTGCCAGACAGGATAATGCACGAATAGCAATTTCCAGTCTGTTTACCTGTTTTCCACCTTCAATCATACCGTAGTATTTACCTTTTCCGGCTTCTGTTACCTGTTTACAAACTTCTCTGAATTCGCTCCATGTTTTGGAAGATTTTCAGTGTCTACTCCTGCATCCTCCAGAACGTTTTTATTATAGAATACCAGAGTGTTTACGATATTTGCTGATTCCGGAAGCACATAAACCTGTCCGTCCATTGTTGTAATACCTTCGTTTAATGCGCCCTCTGCAAAAGTATCGAAAAATCCGTCTTCCACATAATCATTCATTGGCATATACCAGCCTTCTTCTACTGCTGTAGAAAGCTTCACACCACTTGGAAGAGCAAACAAGTCTGGTGCTGTATTTGCTTTAATCGAAGAGTTAATGGTTGTCTGATACTGATCTCCAGCCAACACTGTATATTCTACTTTACAGTTGTTCTCTTCCTCAAACTTCTTGTTGTACTCTTCTCTTCTTGCTTTTGTAGAATCACTCATATCTACAACCTGCAGAACAACTTCTCCATCACCTTTGGATTCTTCTTTCTTTTCAGAAGTTGTTTCCTGCTCTTTTCCTTCTGAGCCGCCTCCGCTCACGCTTGGGCCACAGCCAACTGCTGACAGAACCATCAGACCAGCCATAGCTAATGCTGCAATTCTCTTTTTCATGGTAAAATACCTCCTTAAATAATTTAAATATAATAAAATTTTATTTCTTAACTCTTTACAGCGCCTGCCACACCATCTACAAAATATTTCTGCAGGCATACAAAAATCAAAATAATCGGCAGAACCGCAATACATGCACCGGCAGCAATACCAGTCCAGTCAACTACGTTTTCACCTCTTAACGCGTACAGACCAACAGCTAAGGTACGCATTTCCGGTTTACTCAGGGTAACAATCAATGGCAAGAGGAAAGAGTTCCATGTCCAGATAAACTGCATAATCACTACGGTTGCCATAATTGGTTTTGCCAGAGGGAACATAATGCTGGAGTAGGTTTTCATAAAACCACTTCCATCAATAGTTGCCGCCTCTTCCAGCTCCTTGGGAAGTCCTCCGTAAAAACTGGAGAACAGCATCAGGAAGATAACATGACCTCCTCCGGCCTCTGCCAGAATCAGACCCAGCAGGTTCTGTTCCAATCCCATTTCTTTTAACAATTCATAAATAGGAATAACTGTAAACACCAGTGGAATTGTAATACTTGCCATGAAGATTCCCATAACCAGTTTCTTACCAACAAAAACATATCTTCCCATAACATAGCCAGCTGCAGATGTTGATAAAAGAACAATCACAACAACGCTGACTGTTACAATAATAGAGTTTTTGAAGTACACAGCAAAGTTTGCATTATTCCATGCTCTTACATAGTTATCAAAATTCAGGCTTTCCGGAATTAAACTCAGACCGCTGGCAAAAAATTCGCTCTGGGTTTTCAAAGACGCACTAATCATCCAGATAAAAGGATACATCCAGATAAGAGCCACAACGGAAAGCAGTACATAAATTACAGATTTTCCGATTTTTTCCTGCAATTTTCCTCTTTTTTTACATAATGAGCTAATCTCCTCTCCTAAACATTTCTCTTCTTATAAAATAACCTTTTACCAAATTCAGGACGATACCAATCACAACAACCATAAGTCCAAACATCAAAGCTGCAGCGCTGGCATAACCAAGCCGGGGGCTTCCTGTTGTACTGGAATAAGCTGTCCGGTATACAAATGTTGCTACCACATCCGTTGCGAAATATGGACCACCATTTGTCATGGTCTGAACAATATCGAATACCTTCAGAGAACCGATAACACAAAGTACGGTAATAACACCACCTATTGGCAGAATCAGAGGAAATACAACGTCTGTAAAAGTTCTGAACTTTCCTGCACCGTCAATTTTAGCTGCTTCATATACATCCTGCGGTACACTTTGCAAAGCTGCAATCCAGTAAATCATGTAAGTTCCCAAATCTTTCCATACGCCAATCAGAACCACCGTAAACATTGCTGTCTTGGCATCTCCCAGGAAGTTAATGGTATCAATTCCCATCATGGAAAGTACCTGGTTTACAGGGCCTGTACCTCCGAAAATGAAAATCATAATAATACCTACAATAGATGCAGTTGTAACTACCGGGATGAAGTACATGGTGCGGAACACCGTTGCGCCTTTTTTTAAATAATACTGGTTAAGATATAGGCAATCACCAGAGAAAGTACCAACTGAATAGGAACGCTTAATAACATGTACTTAAAACTATTTCCTACAGAATTAAAAAATCAGTGGATCCTGCAATAATTCTTTAAAGTTGCCCAGACCTACAAAGGTAGCATTCATGGTCATACCAGACCAGTCCAGAAGAGAATACCAGGCACTTGTTATAATAGGATACCCCTGAAATAAAATGTAAAGAATCAGGGTTGGCAGCATAAATACCCAACACCAGGCATTCTTCCGCAAAATGCGTTTTTTCCCTTACAGAATTCATAGAGCGAAATTCTGCTAAAGTTGTTTTTGTTTTCATA
>ENA-OPYU01000013-OPYU01000013.1-human-gut-metagenome-genome-assembly--contig:-NODE-13-length-56406-cov-4.043569_pt1 | contig 56406 bp, 66 predicted proteins | sample MGYA00242637_ERZ504482 | MGnify/ENA primary metagenome ERZ504482 (study PRJEB26092, sample SAMD00036237) | human gut metagenome | host: Homo sapiens | study: EMG produced TPA metagenomics assembly of... | reverse complement strand
GCTCATCGCATCCTGGGGCTGTAGTAGGTCCCAAGGGTTGGGCTGTTCGCCCATTAAAGCGGTACGCGAGCTGGGTTCAGAACGTCGTGAGACAGTTCGGTCCCTATCCGGCGTGGGCGTAGGATATTTGAGAGGAGCTGTCCTTAGTACGAGAGGACCGGGATGGACGGGCCGCTGGTGTATCGGCTGTTCTGCCAAGAGCATGGCCGAGTAGCCAAGCCCGGAAGGGATAAACGCTGAAGGCATCTAAGCGTGAAGCCCCCCTCAAGATGAGATATCCCATTCGAAAGAAGTAAGACCCCTTGAAGACGACGAGGTAGATAGGGCAGAGGTGGAAGTGCAGTAATGTATGGAGCTGACTGCTACTAATCGGTCGAGGGCTTGACCAAAAGTGATGGAAGCGGCTGACGGGAATCAGGAGCAGATGGGAATGCTTGCATTCACAGATGCGGATGAGTACCGGAAGGCATTTGCGGAGCAAAGGACACGAAGTAAGCTGAAGGCTTATGAGTGACCGCTTCAAAACGCAGAGCGTCACAGTGGCAGAGTTGGAAGGTTTGAAGTTTTGTATATGTGGTTTTGAAGGTATAGTGATAAGTTTTAAAAGAACTGTAAAATAAGGCTCCTTGGTCAAGCGGTTAAGACATCGCCCTTTCACGGCGGTAACACGGGTTCGATTCCCGTAGGAGTCACTAAAAATACTTGCATATTTATAAAATATGTGAGTATAATATATTATATGGCGCCATAGCCAAGTGGTAAGGCAAAGGTCTGCAACACCTCTATCACCAGTTCAAATCTGGTTGGCGCCTCTTTTAGCTGTTATTCCTCCTTAGCTCAGTCGGTAGAGCATGCGGCTGTTAACCGCAGTGTCGTTGGTTCGAGTCCAACAGGGGGAGCTTTTTAATTAAGTCATTATTGAGAAATTAAATTCTCTTTAATGACTTTTTGTTTTATGAATATTTAGCAAAATCTCCATCCAGGAACAAAAAATGTCAATTTAAACAAAAAGCTTTTCCATAATAAAAAATATGATATTTCTAAATACATTAGAAAGTTATTGAAGGAAAGAAGTATTTTTACTAAATGTAAAGGAGATATCATGGAAAGAAGTCTGAAGGTTTATCAGAAAATGAAAAAAAGTCTGGAATATAAAAGTTAGTGGAAATCAGGAAAAATTGAAGGCTTATCAAATGGTTTATACGATACCGTATGGAATTAGTGAAAATTTTTTTGCTTGGATTTTTGGGATTTTTTGGGAGTTTTTCAAAATCATATATGTGTATAGTAATTTTTTCAGCAAGCTTTTTTATTTTATCTATAAGGAAAAGAAGAGACAACGGGTGTGTTTTGTTTTGAAAGAAATCGAGAAAGAACTCTTAGAAGAAAACTAGAGAAGGATTTATCCTGTTTTTTTAAGCGTTTCTATAGTTATTTCACTATTTTTTTCCTCCTCTGTCTGTTAAAATAGCAACAGAAACAAGGCTTTATAGTGGCCTTGAGAATTGAGAAGAGAATTGAGACGGAGGACAATCATGAGTATACAGGAAACAATGGAAAATTTTTTAAATACCCTGAGAGGGCAGGCAGGGCAGGCCGAAGAGATTCCGGAATTGATGGACGTATTTGTGAATTGTTACACAAATACTTTAAACACTACGGTTAAAAGAATGGAAAATAACATGACCCATGTAATTACAGGGGATATTCCAGCTATGTGGTTGAGGGATTCTGCAGCACAGTTAAGACCTTATATTTTTCTGGCAAAGGAAAATGAAGAAATCAGGGAACTGATTGCAGGGTTGGTGAGAAGGCAGTTTATGTGCATTACCATTGATGAGTATGCCAATGCGTTTAACGAAGCGCCAAATGGGGCTTGTTGGGAAAAGGATGATCCGGATCAGAATCCATGGGTTTGGGAGCGGAAGTTTGAGGTGGATTCTTTGTGTTATCCTCTTCAACTGGCATATCTGCTTTGGAAGAATACAGGATGTACTACGCAGTTTGAGGGAGATTTCCAGGCAGGTGTGGAGAAAATTCTGGAAGTGTTTACAACGGAGCAGTATCATGAAGAAAAATCTCATTACCGCTTTAACAGAAATAATGGCTATTATCGGGACACTTTATCCAGAGATGGAAAAGGCGCATTGGTGAAATCCGGCACGGGATTAATCTGGTCTGGATTTCGTCCAAGTGATGATGCCTGCACCTATGGATATCTGATTCCTTCTAATATGTTTGCAGTGGTTGCTCTTGGTTATCTGGAAGAGATGGAACGGGAGAATTTTCCATAATGAGGAACTGGCAGAGAGAGCTAAGGCGTTAAAAGAAGAAATTCAGAGAGCTATTGAAACCATAGGAAAGACTTTTACAGAAGAGTTTGGTATGGTTTATGCTTATGAGACAGATGGCTATGGTATGTATAATCTTATGGATGATGCCAATGTGCCAAGTCTTCTGGCTATGAGTTACCTGGGCTATGAGGGTGAGCCGGAAGTGAGCAGCAATACAAGACGTTTTCTGTTAAGTGAGGCCAATCCCTTCTACTTTTAAGGGAGATAAGGCGGCTGGAATCGGAAGTCCTCATACACCTTCTAATTATATCTGGCATATTGCCATGGCAATTCAGGGACTTACCAGTGAAACAAGGGAAGAAAAACTGGAAATTCTTAAGAATATGGCAGCTACTACCGGAGGAAAAGGTGTGATGCACGAAGGCTTCTGCTGTGAAGATGACAGTAAGTTTACAAGGGCATGGTTTTCCTGGGCAAATGCCATGTATGCGGAATTATTTCTGGATTATATGGGATATCAACTGGAAAAATAGGAAATTTTGCAGAGCATAGAATTTGTACACTAAACATAGAAAAAGGAAAATTGAGATACCATCACAGATTAGGTACAATGTAAGGGAAAACAGACGAAAGCGAGAACAGGAGGTTCAAAAGTCCATATGTTTTTAACAGATAGAAAATTAGACAGACGAATCAGCGAAGTGAAAAACTACAGATACCGCAATGCCATGAACATGAAGGAATTTGTAGTGTGTGAAGATGAGCAGGGTGTTGTAAATCCTGAAGTCCCTGTAAATTTTGATAACTGGGAAACCATTCAGGTAGGTGATTGCTGGTCAGGACGTGACCGTTACCTGTGGATGCACAAGGAAGTGCATATTCCAGAAGAATGGAAAGGTCAGAGAGTTGTAGGTGTATTTGACTTTGGCAATACAGGAGCAGGTAATAACTCTGGTTTTGAAGCAATGTGCTATATTAACGAAAAACCATACCAGGGTGTAGACGTAAACCATAAGGAAGTATTCTTCCCGGAAGAATTGTATGGAAAGACTTTCAGCCTTACATTCCGCCTCTGGTCCGGTCTGGAAGGCGGCGGTGTTCCAAGACCACAGGAACATAAGATTGCACAGGCAGATTTAGCTTGCCTGGATGAAAAAGCAGATGATTTTTATTACATGGGTACTTTGATTCTGGATACTATTAAAAATCTGGAAGATGGAAATCCTGTAAAATATGATTTGAGAATTGCCCTGGATACAGCATGCCATTGCATCGACTGGTCTTATCCTGGAAGCGAGACTTTCTATGAAACACTGCATCAGGCAGATGATGTACTGAACACAAAGATTGACGGTATGGAGAAAAATTCTCTGGTAAGCGTACACTGCGTAGGCCACACTCACATTGATATGGCATGGCTGTGGAGATTAAAACATACTCATGAGAAAGCGTCCCGTTCCTTCTCCACTGTACTGCGTATGATGGAAATGTTCCCGGAATATATTTTCCTTCAGACACAGCCTCAGTTGTATGAATATATTAAAGAAGACTTCCCTGAAATCTACGAAGAGATTAAGAAACGTGTTGCTGAAGGACGCTGGGAAGTAGATGGAGGCATGTGGGTAGAAGCTGACTGTAACTTAACAAGCGGCGAATCTCTCACACGTCAGATTTTAATTGGAAGCAAGTTCATCAAAGATGAATTTGGAAAAGATGTGGAATACTTATGGCTGCCAGACGTATTCGGATATTCCTGGGCTCTGCCTCAGATTTTGAAAAAATCTGGTATTGATATGTTTATGACTACCAAAATCAGCTGGAACCAGTTTAACCGTATGCCACATGATACTTTCCACTGGAAAGGTATGGACGGAAGCGAAGTGCTGACACACTTTATCACCACTCCAGAACCATGGAATGAGCCAGGCTCCTGGTTCTATACCTATAACGGACTTCTTACTGCAAAAACAGTAAAAGGCGTATGGGATGCATACAGTGAAAAACGAAATGAACAAAGACCTGCTGATTTCCTTTGGATACGGAGATGGCGGCGGCGGTGTAAACCGTGATCTTCTGGAAGCAAGAAGACGTATTGATAAGATTCCGGGACTTCCTACACTGAAAACTTCTACAGCAGGAGAATATTTCAGAAATCTGAAAGAAACAGTAAAAGAAACAGATCAGTATGTTCATACCTGGGATGGAGAGTTATATCTGGAATACCACAGAGGTACTTACACCAGCCAGGGTTATAACAAACGTATGAACCGTAAAATGGAACTTCTCTACAGAAAAGCAGAGTGGATGACAGCCATGAATGCAGTTCTGGAGCAGAACATGGACAAGGCAGAACAGGAGAAACTGACACAGGGATGGAAGATGATTCTTACCAATCAGTTCCATGATATTATTCCTGGTTCTTCTATCCATGAAGTTTACGAAGATTCCAGAAGAGACTACGAAAAAGTAAAACATATTGCTGAAGAAGTAGTAGCTGATTACAAGGCAGCAGAGCTGGAAGAAAAAGATGGCGCTTATACCGTGTACAATGCTTCCGGATGGAATCTGAATGAACTGGTTGTTGTTCCGGCAGAGGAAACAGCTATTTATACAGATGTAGAAGGAAATGTACTTCCATCACAGCAGGCAGATGGCGTTACTTATGTACAGGTAAGCAATGTTCCGGCTATGGGACACAAAGTTATCTATGCTAAGAAGGGTGAAAACCAGGCAGAAAGCAGCGCATTTACTGTAAACGGAAAAAATATTGAAACACCGTTCTATTCCATTTCTCTCAACAGCTATGGACAGATTACACGCCTCTTTGATAAAACTGAGGGCAGAGAAGTTCTGGCAGCAGGAGAAAGAGGAAACGTACTGCAGATGTTTGAAGATAAGCCACTGGATAACGATGCCTGGGATATTGATATCTTCTATCAGCAGAAAATGAGAGAAGTAACTGATTTAACAAGCTTTGAAGTAACACAGTGCGGACCTCTTCGTCTGGTGATTCATATGGAATGGAAATATATGAATACTACCATTGCACAGGATATGATTCTGTACAGCGAAGACAGAAGGATTGACTTTAAGACAGACGTAGATTTCCAGGAAAGACAGCAGCTCTTAAAAGCAGCCTTCACCGTAGATATCAGAAGCACCTTTGCTACTTATGATATCCAGTATGGTAATGTACGTCGTGCAAATCACTGGAATACAAGCTGGGATCAGGCAAGATTTGAATCTGTAGGACACAGATTTGCAGATATGTCTGAAAGAAATTATGGTGTTGCCTTAATGAATGACTGCAAATACGGATATGACATTAAAGACAATGTAATGCGTATTTCCCTCCTTCGTTCCGGACTTCAGCCAGACCATATCCAGGATGTGGGAAGACATGAATTTACTTATGCCCTGCTTCCACATACAGGAGATTTCGTAGATGGACAGGTTGTAAAAGAAGCTTATGCGCTGAACAATCCTATGGATGTATTCAAAGGCGCAGACAAAGCACCTTATGACAGCTTCTTCACCGTAGATAATGACCAGGTGGAAATTGACGCAGTGAAGAAATCTGAAGATGGAAAATATCTGGTTGTTCGTTTCCATGACTTTGCAGGTGCAAAACAGAAAGTCACTTTAAAACCATCCTTCGCATTCAAAGCATGGGCAGAAAGCGATTTAAGAGAACGTCCAATGGAAGATTTCCATACAGATGATATTGTGATGGAATTACATCCTTATGAAATTAAAACTATTATGTTTGAAATCTAAAAACAAACATAGACGAAAAGAGAGCAGAAAAAGCTCTCTTTTTGTGCTGTATTTAAAAAACACAGTATGATACACTGTAGACAGAATATAAAAGGAGAAATCATCATGGAGAGGAAAAAGCCCAGACAGCTTTATTTGAAATTGTTCTGGACCTATACAGTGATTGTACTTTGCATTGTATTGGCGCTTACCATTTATTTTATTTCTGTGTTCAGAAAGCATATGCTGGAAGCAAATATAGAGGAAATGGAACGCATGAACCAGGCTTGCATTACTTATATTGATGAGACAGAAGGAATTGCAGATTATATTTATAAGGATTTATACCGCTCAAAATCAAAGCTGGAGGATTTGATGCAGTATTTAAAGCTGGAACCGGATGCTTATGAGGAATATTATCTGAACCGGTATGCAGCTACCAGTGACCTGGTGTATGAAGGAATCATTAACTTTCTTACCGAGGCTTTTGATGCTTATCCGGAGTTGGAACAGGTAGAGCTTATCAGTTACGAGAACTTTCAGATGACCCGGTGTCTGCCGGATCAGATTTTTTATCCCGGAAGGGATGGGAAAACCAGGCTGGCAAAATTGCAGATCAGCAGTTATAAGCAGGAGGGAAAGCTGATTTATGTCAAAGAAATACGAAGCACAGATACCATGGAAAATGTGGGGTGTATGATTTTTACCTTCAAAGGCGAGGAGGAGTTTGCTAAAATTCAGGAGGATAGTGATATTATACAGACCGTTATTTGTTCGGAATATGATCAGCCGGTATTCCAGGATGTCTGCGTGGAAAATTGGGGAACCCTTTTAAATCAGGAGAAGTATTACCAGGAAAAATCCATGACGGATCAGTATACGGTTTATTCCTTTCAAAGTAAAGATGAGGCAGAACGGATTGAAATCAGGTCTTTTCTGACTATTGCAGGAGCCGGTGTTGTAGCGGTGATTCTGGGGATTTTATGCATTGGTTATTATGTACGGCGCCTCACTACAAGAGTGGGCAGCATTTTAAATGCCATGAATGAGGTAACCACAGGAGACCTTCAGGTACGTCTTCCGGTGAATAACAGCAAGGATGAACTGGATATGATTGCCTGTAACTTTAATGACATGTGTGAGAAACTGGAGCTTTATATTCAGAAAAGTTATCTGGCAGAGATTGAGCAGAAAAACGCACAAATGCAGGCTTTGCAAAGTCAGATTAATCCTCATTTTTTGTATAATACCCTGGAAGCTATCCGCATGAAAGCAATCTGTAACGGTGACAGGGAAGTTGGAAAAATGCTTTACAGCATGGTTGGATTGTTCCGCAGCCAGTTAAAAGAGGCAGATGTCATTACCCTTGGACAGGAACTGGACTACTGTAAACAGTATTTGGAATTGTTTATGTACCGTTACCCCGGGATTTTTCAGTACCATGTGGAGTGTTGTCCGGAACTTTTATCTTTGCCCATTATTAAGTTTGTGCTGCAGCCTATTGCGGAAAAATTATTTTATTCATGGAATTGACCGGGAGCGGCAGGATAATGAGGTATGGGTCCGGGCAGAGAAACAAGGGGAGAATCTTTTCTTATACGTTGAGGACAACGGATATGGAATGGAAGAACAAGAAATAGAGAAAAAGAACCGGGAATTAAGGGAAAACCTGCCGGATCGGGGAGAGAAAAAATCAATAGGAATTACCAATGTAAACAGAAGAATCAAAGCAGTTTACGGGGATGCCTGTGGCATATCCATAGAATCAGGCAATCCAAAAGGACTGCGGGTTACGATTACAATTAAGGTAGAGGAAACGCTATGAAAAAGGTCATGTTAGTGGAAGATGAAGATTTTATTCTTCAGGGAATCAAGTATATTATTGATTGGGAGGCACTTTCCATGGAGATTGCAGCCACAGCTCATAATGGCAAAGAAGCCCTGGAAATATTTCAGGAAAACCCTACAGATATTGTGGTGACAGATGTGGAAATGCCCCGTATGAATGGATTGGAACTTTTAAGAGAAATCCGCAAATTAAATTCCAGGACCAGAGGGATTATTTTGTCCGGATATGATGAGTTTGAATATGCCAGGACAGCTCTTCGCCTGGATGTAGAAGAGTATATTTTAAAACCCATTAATGAGGATCAGCTAAGAGATGCCCTGATTCGCGCCGGAAAACATTTGGATGAACTGGATCGGAAAAAAGCGGGAAACATGGAAGATAAGATTGGATGGATTCGGTTTCTGAAAGGAAAGCTTGCCAGAGAGGAAGAGGCAAAGTTTTACCAGATGCTTCCTGAGATAGAAGAAGGGGAGAAGGTTTATGCAGCGATTATGAAAATTGATACAGATACCATAGAAAACACAGGTGGAATGATGAATATTCTGGCAGAGCTGCAGAAACTGGGACAAAAGCTGAAACCTATTTATCTGGCGCCGGACACCTTGCTTTTTTGCTTATGTATATGCCACAGGAGGCACAGGATCAGGAAATACTGGATTGTTATGGGATGTTCAGGATCATCTGGAGAGCAGCTTTGGAATTATGAGCATTTTTTACTGTAAGCAATGCAATTACAGAATACGAACAGCTTCCAACATGCTATAAGACAGCGCAGAAGCTTCAGAAATACAAAATGCTGGAAGGTTATGGAAGCTGTATTAATGAAGCGCATATTCAGGACAGGAAGTCTCAGGATGTGGTCATTGATGAGACCATGCTCCGTAAGATGATTTTGAAAAAGGACAAGGAAGGTGCGCTCAATTACATTGAAGACTTGTTTATAAACAACCTGGAATCTGAGGTTAATGTGGAAGTGCTGTATCAGATGAGTTTAAAAATTGCCATGCTGCTTCAGGATATTAAGATGGAATACAAGCTGGCGCAGTCCACAAACCTGAGAGATTTATCAGAAATTATTGAGAAAATCTACCAGGCAGATGATCTTTTAGGGTTAAAGGCCATTTTTATTTCAGAGATTGTGGAAATTATCAATTATCTTCATACAGAAGATTCCCAGTATACCCCAGTGGTAAAACAGATTATGGCGGAGGTTCAGAAAAATTATAAAGAAGATATGAACCTGAAAACCCTTTCTTATAAGTATCACATGAATGCGTCTTATCTGGGCCAGATTTTTCAGAAAGAGGCAGGATGTTCTTTTGCCCAGTATCTCAGTAATACAAAAAATGGAATTGCAAAAGACCTGATTTTGAATACAAATATGAAAATCAATGATATTGCCAAAGAAGTGGGATATCCGGATACCAGCTATTTTTACAGGAAATTCAAGCAATGTTATGGTGTATCACCCGCTTCCCTGCGGACAATGAAAAAATATTGAGCAGAAGCAAAGAGGAATTTCGCATGAAATGGAGACATAGGAAAAAGGCGGCAGCAATGGGTATGATTACCTGCCTGGCAGCGGGGATACTGTCTGGCTGTAAAGAACAGGCAGAAATCAATGAGAATGGGGAAGAAGTGGTGTGGCTTACCTGGTATCAGGTGGGAGATGAGCAGAAGGATGACCAGATGGTTCTGGATGCGGTGAATGATTATACCTTTGAAAAAATTGGCGTAAAAATCAAGATAGAGAAGATTGGATGGAGCGATTACAGCCAGAAGATGCAGATTATGATTAATACAAATGATTCCTGGGATTTGTGTTTTACCAGTTCCTGGACCAATGATTATCTGCAAAATGCCCAGAAAGGCGTATATCTGGAATTGGATGAGTATTTGGAAGATGAAGGTCTGGAAATGTATGAAGCTATTGATTCCAGATTCTGGGAAGCTGCCAGAGTGGGCGGAAAAATCTATGGGATTCCCAGTGAGAAAGAGATTGGAAGCTGTCCTATGTGGGTTTTTTACCAAAGAGTACGTGGACAAATATGATATCCCCTATGAAGAAATCCATAATCTGGAGGATCTGGAACCATGGCTGAAGCTGATTCAGGAAAAGGAGCCGGATGTAGTACCCATGTATCTCACAAAAGATTATTCTGCTCCTGCTTATATGGATAAGATTGTGGATCCCATTGGGATTGAGTATGCAGACAATACACTGACCGTTCAGAATCTGTTTGAAACGGAAAAAATGATGTCAACCCTGAGAACCATGAGGAAATATTATGAGGCAGGCTATATTAACCAGGATGCTCCTTTGGCATCTGATGATAAAGCTGTGAAGCGGTTTGTGACAAAAGGAGACGGACATCCCTTTGCAGAAATTTCTTGGGGAAAAGATTTAGGATATGAGGTCGTGGCGTCACCGATTATGGAGACACAGATTACTAACGAATCAGCCAGAGGCGCATTAACAGCAATTAATAAAAATTCAAAGCATCCCAAAGAAGCGGTAGAGTTTCTGAATCTGGTAAATACGGATGAATATTTGAGAAATCTTCTGAATTACGGAATAGAAGGTGTGCACTGGAGCAGGATTCCGGTTGAGGAAAAAGAGGCCGGGGAAGCGGAAGGAAAACCTTATGTGTATGATACCAAGGTACGTTTAAATCAGGAGAAAAAGCAGGATTATTCTGTGCCCTACTGGGTACAGGGAGGGCTGTTTGGTACTTATGTGCTGGAAAATGAGCCTGTTGATAAGTGGGCAGTGTTTAAGGAATTTAATGATGCGTCTAAGGCTGCTCCGTCTCTGGGATTTGATTTTAATATTGAACCGGTAAAGGCTGAGGTGGCAGATTTTCGCAGTATTTTAGATGAATTTGGAAAGGCGCTTTATACGGGAAGTGTGGACCCGGATGTTTATGTATCTAAATTGCTGAAAAAATTAGATGCCGCAGGAGTTGACAGGGTGATAGAAGAGATGCAGAGACAGGTAGATGCCTGGAAACAGACAAAAGAGTAGCAGATAGAGAGGAAGAATAAGGCATGAAACGAGAGGATATTTTACGAAGAGTTGGCCATATGAGCCAGGTAGCAGAAGTGAGAAAGATTTCTTTTGGTGAGGGAAGAGCAGCAGGAATGAAGGGATGGCAGGTCAAGAATGGTTCCCTGGAGTTTACTGTGATGGAAGACAAATGTCTGGATCTGGCTCAGGTGAGTTATAAGGGCGTCCAGATGAATTTTCTGTCAAAGCCAGGGCTTCAGGGACGCAACCACTATGATACCAATGGAGGGGAAGCCCAGAGAAGCATTATGGGAGGCATGATGTTTACCTGTGGTCTGGAAAATATCTGTGCGCCATATGAAAGTGACAAAGCTTATCCCATGCATGGAAGCAATCCGTACAACACCGGCAGAACACACAGGAGCAAAGACCCAGTGGAAAGGTGATGTTTATGAAATATCCCTTCATGGAGAGATGCGGGAAGCAGAGCTGTTTGGAGAAAATCTTCTGTTAAAGAGAGAGATTACCACAACTTATCCGGGAAAACAGATTTTTTGTAGAAGACACCATAGAAAATCAGGGATTTCGGGAAGAATCGGCTATGCTGCTGTATCATTTTAATGTAGGCTATCCTCTGTTAGATGAAGGCGCCAGAATCATTCTTCCTACGAAAAAAGTAATGCCAAGAGATGAGGCGGCAGCGCCTTATGCAGAACATTATGATATTATGGAAGCGCCAAAGGACAATGAACCGGAATATGTGTTCCTTCATGAGCTGGCAGCAGATGAGGAAGGGAATACTTTTGCAGCAGTGATTAACGAGAAGCTGGGACTTGGCATCCGGCTGGAATTTAACCAGAGAGAGCTGCCTTATTTCATGGAGTGGAAGTCACTGGCAAGTGGAGACTATGTTGTGGGACTGGAACCGGCAAATTCCAGTGTCTATGGAAGAGCTTACCATGAAGAAAAAGGAGACCTTCACAAGATTCAGCCATTTGCCACAGAGAAAAAACAGCTGACCATTACCATCCTGGAAGGGGAAGAATTACAGGAAACCGTCAAAATGGCAGAAAAACTGGTAAAATAACCGAAAAATAAAGAAAATACAGAAATTTTGAAGCAGTCCTGCGGGGCTGCTTCTTTTTGGTGGAGAAAAGACTTGGTAGAACCGACTAAGAGTGGAAAAATCACATTACTAGAATTTGTACAGGAAATCTAAAGATTTTCAAATTTTATAAAGCTTTCATAAATGTTATAGTTAATTTACACAAAGAAAACAAAAGGGAGGTCATGAAAAAACTGCGAGCAAAAAAAACATCGGGAACACCGGTGAAAGTACGCAAGAGAAGATGGACAAAGGATGATACAGAGCTGACTTTGTTATCCGTGCCTACATTGATTTGGTATCTTATCTTTTCCTATCTTCCTATGTTCGGTATTATTATTGCATTTAAGCAGTATAAGCTGGCACCAGGCGGACATGGATTTATATACAATCTGTTCCACAGCGACTGGGCGGGATTTAGCAACTTTGAGTATTTCTTTAGTTCCAATTCCTTCACCATGCTGCTTCGCAACACAATACTTTACAACATTGTATTTATTATTATCAGTGCTACAGTGGCAGTAGGCGGCGCTCTGATGCTGAGCAATATGATTAACAAGAAAGGGTCTAAGATTTATCAGACCATGATGTTTCTGCCTTACTTCATGTCATGGGTAGTTATCAGTTACTTCGTGTATGCACTGCTGACACCGGAGAAAGGTCTGATGAATGGTTTGATTACTGCACTGGGCGGCGACCCTGTCATGTGGTATCAGGAAGCGAAATACTGGCCCTTCATCCTGGTTCTTCTGAACACCTGGAAAGGTATGGGATATGGTATGGTTATGTACCTGGCAAGTATTACTGGTATCGATCCGGCGCTGTATGAAGCGGCTGTTATGGACGGCGCTACCAAGACCCAGCAGATGAGACACATTACACTTCCTGGAATTAAACCGGTATTTGTTATGATGCTGATTCTGGACTGCGGTAAAATCTTTAATTCTGATTTCGGTCTTTTCTACCAGGTAACAGGACAGATTCCTGCATCCCTGTACGAAACTGTATCTACCTTTGATACCTTTATTTACAAGGCCATGCAGTCTACAGCGCCAATCGGACAGACAGCGGCAGCTTCCTTCTTCCAGGCAATCTGTAGTTGCGGTACCATCCTGTTTGCAAACTGGGTAGTAAGTAAAATCGACAATGAAAACAGAATTATTTAGGAAGGGAGCGAACAAAAGTGAAAAAAGATCAAAACCAAACAGTATCATCCCTGAATCAGATTAAAAAATTCCACCAACGTGGTTTTTAACATCATTTTCCTGATTCTTGGCTTGATGTGTATCTTCCCTCTGCTGTTTGCCTTCTCCATTTCTATTACCAGTGAGTCGGCACTCCAGGCAGGCGGATACCATCTGATTCCACAGGAGCTTTCCGGAGCAGCTTACAAATTCCTCTGGAATGAAAGAGCAATGATTCTCCGTGCCTTTGCAATGTCTGTACTTGTAACCTGTATTGGTACGGTCATTACAGTATGCCTGACTACTTCCATGGGGTATGTGGCATCCAGAAGAAGTTTCAAACTGAAAAAACTGTATACCTGGATCATCTTTATTCCTATGGTATTTAATGGCGGTATGTTTGCAACATACGTTGTAGTAAACAATATTTTGAATTTGAGAGATACCATCTGGGCATTGATTTTGCCTCTGGCCTGCTCCTCATTCAGTGTTACCATCTGTCGTACTTTCTTCCGTACAACCGTTCCGGATGCGCTTATTGAAGCGGCGAAAATTGACGGTGCGGGACAGTTCCGTATCTGGTCAGGAATCGTACTTCCGATTTCCAAACCGGTTATGGCAACGATTGGAATGTTTGCAGCATTTGGTTACTGGAATGACTGGTTCCAGGCATCCCTGTATATTTCAGACAGCAAGCTGTATACTCTTCAGGCATTACTGAACAGTATTCAGAACAACATTGATTATCTGGCAAGCAACCCCTATGGCGGACTTTCCATGCAGCAGTACAAGATGAGCATGCCAACAGAATCTGTGCGAATGGCTATTGCAATGGTTATCATTATCCCTATTGCACTGACTTATCCATTCTTCCAGAAATACTTTATTTCCGGATTAACCATTGGTTCTGTAAAAGAATAATCAAATAAAATTTTAGGAGGACGTTATGAAGTTAAGAAAATTAGCAGCACTTGGTATGGCAGCTATTATGGCAGCCGGAACACTTGCAGGATGCGGCGGAAGCGATGATAAAAAATGAAACCGCAAAAAATGCAGGTGGAGAAGATATTGTAAATCTGAAATGGGTTATCATCGGTAATGGTATGCCGGACAATTATGATTCCTGGATTGGAAAAGTAAACGATTATATTGGTGAAAAAAATCGGTGTCAACCTGGAAATGGAAGTTATTCCATGGGGAGACTGGGATGACAGAAGAAATATTATTATCAGTACCAATGAACCATATGATATTATCTTTGGTAATGGTAATAACTACATGGCAGATATCAAACTGGGAGCATATGTGGATATTACAGATATGATTCCTGAACAGATGAAAGAGTTCAATGAACTGATGCCTGAAAAATACTGGGATGCAGTAAAAGTAGATGACAGAATCTATGGTGTTCCGGCTTACAAAGACAGTTCTATTTCTAACTATGCAGTATGGGATAAAGAACTGGTAGATGAATATAACATTGATTATAAGAATCTGACAACTATTGAATCTCTGACACCAACCTTTGAGATGCTGAAAAAGAGAAAAATGATTATCCGGTATATGTTAAGAATGACGGTGTTTACTCCATTTTTGACGTATATGATCAGATTGGCGCCGGTATGCAGATTCTTGGTGTAAGATATGATGACCCGGAAGGTAAAGTATGCTTTACTCTGGAAGAACCTGAAATTTATTCCGCTCTGGAAACTTTCCATGACTGGTATAAAAAAGGTATCATCAATCCAGATGCGGCTACTTTAACAGAAGCGCGTGTATACAACATGTGGCGTATTGCTCAGGGATGGGAATCTGCCGGTGAAACAGCATGGGGACCAGATATGGGCAAAGAGGTTGTTGTTCAGAAATGGGGAGATACTATTCTTTCTAACGAAACAGTACGTGGCTCTATGAATATGATTTCTGCAAACAGCAAATATCCGGAAAAATGTCTGGAACTGCTGAACCTGGTAAATACAGATACTACTCTTCGTGATATGTTCTACTATGGTGAAGAGGGTGTGAATTTTGAGTATGTGGATGTAGACGGAACACAGAAAGTACATAAGATTAACACAGACTGGAGCATGGCTGGTTATACCCAGGGTACTTTCTTCACTGTTACACCAGAAGATACTACAACTACTGACCAGTGGGGAGAAATCAAGGCGCTGAATGAAGAGGCTGTTCCATCTGTAATGCTTGGATTCAACCTGGATACAACAGAGATTGATTCTCAGTTAGCAAACTGCCGTGAAATCTGGCTGCGTTATAAGAGCGAGGTTATGGCTGGTGTCAATGACCCTGCAGACGTAATTCCAAAGATGAAAAAAGAACTGATGAATGCAGGATTCCAGGATATTCTGGATGAAGCTCAGGCACAGGTAGATGAATTCCTGGGTAAATAAAAAAGGTAATACCTTCATAAAAACGATTTTGGCATAAAACAGAAAGAGGCTGTCGCATAGAGGGGTGTGACAGCCCTTTTCTGCTAAATAGGAGACAATAGGAGGCATATGGCTGGATGAGGTTAAAAAATAAGGCGGATAACAGACCGTATATGAATGTGATTTTTGGGAATTTTTACAGCCCTGCATTTGACGATGAGAAATTTGTAGATGAAACTATGGAGCTGATTAAAGAGCTGGGCTATAACAGCGTGATGTTTGACACCAAGGCATGGGAAGATTTTCGGGAGCGGTATGAAACAGGAGCTTTAAGCCAGTATGTGAAAATGCAGGAGTATATGGGAAAATCTGCCCATGAGCATGGACTTTTCTATAATTTTCTGCTGTTGTATTTAAATGGGGATAATCTATATCCTCACATTCGTTACAGCCCTCCGATTTTCGGGGAGGAAATTACATATCTGGACGGAACACCGGGAAGATGGTACAAATACTGGTCAGAAAAAGCTCAGGCTTCCATGAAAGACCATGTAGACAGAATCATGGAAAGCTATGGAAAGGGATGTCAGCGGTGCATTACAGAAGAGGGAAAAGAAGTTCTTCCTGTGTGCAGTATGTGGGATCCTGTGGTAGCAGTAAGCTTTGATGAAGAGGGACAGAACCGGTATCGTTCTTACTTGAAGGAATTCTATCACAATGATATTCAGGTCTTGAATAAAAATTATGGAATCAGCGCCAAAGATTTTGAGAGCCTTTCTCCAGAGGAATACTGGTATGGTGTGAAATACCCGGAAAGTGGATTTTACACAGAAGAGGATGTGGAAAAAACGCACGCCGAAGTTCTATGTGTGGAGGGATAATGCTCTTTGGAAAATTCATGAAATGACAGAGTATTTTAAGAAAATCGGACCGAAGTTAAAAGAGAAGAATCCTGATTTGTTCCTTTGTCCGGATTTAAGCCAGTGGGGATATTTTCTGAACATTTTCGGCAGGGAGCAGCAGGATTTGGACAACGAGTTCAGTGATTTGTGGGACACTGCTATACGGGGAATTGATATGTATGCCTTGTCTCCTTATCTGGATTCCTGCCATTTTATTACTGTTCCGGTTACACCGGATGGCATTGCAGACGCTTATGTGGTTTCCTGCCAGCACAGTATGATGCGGGTAATGAACCAGGATAAGCCAATGACAGGGGGGATTTACTGGGGACGTTATATTTATAATGATATTTATGCTCAGCTTACCCCGGCAGAAATTATTGGCTCTATGACAGCCTGTGGCATGGATGGCTATACCTGCTACGGTATGAATGGTCTGGATGATGGCGGGGTGATGAATCGCATGGATGAAGATTTCCAGGAATCTTTAAGACGGGGAAATGACTGGTTTGCAAAGGTGCTTCCTCTTCGGGGCAATAAAAACGAAAAAATGAAATTGCTATTTGTTCCCGTCAGAAATGGCTCATCTGGAACCGTTTGAGGTGGGAAATAATAAAATCCGCCGCCTTGATTTGCTGGGATGGTATAAGATTTGCTGTGATCTGGGCTATCAGGTAGATGTGATCAGCAATCACGAAATTGAGGCAGGAGCCCTCCAGGATTATAAGGTATTGGTAGTTCCTGCAAATGACTGTTATTTTGCAGTAGAGCATGAGACAATGGAAGAAAAGCTGAAAAACTGGGTAGCAGAAGGGGTGTGGTGCTTCATGGACCGGAGAACATGCTGGCTCAGAACTGCTTTGGAATCACAGGGGAAACCTGTGAGAAAACACCTTATGTTTACGGAAAAGTTATCATTGCCCAGGGAGAAGCATTCTGCCGCTACCAGGGAGGAGAAGAGATTGCGCCTTATGTAGACGGTGTTGGCTCCTGTGTGGTAAAATATGCAGGAGAAGAACTTGGCCAAAGAATGGAACTTTCTGCTGGAAATCCAGGGGCAGTCTATTCCTTTGGTGTGGAGATTGGAGCATCTTATGCTGCAAAAAATATTCCTCATGTGCCTTATGCTCAGGGAAATAAAGAAATGTATCCCATTATTCAGTCCAGAACCACTTTGGTAAAAGATATTTTAGCCCGGCATGTGACACCGGCAAGCAATATCTGCCAGAGAGGAATTGAGACAGCAGTATATGAAAACGGTATGATTCTGGTAAACCACCGTTCTACTCCGTTTGTACTGCCGCAGAAGTATAGAGAAGAAATCTATCAATACCCATGGCATGGAGAACAGGAAGGAAAGGGCATTCTAAGTGGTCATGAGGCTGTGTGGGTAAGCCTGTAAAATAAACTTGGAAAGGGTAGAAAATGTCAGAGTTTTAGGAGGTTTTATGGAAACAAGAGAATTACATGAAAATTGGAAAATGCGCTGTACAGAGGCGTTGGACTGGCAGGAAGCTGTGGTTCCGGGAACCGTGTATACAGATCTGCTTCGGAATGGAAACATGGAAAATCCTTATTGGAAGGATAATGAAGACAGCATTTGCGCTTTGATGGAAAAGGATTATGAGTATACATGTACCTTTGAGGGGGGAAATACCGAAGATTTTTCCAGTATTTCCTTCGGTTTGAAGGTCTGGATACAGTTGCAGATGTGTATTTAAACGGAGAACTTCTGGGACAGCCCTTGAATATGCACAGAGTCTGGGAATATGAAGTGCAGTCACTTCTTAAAGAAGGGGAGAATACTCTGAGGGTGGTTTTTCATTCCCCACTGAATTATATTGCAGAGGCTTATAAAAAATATGGAAATATCGGAAATGAAGATACATACGAAGGCTTTATGCATTTGCGGAAAGCCCATTACATGTTTGGATGGGACTGGGGCGCACACTTGCCGGATGCAGGTATTTACCGCCCTGTAAAGCTTTGCAAGGTGAAATGTGGACGATTTGACAGCGTGTATATCCGCCAGAACCATGAAGAAGGAAGATGTACACTGGATTTTGATGCAGCTTATCTTGTGGAGGAGGATGGAAATTACGAGGTACATGTGACAGTTACTTCACCAAAAGGAGAGACTTTTAAGACAGTGCTTTCCAAAGAAGGATGCGGAAGTCTTACCATTGAGAATCCAGAACTTTGGTGGGTGAATGGACTTGGCGCGCAGCCTCTTTATGAGGTGGAAGCAGTTCTGTTCTGTAATGGAGAGGCAGTGGATACCTGGAAACGGAGAATCGGTTTTCGCACCATGACCATGCAGAGAAACAAGGATGAATGGGGAGAAAGTTTTGCCCATGAAATCAATGGCAAGGCATTTTTTGCCATGGGCGCGGATTATATTCCGGAAGAACATCTTCTGGGCAAGAGAAGCAAAGAACGTACCAGACAGCTTCTCATGGACTGTAAACTGGCAAATTATAATGTTATCCGCGTGTGGGGCGGCGGTTTTTATCCTGATGACTGGTTTTTTGATATCTGTGATGAGCTGGGTCTGGCTGTATGGCAGGATTTCATGTTTGCCTGCTCTGTATATGAGTTGACACCGGAGTTTGAGGCAAACATCCGCCAGGAATTTGTTGACAATATTAAACGTCTCCGTCATCATGCTTCTCTGGGCCTGTGGTGCGGAAATAATGAGATGGAAATGTTTGTGGATGAGCGCTGCTGGGTAACAAAACCTTCGGAGGTAAGAGATTATCTCTTTATGTATGAGCGGATTATCCCGGAAGTGCTGCGGGAATATGACCCACAGACCTTCTACTGGCCTGCAAGCCCGTCCTCAGGCGGCTCCTTTGACAATCCAAATGACCCAAACAGAGGAGATGTGCATTACTGGCAGGTATGGCATGGAAATAAGCCATTTTCTGAATATCGGAAACATTTCTTCCGCTATGCCTCTGAGTTTGGATTCCAGTCTTTCCCATGTAAAAAGACAGTGGAAACCATCTCTGATGATCCGGCAGACTGGAATATTTTCTCTTATATTATGGAGAAGCACCAGAGAAACTACGGAGCAAACGGAAAGATTATGAATTACCTTCAGCAGACCTACCGTTACCCGGGAGAATTTGATACGGTACTGTATGCTTCCCAGCTTTTGCAGGCAGATGCCATCCGCTATGGGGTAGAGCATTTCAGACGGAACCCGGGGGTCGCTGCATGGGGGCTGTGTACTGGCAGTTAAATGACTGCTGGCCTGTCATTTCCTGGTCTTCTATTGATTACTGGGGTAGATGGAAGGCCCTGCATTATTATGCAAAAAGATTTTTTGCGCCAGTGATGATTTCCTGTCAAGAAGAAAGCTGGCTTACTCAGGAAGCAAATATGAACCGCCAGCATTTTGAATTTGAGAAATCTATCTGGCTGAACGTGACTAACGAAACCCTGGCAGACAAAGAAATTCAGGTGAAATGGTATCTGAGAAATGCGGAAGCAGAAATTTTAAGAGAAGAAACAGAAATTGTTTCCGTTCCTGCTCTTACCAGTGTGTGGCTGGATAAAGTGGAATTGCCGGAAGTAGACGTATTTACTGAATATGTCAGCTTTGAGGCATGGGAAAAAGGTGAAAAGATTTCTGAAGGAACGGTTATTTTCTCTTATCCGAAATACTTCAAATATGAAGAGCCAAATCTGAAATGGAAAGTAGAAGGAAACACCATTACCGTAAGCGCTGATACTTACGCTAAGAGTGTGGAAATCTTAAACGAAAACGAAGATCTGGTGCTGTCTGATAATTACTTTGATTTAAACGGAGACAGCAAGACTGTGGAAATTTTAAGAGGAAAACCGGAGAATATCAGGGTGCGGAGCGTGTTTGATATTCGGTAGGAGAGATTATAAAAAAGGGGCTGTGAAAAAACTCAATCGAGTTTTTTCACAGCCCCTTTTGAAATTAAATAAAATTCCCCTCTCCACTATCTCCCGTTTCGCCTTCTGGCTGCTGGTAATAATAAGGAAGTTCATCTTCAAAAAATTCTTCGTAGTTTTCAAAATCATCATAATCATCGTAATTATCATAGCTGTTATAATCATCCATACTATCTTCCCCGCCATACAGATATTTATTAAGGAAATCATAAAGCTCCTCTTCTGTGAGATCTTCGGAGGTGATGATGGAGAAATAATCCTGCATGAAACTGCGACCCTGGTCTGTTACAAGAAACAGAGTACAGATGGTAATAATCAGTACGGTTGCAAGGGTAATACAGCTAATACCAATGGCCATGCCTGCTTTTGCCGGACCAGAACGGGCATATTGTCCTTTGGAAAGACAGGAAAATAAAATAGCCAGGCCGGCGAAAATGAACAGTAAAAAAGGGCATGCAGCACAGAGACAGCAGGGCAAGAATTCCCATGACCAGAGACAGAGATGCCATGGTCTGATTTCCGTCATAAACAGGGGGAACAGGTGTCTGCTGAGGCGTAGGTGTATACGGCTGATAATAATTGCCATTATAAGGATTTTCCATAAGTTAAATCCACCTTTCTTTTGTTAGAATATAAATATTTCGCTGATATGAAACATTTTATCATGGATTATTTTTAGGGGCAACCCAATTTTCTTGACAAATTCCTCATGCATTGATAAGGTTGTAGTTGGCAGGATTTCAAAGGAAAAACTGTCGCTGAAACTTAGGGAAAGAAAGGACGTTTTATATGGACATTATTCAAGTAATCACCCAGGAATTAAAAGTAGAGAAATGGCAGGTAGAAGCTGCTGTTGCTCTTATAGATGAAGGGAACACCATTCCATTTATTTCACGATATAGAAAAGAAGCTACAGGAGCATTAAATGATGAACAGCTTCGTAATCTTTTTGAGCGGCTTACTTATTTAAGAAACTTAGAGGATAAGAAAAATCAGGTGCTTTCTAGTATTGAAGAACAGGGAAAACTTACAGAAGATCTGAAAAAGGCAGATTTTAGAAGCACAGACCTTAGTAGTAGTAGAGGATTTGTATCGTCCATACCGACCAAAGAGAAGGACAAGAGCTATTATTGCAAAAGAGAAGGGTCTGGAGCCATTGGCAAATATTCTGAAGCTGCAGATGACAGATAAGACCATGGAAGAGGAAGCAGCAGCATTTATTTCTGAGGAAAAAGAAGTAAAACAGCAAAAGATGCTTTGGCAGGAGCTATGGACATTGTAGCAGAGAGTATTTCAGATGAAGCAGATTACCGCATCCATATTCGAAAAACAACTATGAAGTCAGGACTTCTTGTTTCTTCTGCAAAAAAACCGGAAGAAGCTACGGTTTATGAGATGTATTATGAATATCAGGAGCCGGTTTCCAAAGTGGCAGGACATAGAATTTTGGCAATTAACAGAGGGGAAAAAGAGAAGATTCTCACTGTGAAAATTGAAGCGCCAGAAGAAGAAATTTTGCGTTATTTGGAAAAGCAGGTTATTACAAAAGATAACCCCAATACAACATCAATGTTAAAAGCAGCAGTAGAAGATTCTTACAGACGTCTGATTGCACCAGCGATTGAGCGTGAGATTCGTAATGATTTAACAGAAAAGGCAGAAGATGGAGCAATTAAGGTGTTTAAGAAGAACCTGGAACAGCTTCTTATGCAACCTCCAATTGTAGGACAGGTTGTTCTTGGATGGGACCCTGCATTCCGTACAGGATGTAAACTGGCAGTTGTTGATGCCACAGGAAAGGTACTGGATACCACCGTTATTTATCCAACGGCGCCTACTACTCCTGCTAAAATCGCAGCAGCAAAAGAGACTTTGAAAAAGCTGATTGAGAAATATCATATTACTCTGTTTTCTGTAGGAAACGGAACAGCCAGCAGAGAATCAGAACAGGTAATTGTAGAGCTTTTAAAGGAAATTCCGCAGAAAGTTCAGTATGTGATTACCAATGAAGCCGGAGCTTCTGTATATTCAGCAAGCAAACTGGCAACAGAGGAATTTCCAAACTTTGATGTAGGACAAAGAAGTGCAGCATCCATTGCCAGAAGGTTGCAAGACCCATTGGCAGAGCTGGTAAAAATTGACCCGAAATCTATTGGTGTAGGACAATATCAGCATGATATGAACCAGAAAAACTGGGTGAGGCTCTTTCCGGTGTGGTAGAGGACTGTGTAAATAAAGTAGGTGTAGACTTAAATACAGCTTCGGTTTCTCTTCTGGAATATGTATCTGGTATCAGCAAAGCAATTGCAAAGAATATCGTGCTTTACAGAGAAGAAAATGGTGAGATTTAAGGATAGAAAAGAGCTTTTAAAAGTGGCAAAATTAGGCCCAAAAGCCTTTGAACAGTGTGCAGGATTCCTACGTATCCGAGGAGGTAAGAACCCTCTGGATGCTACTAGTGTACATCCGGAGAGCTATGAAGCAGCAGAAAAATTATTGGCGGATATGGGGATGAAGCCAGAAGATATTTTCCAGGGGGCAACCGTATATTACATCAAAGATTATGTTCAGATGGCTAAGAAATTAGGCGTAGGAGAAATGACGCTTCGTGATATTGTAAAAGAACTTACGAAACCTGGAAGAGACCCACGTGAAGAGATGCCAAAACCAATTCTTCGTACAGATGTCTTGGATATGAAAGACTTAAAAGAGGGTATGATTCTCAAAGGAACTGTAAGAAACGTCATTGATTTCGGGGCCTTTGTGGATATCGGCGTACATCAAGACGGGCTGGTGCATATTTCAGAGATGACAGAACGGTTCATCAAACATCCTCTGGAAGCAGTGAGCGTAGGTGATGTGGTAGATGTAAAAGTTCTAGGTGTAGATATGAAGAAAAAGAGAATTTCCCTGACTATGAAAGGGATTCAATAAAGTAAATGTTGAAAGGAAGCGTTTGACATGAATGTAAATCAGGAAAGAATTGCAAAACTGCAGCAGGAAATGAAAAAAGAGGGAATGGATTTGTATCTGGTGCCTACTTCAGATTTCCATCAGTCGGAGTATGTAGGGGACTATTTTAAAGCTAGAGCATGGCTCTCCGGTTTCACTGGTTCTGCTGGTACCCTGATTGTAACAAAAGAAGAAGCTTGTCTGTGGGCAGATGGAAGATATTTTATTCAGGCTGCAAAACAGTTAGAGGGAACTGGAGTAACCCTTATGAAAATGGGGGAAGAAGGCGTTCCAACAGTAGAAGAATATATTGAGGAAAAATTGCCCGAGCATGGATGTTTGGGCTGTGATGGTCGCACCATCCATGTGGCAGAAGGAAAAGAATTTCAGGAAATCTTAAAGAAGAAATCTGGAAGTTTAAAATGCCAGAACGATTTGGTTGGCAGTATATGGGAAGACAGACCAGAAATGTCAAAAGAAGCTGTGTACTTACTGGATACAAAATATGCGGGGAAATCTAGGGAAGAAAAGATTGCAGAAGTTCGTGCTGCTATGAAAAAGTCAGGTGCGAATGTACATTTGATTTCTAGTATGGATGATATTGTATGGTTATTGAATATTCGTGGAAATGACATTGTTTGTAATCCAGTTGTGATGTCTTATGTGATGATGAATATGGAAACCGTAAACTTCTATGTTCAGGAAGAAGCAGTGCCAAAAGAAGTAAAAGAAGCCCTGGAAAAGGCAGGAGTGGTGCTTTGTCCTTATTTCCAGGTGTATGAAGATGTGAAGGAACTGAAAGAAACCGATAAAATCATGGTGGAAGATGTATGTACCAATTTCACACTTTATGAAAATATTCCACAGCACACAGAAGTTATTTTTGAGAAAAATCCGGCAGCAGTACTGAAAGGAAATAAAAATCCTGTGGAACAGGAAAATATCCGTATTGCTCATATAAAAGATGCAAAAGCCATGTGCAGATTTATTTATTGGCTGAAAAAGAATGTAGGAACCAGTGAAATTACGGAATACAGCGCTGCCCAAAAAAGCGAAGCATTTAGAGGAGAAGATGAGGACTGCCTGGATTTGAGTTTTGAAACGATTTGTGCCTATGGACCAAATGCGGCTATGTGCCACTATGCACCTACCAAGGATGAATGTGCGAAAGTAGAACCTAAGGGATTTTTCCTCATTGATTCTGGCGGACAGTATTGGCAGGGAACTACAGATATTACCAGAACTATTGCAGTGGGAGAACTTACCCAGGAACAGAAAGAACATTTTACATTGGTACTTCAAGGGCACATCCGCCTTGCAATGGCGAAATTCCAGTATGGCTGCAGCGGAGCAAATCTGGACGCCATTGTAAGAGGCCCCCTTTGGGAGAGAGGTTTGGACTTTAATCATGGTACAGGACACGGAGTTGGATACCTGCTTAATGTTCATGAAGGACCCCAGAATATTAACTGGAGACTGAACAATAAGGGAAGAAGAGGAAACACAGTACCTCTGGAGGAAGGAATGCTTACCTCTAATGAACCAGGGCTCTATCTAGAAGGAAAATATGGTATTCGTACAGAAAATCTGATGCTGTGTAAAAAAGCAGAGAAAAACAGCTACGGACAGTTTATGAAATTTGAAACTGTGACCTGGGTACCTTATGAGAGAGAAGCAATTTTGCCTGAAATGCTCACGAAAGCGGAGCTGGATTGGCTGAATGCTTATCATAAACAGGTTTATGATAAAATTGGACCTCTTCTTGGACAAGAAGAGAGAACATGGCTTCTGGAAGCTACGGCTGAGATAAAAGGGAAATAAAAAAGAGCAGGACCACACAAAAAAGAGAGATTACAATTTTGTGATGTGGTCCTGCTCTTTCTTGAAATACGGAAAGCAAAGGTTTATAATAAGTCCTAAAGTACAAAAGGAGTTCAGAACCGCTTTATAAAAGGAGAAAAAATGGCGAAAATAAATCACGTAACAAAAAAAACAGAGAATCCTTTTCTAAATTTCTATGAGCTGGATCGGGAATCTAAAACTGGAAAAAAAGGGAAATATTATGTGGCCTCCAGAGCAAAAGATGAAAGCAGATTGAAGCTAAACACAAAGAAAAATCATCCTGATGGTGTGATTATTTATAGTTTGTATGGGGGAAAAAACAAGACAAGGTGGTTCTTGTTCGTCAATACCGCTACAGTATTGATGATTATATTTATGAATTTCCGGCAGGCCTGGTGGAAGAGAATGAGGATTATAAGGAAGCAGCGATTCGGGAAATGAAAGAAGAGACTGGACTGGAGTTTTGCCCCATAAAGGTTCATCCGGCTTATGAAAAGCCGGCATTTACCAGTATCGGTATGACAGATGAGTCTTGCAGTGCAGTTTTTGGTATTTCCACTGGTAGCGTTTCCCAGGATTATTTAGAGGATACAGAAGAGATAGAAGTAGTTCTGGCTGATAGAGAAGAAGTAAAACGGATTTTAAAAGAAGAGCATGTGGCTATTATGTGTTCTTACATGCTTATGCACTTTCTCCATGACCAGGAGCCTTTTGGGTTTTTGAAAGAACTGTAAAGACGGGAGTGGCTATTGAATATGAAATGGAAAAAATATGTAAAGAGTGTTGTTGTATTTCTTTTTACCATAGCAGTCATAGGATTAGGGATTTTTCTGGGAATTAAGCTGCTGAAATTTTTCATGCCATTTGTGATTGGTTGGCTGATTGCTTTGATTGCAAATCCTTTGGTCCGGATGTTGGAGAGAAGGCTTAAAGTAGCAAGAAAGCACACATCTATGTTTTTGATTATTGGAGTTTTGGGGGCAATTATAGGAGGTATTTATCTCATTGGTGTTAAAACTGTGGAAGAGACAAGACTTCTGATCGAGCAGGCACCGGTCATTTACCAAAGCATACGGGAGGATTTTGATACGGCAGGAGAAAATCTGTCTATGATTATTGAAGAGCTTCCACAAAGCGTTCAGGATAGTATTCAGGAATTGCAAGACAGTGTGGGGGAAATGGCTGGAAAAGCTGTGAGCAAAATTAGCCAGATTACCATGGATCAGGCCGGTGATATTGCAAAAAATCTTCCCAGTATACTAATTGCCATTAATTTTTACGATCTTATCTGCCTATTTCTTCATTGCAGACAGGGATAAAATTTTAGAGTTTGGAAGAGAAAATACTCCGGCAGTCATTCAGGAACATTGGAGAGTCTTTTCAGATAGTCTAAAAAACGTGTTTGGTGGATATTTTAAGGCTCAGTTTAAAATTATGGGAATCATTGGTGTGATTTTATTTATAGGATTTCTGATTTTAAAGGTAAAATTTGCAGTGGTGGTTGCTATTTTAATTGCATTTTTAGATATGCTGCCTTTTTTTGGAACTGGGACAGCTCTGATTCCCTGGGCCTTGTTTAAGATTATTTCTGGTGATGTACAGTACGCAGTAGGATTGGTTATTTTGTATCTGACTACCCAGCTTATAAGAAGAATCATTGAACCTAAGGTAGTAGGGGATACCATTGGAATGAATCCATTGCTGACTTTGGTTTTCATGTATATAGGATATCGGGTAAGTGGAGTCATTGGTATGATTCTGGCAGTACCGGTTGGCGCTATTGTGATTAATTTTTATAAGGCGGGCGTGTTTCATGGACCCCTTCATGGTATTAAGGAAGCGCTAGATGATTTCCTGAAATGGATGTATCAGGGAGAAAAGGAAACGAAAAATAAGTAAAGGTGAAACAGAAGAAATGCAAATAATGAAAAAGAGAAAATGGACAACAACAAAGGTAATTGCAGTTGGGTATGTGTTGGTAATTGCTATAGGGACAATTTTGCTTATGCTCCCCATATCTGGAAGAAGTCATGAGCCTACGCCTTTTATGGATGCCTGGTTTACCGCAACTTCAGCAACCTGTGTGACAGGCTTAGTAACCCGTGATACGTATACCTATTGGAGCAGCTTTGGGCAGGGAGTTCTTCTGGTACTTATTCAGATAGGGGGAATGGGATTTATGACCATTGCTATCTCTGCTCTGACCTTTACCAGGAAAAAAATAGGACTGTCTCAGAGGCTGATGATGCAGGAATCAGTGGCAGCGCCTCAGGTGGCAGGGGTTGTACGGATGTCGCGGCTGATTTTAGTTGGAACCGTACTGTGTGAAGGATTAGGGGCTGTTTTATTAAGTTTTTATTATGTTCCCCGTCTTGGGCTTGGAAAAGGAATTTATTTTTCTGTGTTCCACTCTGTTTCCGCTTTTTGTAATGCAGGGATTGATTTGATGGGGTATTATGAGCCCAGTTCTTCGTTAATTACTGCATCGGACAGTTATTTGGTTGGAATTACTATTGCTGCCTTGATTCTGGTAGGTGGTATTGGCTTTTTGGTTTGGGAAGATATGAAACATTGGAAGTGGCATATAAGCCGTTACCGGCTTCACAGCAAAGTAGTGCTGACATCAGCCCTGTTTTTAGTGGTGGGAGGAACCTTGCTTATGTTTCTCTTTGAATATGGGAAAACATCCATGGAGGGAAAGAATCTGGGAGAACAGATTTTATGTTCTTTTTTCCAGGCAGTTACGCCGCGAACAGCAGGTTTTAATACCATGGATTTAAATCAACTGACAGACAGCAGCCAGATGCTTATGGTGTGCCTTATGTTTGTTGGTGGCTCACCTGGCTCCACAGCAGGAGGAATCAAGACGACTACCATGGCGATTTTACTTCTGACGATCTGGACGGAATTTAAGAAAAGGAAAGATGTGGAAATGTTCAAACGAAGAGTGGAAGGAGAGGTTATTCGCCACGCTGTTTGCATTTTAATGTTATATGGCAGCTTGATTTTAATATCTTCTATGGTGATATGTGCAGTGGAAGGAATCGGGGCAAAGGAAGTCATCTTTGAGGTGGTATCTGCCCTGTGCACAGTAGGACTTTCCCTTGGAATTACCCCAGAGGTAGGAACATTATCCCATATTATTTTGATTTTATTAATGTTTATCGGAAGAGTGGGAGGAATTACCATTCTCATTGCTTTTAGCAATCGAATTTCAACGATTCCGTCAAAACTTCCGGCAGAGAAAATTGCAGTAGGTTAATAACAGAGACTAGGAGGAAAAAAGTTATGAAATCCGTTCTTTTGATTGGACTGGGACGTTTTGGAAGACATATGGCAGAGAAGTTACTTGAGGAAGGGAATGAAGTCCTTGGTGTTGATATTTGTGAGGAGCGCGTGAATGATGCTATGGATATGCTGACTAACGCACAAATTGGGGGAATGCTACCAATGAGCTTTTTGGTGGAATCTCTGGGGGTGCGGAATTTTGATTTGTGTGTGGTAGCAATTGGAGATAATTTTCAAAATTCCTTAGAGACTACAGCACTTTTAAAGGATTATGGTGCGCCCTTTGTGTTGTCAAGAGCAAATAGGGATGTTCATGCCAAATTCCTTTTGAGAAATGGCGCAGACCGCATTGTATATCCAGAAAAAGAAATGGCGCAGAGAATGGCTGTAAAATATGGAAATGATAATATTTTTGACTGTATTGAGCTTACTGATGAATATTCGATTTACGAGATCCCTGTTCCGGAATACTGGGTGGGGAAAATCCATTTTGGAGAAGGATGTAAGAAAGAAATATGGTATCAGTATTTTAGCAACCAAGCGGTTAGAGACCTTGTATCCTTTGCCAGGAGCGGAACATGTTTTTGCAGAGGATGAAAATTTGATTATTCTTGGGCATTTTAAGGATGTACGTGCAGTGATTAAATTACACTAAGAAAAAGACTATGATGTGAAAAATCTACAGAATAAGTGGAGAAAATCCAGGGAAGATAGGGGAAATTCTTGCACAAGCAGAGGAAAAAAGATATAATCCACAGTAGAGAAAGTACACTTGCAGCAGGAGGGAAAGGAAAAACATGAACCAAAAAATTTGATGTGATTGCATTAGGTGAATTGTTAATTGACTTTACGGAAAACGGAACCAGTGGACAGGGCAATCCTATTTTTGAGGCAAATCCAGGTGGTGCGCCTTGTAATGTGTTGGCTATGTTGAACAAGTTGGGCAAGAAAACCTCCATTTTTAGGTGTTGTAGGAAAAAGATCAGTTTGGTACAGCGCTTAGGGGAGCCTTAGAAGAACAGGGTATTGATACAAGCCATTTATATGAGGATGAAGAAGTGCATACTACATTGGCATTTGTACATACTTTTGAGGATGGAGATCGGGATTTTGCTTTTTATAGAAATCCGGGGGCTGATATGATGTTAAGAGAAGAACAGATTGAAGAAGAGTATATAAAGTCAGCCAGGGCATTTCATTATGGTACACTTTCCATGACTCATGAAGGAGTAAGAAAGGCAACTTATAAAGCCATTGATATTGCCAAAGAAGCGGGGCTTATCATTTCTTTTGACCCGAATTTAAGACCTCCGCTGTGGAATTCTATGGAAGAAGCAAAGGAGCAGATTGCTTATGGACTCTCAAAATGTGATTTGCTGAAGATTTCTGAGGAAGAACTGGAGTTTATGACAGGAACCAAGGATGTAAAAGAAGGCGCACATATGCTTCTGAAACAGTATCCAGGTATTAAAGTTATGAATGTGACAATGGGAAAAGAGGGAAGCATTTCTTTCCATGAGGGAAAAGAAGTATTTCAGGCTCCGTTTTTGCAGGAAAATACCATTGAAACTACGGGAGCAGGAGATACCTTTGGAGCTTGTGCTTTAAATTATGTGTTGGAGCATGGCATCACCGGCCTGACAGAAGAAAACCTTCAGGAAATGCTTTGTTTTGCAAATGGCGCATCTTCTCTTATTACAACAAAGAAAGGCGCTTTGCGGGTAATGCCAGAGAAACAGGAAGTACTGGATTTTATTGCAAATAAATAATCTGCTAAAAATTTCACAAACTTTACCAAGATGCATTGACAGCCAGGTGATTTTGTGATAGATTATAACCATAGTTTTGATTACTGACGGATAGATGTGGAGTACCACAGGGGAATCAAGACCATTTATAGAAGCCGACCGTCTGGGCAACATTTGTAGAGATATGTAGTTTACAAATGTTGCCCTTTTTTCAACTAGGCTTATGTGTTGGGAAAAGGGCATAAGAAACCATCATTTTTTAAGGAGGATATTGTTATGGGATTCAAAAGTGATATCGAAATTGCACAGGAGTGCACCATGGAGCCAATTACTAAAATTGCGGAGAAAGCAGGGATTGATGACAAATATCTGGATCAGTATGGTAAATACAAAGCAAAAATCGACTACAATTTATTAAATGAATCTGATGCTCCAAACGGAAAACTGATCCTGGTTACAGCAATCAACCCTACACCAGCTGGTGAAGGTAAAACGACTACAACGGTAGGTCTTGCAGATGGTATGCAGAAATTAGGTAAGAAAGTTATGGTTGCCCTTCGTGAGCCATCCCTTGGACCTGTATTTGGAGTAAAAGGTGGAGCAGCAGGCGGTGGATATGCACAGGTTGTTCCTATGGAGGATATTAACCTGCATTTCACAGGTGATTTCCATGCAATTGGTGCAGCAAACAACTTACTGGCAGCTATGCTGGATAACCACATTTACCAGGGAAATGAACTGAACATTGACCCAAGAAAGATTACTTGGAGAAGATGTGTGGACATGAATGACCGTCAGCTTCGTTTTGTAGTAGACGGTATGGGCGGAAAGACAAACGGTATGCCAAGAGAAGACGGCTATGACATTACCGTAGCATCTGAGATTATGGCAGTTCTGTGTCTGGCAAGTGACATCACAGACTTAAAGAAGAGATTAGGACGTATCATCGTTGGTTATACATACGGAAAAGTTTCAGAGCAGAAACCAGTAACAGCACATGACCTTCATGCAGAAGGCGCTATGTGTGCCCTGTTAAAAGATGCCCTGAAACCAAACCTGGTTCAGACTCTGGAGCATGTACCGGCTATTGTCCATGGTGGACCATTCGCAAACATTGCTCATGGATGTAACTCTGTAATCGCAACGAAGATGGCTCTGAAATTAGGTGATTATGCAATCACAGAAGCAGGTTTCGGTGCTGACCTTGGTGCAGAGAAATTCCTGGATATCAAATGCCGTATGGCTGGTCTTACGCCAAATGCAGTTGTTATCGTTGCAACCGTACGTGCACTGAAATACAATGGCGGTGTTCCAAAAGCAGACCTGAACAATGAAAACCTGGAAGCACTGGAAAAAGGTCTTCCAAACTTACTGAAACACGTAAGCAATATCAAGAATGTTTACAAACTGCCATGTGTAGTTGCAATCAATGCATTCCCAACCGATACCAAGGCAGAGCTTGACCTGGTAGAAAGAAAATGTAAAGAACTGGGCGTAAACGTTGCACTTTCCGAAGTATGGGCAAAAGGCGGCGAAGGCGGTGTAGCTCTTGCAAAAGAAGTAATCCGTCTGGTAGAAGAACCAAACGACTTCAGCTATTCTTATGAACTGGAAGGAAGCATTGAAGACAAACTGAACCAGATCGTACAGAAAATCTACGGTGGTAAGAGAGTTGTTCTTACAGCAAATGCTCAGAAGCAGGCAAAACAGTTAGAAGATTTAGGATACGGAAACTGCCCAATCTGTGTAGCGAAAACACAGTACAGCCTCACAGATGATCAGACAAAACTTGGGGCGCCGACAGACTTTGAAGTAACGGTACGTAACCTGAAGATTTCTGCAGGAGCAGGATTTATTGTAGCACTTACCGGTGAGATTATGACTATGCCAGGACTTCCGAAAGTACCGGCAGCAGAGAGAATTGACGTAGATGAAACAGGAAAGATTTCCGGTCTGTTCTAAATAAGGAATCAGGCTTGAAGGGAGCATAGAAACATGTTTAAAGACGAATTTAAGGCCGTATGCAACAGTGCGGCAGCAAAATTGAACTTAATGAAAAGTAATCCCATGGGATATTTTGTAGCATCTATTCTTGCAGGTGTATTTGTTGCTATGGGCGGTTTTGTAGCATTTACACTTGCAGGACATCTGTCCAGCTCAGAGGCAACAGCAATCTGGGCAAAACCTGCACAGAGTGCCGCATTTGCAGCAGCACTTAGCCTGGTTGTTATGGCCGGTGCAGATCTGTTCACAGGAAATAACTTTGTGATGGCCTCAGCTGGATTTAGAAAAACTGCTGCATGGGGTGATATATTTAAACTGTGGGGATTCTGCTGGATCGGAAACCTGGTGGGTTCTCTGTTATCCTCAGCACTTTTTGTAGCTGCAAAGGTTCCTACCGGTGCAATTGGTGATTACTTTGTAAATCTTGCAGCGAATAAAACAACAACTGCTCCGGTGCCTCTCTTTATGAAAGCTGTTTTGTGTAATATTCTTGTTTGTCTTGCGGTATGGTGCGGAATTAAGATGAAATCAGAATCTGGAAAACTGATTATGATTTTCTGGTGTATTTTCGTATTCATGATCTGTGGCTTTGAACATAGTGTTGCCAACATGAGCAGTATTGGTGTATCTTTGCTGACAGGCAAAGTTGGAATCGGTCCATACCTTTATAATGTTGTTGTTGTAACATTGGGAAATATGGTTGGAGGTATTGTGGGCGTGGCTCTTCCTTATCATATTATCTCAAAAGATAAATAAAACTACCTCTAAAAAATAATGGAAAACAGACTGTCCTTGCGGGTGGTCTGTTTTTCGTTTTAGTGATAAAATAGAAAAGATAAATAAAATATAAATTCAATTTTAAATAGAGGAGGAATCAGATGCACAGATTACTATATTATCCAAATTTTGAGATTCAAGACCCTAATTTTCTAAAATTTGCATTGCTGTATATTGATGAAATTAGGCCCATTATCCCTGTAGCAGCAAGAAGGTCTTTGAGTGATTCCATGAAGAATATTTTAAATAATACGGAGCTGATTTGTCCATATACGCCTAGTTATGAGGACGGATATTTGGCTTCTATTGCAGCAGTTCATTATTTAGAAAAACAAAAGGCTTTTTAGTGCCATATACAGAGGGGTGGAAGAGAAATAAGTATGCGAGACACAATTACACCTTATATGCAGAGAAGTATACATATGAATTTGAAAAGTATTGTGTGGAAAATGGATTAGGTGAAAGATGTGATGAAGGAATCTGCATAGATGAAGATGTTGCATATGCCTATATGAGTATATTAGCAGAGATTATTTCAAAAGAAACAGAAATAGATATGATTACAGATAATGCAAAATACTCTGACCCATCTTTAAGAAATTTTCATGCTGTTAATAGAAGGATGATGGATAGACTGGGTACAATTCGCAGAGAAATACAATTTTATGTACCAGTTGATATGGAAAGAATTCCGCTTCACGAATTTATAGAATTGCGTTCCGATCCAAAGTTTGAAAGAGTACGTAAAAATTTTGTTATAGAGTTAAATCATGTTTTGGATTCCTATGATAAAAGTATGGAAGAGGTTGATTTGAAGAAGCTTATGGAATGCAAACAGGAAATGTATAGCTTTATAAAAGAATTATTTGTTTCATGTGCAGCCGTTGCTGTAGGGGTACACTCCTTTGGAAATATGTATACAGCCGATAGAGGTACATTAGACTTTTGGGGAAATGTAGGTAATCTAGGAATTAGTTTAGATACTTTGAAACAACACTGTGGTTTGATGAGAGAATATGCTGCAAGCATTCACAGAAAGAAGCAGGCAAGAAAGTATCTGGCAAAATTAAGGCAATTGAGAGCAGAAGTATTATAAAATATTAAAATATTTTTTCGTGCATCCCCTGTTCTACTTTAGCATAAGTTTTCAGTGGGAGTGAAAAGTTATTTATGACAGACCAGAAATTAGAAAATATGCTGAATCTTGCCTTAGATGCCACACCTGGAGAACGTGAAAAATCTTTGCAATTAAACGTAGGATATGATTCGTTAGAGAAGCAGTGGGAAGTGATTGTGAAATATTCCGGCAATTTGAGAGAGGTTCTCGGAGCTGAAATTCCCATAGTGGAGCTATTGAATGGATTTGCTATTCTGACGATACCGGAGAGCCAGATAGAGAGGCTTACAGATTATCCCCAGATTGAGTTTGTGGAAAAACCAAAGCATTTATTTTTTGCTGTAAATCAAGGGAAAAGTGCTTCTTGTATGACTTCTGTACAAAGTCAGTTTTCACCTCTTGGAATGCCACTGACAGGAAAGGGAATATTAGTAGCTTGCGTGGATTCTGGTATAGACTACAGCCATCCGGATTTTCGGAATCAAGATGGAAGTACCAGAATCCTTAAGCTGTGGGATCAGAGTATCCAGGGAAATCCTCCGAAAGGATATGTGATTGGGACAGAATACACCAGAGAACAGATTAATGCGGCGCTGGAGGCAGACACAAGGGCAGAGAGGGAAAGGCTTTTGCCAAGCCGTGATTTAAGCGGGCATGGAACAGGAGTCATGGGAATTGCAGCAGGAAATGGCAGGGCTTCAGGTGGCATTTATAGAGGGGTTGCCTATGACAGTGATCTGCTTGTGGTGAAACTTGGTACTTCCAGAGAAGGAGGATTTCCAAGAACTACAGAATTAATGCAGGGAATTGATTATGTGCTGCGGCAGGCAGTAGCTCTTGGAAAACCGGTGGCATTAAATCTTAGTTTTGGAAATAATTATGGATCTCACAGTGGAGAATCTCTTTTGGAAAGTTATCTTGACGGAGCGGCTCATTTCGGACGCAGTGTTATTTGTGTAGGAACAGGAAATGAAGGAAACGGCGCCTTGCATACATCGGGAAGGCTTTCAGAAGGAGAAAATCAAGAGGTAGCGCTGAATGTAGATTCCTATGAACCCACATTGAATGTACAGATTTGGAAACAGTATATAGATGAAATGGAAGTTATCCTGATTCATCCAAATGGCCAGATCGTAGGGCCTTTTCAAGAAATTTTGGGACCGCAGCGATTTACAGTAGGTACTACTGAAATCCTGCTTTATTATGGAAAACCCAGCGCCTTTTAGCCTCTCTCAGGAGCTTTATATGGAATTTATCCCCAAAAAAGTCAGTATGTGGACAGTGGAACGTGGAAAATTTCGTTTGATTCCAGGGAAGATTGTGGATGGGAGTTATGATCTATGGCTGCCAGGAGGTGGAGTCTTAAATTTAGGCACAAGATTTCTTTTTCCTACCCCGGATACCACTTTGACAATACCTTCCACAGCAAGAAAAGTGATTTCAGTAGGAGCCTATGATTCCAGATATTTGTCCTACGCTGATTTTTCAGGAAGAGGCTATACCAGAGTAACCAGGGATGTCAAGCCAGATATTGTAGCGCCAGGGGTGAATATTCAGACGACAGCCCCAGAAGGGGGATATGCTGTGCAGACGGGGACATCATTTGCAGCACCTTTTGTCACAGGGGCAGCGGCGCTTTTGATGGAATGGGGGATTGTCAGAGGGAATGATCCGTTTTTGTATGGGGAGAAAGTAAAGGCGTATTTGCGAAGAGGCGCCAGACGAATGACGGGAGGTGAGTATCCAAATGAGAAGGTGGGGTATGGGATGCTGTGTGTGAGGGAGAGTATACCAGAGTAAAAAACAAGGTGATAATTATAGAAGTTAAAGTGTAGTCTTTTTCCTTGAACACATGCTATACTCTTTTCTATAGGATTCCTCTGTAGAACTGGAGGAAATATGAAAAAACGAAAAACATTACAGGATTTGACGATTAAGGACAACTTTCTTTTCGGCGCAGTTATGTGTGTGGAGGAAAATTGCAAGGGATTTCTTGAAATGGTGCTTGGTTTCTCTATTGCGCAGGTAGTTGTAAGCAAGGAAAAGAGTATCGTCTACCATCCGGAGTACAAAGGTGTCCGTCTGGATATCTATGCAGAAGACGAAAATCGTACGCATTGCAATGTAGAAATGCAGGTGAAGAAAAAGACAGCTTTAGGAAAACGCAGCCGCTACTACCACAGCCAGATGGTAATGGAGGCGCTGGCAAGCGGAGAGGATTATGAAACCATGCCGGATACGTTTGTGATTTTTGTCTGCGATTTTGATCCCTTTGGAGAGCATCTGTATTGTTATACCTTTGGGAATGAATGCAGGGAGAAGAAAGTTCCAGCAGAGCTTGTCAGATTCCTGAAATTTGTGACGGCTGATTTAGAAGAAAGTGAAGAGGATTTTCAGGACAAACTGGTGAACGGTTCCAGGAGACCATTCACAACATCAAAGCAGACCGTGAGATGGGAGAGCGCTATATGATTTTTGAAGAAATGCTGCGGGAAGAAAAGCAGGAAGGAAGGCAAGAGGGCCTGTTGGAAGGCCGAATTGAGGGGCGAATAGAAGCAACCAGGGAAGGTATCTTTGAACTCCTGGAAGATTTAGGAGAAGTACCAGACAGACTTCGTGACAGAATGGAAGCTCTGGAGGAACTTGGAGATTTGAAGTTTTTATTTAAACTGGCGGTAAAAGCAGATTCAATACAAAATTTTGTAAAAGATGCAGAGAACTATCTGCAAACAAAAGAGAAATACGAATAAAGTCGGCGGTAATTCTGTACTGCCGAAGCACATTTGTCCCAATGCCGTCTAAGGCATTTGGCGTCATAAAATTCTTGCTCTTAAGAGCATCTTACTGATTCAGTAAAAATTCACTAAACAAATAAACGGGGAATCCTATATCGCTTCTATTGTCAAATACTTCTTTCCATTTTGTCTGTAATCACACCGCATGTTAAATGCCGCTAATTCAAGCTGCTCCATCCAGACCACGAATAGGCTAAAAATTGCAAAATAGCATTTTCAACTGAGAAAGCATTGATTTTTCAATGGAACCTCTTGATAAAAAGAACCGTATAAGATACATTGTGGGTATCATATATGATTCTTTGAAAAGGGGGAATTTTAATGAATGAAACATTAGAAGTATATTTAAATCTGGATATGGACAATGAACAGGAAAACGAAGAACTGATCAGAAAGATTGATGATCTGCTTCTGTCCGCAGGCATGAACTATTCCGGTATTGCGAACATGTATCTCCCTGTGGAACGGAAAAATCGTGATACAGTAGTTTTCTGTGCGGAAAAACTATTGAGAAATGCGGATTGGCTGAAAGGGATTTTATCTTATATTTCGGTCGGAACACTCACGAATGCCTGCTCGATTAAGGAAATCAGAACGGAATTGATGTCGGATCCTTCACCAGAGAAGATATGGTATTATGAACAATATTATCAGAAAACGAAGAAGCTTCCTCATGCAATTGTAGTGGATGAGGATAAACAGCTTACGGACGGTTACATATCTTATCTTCTGGCGAAAAAATATAATGTACATGCAGATGTTTATGAAAGGGTAGCTGAACAACCTCTGAGAAAAATTGTCAGAGGATTTCATGTAAAGTTTTCTGATGGAAAATGGAGGAAAAAGAGCAGAAAACGATATATTTGGATTTATACATTAAAAGCTCCGGTTGTTCCTGGAGACATTTTAATGGTGAATACAAAAATCAGGGAAAGATTTTATATGTGTAGACAAAATAGATTATGTTGCCGGAAATTTTGTTCAAAATATAAGAAGTCCAGAAAACATTTGCATATACGTATGGAGGAAGAGAGTACAAATTATGAGAAATAGTATGGATTATATTTATGCATCAGGTGAGCAGAAAATTGTAATAGAAATAGAGCAGAAGAATATCAGGCAGTCTGTTATTGAGCAGTACGTGCGTTGCAGAAAAATCCAGGGTATGACGCAGGCAGATCTTGCAAAATGTGCAGGAATTCCAAGAACGAACATTACAAGATTTGAAAGCGGTAATTATAACCCATCCCTGGAAATGATGGTGCGGATAGCAGCGGCGTTGGGAATGACATTACAGGTTCAGCTGATGAAGAAAGAATAGAACGAAAATACTCAGCATTCCGACAGAATTGAATTCCAAGAGCCTTTGTGGATTTGATACAATAATAGATACAAAATATTATTTACACAAAGGAGAAAAGAAAGTAGGAAAAAGGGGTTAGATTTATCTACAGATAATGATGAGAAATCTGCGAAATATATCAATTCGAAAGATGCGTTTTTTACTAGATTATCCATTGTAAAAATACCGGAGAAATAGAAATCAATGACCCTGAAGAATATAAGGATCAAACGGGAAAAATTTGTCTATCGCAATGATATAGGTGGAATAATTGGTAATGCAAGCGGTGAAAAATGAGTATTCTGTGAGAGTGGAGGATAGTGTCTATACAGGTACACACCATGGAATCGGAAATGAAGAATTGCCTGATGTGGGAAAGAATAAAGAGCAGACAGTTTTTTGGGGGACCCACCTTTTTGAGACATTCTGCTCTTTTGTGCCATATACTAAAATAAAAAGGAAACCTAGTTTATGCTGCCTATTGAAACGATTTCCGCAAGAGACCTGGATGGTTATATTAACAGGCCGGATGCGGTGATTATAGATTTACGGACACCAGAGGAATACAAGAAAAGCCACATTAGGACTGCTGTGAATATACCCTATGAAAATCTGAATACTTGTAGGCAGTTTTCAAGGAAAAAACAGCTCATTCTCTACTGTGAGAGAGGAAGCAGCAGCTTATTTGCTGCAAGGGAATTGACGAAAATGGGATATCAGGTGAAATCTGTAGTAGGAGGAATTCGATGTTATCAAGGTTCTAACTTGTTTTTTTTCCACAGAGCATAGTAGAATAAAAACGAATCAGGAATAATGCAAAATAATGGAAAAAACAAAAGGAGAACCGAAACTTATGAAATATATGTTTGCTTCAGATATACATGGCTCTGCATATTATTGCAGGAAGATGCTGGATGCGTATAAAGAAGAACAGGCAGACCGCCTGATTTTATTGGGCGATCTGCTTTATCATGGTCCGAGAAATGATCTGCCCAAGGATTATGCACCAAAGCAGGTAATCCAAATGCTCAATGAGGTAAAAGAACAGCTTTATGTGGTGCGGGGCAACTGTGATGCAGAGGTTGATCAGATGGTGCTACAGTTCCCTATTATGGCAGATTATTGCATTCTTATGGATGGAGAGAGAACTCTCTATGCAAGTCATGGACATGTGTACAATGAAGAGAATCTTCCGCCTATGAAGCAAGGGGATATTTTTGTTCATGGACATACCCATGTGCTTCGTGCAGAGAAAAAAGAAAACTATACCATTTTAAATCCAGGTTCTGTTTCTATTCCAAAAGAAGGGAATATTCCCACATATGCAATTTTAGAGAATGGATTATTCAGTATCCGTGGATTTAACGGAGAAATTGTGAAGGAGCTACAGCTTTGATGAAAACATTTGAACTCATTGCACCCTGCCATTTTGGACTGGAAGCAGTGTTGAAAAGAGAAATCCAGGACTTAGGATACGAGATTAGCGAGGTAGAGGATGGAAAAGGTAACCTTTTTAGGGGATGCTGAAGCCATTGTACGAGCAAATATTTTTTTGAGAACAACAGAAAGAATCCTTTTAAAAGTAGGAAAGATTAAGGCAGTGACCTTTGAGGAGCTGTTTGAGAAAACAAAAGCTCTTCCATGGGAAGATTATATTCCTGTGGATGGAAAGTTCTGGGTGGCAAAGGCAAATTCTGTGAAAAGTCAGCTTTTCAGCCCGTCCGATATACAATCTATTATGAAGAAAGCCATGGTAGAGAGGCTGAAATCTGTGTATCATGTAGGGTGGTTTGAAGAAGATGGGCCAAGTTATCCTATTCGTGTTGCTTTTATGAAAGATGTGGCTACCATTGGAATTGATACCACAGGAGTATCTCTTCATAAACGTGGCTATCGCCAGCTTACCAGCAAGGCGCCTATTACGGAAACCTTGGCAGCGGCCCTTTTGAAGCTTACTCCTTGGAATAAAGATAGAATCCTAGTGGATCCTTTCTGTGGAAGTGGAACATTTCCGATTGAGGCAGCCATGATGGCAGCCAATATTGCGCCTGGGATGAACCGCAGCTTTTTGTCGGAAGACTGGAAGAATCTGATTTCCAGAAAGCATTGGTATAATATACACGATGAAGCCAATGATCTAGTAAATTTGGATATTGAGACGGATATCCAGGGATATGATTTAGACGGAGAAATTATAAAAGCAGCCAGAGAGAATGCCAGATTGGCAGGAGTAGGGAAACTCATTCATTTTCAACAGAGAGATGTAAAAGATTTAAGTCATCCTAAGAAATATGGATTCGTGGTAACTAATCCTCCATATGGAGAGAGGATTGAGGAGCGGGAAAATCTTCCGGCTCTTTATGAAACTATTGGGAAAAGCTATGATGGGTTAGATTCCTGGTCTATGTATCTGATTACTGCATATGGGGATGCAGAACGCTATATTGGCAGGAAAGCAGATGAAAAACCGGAAAATTTACAATGGTATGATGAAAACGTATTTTTACCAATTTTTAGGACCAAAACCTCCTAAAAAGAAGAAAGCAGTGGAATAGGATGCAAGAGAGGAGTTGACATACATGAAAAGAATGATTTTTGCTACAGGAAATGAGAATAAGATGGTGGAAATCAGGGAAATCCTTGGGGAGCTTCCTTTGGAAATTCTTTCTATGAAACAGGCTGGTATTACAGCAGATATTGTAGAAGATGGAAATACTTTTGAGGAAAATGCTTTGATTAAAGCTAGAGAAGTATGTAAGCTGGCAGGTGAGATGGTTATGGCAGACGATTCAGGCCTTGAGATTGATTACTTAAATGGAGAGCCGGGAATTTATTCTGCCAGATATATGGGAGAGGATACCTCCTATCGGATTAAAAATCAGAACCTGATTGACCGTCTTCAGGGAGTGCCGGATGAACAGCGTACTGCAAGATTTGTCTGCGCTATTGCAGCAGCATTTCCAGATGGAAGAGAAATGGTAGTCAGAGGAACCATTGAAGGAAGAATTGGATATGAGGAGAGAGGGGAGAATGGTTTTGGCTATGATCCTATCTTTTATCTTCCGGAGCGTGGAATGAGTACAGCAGAACTTTCACCAAAAGACAAGAACAGTATCAGTCATCGTGGAAATGCCTTGAGAAAGATGAAAGAATTGCTGGAAAAGGAAGCAGTGTTATAAGGAAAGAGAAAGGAACAGGGAGAGGATTCTGTTACATGAAGATATTAATTGTCAGTGATACACATGGACATGACAGAAACTTGGAAATCATACTGGAGCAGGTAGGAGCTATAGACCATTTTATTCATTTAGGAGACGTGGAAGGCCATGAAGACTATATAGAACAGATTGTGGACTGTCCTGTTCATATGGTGGCAGGAAATAATGATTTCTTTTCTGATTTGCCAAGAGAAGAAGAGTTCTGGCTGGGAAATTATCGCGTTTTTATTACTCATGGGAATTATTATGGGGTTTCTATGGGAACCAACCGTTTAAAGGAAGAGGCGTTATCCAGAAAAGCCCAGATTGTCATGTATGGCCACACCCATCGTCCTGAGATTGATATTCAGGACAATATTACCATTTTAAATCCAGGAAGTCTCTCATACCCAAGACAATGGGGCAGGGAGCCCAGCTATATCATGATGGAAATAGATAGAAACGGGCAGGCTCATTATACAGTGCATTACCTGGAAGATTAAGGAAAGCGTTCTGCCGGATTATGGGATTTTACATCGTATGATCCGGCAGGATAAATGACGTTTTATAAGGGAAAAAGAATGAACTTATAAAAAAGTCTTTTGCAAAAAAAGTAAAAAAAACTTTAAAAATTAGTGTTGACATATTTAAACAGTAGTGGTATAGTATACCTTGTCGCCGGGCAAGAGAGTTCGGAGGACAAGAAAAAACACTTACGGGGTGTGGCTCAGCTTGGCTAGAGCGCCTGGTTTGGGACCAGGAGGTCGCAGGTTCGAATCCTGTCACCCCGACTGTTCTTTACAAGAACATAAGCATTGCGGGTGTAGTTCAGTGGTAGAACACCAGCCTTCCAAGCTGGATATGTGGGTTCGATTCCCATCACCCGCTTTCGTTAAGCCTTAAATGCTTAACAGGATGTGTTTGTAGCTCAGCTGGATAGAGCAACGGCCTTCTAAGCCGTGGGTCGGGGGTTCGAATCCCTCCAAGCACGCTGGTACCTCCAAAGGGTACGTGATTTGGATACGGTGGGTATAGCGCAGTTGGTTAGCGCGCCAGATTGTGGCTCTGGAGGCCAAGGGTTCGAATCCCTTTATCCACCTTTAGCCGTAAGGCGGTCTTGGGCTATCGCCAAGCGGTAAGGCACAGGACTTTGACTCCTGCATTCGCTGGTTCGAATCCAGCTAGCCCAGTTTTAAACAATATGGAGCATTAGCTCAGTCGGTAGAGCACTTGACTTTTAATCAAGTTGTCCGGGGTTCGAATCCCCGATGCTTCACTTGAGTTCAAATCCAAATGGGTTTGGACTTTTTTCTTTCAAAGTAGAAACAAATGCGGATGTGGCGGAATTGGCAGACGCGCCAGATTTAGGTTCTGGTGTCCACGACGTGCAGGTTCAAGTCCTGTCATCCGCAGTATTAAAAAGGTGACACAGAAACCATCAGACATGTGGTTTCTGTGTCACCTTTTCATATGAAGAGAGGTTTCTATTTTACAGTAATAGTAAAACTGTCACCAGCAGGCTGATAGTCCTGGATTATTTTGCCATTGCCCTGAGGGGTTTGGGAAATATATGGAGTAAGTGTCAGGGCCTGCGCTTCATCACTGACATATCCGTTTTTCAGTGTATCTACTTCCATGCATCCAACACCTGCGTTTACAGTACGGATGGAAAATTGTACCGGATTGCCCAGGTCATCGGTTCCTTTTAAGAGAATATCATAGTCAGGAACTGTATCAGGAGTAGATGTTTTAAAGAAAATCCTCTGTCCCATAGTATTTGATGAATATTTGTAGAAATGGATAGAGGTATTATCCGGCAGCATGATCTTGGTATCCAGGGAAGTTGTATAGGTGGAAGCCATCAGATCTTTGCCTGTAGCGGCGAAAGAAAAGCTGCCAAAGCTTTTGGTGTCCATGGAATAACGCAGTTCAATATCCAGGTTCTGTGAGGAGTCAAGACTGTCAAGAGCAATTCTTCTGTAAGAAACAATGTTATAGTCATCTGCAGATTCCGCTTCGCCGCTGGCGCCCCAGGAAACCATTTTACCATTAATAAAGACGTCAATATCTGCAAGAGGTGGAGTCTGTGTTTGAGAATATTCGTCCTTTTGAGGAAGCGTAAGAGTATCAGAAACATAAAGAATGTTCTCATCCAGGATTACCTCATTGAGTGTAACCGTATATCCGTCTTTGGTAATGGATTCTCCTACAACAGTGCGATAGGGGGATAAGTCCTTTTGAATCCCAAGAAACTGGGAAAGGTTGTAGGTGACAGTCTTCATACCAGCGTAAGCCATAAATTGTGTGGGAGGAAAAGCAGAGAACCACCCAGAATGCATACTACTGCGGCAGCGACATATTTTTTATGGCTGCGGTGGGAAACACGGCGGGAAGAAAACTGTTTTTTCCATTCTTTCATTTCTAAATCAGATACCGGTGGAAGTTCATAGGAATCTGAATGATTATCTATTTCGTTTAAAAGACTATAAATTTGTTCATTCATAAGCGGAGGCTCCTTTCTCTGTTTGCAGCAAACAGGCTGCGAATGCGTTTTCTGCCTCTGGAAAGGCGGTTATAGATCACTGGTTTTGCAAGGCCGGTAGACTGGCTGATTTCGTCTACATTTTCCTCTTCTATGTAAAGACGGAGGAAAAGTTCCTGATCTTTTGGTTTTAAGCAAGAGAGCATTTGCCTGGTTTCGTCGGAAAATTCTGTTTCTATAGCCTGAAGCTCTGCGGAAAATTCTTGGTGTATGACAGGTTGTCCCTTTTCTTCCATAGCCTCCCAACTGGTTTCCAGCATATGAGAGGCATATTTCCTTTTGCAGTCCAGGGCTTTTAATCTTGCAACACCTGCAATCCAGTTAGAAAATGGATTCCTTTGTGGGTCATAAGCGTCAATATGGTTCCACACAGCGAAGAAAACGTCATTTTGACATTCTTCTTCGTACTCAGGCAGATTACCCAGATAACGGTGTATTACAGCTTTTACCAGCCCGCCGTAATGCAGCATGCAATATTCCAGCGCTTTTTCATGTTTTTGGCAAAGCAGCGGAATAAAATTATCTTCTGTGACTTTCATAACGGTCATCATCCCCTTCTGTATTTTGTCTTATACCATATATTCGCTTCTTTTGCAGACGTTTCTATCACATTTGGGAAAATATAAATTTTCATTATTTTTATCCGGTATCTGCCGGCCCTCATGATTCATGTGATAATTATCTCTGTAGATTAATTCTGAAATGGGGACAAACTCATAGCCTTTTTCCTTTAATTTGATAATAACCTGTTCCAGAGCATCCTTGGTATATTTTGCGCCATTGTGGCAGAGAATAATACTTCCGTTTCCCAGATTTTTATCCGCTCCGTGACCCTTTTTACAATATCATCTGCTCCATAGTCCTTCCAGTCAAGGGAGTCTACATTCCACTGAATGGGGTAGTAGTTATTCTTTTTGGCATTGGTAACAACCTGGTTGTTATAATCTCCGTAAGGAGGACGGAAAAGGAACATGTCATATCCGGTTAATTCTTTTACCTTATTATGTACAGTCATAAGTTCACTGGCTTTTTTCTTCATCACTTAAGTTCGTCATATATTTGTGATTCTGGCTGTGATTTCCCAGGTCGTGGCCGGCTTCATAGACTTTTTTTTACATCATCGGGGTAGCTTTCCACCCATCCTCCGGTCATGAAGAAGGTGGCTTTTACATTGTGTTTGGCAAGAATGTCAAGAATTGTCTGTGTATCGTCATTGCCCCAGGCAGCGTCAAAACTAATCGCTATCTGAGGTTTTTCGGTTTCTACACAATAAATAGGGAGTTCGAGTCCTCCTGGCGTGCTGCTTACTGTGATGATATCAGGAAGGTAAGCAGCAGCACTAAGAAACAGAAGTCCTGCAAAGGCCAGGGTGACAAGAGCGTGAAAGAATCTTTTCGACAAAATAGAGTCTCCTATGGAAGAGGTTTGCTATTAGTTTATTCCCTCATTTCCATAAAAATGCTGGTGTTCTTCGTATAATTCCTGAAAGAGCTGGGCAAAGGTCCAGAAACAGTTCTGACCGGTGAGCATAGCTTTTAAGGCGACGCGCGGAACCATTCCGCTTTTCATGGCGCCAAGAAGCATGTCCAGGGTTTCTTCCTTAAAATTACACATGACCATAAGTTCCTGAGAAATTTCAGGAAGAATTTCCATGGGTGATAATTTTCTGGACGGAAATCCTTTTACTCCGGCAAGGTAGCCTACCGTCTGGAGAAACTGAGGCGGCGTAACCGGAACCAGGGCAATGCCAAGAGGCAGAAGCGCTTTTTCTACAGCAGCTCTTTTTCTGAGTTTCCATGGTCATAGTAGAGAATCGTTGGTTTGTGGAGTGTCATGACAGGTCCCCCTTCGTAAATAGTTTGATACTTTCATCATATACTGCCATGGCAAAAAAATTTCAACGGTTTTTCGGCATTTCTCTTTAGTTGACAATAAGTTGAGAGATTAGTATACTAACAAGTATATAGATTGCGAGGGATGAATTTTGGATAAAATCAGTGTACATCTTCTTGGCAGGCCGTATGTGGAAAAAAAGTGGTGAAAGAGTGAATTTCCCTTATAAAAAGGCAGAGGGATTCTTCTATTACTTTGTGTAAAAAAAAGCGGCTACAAGAGAAGAGATTATATATGTTCTCTGGGGTGCTGACAATGAGAATGTAGGACGTAAAAATTTAAGAGAAGCTGTATATCAGATAAAAAAATCTTTTGGGGAAAAACGAGGTTTTGCTCACTGCAGGACATACCAGCATTTCCCTGAATCCTGAGGCTTGCGTAGAGGTGGATTGGGATTCTGTAGATAAAGAAAATATTCTGGACCAGGAGGAAGAGGGATTCCTGGCTCATTTTCATATAAAAAAGCAGCTATGAGTTTGAAGAGTGGATGGCATCCATGCAGGAACAGTATGATCAGTCCATTCTGGATTCTGCCTCTGAGCTTCTGTCTATGGCAAACTCTGTCAAGGATATGACACAGATTCAGAAATATAGTAATATCCTTTTGAAACATGACCCTTACAATGAAAAACTGTACCAGGAAATTATGGAGATTTATGCTTCCAGCGGTAATTATAATATGGCAATTAAGCTCTACTATGATTTGGAAAAGGTTCTGGATGAAGAACTGGGAGTAGAGCCTTCGGGAGAAATTACAGAACTTTTCCACCGCATTTTTAATGTAAAAGGAAATGTAGCTGTGGAAAACATGAACTGGAATTTACCGTTTATGGGGAGAGCAGAGGAAATCTACCGAATCAGCCAGTGCCTTACAGGAACCGGAAGATGGGAACATCCACAGTGTGTTGCCATTGGAGGAGAAGAGGGAGTGGGGAAGTCAGCTCTTTTGGAAAAGGCAAGACAGATTGTCCGTGGAAATCAGATGATATCCTTTTTTGCCGCCTGCTATCGGGATGAAGCGGATTTTTTTCCTGCGTCCCTGGAATGATATTTTCTGGGAAATCCGGCAATGCGCAGAAAATGGTGTTTTAAAAGAGGAGCTTGTACAAAGTGATGATGAAGAAATGAAGCTGGTGCTGAAGGGAACCATTTCTGACGGCGAAGAAAAAATGGGACGGCTTACCTATCAGATTATGGAGCAGGCTGTCTTAAAGGTGTTCCGTAAAATTACAGAACATCACAGAGTGGTGCTGTTTTTTGATGATATTCAATGGATGGACCAGATGAGCTTTCAGCTTTTAAACAGAATTCTTCTGACTATTGGGACTGATAAGATTTTACTCATGTGTACTTACAGTCAGAGCAGCGATACAGAAATTATGGAGGCTCTGGAAAAGCTTACCAGAAAGGATTGCCTCCAGGTGATTAAACTGCAGTCTTTTAACCGGGATGAGACCAATGAAATACTCCATAAATATCTTCCTCAGCTTGATAAGGAAGAGGAGAAAAAAGAAAATATTTATCAGATGACAGATGGAAATGCGTTTTTCCTTATGGAACTTATGAACCTTATCAGAGAAAAAGGCTATACCCTGGAGATTTCTCCAAAAACCACCAATCTGATTAAAGCAAGACTGGCAGGGCTTCCGGAAATTGAAAATGAAGTGCTGGATTGCCTTTCCCTGTTTCCGGAGAAAATCAGTATTGAAGAGTTAGAACTGCTGCTTCCATCTCTTGACCGTCTGAGCCTTCTGCGCGTATTGGAAAAACTTCAGGAACGCCATTTAATTAAGGAGGTTCTGGTTGGATGGAATATTTATTATAAGTTTGTACACAGAATTTTCAGGGAATACCTGTATGAGAGACAAAGTATTGGAAAGCGGCGCATGTATCATCAAATGCTGGCTTCCTATTATGAAGAACAGGTAGAAACCAAACGAAATTTCCAGTGTCTCCCAATGATTATTCACCACTATGAGAAATGCCATAACCAGGTGAAAACCTATGAATATAAAATTCAGTATTTGAAGGAATATTATACGATTATTAATGAAAACTTTCCTGTACTTCATTGGGAGATTGAATATGGTGATGCAGAGTTCGGCGTTACTCAGGGCGCGGCAGAAATGTTAGAACTGGCAGAAGAAGTAATCCGTCTTAGCGATGAGTCTCATCAGGCACAGGAAATGAAAATGGAAATGAACTATGTTAAGGGACGCTATAAAATTGCAGTAGGAGAATATGACACAGGAGTTTCCTGCATCCAAAAAAGTATGGAATTTGCAGAAACTCTTGGAGAAAAAAGATGCTTCTTAATAACCTGAAGCAGATGATTTTTTATGGGATTCAGGTAGAGGATATGGAGCAGGTGCATACCTATGTACAACGGGGGCTTCAAATGCTGGAAGCGGAAGAAAAAAACAGCGAGGAAAAAGGCGTTTTTATCCGTTTAAAAGGATGGTATCTTCTTCATAAAGGAAATTATCAGGAGGCAGAGCAGGTTCTTTGGGAGGCAATGGAAATTTTCCGGAACTGTGTAAGCGACAGGGAGTATTTCAGTATGAGTATAGCTGCCTGCCAGGGATATCTGGGAGATTTAAGCAGGGCAAAAGGAGATTTTGAAAAAGCAAGAGAATATTATCAGGCTGCCATAGAACTGGGAACAGGAAAGGTTGTTACCAACGGACTGGGACAATTTTATTCCAGCATGGGACAGGTTCTGTATCTGGAAAAACAGTACGAGGAGGCAGACGAGTATCTGGAAAAAGCAGTTTCCTGTCTGAAAAGCCATGGATATTACTGGGGGCTTGAGAGGGCACTGGCTTACAGGGCAATGCTGTTATGGGAAACAGGAAAACAGGAGGAAGCAAAACTCTGCTATGAAGAAAGCTGGAAGATTTCACATAAGATTTAAAAATCCTACGACAATCAGCATTCTGAAACAAGTGGAAAATTACATTAATCATTAGAAAAGAATTTTATGCAGACCGGCTTGCTGACAGGTAGCGTCAGGTCTGCATAATTTTTTGTGGTATCAGTTCACTGTGATAATATAGTAAAAGTGCATGCTTTTTTATTTGTAAAAGTAGAGAAAATGTAGAAAAAATATCAAAAAGAGAAAGTGTCTAAAAAAATATATTATGCAATATGACATTTATTGACGCTTTTTAGACACCTATATCTGTATACTTTCACATATAATAATTACAGGAAAAGAGGGTGCGCTATGAGCAAAATTACACTTACAGGAAAAGACCTGACACTGGAACAGATTGCAGCAATTTGTCGTGACCATGCGGAGGTGGAACTGGCAGAAGAAGCGAAACAGAATATTCTGGCATCCAGAAAAGTAGTAGATGATTTAGTTGCAGAAGAGAAAGTGGTATATGGAATCACAACTGGATTTGGTAAATTCAGTGATGTGGTAATTTCTCAGGACCAGTGCAAAGAACTTCAGAAAAACTTGATTATTACCCATGCAGTTGGCGCTGGAAATCCATTCCCGGAAGATGTTGCAAGAGGTATCATGCTTCTGAGAGTAAATAACCTGGTAAAAGGATTCTCAGGTATCCGTCTGGAAACCGTAGAAACTATGGTAAATATGCTGAACAAAGGCGTTACGGCATTTATTCCGGAAAAAGGTTCTCTGGGAGCTTCCGGTGACCTGGCTCCACTGTCTCATATGGTTCTGCCAATGCTGGGACTTGGCATGGCTTACTATGAAGGCGAACTGCTTCCAGGAGCAGAAGCTATGAAACGTGCAGGTATTCCTACAATAGAATTATCTGCAAAAGAAGGTCTGGCTTTAAATAATGGTACACAGGCCATGACATCAGCAGGTTCTCTGGCATTATATGATGCTTTGAATTTACTGAAGGTTGCAGATATCGCAGATGCTCTTTGCTTTGAAGCACAGAACGGTGTTGTAGATGCATTAGACCACAGAGTACATGATGTACGTCCACATTCCGGACAGCTTGCAACAGCAAGAAACCTTTTAAGATTACTGGAAGGCAGCAAGAATACTACACGCCAGGGTGAAATCCGCGTACAGGATGCTTATTCCCTGAGATGTTCACCACAGATTCATGGCGCAAGTAAAGACGCAATTAACTATGTATTAGATAAAGTTAATATTGAAATCAATTCTGTAACAGATAACCCGATTATCTTCAAGGAAGACCGTGCAGGTATTTCAGGCGGTAACTTCCACGGTCAGCCAATGGCTCTTAGCTTTGACTTCCTTGGAATCGGCGTAGCTGAACTGGCAAACGTTTCTGAAAGACGTATTGAGCGTCTGGTAAATCCGGCATACAGTGATTTGCCGGCATTCCTCACACCTCATGGTGGAGTTTGCTCAGGCTTCATGATTGTTCAGTATTCAGCAGCAGCATTAGTATCTGAAAACAAAGTGCTGGCTCATCCGGCATCGGTAGACAGCATTCCTTCTTCAGCAGGACAGGAAGACCATGTATCCATGGGTACTATTGCAGCTAGAAAAGCTGGTGAGATTGCGAAAAACGTTAGAAGAGTTCTGGCTATGGAATTGATGGTTGCCTGCCAGGGTATCGACATGAGAGGAAACAAAGGTCTTGGTAAAGGAACACAGGCTGCTTATGATTTAGTCCGTAAACAGGTTGCTACCTTAGACAATGACCGTGAATTATATGGAGATATCAACTACTGTGAAGAAATCATTACAAATGGTTCTCTGATTAAAGCAGTAGAAGAAGCAATTGGCGGAGCAATTGAAACAAAATAAAAAATCTTAGCGAGGGTGCGCTGCAGTTGTTTTTGGAGAGGGACCCCTTTGGCAGCTGCAGCTAACAAAAAAATGAGGGAGGTTTATTTATGGAAAATTTACTTAATCCTGTAATTGTGGCAGTGTTGCTTCTGTGCGTACTCTGCCTGTTAAAAGTAAACGTATTATTGTCCATGTTAGTTTCACTGTTTGTGGCAGGTCTGATTGGTGGACTGCCGCTTGTTGGTGATGATAGTATTATGAGTTCTGTAATTGCCGGATTCAGTGGTAATGCAGAAACAGCACTGGCATACGTACTGCTTGGTACTTTTGCCTCTGCTATGGCTTATACCGGTATCACAGAAATCCTTTCCGAAAAAAATTGCGAGAGCAGTAGGCGGAAATAAATGGATTCTGATTGGTATTTTATTGGTAATTGCATGTGCATCTCAGAATATTATTCCGATTCACATTGCATACATCCCAATTCTGGTTCCACCATTACTGGCTATGATGAACAAGATGAAACTGGATAGACGTGGTGTTGCATGTACTATTGCTTTTGGTCATAAAGCTCCGTACATTGCAGTTCCTATGGGATTTGGTTTGATTTTTCATGGGTATTATCAGAGATAACATCAATGATAATGCAAAAGACTTTGGCTGGAAGGTTAGTGTTGGAGATATTACAGCAGTAAACTGGATTCTTGCAGTTGCTATGCTTATTGGTCTGGCAATTGCTTTGTTTGTTACATACAGAAAACCTCGTGAATACAAAGATGTTCAGCTGGAAGGTGTAACGGAAACAGAAGATTTGACACTGAAATATCAGCATTGGGTAACATTGGCAGCCATCGTAGTAGTAGTTGCACTTCAGATTAAATTTGGCTCTCTCCCAGTAGCAGCTCTTGGCGGACTTCTGGTTATGTTTATCTTCCAGGCAGTGAAACCAAAAGATATTGATGAGCAGTTCCAGGGTGGTATTAAATTAATGGGATTCATCGCATTTGTTATGTTAGTAGCAGGTGGTTTTGCAACGGTTCTGAAGAACACAGGTGCAGTAAATGACCTGGTTACAAGTGCAATCTCCTTAATGGGAGGAAATAAATGGATCGCAGCTACCATTATTACCTTAATTGGTCTGTTAGTAACTATGGGTATTGGTACTTCTTTCGGTACTGTTCCTGTATTGGCAGTATTATATGTTCCTCTGTGCCATCAGATGGGATTCTCACCAGCAGCTACTATCGTTCTGATGTCAGCAGCAGCAGCTCTTGGTGACGCTGGTTCACCAGCATCTGATACCACACTTGGACCTACATCTGGTCTGAATGCAGATGGACAGCACGACCACATCTGGGACACCTGTGTACCTACATTCTTACACTTTAATATCCCATTGATGATTGCAGCCATTGTTGCAGCTCAGTTCTTATAAGAACAGCGTTGGATGTTGGATAAAAGGATTCGGCACCCATAAACTTTATATAGTGCAATAGATTCGCAATCGTCTATTGTAAAATCATGCTGGAAGGATCTGCCCCGTCGCCTGCGGAGCGGATCCTTTAAATTTACTCTGGAATTTCTTTTTTAGATATGCTAAAATGTGAATGAATTTAAAAGGAAGCAGAAATAATATCCTACAGGAGGTATTGAAAATGAAGAAATATGTATGTGAACCATGTGGCTATGTATATGACCCAGAAGTAGGCGATCCGGACAACGGAATCGAACCAGGAACAGCGTTTGAAGACCTTCCAGAAGATTGGGAATGCCCGATTTGCGGTGTTGGTAAAGATGAATTTGTTGTAGAAGAGTAAGATATTTTCTTATACAACGCAATCCTAAATTTTTTAAGGAGTTGTCGCATTTTTTGTGCGACAGCTTCTTTTGTTGTAGCATTGTAAATTTATACAGGAGGCAGAAAGAAATGAAATTTACGAAAATGCAGGGAATCGGAAACGATTATGTGTATGTGAACTGTTTCAGAGAGCAGGTAGAAAATCCATCCCAGGTGGCGATTAAGGTCAGTGACCGTCATTTTGGTGTGGGCTCAGACGGATTGATTTTAATTAAACCTTCGGATGTGGCAGATTTTGAAATGGAAATGTACAATGCAGATGGAAGTCAGGGAGCTATGTGTGGAAATGGCATCCGCTGTGTTGCCAAATATGTGTATGACTACCATCTGACAGATAAAAACCAGTATCAGTGTAAATACAAAAAGCGGTATAAAATATCTGGATTTGACAGTAGAAGATGGGAAAGTAAAAGAAGTCAAAGTAAATATGGGCGCCCCGATTCTGAATACAGCAGAAATCCCTATGATTTATGGAAAAGAGCAGGTGATTGCACAGCCTTTGAACATTAACCAGAATCTTTATGAAGTGACCGCTGTATCTATGGGAAACCCTCATGTGATTGTATATATGGAAGATGTGAAAAATCTCAAGATAGAAGAAGTGGGGCCTTATTTTGAGAAAAGCAGCGTATTTCCTGAAAGTGTAAACACAGAATTTGTGCGGGTGATTGACCGAAATACCGTAGAAATGAGGGTGTGGGAACGTGGAAGCGGGGAAACGCTTGCCTGCGGTACCGGAGCCTGCGCGGTGGCAGTAGCCTGTATTTTAAATGGCTATACCGAAGACCAGGTAACCGTGAAGCTTCTTGGAGGAGATTTGAAGATTTTCTGGGACAGAGAAGCAGACCTGGTGTACATGACTGGTCCGGCAGAAGTTGTTTTTGACGGAGAAATCCAGATTTAGACTTGACAAATAGAAAATTGTGCAGTTTCAATAACACAAACCGGAAACTGGTTACCATAAATCAAAAAGAGAAAATCTGACAGGAAAAAATCAAAAATTTTAGAAAAGAGAAACCTCTAAAACGTGATGTTTACAATGAATGAATGAGAAAGTGGATGAATACAGTATAGATTTGTGCAACATTCCAACTTCCATTCCCGTCTGGAAAGTGTTATACTGTGGAATACAAAATGTTGTGAACAGCAAAAGAAAAAATATAATGGAATACTAGATATAGTGTTGTAAAACTTTATGAGGTGAAAGCGATGATGTATGTTGTAAAAAAGGATGGAACCAGGGAAGTATTTGACGTCCAGAAAATTGTAAAGGCAGTAAACAAATCGGCTGCCAGAATTCTGTACAAATTTCAGGATCAGGAGGTGGAGTTTATCTGCGGCTACGCCAGGGAAAAAGCCCAGTCTCTGGATACCAATGAGATTTCCATACAGGAGATGCACAATATTGTGGAGGGCGCTCTGGAAAAGGTAAATCCTTCTGTGGCTAAAAAGCTACCGGGACTATCGGAATTATAAACATGACTTATTCATATGATGGACGAGGTCTATACCAAAAGCCAGTCCATCCGCTACATAGGGGATAAGAGCAACGCGAATACAGACAGCGCTCTGGTGGCAACCAAGCGGAGTCTGAATTTTTAATGAATTGAACAAAGAGCTTTACCGGAAAATTTTTTTATGAACCGCAATGAGCTTCAGGCATGCAAAGATGGTTATATTTATATTCATGACCAGTCTGCAAGGCTGGATACCATGAACTGCTGTCTTTTTGATGTGGCAAATGTGCTGCGGGGCGGCTTTGAGATGGGAAATGTATGGTACAACGAACCAAAGACCCTGGATACAGCCTTTGACGTTATGGGAGACATTATTTTAAGCACAGCGGCACAGCAGTATGGCGGTTTTACTGTACCGGAGGTAGACAAGATTCTGGCGCCTTATGCTGAGAAAAGCTATGCAAAATATCAGGAAGAATTTCTGAAATATGTGGATCCCAAGTGGGAGCAGGCAGAAGAGAAAGCCAGAGAATATGCAACGGATAAAGTGCGCAGGGATTTCGATCAGGGCTGGCAGGGAATTGAGTATAAGCTGAATACCGTAGGTTCTTCCAGAGGGGACTATCCTTTTGTGACAGTCACTCTTGGCCTTGGAATGGAACGTTTTGAAAAAATGTGCAGTATTTCTCTTCTGGAGGTGCATAAGGAAGGTCAGGGACAGGAAGGGCATAAGAAACCGGTACTGTTCCCTAAAATTGTCTTTTTGTATGACGAGAATATACATGGTGAGGGAAAAGAAGGGGAAGATGTGTTTGAGGCAGGCATTGCATGTTCTGCAAAAACCATGTATCCGGACTGGCTGTCCATGAGTGGAGAGGGCTATATTTCCAGCATGTATAAAAAATATAAAAAGGTTATCAGTCCCATGGGCTGCAGGGCGTTTTTAAGTCCCTGGTATGAGCGGGGAGGCATGAAGCCTGCAGATGACCAGGATGTTCCTGTTTTTGTGGGAAGATTTAATATTGGTGCAGTGAGTCTGCATCTGCCTATGATTCTGGCAAAATCCAGAGCAGAAAACAGGGAATTTTTATGAGGTGCTGGAGTTTTTATCTGGAGATGATTCGTCATTTGCATATCAGAACCTATGATTATCTGGGAGAAATGCGCGCCTCTACCAATCCACTGGCTTATTGTGAGGGCGGCTTCTATGGGGGCAATTTGAAGCCTTCAGACAAGATTAAGCCTTTATTAAAGCCAATGACTGCATCCTTTGGAATCACAGCTTTAAATGAGCTTCAGGAGCTTTATAATGGTAAATCCATCCGGGAGGATGGAGAGTTCGCCCTGGAAGTTCTGCGCTATATTAATGACAAGATTAATCAGTACAAGGAAGAGGACGGAAATCTGTATGCCATTTATGGAACACCTGCAGAGAGTCTGTGTGGTCTCCAGGTAGAACAGTTCCGTAAGATGTATGGGATTGTAGAAGGTGTGTCTGACAGACCTTATGTAAGTAACAGTTTCCACTGCCACGTAACAGAGGATATGAGTCCCATTGAGAAGCAGGACTGCGAAGGACGGTTCTGGGAGCTGTGTAATGGAGGAAAAATCCAGTATGTCCGCTATCCTGTCGGATATAATGTAGAGGCTATCAGAGCCCTTGTAAGACGCGCTATGGCACTTGGGTATTATGAAGGTGTGAATCTGTCTCTGGCTTACTGTGATGACTGCGGACATGAGGAGCTGGAGATGGATGTATGTCCGGTATGCGGTTCCAGCAACCTTACCAAGATTGACCGTATGAACGGATATCTGTCTTACAGCAGAGTACATGGAGATACCAGATTAAATGCAGCGAAAATGGCTGAGATTGCAGAGCGTAAGTCCATGTAAAAAGACAGCAAAAAATGTTGAATTTCAAGTAGTTTTCTGTTTTCATTTTCTGAAAATTGTGGTAAGATAAGTTCGGTTTTTTTATAAAAAAGTTTATGGAGGATTGGAAGATGGAATCGTATACCTACTTATTGGATCTTGCATTGATTTTACTCAGTACCAAGGTTTTCGGTCTTTTAACAAGGAGGGTCAGACTGCCTCAGGTTGTAGGAGCGCTTCTGGCCGGTCTGATTTTGGGACCAGCCTGTCTGGGGATTCTTCACCAAACCGACTTTATTTACCAGGTATCTGAAATCGGCGTAATTGTGTTAATGTTCTGTGCAGGTCTGGAAACAGATATTGATGAATTGAAAACGTACAGGAAAAAGCATCCTTTGTCATTGCTCTTTTTGGCGTTTTGATTCCACTGGTGGGAGGATTTGCTGTTGCGGCTTATTTTAACCGCCCGGGTATGCTGGAATCCACAGCAAAGTACCAGCCTGATGCTTCAGAATATTTTTATTGGTGTTATTTTAACAGCAACTTCTGTCAGTATTTCCGTAGAAA